>Ga0302326_10011628_pt1 | contig 18919 bp, 11 predicted proteins | sample Palsa_T0_3_FD_202264 | JGI IMG/M metagenome (GOLD analysis project Ga0302326, IMG submission 202264) | Peat permafrost microbial communities from Stordalen Mire near Abisko, Sweden - Palsa_T0_3 | ecosystem: Environmental > Terrestrial > Soil > Palsa > Peat permafrost | place: Sweden: Abisko...
GGTTTGACCGGTTCGGACACCAGCGCCTGCAGCGGGTAGCTCTCCAGCGGCAGCCGGATGCCCGCCATTTTCAGGATGACGCTGGTGTGCCCGGCCGCCGACACGCCGATTTTGGGCGTACGGATCAGGCCGCGGCTGGTCTGCACCGCGTCGACCGCGCCCTGCGCGTTGCGGCGGATCCCGGTGACCTCACAGTTCTCGATGATGTCCACGCCGAGCGCGTCGGCCGCGCGCGCATAGCCCCAAGCCACCGCGTCGTGGCGCGCGGTGCCCCCGCGACGCTGCAAAGCGGCGCCCAGGACCGGGTAGCGGATGTCGCTTATATTCAGCGGCGGACAGAACTCCTGGGCCTGCTGCGCGCTCAGCCACTGGTTATCCACGCCGTTGGCGCGGTTGGCGTGCACGTGGCGCTTGATCACCTGCACGTCGTGCACGGTGTGCGCCAGCATCATGACGCCGCGAGCCGAGAACATGACGTTGTAGTTGAGCGCCTGCGACAGCCGTTCCCACAGCTTGAGCGCATGATCGTAGAGCGCCGCGCTCTCATCGAACAGGTAATTGGAGCGGATGATGGTGGTGTTGCGGCCAGTGTTGCCGCCACCGATCCAGCTTTTCTCCAGCACCGCGACGTTGTTCAGCCGGTGTTCGCTGGCGAGGTAATAGGCCGCCCCGAGCCCGTGTCCGCCGCCGCCGATGATGACCGCATCATAGGCGGCTTTGGGCGCGGCGCGGCGCCATTGCGTGCTCCAGCCGCGATGTCCGCCGAGCGCACGCCCGAGCAGTGACATGGCGGAGTAGCGTTGCATCGTCAGTCCTGGGGCAAGGGGGGCGGCTCGAGGCAGCCGCATCATGCCGCCCGCGAATGGCATCCGACGAGCATACGGCCGCCGACCCGCTTGAATGAACGCGACAGGCCTGCGGGCGCTCCATCGCGCTGCCGGCGGCCCGCCGACGGCAGGTTCTAAGGCGGCGCCGCCGTGCTGCCCTTCAGGACCGTGCGCGAGTTGATATGCCGTACGAACTCGGCGACGTAATCATCGGCGGGGCGCTGCACGATGTCCTCGGCGGTGCCGGTCTGTACGATGCGGCCGCCTTCGAGGATCGAGATCTGATCGCCGAGCTTCAGCGCCTCATCGAGGTCGTGGCTGACGAACAGAATGGTCCGCTGTACGCGCGCCTGTAGCGCCAGCAGCTCGTCCTGCAGTTTGCGGCGGATCAGCGGATCAAGCGCCGAGAACGGCTCATCCATCAGCAGGATGTCGGCGTCGGTCGCGAACGCGCGCGCCAGCCCGACGCGCTGCTGCATGCCACCGGACAGCTCGTGGCAATAGCGCGTGCCCCAGGCCGCCAACCCGACCAGCTCGAGCTGCTCGTCGATGATCCGGCGGCGCTTCTCGGCCGGCTCGCCGCGCAGCTCCAGGCCGAAGCCGACGTTGTCACGCACCGTGCGCCATGGCAGCAGCGCGAACTGCTGAAACACCATCGCGATGCGCAGGCGCCGAATCCGCCGCAGGGCGGCGGCATCGCAGCAGGCGATGTCGATCACGGCACCCCCGTCGTTGATGAGCACCTGGCCGCGCGTGACCGGCGTGATGCCATTGGCCGCGCGCAGCAGCGTGGACTTGCCTGAGCCGGACAGACCCATCAGGACGCAGATCTGGCCGCGCTCGACGCACAGGCTGGCATTGGCAACGCCGACGATGACGCCGGTGCGCTCGGAGATTTCCGCGCGCGTGGCGCCGGCGTCGAGTGCCGCCAACGCCTGCTGCAGCGCGCTGCCGCCGCGCCGCCTGCCCCGGGCGCCGAACAGGATGTCGACCTGGCGAAACTCCACGGCCGCGTTCATGGCTTGCCCGATCCTGCTCCGGTGCGGCTGATCCGGTCCAGAATGATCGCCAGCAGCACGATCACGAAGCCGGCCTCGAACCCCATTCCGACCTGCACCGTGTTCAGCGCGCGTACCACGGGCACGCCCAGGCCACCGGCACCCACCAGCGCCGCGATGACCACCATCGACAGGCTCAGCATGATGCACTGGGTGACGCCGGCAACGATCGTGGGGGCGGCGCTCGGCAGCTCGATTTTCCACAGCATCTGCAGGCGGGTGGCGCCGAAGGCCTGGCCCGCTTCCAGCAGCGACTCCGGCACCGAGCTGATCCCGAGCTGCGTCAGGCGGATGGGCGCGGGCAGCGCGAAGATCACCGTGGAAATCAGTCCCGGCACTACGCCGAGGCCGAACAGCACCAGGGTTGGAATCAAATAAACAAAGGTCGGTAAGGTCTGCATCAGATCGAGCACGGGGCGCAGCGCGGCAAACAGGCGCGGCCGATGCGCCGCCGCGATGCCGAGCGGCACGCCGATCGCCGTGGACACCAGCGCTGCGACGATGACCAGCGACAGGGTCTCCAGCGTCGGCAGCCAGTAGCCCTGGTTCATGATGAACAGCAGCGCGGCGGTGACAAATGCGGCCAAGGGCAGCGAGCGCTGCAGCAACCAGCTCAGCGCCGCGACGCCCAGGATCAGCAGCGGCGAGGGAATCGCCCGCAACAGTGCGGTCAGGCCGTCGACGCCGCCGCGGATCAGCGTCGAGATACCGTCGAATATCAGTCTGCCGTGACTCTTGACGTAATCGATCATCACCGCAACGGTGTCGCCCACCGGGATCTTGTGCGCGCCGACCCATTGCTGGAAGCTCCAGCCGCCGCTCACCGTGCGCGTGCCAGCGAGCGCATCGAGCGCCGGCCGCCCATCGAGCGTGTAGACGCCATCGAGCCAGGCTTTCACCGCCACCGGATTGGCCTTGAGCCACGCGGCGGCGGCCACTTCCGGCGGCTGATGCTGATCCAGGATCGAGGCCATCATCTGATTCTCGCCCGTAAGGGTAAATCGCAGATTCATCAGCAGCCGGCCGATGTTGGGACATTGCAGGGCATAGCCGGCGCGGGTGTTGGTGTAGACCGAGGCGCCCCCGTAGTTGGGCCCGAATACGCTGTCGCCGCCCGACAGGTATCGCAGATCGAAGCGCATGTTCATCGGGTGCGGGTCCCAGGCGAGAAAGACGATCGGAGCGCGCTCGCGGTACGCGCGCTCGACCTCGGCCAGCATGCCCTGCTCGCTGGATTCGATCAGCTTGAAATCCCCCAGGCCGAACAGGTTCTGCTTGAGCATCGAGAGGATCAGCCGGTTGCCGTCGTTACCCGGCTCGATGCCGTAGATCGAGCCCTTGAGCGGCGCGGCGAAGCGCTGGATGTCGGCGAATGATTTCAGGCCGCCATCGTAGGCATAGGCGGGCACGGCCAGCGTGTACTTGGCACCGGTCAGATTCGCGCCGAGCACGTCCACGGAACCGTCGGCGACATAGGCCTTGCGGTCGCCTTCCTGCGATGGCATCCAGTTGCCTAGAAACACGTCGATGTCCTTGTTCTTCATCGAGGCGTAGGTCACCGGTACCGACAGCACCGTGATCTCGGGCCGGTAGCCCAGGTCGCGCAACAGCTCGCTGAACAGAGCGGTGGTCGCCGTCACGTCGGTCCAGCCGATATCCGACAACCGGACGGTGCGACAGGCCTCGCCATCGAGTCCAGCCGGCGCCGGGGCGGCGGTGGCGGACGCGTCCGCCGCGGCCGCGGCGCGCCCGGCCCAGAGGCCGCCCAGCAGCTGGACACCGAGCAGCGCGCCGAGCAGCAGCAGCGCGCGCCTGCCCGGCTGCGCCGTGCGTCTGGGCGTCAGATTGCCGGCCGCGGTCGATTCGGCAGGCGCCATATGCGCTCCATTCGATCTTGTTGCAAGTTGGACTTGACCTTCGGCCGGCCTCGACTGGATGATCACCGGCCGCACCTTGAATAGCGGTTTAATGAACCCCCTGTCAAGCCTAAGCGAGTTGGAGCAAGTGCCTGAAGAATCATGGGGTATCCGCCTGACAGCGCGATATGCACAGCGGCTGGAACCGAGCTTCGTGAAGCGCATCCTGGAGGCTTGAATTGAACAGACAATCAACGCCTCAGGCGGCTCTGTCCAGGGACGAGTTGGAGGACGCCCGGCGCAGCCAGCTGATCGAAGTGACCATCGACAGTCTCGCCGAGGTCGGTTATGTCGGCAGCACATTGGCGCAGATTGCCAGCCGCGCCGGTGTGTCTCCAGGCCTGGTCGCGCACTATTTCCGTGACAAGGACGGACTGCTGCTCGCCACCTTTCGCACCCTGGCGCGACGGGTAAGTCTGCGCGTGCGGGCACGCTTCGCGCTGGCGCAAACCCCGCGTGGCCGCATTCAGGCCGTGATCGACGCCAACCTTGCGCCGGAGGAATTCGACCAGCGCACGGGAACGGCCTGGCTCGCCTTCTGGGGCCAGGTGCTGCATGCCGAGGGCTTGAAGCGTGTGCAGAATACCTATCAGGGTCGCACCCTATCGAACCTGCGCCATGCGTTGAAGCGGCTGCTGCCGGCGCACGAAGCGCACAGCCTCGCCGCCATGATAGCGGCGATGATCGATGGCGTGTGGCTGCGCGCGGCGCTGTCGAACTGGCAGGAAGCCGACAGTGAAGGCGCCAGGGCGCTGTTGACTGCGTTCGTCGATGGCCGGCTCAAGGAGTACGCGGCGGCGGCGGGGGTGACGGTGCCCGCAGGCGCCGCGCCGCCGCGCGCTCGCGCACGTGCCGCAAGTTTCATCACCATCAATCCGGCCACGGGCGCCGTGCTGGCGGAAATCAAGATCGATGGGCCGGCGGAGGTCGAGGCCGCGGTTGCCAGGGCCCAGGAGGCGCAAGGGCATTGGGCCGCGATGAGCGGTGCCGCGCGCGCCCGGGTGCTGCGCCAGGCCGCCGATATTCTGCGTGCCCGCAACGCCGAACTCGCCGCACTGGAAACCCGCGACACCGGCAAGCCCATTCAGGAGACCAGCGTCGTGGACGTTGCGTCCGGCGCCGATTGTTTCGAATATTTCGCCGGGCTGGCGGCGAGCCTGTCCGGCGAGCATGTGGATCTGGGTCCGCAGGCCTTCGGTTACACGCGGCGCGAGCCGCTCGGGGTCGTGGCCGGCATCGGCGCCTGGAACTATCCGTTGCAGATTGCCTGCTGGAAAGCCGCGCCGGCACTGGCCTGCGGCAACGCCATGCTGTTCAAGCCGGCCGAGCTCACGCCGCTCTCGGCGCTGCAGTTGCGTAAGGTGCTGTCGCAGGCCGGACTGCCGGACGGCGTGTTCCAGGTGGTGCAGGGTGATGCCGACACCGGACGGCTGCTGACCCGACACCCGCAGATCCGCAAGGTGTCCCTGACCGGCGAGGTCGGCACCGGCAAGGCGGTGATGGCCGATGCGGCCGCGTCGCTCAAGCATGTAACGCTCGAGCTCGGCGGCAAATCGCCGCTGATCGTGTTCGACGACGCCAGGATCGACAACGCGGTGGCGGGCGCGCTGCTTGCCAATTTCTACTCGGCCGGAGAGGTCTGCTCGAACGGCACGCGCGTCTTCGTACACCGCGGTATCAAAGCCGAGTTCGTGCAGCGCCTCAAGGCGCGCGCCGCCGCCATGCGCGTCGGCGATCCGATGGATCCGAATACTCAGGTCGGTGCGCTGATCTCGGAAGCCCACATGGACAAGGTGCTCGGCTACATCGCGCGCGGCCGGGCGGAGGGGGCGCAGCTGCTCGTCGGCGGCTATCGCGTCACCGCCGGCGATCTGGCCAACGGCTTCTTCGTCGCGCCCACGGTGTTCGACGGCTGCCGTGACGACATGACGATCGCGCGCGAAGAGATCTTCGGCCCGGTCATGTCGGTGCTGGAGTTCGCGGACGAGGAGGAGGTGATCGCGCGCGCCAATGCCACCGAGTTCGGTCTCGCGGCCGGCGTGTTCACCAACGATCTTACGCGCGCGCATCGCGTGATCGCGCGGCTGCAGGCCGGCACCTGCTGGATCAACCATTACAACGTCACACCGGTGGAGCTGCCATTCGGCGGCATGAAACTCTCGGGCCTGGGACGCGAGAACGGGCGCACCGCCATCGAACACTACTCGCAGCTCAAGAGCGTTTACGTCGCCATGGGCGATGTCGAAGCGCCGTACTGAGCAGGGCATGCGCTAGTGGAGGAGGTGTTTGATTACGTGATCGTGGGCGCAGGATCGGCCGGCTGCGTGCTGGCGGACCGTCTGTCCGAGGACTGTAGGCACAGCGTATTGCTGCTCGAATTCGGCGGCTCGGATCGGTCGATCTACATCCAGATGCCCTCGGCGCTGTCGATTCCGATGAACATGCCGCAGTACGACTGGCGCTACCAGACCGAGCCGGAGCCGCACCTGGGCGGACGCCGGCTGCACACGCCGCGCGGCAAGGTACTCGGCGGTTCATCCTCGATCAACGGCCTGGTCTATGTGCGCGGCAATGCGCTGGACTATGAGCACTGGGAATCGCAGGGCGCGGCCGGCTGGGGCTACCGGCACGTGCTGCCGTACTTTCGCCGCGCGGAGCGGCGCGCCGACGGCGGCGATGACTATCGAGGTGCCGACGGCAAGCTGGGCACACGTTACGGCCTGTTGACCAATCCGCTGCATCAGGCGTGGCTTACCGCCGGGCGCCAGGCAGGCTATGCGCTGACTGCCGACATCAACGGCTTTCAGCAGGAAGGCTTCGGCCGGCTCGACATGACCGTGGACGGCGGCCGCCGCTGCAGCGCCGCGAACGCCTACCTGCGCCCGGCGATGCGCCGGGGCAATCTGGCCGTGCGCACGCATGCGCTGGCAACCCGCATTACGTTCGAGGGCCGGCGCGCGACCGGAGTGCGCTATCGTCGCGCCAACGCCGAGCACCTGGCGCGGGCGCGATGCGAGGTGATCGTCAGCGGCGGCCCGGTGAATTCACCGCAGTTGCTCAAGCTCTCGGGTCTGGGGCCGGCCCCGGAATTGTCCCGTCACGGAATCGAGCTCATCCATGAGCTGCCCGGCGTGGGCGAGAATCTGCAGGATCATCTGGAATTCTATTTTCAGGTGGCATGCAAGCAGCCGATCACGCTGTATTCTCAGATGTCGCCGTACCGCAAGGCGCTCATCGGTCTGCGCTGGCTGCTCAGAAAGGACGGCCTGGGCGCGACTAATCACTTCGAAACCGGGGGTTTCATCCGCAGCCGCGCCGGCGAGCGCTATCCGGACATCCAGTATCATTTCCTGCCGATGGCGGTGAGCTATGACGGCTCCTCGCTGGCACGGGAACACGGGTTCCAGGCCCACGTCGGACCGATGCGCTCCAACAGCCGCGGCTGGGTGCGGCTGGCGTCGGCCAATCCGCTCGACAAGCCCAGAGTGTTTTTTAATTACATGTCCGAGCCGGACGACTGGCTGCAGATGCGCGCCTGCGTGCGTCTGACGCGCGAGATCTTCGCGCAGAGCGCATTCGAGCCTTACCGGGGACGTGAGATTCAACCCGGCGCCGGCGTGCAGAGCGATGCTCAGATCGATGACTTTCTGCGCCGGCACGCGGAGAGTGCCTACCATCCCTCCTGCTCGTGCCGCATGGGCAGCCCCGCTGATCCGATGGCGGTGGTCGATCCGCACACCCGCGTCATCGGCGTCGAGGCGCTCCGAGTCGTGGACTCCTCGATCATGCCCTCGATCACCAACGGCAACCTGAACGCACCGACGATCATGCTGGCCGAGAAAGCCGCGGACCATATTCTCGGCAAGCCGCTGCTGCCGCAGGCCGAGGTGCCGTACTACGTGGCTCGAGAGTGGGAGACGGCGCAGCGCTAGCAGCACGTCTCGCCGGGATCTAGTCGCGGTAGCCTGCGAGCGCATCGCCGAGGGCCTCGCGCAAGCGTCCGATCCAGGGTTCGTAGTGACGCCATTGGTCCAGACCCTCGCGATAGATCGGCTGGCGGACTTGCTCGGAACTGGCCGTCCGCACGCTACGTTCGGTCTTGTGGAACTCGACGCAAGCGGGTTCGAATTCCAGCTCGCAATAATCGAGCAATCGACGCACATTGCCTTCCAGATCATCCACCACGTCTTCGTGCTGCACGCGCAGCACGCGCCCGGGCAGCACGGCATCCCAATGTCGCATGAGCTCAAGGTAAGTGCGGTAGTAGCGCGCGATGTCATCGATGCTGTAGGCAAATTCCTGGCCGTGAGCAAACAGTTGCTTGAAGTTGCCGAAACAACAGGCCATCGGCTCGCGCCGTGCGTCGATGATCTTCGCGTTGGGTAGGATCAGGTGGATGAGTCCCACGTGCCGGAAGTTGTTGGGCATCTTATCGATGAAACGCGCTTTGCCGCTTCGGTAGACACGTGTATCGCTCAGATATTTCTCGCCGAGGCGGCGATAATCCTCGGCACGCATCTGCGCCAGTACGGCCGGATATCGCGGGTCACCGCGCTCCGCATCACGGCCACGGTCCTGCAAGTCCATCACGATGCGCGGGATATCGGCGAGTTCCTGGGTACCCTCGACGGCGGAGTGTGATGCGAGAATCTGCTCGAGCAGGGTCGAGCCCGAGCGTGGTAACCCGACGATGAATATGGGGTCAGCGGCGCCGGCGCCGCCATCCTTGTTGCGAGCGAACAAGGCAGGGGTACAGACCTCGATCTGCAGGCGAGTGTTGAGTTCGAAGATCTCCGGCCGGTAGCGGCTGGTGGAGCGCTTGAGCGCGTTACCGCGGGCGTAGTACTCAAAGGAACTTTCATATTGCTGCCGGTCTTCGAGCGCCTTGCCGAGTGCAAAACACAGATGGTAGCGATCCACCACGGACGTGAAGGTTGCCGCTTCCACCGCACGCATCTGCCGTAACTCCTCTTCTTCGAAGCGGTAGGTCTTAAGATTCGCCAGACTCCAATAGGCATCGCCATAGCCGCCGCCGATTGCCGCCGCCACGCGGTACTCGGCGATGGCTTGCGCGCGATGCCCGAGCGTCTTGAGCGCGTGAGCGATCGACAGATGCAACTCAGCCGGCTGCTGCGCCCCCGGCAATAGTTCCCGGTAGAGCTCGATGGCGCGGTCATGCAGGCCGAGACCCACGAGTGTCACCGCATAGAGCGTGCGGTAGTTGCGGTCGATGGGATCGACTTCGAGCAGCTTCTCAACTTGCTCCCGCGCCCGTTGGTGCATGTGGCGCTTGCTCAGCACCTGGGCGTAGTCGAATCGGGCGGCGTGATATTCGGGCACCAGGTCGAGGACCCCTTCCAGTAGGAGTTGGGCGTCATCGAGAACGTCGCGCTCGATGCCGATGCGCGCCAGCAGACGCATGGCCTCGATGTGGTGACCATGCTTGAGCAGAAAAGCGCGGATCAGCTGCTCGGCCTGCGACAGTTCGCCGTCGGTGAACAGCGCAGTGGCGGTCACCACGTCCGCAGGCAGTGTCTTGAGTTTCGCGACGTGCGCGGCGGCCGCCGCAGCGTTATCGGTCTGCCCGATCATGCGGTACAGGCCCTCGAGCATGCTCCAGCTGGCCGGCAAGGCGGGATTGATGTGCACGCCGCGCGCAAAGGCCTCGATTGCGGCCGGTGCCTGCCGCAGAGCGACCAAGCAATGGCCGCGCTCCTGGTAGAGGCGGCTGAAGCGTGGATGCATTCGCTCGAGTGCGGCGAGCGTGGCAAGCGCCGCAGGAATATCGCCGAGCCTGCGTTGCGCCACCGCGCGCAGATACAGAATGTCACGATTCTCAGGGACCGTGAGGAGCAGGGCATCCGCCGCCCGCAGGACGTCGGCGAAGCGGTGCTCCTGCATGAGCTCGCCCATACGCTGGAGCTCGAGATCCACGGCCGAGGATTGGTTCATAGATCGAAAGAAATGGGCACGCGGATATCATGCACCCGAACATACCGGGGGCGCGTGCCGATTTGCGCCGCGCACGGCGGCGCGTAATGCTCAGGCCGGCGGAAACTCAGTGCTTAAAAATTGTAGCCAACCGTAACTCCCACGACCCGCGGCCGCAGCGGCGTCTGCGCGACGATGAACTGATCGGTGCTCACGAATACGCTGGCGTTCGAATTGGCGAGGTTCTCACCGAACACGGTCACGTACCAGGGACCCTTGGCGACGCCGACTGACGCGTCGTAGGTTGAGTAGGCGGGGTTCTCGAACCGCAACCGGCCGGTGCTGATGGCTCCGGGTCCCTGCAAAGGATTCGCACCCGCCTGCGTGAACGAAATGCCCTGATGGGTGGCGCTGAATTGAACGAAGGGGGTATATCCGGCGATGTTCCACTCGTAGCGGGCGCGCAGGCTGAACTGGATCGGCGGCGCATCGGCGCTCGGGGAGCCAATCGGGCCGAAGGGGTTGACGACTGCAGCACAGCCACCGTAGGTGCCGATGGCGGGACCCCAGTCTCGGCAGGCGAACGTGATCGGCTTGCCGAAGTTCGGGCTTGCCGGATTGTTGTTGGTCAGCACCGGCGAATTCGTCTGCCGGCTCTGGTTCCAGGATGCCGCGCCCTGCAGCGTCAGCCCGGTGGTGACCCGGGCCACCAATGAGGTTTCAATGCCCTTGATCAGGAAGTTCTGGCCGTTGGTGTTGAAGAAAATGTTGCCGACCACCCCGGGGTCGAAGAAGGCGACCTGAACGTCGTCCCAGTTCTCCTGGTATATCGCCCCGTTCCACTGCAACCGATGGTTGAAAAATTCCGTCTTCCAGCCGATTTCGTTGTTCGTCAGTTTGTCGGAGGTGTAGGACTTGGGGATCAGGTACTGCGGCTGCAGCGGCCCTCCGGGTGCGGTCGGTACGAAGGCATGCGGCGCACCGCCGTTCTGGTTGAAGCCGCCCGGACGAAAGCCCTGCGAGAACGTGTAATAAACCATGACATCCGGCGTGATATGCCAGGTCAGATTCGCGCGGCTCTTGAAACCGGACTCGGTGTCCCTGAGATTCGCCGCGTTGAGGTTGTAGCTGGCGGGTATCGGGCTGGTGACGTGGCACCCACCGGGAATGACCCCGCCATCGAAGCAGTAAAAACTGCCCAGAACGCTGCCTTCCGAACTGGTGTCGAAGCGGTAATGGCGCGTGCCCGCCGTGATCGTCAAGACCTTCGGAATCAGGTCGAAGTCCGCCGAGGCGAAGAAAGCGGTCTGCTTGGTGGTGCGCACCGTGTCCTGATAGAACGACGTGGGGGCGGGTTGAACACCGGGATTCACGACGGTCGAGCCGGAGAACGTGCCGATGTCCGAGAAACAGCCGGCCCCAGCCGCCGGCGGCGTCGCCGTGCACGAAGGGACGGTCTTGTAACCCCAGCCGGTCTGGTCGTACAGGGTATTGTTCTCCCAAAACACGCCGCCGATGGCGCGCAAGCGCCACTCGTCCGGCGTGCTCAGGCGAAGCTCGTGCTGCTGATGTGTGTTGCGTTCGTCGGAATGCCAGACGGCGCTCGGTGAGAAGCATTTTGACTTGAGGGTCGGGGTGTAACTTCCCGGACCATAGCACTGATAGTAATCGGCATACACGCCGCGCGCGTAATTGGTGTAGTCGCTGACCTGCTCGACGTTGCGTACCAGGTAGCCACCGGTATAGACGGCTTTCAGAGGGCCGAATTTGCCATTTACCGTCCACGCCGTGCTCTCGAATCTGTCCTTGTCATACGAGGGGTTGAACAGCGTGACCTCGAGCGGCTGCAGCGGCGCGCCGTCGGAGGCATTCGGCTGCTGATAGAACACGCCGTGTGAGTCCATATCCTGGACCGACTGGGTGATCAGGACGTTCCAGTCTTCGTTGAACTTGTACAGCGCCTCGAGGCGCCCACCCTCGTAGGTCACCGGGTTGATGCCATTGGCAACCAGGCCAGCGTTGTTGAGGGTCGGGCTTCCGGGGGGCACGCAATAGCCGTTGTTCGCGCCGCCGTCCGGGCATACGCCGCCGACGGCGGGATAGTTGGCATACGGGATGCCGATATCGGTGTCCTTGCGTGTGAACGTCGCGGGGACATTGTCGATGTAGCCGCCACGCTTGTCGTAGTAGACCACCCCCCGCACGGCCATGGTGTCGGCGATCAGCGGCAGGTTCAACACCGCCGTCACGTTGTCATTCGGATCACCGTGAGCGGTCCATCCGTAGCCGCCTTTGACGCTCCCCTCCGTCACGTCGAGCTTGGGTTCGTTGGTGATGTAGCGGATCACGCCGGCCTCGGCGCCGGCACCGAACAGCGTTCCCTGCGGGCCCTCCAGAACCTCGATGCGATTCATGTCGGCGGCATAGATGTCGAGGTTGCGATTTGGCAGCTGCCCGGATTGATTATCCAGATAGATGGCGACGTTCGGCCACAAGCCCGTCGAAGCGCTGCCCTGGCTGGGCTGCGAACCGGCGCTGAGGCCACGCATGAAAACCTCGTTCTGGCCCGGCCCGTTGCTCGCCGCCGTCACGTTCGGCAGATCCTTGATGTAGTCGTCGAACGTCGTGATGTTGAGTTGCTGCAGGGTCTCCGAGGTCAGGGCCTGCATCGAGATCGGCACGTCCTGCATGTTCTCCGTGCGGCGCTGCGCGGTGACGGTGATCTCGGCGAGCATGTCGGTACCCGCTTCGGTCGTGTCGGTTGCCGGCTCGGCTGCGGACGCCGCACAGGCCGCCGCGAAGGAAGCGCTTCCCAGGATGGCCGCAACTGCATACGAGACCTTCAAGTTCATTGTTTTATTCCCCTAGACTGGATGCGGCTCCCCGGACATTAAATGCAACGTTGCCGGCGCACGATTGAACGCAGGCGTCATCCGATTTGTGAGTGAGCGCCTGCGATCGGATGGTGCCGGGCGCACATGGGGTTGCCTGGACGCGGTCAATCGAACACGCGCGCGCCGGCGGCTTCGCCCAACAACGCGCGCGCCGGCTGCAGGCGGCGCGTGGACGGGGACAGGCCGTAAGCGTCCTTGAACTGGCGTGAGAAATGTGCGCAATCGGCAAATCCGGCTTCGATAGCGATTTCCGTCACTGAGCGGTCGGTGTTCTCGATCAGCCAGTGCGCGTAGCGCATGCGAAGCTGGCGATAGAGTGAGGCCGGGGCCACGCCGACCTGCTCGCGGCACAGCCGCTCGAGCTGTCGCACCGAGACGCCGAGCTCCTGGGCGATCGTGGCGATCGCCACCGGCCGCGTCAGATTCTGCTCCATGAGCAGCAGCGCGCGTCGCACGCGCGGCTCGCGCACCGTCTCCGGCAGCGGCGGATGCGGCTGAGCCTCGCTGCCGGATCGGGGCCGGTCGAACAGCAGCACCTGGCTGGCCTTCTGGGCCACGGCGCGACCGAGGTGGCGCTCGATGAGATGGGTGGCGAGCGCCGCCGCGCCGGCGCCGCCGGCGCAGGTGATGCGCGGCCCGTCGGCAAGGAACAGCCGGTCGGCGATCACTTCGTGGTCGGGGAAGGCTTCGAGGAAATCCTGATAGTGATACCAGCTCACGCAGGTACGCCGGCCGCGCATGAGGCCGGCCCGGCACAGCACGAAGCTGCCGGTGCATACGCCGATCAGCGGCACGCGTGCCGCCGCGACCTCGCGCAGATAACGCGTCGTGGCCTCATCGATCTGCGGACCGGCGTGCAGGATGCCGCCAATCACGACCAGGTAATCGAGCGCCTCGGGGGAGAGGAATTCGCTGGTCGGCTCGATCATCACGCCGCAGCTGGCCAGCACCGACTCGCGCCGGCTGGCCATGACCCACCATTGCACGTGCATCGGGCGGCTGCGATCGCCTTCATCCGCGGCCAGGCGCAGATGGTCGATGAACACCGCGAATGCGGACAGCGTGAAATGATCCGCCAGGATCACGCCGACGCGCAGCGGTGCGCGCGCGCCGTGAAGCGCCGTATCTGATTCCTGCGTACCCGCCGGTTGGGGCATTGAATAGCCGCTCAATATTATTGACCCCCCGACGCGGCTATAATCCATGAACGAATCCGGTGATGCAAGAAATACGCGAACTAAAAATCGTCGTCTTTCAAAAACAATAATATATGACGGATAATTGATCTCAGTTTGATAAAGCGGCAGCCCCGCAGCTCGTTGAACGTCTGTTCAGAGGCTGCGGCCCGAGGGCCGCGAGTGGGCACCGGGTCGCGTGTCCTCTTCAGGGCCGCGCAGCGTCGTGCGGCTCAAGGCCGAGATCCGCGGCCGCGGCTTGGGCCCGGTCCAGATCGATGTCCATGCTGCGGCAGGCGAGGTAATAGGCGATGGCGGCGACCGGCAGGCCGACCAGCATGGCGAGATCGGCTCCGCCAAGCGCGCGGGCGACCGGCCCGGTGTACAGCCCGGTACTGAAGAACGGAATCATTACCACGAAACCCAGTGCGTAGGCGCTCAGGCCGCGCCAGTTCCAGCGTCCGTACATGCCATCGGCGTTGAAGATTTCGCGGATGGAGTAATGCGCCCGGCGCACCAGGTAGAAGTCCACCAGATTGATCGCGGTCCACGGGGTAAACAGGTACAGCAGGATCGCGAGCAGATCGCCGAAGCGGTTGATGAAGTCGCTCGAGGAGCGCAGCGCAATCACTGTCGCCAGCACCCCCGCCGCCACGAGACTAGCCATGCGCTTGCCGACCCCGGACCTGACCGGCCTGAAAGTGTCGGCAACGCTCAGCAGCGTGAGCGAAGCGCCGTAGAAGTTCAACGCCGATATCGTCACCAGGCCGAGCAGGGCGCCGAGCAGCAACACCGCCCCGAGACCGGGCATGACCGTATCCGCGGCACGCTGCATGGCTGCCGCCACGTCGAGGCTCGGGTTGAACGCGGCGGCGACGGTGCCGACGAGCATCATCCAGGTGCCGCCAATGAATGCACCCAGATAGGTCCACCAGAATGAGGAGCGCACGCTGACATCGCGCGGCAGGTAGCGAGAGTAATCCGACACGTAGATCGACCAGCTGAGCTGGTAGGAGGCGGCGGCAAACAGCTGCGCGATGAACGGCACGGCCTGAAAGCCGGACGGCTGCCATTGCGCCGCGGGCATCTTGAGAAGGATGCAGGCGCCGATCGAGAACACCGACAGTATGACGATCATGAGATAGGCGACCGCCCGCTGCGCCAGGTGGATCGTGTCATAACCGACGGCGGCCAGCCCCAGGGCCGCGACCGCAAAGGCCACGATGGCGAGCGGTGAGGTCGGCGCAATCGAGGGGGAGAGCTGGTGCAGCGCCTGCGCCGCGAGCACCTGATTAAAGGCGTTGTAGCCGATGTAGGCGATCAGGGCTACGGCCCACACCAGGAGCGCGCCGATGTAGCCGAACTGCGGCCGTGACTGGATCATCTGCGGCAAGCCGAGCTGCGGTCCCTGCGTGGAGTGAAAGGCCATGAAGAACGTGCCGAGCGCACAGCCCAGCACCACGGCTATGGCGGTCCATAACAGGTTACCGCCGAGCGTGATGCCGAGTACGCCGACGGCGAGCGTGGCCAGTTGAGCGTCGCCTGAGAACCAAACCGGCCACAGATGCCAGACTTTGCCGTGCCGTTCGGCCAGCGGCACATAGTCGATCGAGCGTCTTTCGATGAACCCGCTGTTGACCATCGAGCGCCCACTGCCATGCCGCCAATCCATTTGTTATATTATTACGGTGACATTATAAAAGCTAACGGAAGGCCGGCGGTGAGGGTGTGGCTGTGCGACAGGTGAAAACGCTGGGGCTGCTGGGCACGGGGGTGATCGGCGGCGGCTGGGCGGCGCGTGCCCTGCATTTCGGCATCGACGTGCTGGCCGCCGATCTCAAGCCGGAAATGCAAGGCTGGATTCGCGGGGCGGTCGACAACGCCGAGGGCGCACTGTCGCGTCTGACTTTTGCGCCGCTGCCGCCGAAGGGCACGCTGTCCTTCACGACCGATCTGCACGCGATGGCGCGCCAGGTCGACTTCATTCAGGAGAACATCCCCGAGCAGCTCGAATTGAAGCAGCGGGTGCTCGCCGATGTCAGTCGCAGCGCGCCGCCGGATGTGATCATCGCCTCGAGCACCTCCGGACTGATGCCATCGGACCTGCAGCGCGACATGCAGGCTCCCGAACGCTTCCTGGTGGCGCATCCGTTCAATCCGGTCTATCTGCTGCCGTTGGTCGAACTGGTGGGCGGTGCCAGGACCTCGACCGAGACGCTCGAAGCGGCCGGCGACTTCTACCGTTACATCGGCATGCATGCACTGCGCGTGCGGCGCGAAATCCCGGGCCATCTCACCGACCGGCTGCAGGAGGCGCTGTGGCGCGAGATCCTGCACCTGGTCAATGACGGGGTGGCCACCACCGGGGAGCTCGACGACTCGATCATTTACGGGCCAGGATTGCGCTGGGCAGCGATGGGCACCAACCTCATCTATCATCTGGCCGGTGGCGAGACGGGGATGCGTCACATGCTCAAGCAGTTCGGCCCGTGCCTGAAATGGCCCTGGACCAAGCTCGAAGCACCCGAGCTCACCGAGGGACTGATCGACCGCATGGTCGAGGGCACGCAAGCGCAGGCCAACGGCCGTTCGATACGCGAGCTCGAGCGACTGCGGGACGACTACCTGGTGACGATTCAACAGGTGCTGCGACAGTTTAATATCGGTGCCGGAGCGACCTTGCGCGCCCTGGAAGAGCGGCTCTACCGGCAGAACGGCGCGGCCGCTCGGGCCGTCGTGGATGACGTGAGCGGCATCGCGGACGGCAAACCGCTGCGGCTGGTGGAGACCTATGTGCGCCCGGAATGGGTTGACTACAACGGCCACATGACCGATTCGCGCTATCTGCAGGTGTTCGGCGATGCCACCGATGCGCTGCTGCGGGCGGTCGGCGTGGACGACGCCTATCGCGACTCGGGTCGCGCGCTCTACACGGTTGAAACGCACGTGACGCACCGGGCCGAAGCCGTCGCGCTCGAGCCCCTGTACGTTACGACGCAGATTCTCGGAGTGGACGACAAGCGCGTGCACCTCTTCCACCGTCTGAATCGGCGGCGGGACGAGCAGCTGGTCGCTACCGCCGAACAGCTGTACCTGCACGTCAATCGCGCGGCGGCCAAGGCTTCGTCGATGGACGCGACAGTGCGCGCCAAACTTGAGAAAATCTGCGCGGCGCATGCGAGCATCGCCGATCCGGCCCGCTCGGGCCGTCACCTCAGCCTATCGAGGAGTTGAACGAGGCCCATGCCCAAGATCGTCGACCACGACCAACGCCGCGATGAGATTGCACTGGTCGCCTGCCGTGTAGTGGCCGATTATGGCTTTGACCAGGCCACTGTGGTGCGCATCGCGCGCGAGGCGGGTTACACCACCGGTATGGTCGCACATTACTTCGACACCAAGCAGGACATCATCATCGCCGCGCTGCGGCTGATCCTGCGACGCATCGAGGAGCGCCTGACACGGCCGGCCGGCGACATCCAACCGGATCTGCTGCTGCTGCTCGCCGAGGCATTGCCGGTGGACGAGCAGCGCTATACGGAATGTGCATTCTGGATCGCCTTCTGGAGTCAGGTTTCAGCCGACAAGCGCCTCAAGCGCATCAATGCCTGGGTGCATCGAGAGTACATGCGTCTGTTCGAGCGCTGCCTGGCGCGTGGATGGCAGGAATGGACGCAATGGCCGCCGGTAAGACGCGAGCAGGTGCTGCGTTCGGTCGTGACCTTCATCAACGGTCTCACCGCCAGCGCCGTGGTCAGCCGCAGCGACTGGCCGGCCGACAAGCAGGTCGAGCAGCTGCGGCTGCAATTGCATCTGCTGCGTGCCTGGGCGAGCTCTGCCGCCGTGCTCCGGCCCGAAAAGCTCAGAAAGTCCAGCAAGCCGTCCGCGTCCGGATCCTCGGCGGCGTAGTCCGCCCGAACTGGCCGATCTCGCAGGGGAGTAGTCATGGACTTCGCGCTCACTGAAGAACAGCAGATGATCGTGAAGTCCACGCGCGATTTCGTGGAGGGCGAGCTCTACCCGCACGAGCAGGAAATCGAGCGCACCGGCGAGCTGCGGCGCGAGCTGCTGCTCGATCTGAAGGCCAAGGCGATCGATGCCGGCCTGTATGCGGCCAACATGCCCGTGGAAGTGGGTGGTGCCGGTCTGGATGCCGTGACCTGGGTGCTGTACGAGAAGGAGCTCGGGCGCACCAGCTACGTACTGCACTATACCTGCGTGGCGCGGCCGTCGAATATCCTGCTGGCCTGTGTGGGCGAGCAGCGCGAGCGCTATCTGCTGCCGGCCGTGCGTGGCGAGAGGAGCGATTGCCTCGCCATATCCGAGCCCGGGGCGGGTTCCGATATGCGCGGCATGAAGACCAGCGCCGCGCAGCAGGGTGAGGAATTCGTCATCAACGGCACCAAGCATTTCATCAGCCATGCCGATCACGCGGATTTCGTCATCCTGTTCGCGGTCACGGGTGAGGAGGCGAGCGCGCGCGGCAAGCGTAAGCTCATCACGGCCTTCCTGGTCGACGTCGGCACCCCTGGCTTCGAGGTCCGGTCAGGCTACCGTAACGTGTCACATCGCGGTTACAACAACAGCATCCTCGAGTTCAACGACTGCCGCATTCCTAGGTCCGCGGTGTTGGGTGAGGTTCACAAGGGCTTCGAGGTCGCCAACACCTGGCTCGGTGCGACACGGTTGCAGGTCGCGGCCAACTGTCTGGGGCGCGCTGAGCGCGCGCTCGAGCACGCGAAGCAATGGGCCGTCGATCGGGTCCAGTTCGGGCAACAGATCGGAAAGTTTCAGGGCGTGGCCTTCAAGCTGGCGGACATGGCGGTGGAGTTGCGCGCGGCTGAACTGCTGACGCTGGAGGCGGCGTGGAAACTCGACCAGAAGACCGCGACCGACATGGACATGGCGATCGCGAAACTCAAGGCCACCGAGATGCTGGCTATGGTGGCCGATGAGGCACTGCAGATTCATGGCGGTATGGGGCTCATGACCGAGATGCCGCTGGAGCGGATCTGGCGCGACGCGCGCATCGAGCGAATCTGGGACGGCACCAGCGAGGTGCAGCGGCACATCATCTCGCGCTCGCTGCTGCGGCCCCTCGGTGGCTGACCGGGGCGG
>Ga0302326_10011629_pt1 | contig 18919 bp, 13 predicted proteins | sample Palsa_T0_3_FD_202264 | JGI IMG/M metagenome (GOLD analysis project Ga0302326, IMG submission 202264) | Peat permafrost microbial communities from Stordalen Mire near Abisko, Sweden - Palsa_T0_3 | ecosystem: Environmental > Terrestrial > Soil > Palsa > Peat permafrost | place: Sweden: Abisko...
CTGCTCTCAGGAGAGTAGCAGAATGTCTTTCCCGGCACCAATATTGAATATCGTCCGGGCCAAGCTAACGAAAGGCAAGCGGCGCAGCGCGGAAACCGCCGTCGCTTCTCAGACAAGCCATCCCTCAACCACAACCAGGACGTGCTGCATCCTTATCCTTATCCAAGTTTCACTCCAGGGATCGAAATCGGTGGTGGGTGAGCGAAAGCGAGCGCCACGGCCGAACTTCCGCTCAACTCAGGGCGCTCGACTCAGGGGTCGTACAATCAGTAGCCGTCCGCGACTACGTCTCCGTCACGGGCAAGGTTTTGGCGGGTGCCAACCAACTCCACTCTCGAGGCTGCATGAGAATGAGAAGATGTCGCGCCACTGCGAGGTGTCACAGAGGCAAGCAGGCCGAGGGATCTGTTTTCGATTTCGGCGCCAAAATTCGCGCCCCCTTAGACCGTCACCTGCAACCTGGTCTCCACCCGGTTGCGCCCGTTGTTCTTCGCCGCGTATAACGCTTGATCCGCCGCCCGAAGCAAATCACTCATCTGGTTCGCGTCTGATGCCGCGGCTGCCACGCCCAGACTGATGGTGACGGCGACGCTCCCGCCCGGCACGACGATCGGCTCGTCGGCCATACGCACGCGAACTCGGTTCGCCTGCTCGACGGCTTCGGAAACCCCGCAACCCGGACTGACGATCAAGAACTCTTCTCCCCCATAGCGGCCCACAGAATCGTACGCGCGCACAGCGGATCGCATTCTTCTCGCAGCTTCTTGCAAGACCAGATCTCCCGCCGGATGTCCGTGCGTATCGTTGACTCGTTTGAAATGGTCGATATCGCCCAGAATGATCGACAGTGTGCCGACCCGAGCCGTTCGGGACAGTTCGTTCTTGAGCATGTCGAGGATGGCCTCGCGATTCAACAAACCGGTCATCGAATCATGGGTGGCGCGCACACGCAGCTCGTCCCGCGTAGCGACCAGTTGTTCTTGCAGCTTCAGGATGCGCTTCCCCGCCCGGAGCCGCGCCTTCAATTCATCGAGATCGAAAGGCTTGGTGATGTAGTCGTCGGCTCCCGATTCCAGCCCTTCGACGATTTCCGCCCGTTGTTCCTTCACGGTAAGCAAAATAATATAGATGTAACGTTCGCTCGCCAGCTTTCGCACGGCTCGGCACACGTCCACGCCGTCTAGTTCCGGCATCATCCAGTCGAGCACAGCCAGCCGGGGGCCCTCCGACTCCTCGAGCACGCGCAACGCCTCAGCGCCATTCGCCGCCAGCGTTACCTGATAACCAGCGTGACTGAGCGTCACCTCGAGCAAACGCCGCGACACCACGTCATCATCAGCTATGAGAACATCCATCGTGCCCCAACTCCCAGTAAACCGTTACGCGCGATTGCTGCCGTTGCCCGACGTGACGCCCGGCACGGGAGCCGGTACTACGCTAAGGCTCTCAAGGGCTGCCCTTAGCCGCTCGACCTCCGCCGCCAGGACGGCAAATCCTTCCTCGACGCCGTTCAACTCTCCCGCACGAGCCAGCCTCTCGAGTTTCAGCGCCGCCTCGAAAGCGTCTTGCGCGGCAAAGGTCGCGACGGAACCTTTGAGCGAATGGGCGGCTCGTTCCAACTCCGGCGCACTCTTCCGCGCCACAGCCTGCTCCACTGCCAAAAGAATTCGCGAACTTTCCTCGCAGAAGAGCTTCGCGAGATCGGCGAGCAAGGTCTCGTCTCCATCCACGCGCCCGAGCGCCGTCTCCCAATCGACGACGGGCCGGGCCGAGTCGCTCCCCATGTCGATGGGCCCGATATCGCCGGTAAAACTCTCCGTAATTTCGATCAGTTCTTGCGCCCGGATCGGCTTCGAAATGTATCCATTCATCCCGATCGCCAGGCAGCGCTCACGATCGGCTTTCATCGCATGGGCGGTAATGGCCACGATTGGAGTTTGATGGCCGTGCCCCTCCTCCATCCGCCGGATCGCCGCCGTGGCCTCGAAGCCGTCCATCTCCGGCATCTGCAGGTCCATCAACACGACGTCGAAATTCTGCGCTTGGGTCGCCTCCACTGCCAATTTCCCGTTCGGCACGATGGAGACCCGGTGGCCCCGCTTCGTCAGGATGCGGCTCGTCAGCTCCCGGTTGATGGCGTTGTCATCGGCCAGCAGAACCCGCAAGTGTTTGCGCGCCTCCTTGAGCGTGTGCCGGGTCACCAGTGCGGGAGTCTCCTCTCGCTGCTCGGCCTTTCCCAGCACGCGTAAAATGGCCTCGCGCAGCTCCACTTGCCTCACGGGCTTGGTCAGATAAGCGGAAATGCCCACTTCCCGGCAGCGATCCGCGTCGCCGCGTTGCCCCCCCGAAGTCAGCATCATGATCGTTGCGGCCACCAGGTTCGCGTCCTGCTTGATCTTGGCGGCGGTTTGAAATCCGTCGAGCTGTGGCATCTGCGCGTCCAGCAAAACCAGCGGTGTCGGGCGCCCCGCTTCTTTCGCCCGCCGTAGTTCCGCGAGCGCAGCCCACCCGCTCGAAACCAGCGTCGGTTTCATCCCCCACAGCAGCAGCGTGTGTTCTAAAATTCGCCGGTTCGTCGAATTATCGTCCACCACCAATACCTCAACGCCCTCCAGTCGGACGTGCCCAGGGACGTCCCGAGATACTTTCTGGACCGAGGCCGCCTGTCCAAATTTCGCCGTGAAGTGAAACGTGCTTCCTCGCCCGGGCTCGCTCTCCAGCCAGATTTTTCCTCCCATCATGGCCACCAGGCGGCTGGAAATCGTCAGACCCAGGCCCGTTCCGCCATACTTACGGCTGGCCGAGGTATCCGCCTGCGAGAAGGCTCCGAAAATCAATTCATGCTTTTCTTTAGGGACCCCGACACCGGTGTCACGCACCGCAAAATGCAGCTCCATCTCGTCTTCTTTTTTCGCCTGCAACTCCGCCTGTAAAACCACTTCCCCGCGGTCGGTGAACTTGACGGCATTGCCCAGCAGATTCACCAGCACTTGTCGCAACCGCGTCGGGTCCCCAACCACCATCTGCGGGACGTCCGACCGGACGTCGCACACCAGTTCCAGCCCCTTCTCGCTCGCTCGGACTCCAAAGCTTCGCATCGTCTCTTCCAGGGTCTGACGGAGCTCGAACGGCGTGTGCTCCAAGTCCATCTTTCCCGCCTCGATCTTCGAAAAATCCAGAATGTCGTTGATCACCGTCAGCAAGGAGTCTGCCGATAGTTTGACCATGCTCAGATATTCTCGCTGCTCGTCGTCTAGCTTCGTCTCCAGGGCCAGTTCCGTCATGCCAATGATGCCGTTCATCGGCGTGCGAATCTCGTGGCTCATATTCGCTAGAAATTCACTCTTCGCGAGGCTGGCCGCCTCGGCGGCGTCTTTGGCCTTCCGGAGTTCTCCTTCCGCTTCTTTGCGGTCCGTAATATCCACCAGCGTACCTTCGGTCCCCGCCGATTCGCCGATTGCACCTTTCAGTTCGCTGGCATTGCATAACACCCAAATTGCGTTCCCGTCCCTGCGCCGCATCTGAAGTTCACAATTGGCCAGCTGTCCTTCGCTCTGCAGTTTGGAAAGGAATGACTGCCGATCATCGGGTGTCAAGGAGCGTTCGTCCATTCGCGTGCCGATCAACTCCTCCCGCGAGGAGTAACCAAAAATCCGCGCGCAAGCGGCGTTACAGTCGGCGATACGCCCATCGGGGCTCGTCCGAAATACCCCAGCCAAGCTTCGCTCGAACAGTTGGCGATACCGCTGTTCCGCCGATTCCAATTCTTTTGCCTGAGCCGAGAAACGGCGGTCGAAGATGGCGCTCCCAATGGCAATGGCCAGCACCATCAGTGTGACCAAGGCGATGCCCGCCGTTCCCAATGCGGAGATGCTCACCGCGTACGACAAATCCGGTGGCGTAGCGGTAGGTTGAAAAAAGGCCGCCGCCATTCCCGTGTAGTGCATGACTGGAATCGCCGCGCCCATAACCAACGCGCTGACCGCCTTGCGCCAGATGTCGCCTTGCGCTTCTTCCCGGGCGCGAAACACCAGCCACAAACCCACGAAGGAAATGACGATGGCGAGTACGATCGAGAGCGCGAAAACCCCTGGCCGGTAACCACACATCGCCGCCAGCCGCATGGCCTCCATGCCGATGTAGTGCATGGCCGCGATCCCCGTCCCCATCACCACACTTCCGATAATTGCACTCCCAAGGCCCATGCGCTTGCGACTCACCACGTACAGGGCTGCCGCCGAAGCCAAAACCGCCGCCAACAGTGATAGCAGCACGAGTCGCCAGTCGTACCACACCGGAATCGGCAACTCGAACGCCAGCATGCCGATGTAGTGCATGGACCAGATCCCCAGGCCCATCGCGCACGCGCCGCCGCAGAGCCAGGCGCGTCTCGTCCAGCCGTGCGCCGCCGTCACACGCCCGGCGAGATCGAGCGCCGCATACGACGCTCCCACCGCGATCACCACGGAAAGCGCCACCAGCCGATAGCTGTACGAACTCGTAAGCATGTTGCCGTGATCCATTTTCGTCCTCTTCGCGCGACGGGGGGTTGGGCATTCCGGGGAGCGGGCCCAAGGTTCAATAACTCGTCGCTAAGTAGCCGCACGATCATTGTCCGGACAAAAACGGGCACTCGCAATAGAGATCGGGCGAGGTGTTTATTTGATGATTACTAACCTGCGAGGCGTATTTATCATGCCGCTTGCGTTGGCATTTCCTCGGGCGAGCAGTGGACGGTCTTCATCGATCGTGTGCAGTATTCTACGGCGAAGTCGCTGCGGCCAAGCTGGTTGAGAAGAATCGGTGCCTAACTGAGAAAGGCTCTGGAGGGATGGCGACGACGGTTATGGCGGCAAACTACGGTACGACAATCATCGCTCTTTGTGGAACCAAGTTTCGCTCGTGAATGACACTCTTCAATGACTTCGTCGATTGTCGCTCGCTCTGCGGCTTGTTCACGTGAGTCAAAACATTCCCAATCTAGAGCTTTTCCGTGCCAGCGAATATGAAAATGCGGATGCGAAGAAATATTGGGGTTCATGCCCGATATTCCTCTTCCATTTCTCTGTCTATCTGGTGAAGGACTCCCTTAATATGACCAGAAAACGAATGCCAAAGCTTCGCAGGTTGCGTATGAGTGCCATTGTAGTTCCCTTCAAATTATCCAGAGCCCTGTCGATTTCTTCACTCATTTTTGTCCTCTTCGCGCAGTTGCGAATCGTTTGAATCGTCATCCTGACTGTCCTTCATGATAAAAGGCGTAGAGACCGATGTCTGTGCACATTGGCACACCCTCTGGCTCGGCTCGCTAGGTCAGCAACCACACTACCCAAAAGGACCAAGCGAAGGGGGACTGGTGTGGTAAAGCTTTAATTTATAGCGACTTGGGTGTTGGCTCGACTTACGATCGTACTTCTGGATACTACATATTCGGTTCCGGCATCGTGTGCGGTAGCTCTTCATTCGCCGAAAGCTTCACGGTTGCGGCAGGGCCGGGGTTCAATCTCACTCAAATCGATATCGCCTTGACCTACATCGCTATTTTCGGAACTAGCTCCTCCGCCTCCGTGGAGCTTCTCGCGAACTCTGGAGGCTCGCCGGGCAGCACGGTCCTGGGATCGTGGACGCTCACCGGTCTCCCTGCTGATGGTTCCGTTAGCACGATTCAGCCTTCGCAAACCATCTCCGGGATCAGCGGCATTTCCCTGACCGGAGGCACGACATACTGGCTGGCAGTGCCCCTGGCGCCTCTGACACCAGCGATGCTTGGGACTTCAACTCTACCGAGGCCACTGGAACGCCCTATTGCTCCACAAAACGGAGGCACCACCTGGACGTCTGCCGGCGCTGCCCCTTACACCCTCAATGCCTTCGATGTGCTGGAAACCCCTGTTAGCACCGCAGTACCCGAGATCGATCCGACGACCGGAACATCCGTACTCGCGCTGCTCATTGGTGCCGTGCTGGTCATTCGAGGACGCCGCAGGAAGATGACACAGCCCGAAAGCGGATGCGAACGGGTATAGTCGACAAGTCCAACTGGGGCACGGGAATTTAAAAGTGTTTTGGGATCGCCGCCTGAGCGTGTGCCTGAACTTGGCAATTCCGCTGAACCCTAGCACAAGCCCGTTGATCGCGTGATTAGCGATACAACTCGGGCACAACAGTGACCCGCAGCCGCAGGATCGCAGTTCATCGTCCGTATCCCAGGCTCCGCAACCTACCCGAGACTACCTGTCACATCTATCCACAGCAGAGCAACCGATCAACCTAGACGAATAAATGCTGCCCAGATATGCGAACAAGCGAAGTCCGGTGAAGCTCGTACCGTGCCTCTGCCGGATGTTCTGGTGGAAATGCTTCGAAAGTTAGATCCAAAAGAAGGTCGAGTCTTCGACGGCACGAATCTCCGTAAGGCCTGGTCAAACGCCAGCGTTGCAGTTGGCCTAGGAACACTCACAAGGCTGCGGTATCATGGTTTCCTTATTCACGACTTGCGCCGATCTGCTATAAAGAATCTGATGAAGGTCGGCGTCGACGAGAAGGTTGCAATGGCGATCAGCGGACACAAAACACGTTCAGTCTTTGACCGGTACCACATCGTGGACGATGCGGATGTCATCAATGTAATTCGGAAAGTTGAGGCCGCACCGGTCAAAAGTCTCGCATTCAGTGAGACTTCAATAAGACAAGCCCACAAACGGCGTCAATTAAAATAAATAAGTCTTTGTTTTCCAAATACTCCGGGGTAGTGCAATCGGCAGCACACCAGACTTTGAATCTGGTTATCCTGGTTCGAGTCCAGGCCCCGGAGCCACATCTGCCTGCAGTTCGTCCGCTATTTACTCCGCCCGCAGAGCCCTCCCAGAAGATTGCACTGCACTCGTGAGCTCGCCATCGAACGCTCTACAGCGCGCCACGCGGCTACCTGCATTTTCTAACTTACGGGCAACGCTTGTCTCGACCATACCATCCGGACCTGATGATGGCGCCAAAATGCACACACGGCTGCGCGAAATGACCCGCTGCGGCATTGTGCAACAGACACCGGTCAAACGCTAATCGTCTGATTCGCGGCCTGTTACCCCTGAGTCGATTTGGCCCCTAACGTGCCCATATCAACCCGAAACAAAGGACGTTCTGTGGCGTCTAATCTCCTGTTGTGGCGGGAAGGATGGATCGAGCCAATGAAAACCGTACAAGAAGTGCCCAGCGCATTCGACCGAATGTCCACATACGAGGAGTTGCACCAGGTCCTCGACCTCTTGAGTGAGTCTGTACCTCCTGCCGCCACCGAAGCCTCATCCGATGCCGATGCTGATGCCAGCAAGGACGCGGTGCGCTTGGCGATCATGGACCTCTGGAGCGATCCGACCGCAAAAACGCCCGGCGAGGAACGCCCCCCCCAGAACGAAATGGACCGCTGGGCGGACGTGCTCGCCAGCCAGAACGGCCGCGCAAACTGAGCCCGGCAAAAGCCGCAACAGGCCGCGTTCTGCTTTGACACCGCGCCGAGCACCGGCAAGCACCAAATCGGAACGTCGGTGCCCGGCACTGGCTCGTAACCCTTAGAATTTCGACAAAGTCGATACGCCTCGGGCGACGGTGCACGCGATACCTGCCCCTTGCAAGTCATTGATCACGGATGCCTTGGGTTAGCCGGTCAGCTTCGGGCAGCCGTTGGTCGCTGAATCGCCAAGGGGTGTGTCCTTGCGGCGACAGTGGGTCTGGCCCCCGCCTTGCCATGATTTTGTGCATGAGTGTAAGAGCCCAGCCGGACTTGCGTAAATCGTCGTCGATCCAGCCCATGAACGTTTGTATCGTTGATGGCGACGCAGGCAACGGGGCGCTGGGCAAAGCCATCGAGCAGTTTGGATTCGTCCCTTTCGGCACATCAAATCCCCTTGAGGCACTCGAGCAAATTGGCGTCGGACGATGTCGGGTTGTCCTGTGCGACCTACAAACCTCGGGGGTGCGGGGCCTTACGTTCCTCGACGAAGCCCTCCAGCGCGATCCAGGCGCTTATGTCATCCTTATCACCACTTCCCAGTCCCTTGATTCCGCGATCGATGCCATACGGCGCGGCGCCTATGACTACCTACCCAAGCCAATCGATACGGCACGGCTGAAAACAACTCTCGATCACTTGGCCGAACAGTTCGAAAGTCGGCGACGCGTCCAGACGCTAGAGTTGCAACTTCTGATCGAACTCGAATTCCACGGCATCGTCGGACGCAGCCCCGCCATGCTCGATCTATTCGACTCGGTGCGAAGGATCTCGCCCCACTACACCAGTCTCCTGCTCTCGAGCCCACCTGGAACGGAAAAGGAGCTTGTCGCTCGCGCGATCCACGAGCTTAGTCCGGTTTCCGCTCAGCGATTCGCGGCGTGGAACTGCTCGGCCAACGCGGAAACGCCCGTCGAGAGCCAGCTCTTCGGCCACGTTCGGGGTGCCTTCATGGGCGCCATCGACAGTCGGCCGGGGCTGCTCGAATCCTCGAACGGAGGGACTGTCTTTCTCGACGAACTGGCTGAAACCTCGAGAGCCACGCAAACCAAGTTGTTGCGCGTGATTCAGAGTCGCGAAATTCACCGTATGGGCTCGCCGGAAGTGCACCGCGTCGAAGTCCGGCTCATCGCCGCGACCAGCCGCGACTTGCGTGCCGATGTCGTGGCAGGACTCTTCCACGAGGACTTACTCGACACCTTGGGCGCCATGCAGCTTCGCGTGCCCAGCCTGGCCGAGCGCCTCGAAGACATCCCGCTGCTGGCAGCATTTTTTGTAAAAAAGTACAACGAGAGCTACCACAAAAACATCCGCGGCCTAACAAACCGCGCCAAGACACTTGTGATGCAATACCCTTGGCCCGGAAACGTGCGTGAGATCGAAAATGCGATCTCCGGCGCCGTCATGTTGGCCTCGAGTGATTTCATCGACTCGGACGATTTGCCGGAGTATCTGCGGCAGCCCTCTAGCCCGGCTTCCGCAGTCGAGCCTTGGCAGCCGATCTCGCTCGAAGAGGTGAGCAACAAGCATATTCAGAGGGTTCTCGAAGCTTGCGGCGGCAATCGCGTCCGCGCCGCGCACGTGCTGGGCATCGGCCGCACCAGCCTTTACCGCTACTTGAAGCGCGAAAGCCAAAACATCGTCCGCGTCTCATAACCATCGCCTGCATCCAACAAGCAATGACGCAATCGCGGCCCATCCGCGAATCTTTCGGCACCCGGCTCAGCGAACCATTCCGCCTCCGCTTCCGCGTCTCCATACCGTGTGCTAGACTTCGCTTCGCGGGCCGAGTTCCTGACGATGCGTGGAACTTCGGGCTCTGTGCAACGATTCCCCGCGAACCCCGCCAGGCCCGGAAGGGAGCAACGGTAGCGGATCTGTCTCGTGTGCCGCGGAGTACCCGAAGTTCCTCTCATCGTTTTCGCCGCCGGCACAATCGTGGGCTTTACGTCGAGCCCATCTCATCTCGGACGCAAACCCGATGAACTACCAGGTCATTGCACGAAAGTGGCGGCCGGTCACCTTTGCTGAGGTCGTCGGCCAGCAACACGTGACGCGCACCCTGCAGAACGCCATCCGCGAGGGCCGCGTGGCGCACGCTTACATTTTTTCCGGTGCCAGAGGCGTGGGCAAGACCACCACGGCGCGCATTCTCGCCAAAGCGCTCAATTGCGCGCAAGGCCCTACGCCGGAGCCTTGCAACAACTGCGACAATTGCCGCGAAATCGCCATGGGTAATTCCCTCGACGTTCTCGAGATTGACGCTGCTTCCAACCGTGGCATCGACCAGGTTCGTGAGTTGCGCGACATGGTTCGCTACGCGCCGGCCGGCGGCCGCTACAAGGTCATCCTCCTGGATGAAGCCCACATGCTCACCTCGGAGGCCTCGAACGCGCTCTTGAAAACGCTCGAGGAGCCGCCCGACAAAGTCGTCTTCGTGATGGCCACGACCCAACCCGAGGACTTGGCCGAAACGATTCGCTCGCGCTCCCAACATTTTCATTTCCGGGCGCTCTCTTTCACGGAGATCTGCGGGGCGCTCGAAGCCATCACGAAAAAGGAAAACCTCGAGACCGAGCCGGGTGCGCTTGCGGTTCTGGCGCGCGCTGCCGACGGCAGTTTGCGCGACGGCCTCTCCCTGCTCGAGCAGGCCCGCGCCTACTGCGGAGAAAAGATCGGCGAAGCCCAAGTGCGCGAGCTGTTGGGCGTCGCCAGCGGAGAGGTGCTCGCTGAATTGGTGGGCGCGATCGAAGCCCGATCCGCCGAGCGCGCCCTCGCGTTAGTGCACCGCTTGCTCGCCGAGGGACAGAACCTGCAGCAGTTTTGCCGCGAAGCGATCGGCCATTTCCGCAATCTGCTGGTCGCCCGGGTGTGCGGCGCGGATTCCGATTTGATCGCCGCCCCGCCCGAAGAACACCCGCGCTTGGCGCGTGCCGCGGCCGCATTCAGCGAGGAGGATCTGACCCGCTGTTTTCAGATTTTGCTGCAGACCGATGACGACTTGCGTCGTAAACCCGATCCGCGGCTGCATCTGGAAATGGGCTTGCTCCGTCTGGTCAATGCGGCCAGGCTCGCCCCGCTTGAAGAAGTGATCGCCGAACTCTCCGGCAGCCCCACACCACGCCCGCGACCGCCGATCGTCACAGCCGCGCACGCGACGGGCGCGCACACGACGGGCGGGCAAACTGCGCCCACAATGTCCGCGCCGGCCGCGCCCGCGCAAGCAGCCGTTCCCGCTGCAAAAAGTACATCGAGCGCCGCAACGAAAATTACGCCCGGCCCAACGCCGCAGGCGCAGGCCATGGCCGCGCGCGCGGCAGCCGCCACCAACGCCACGGCCAGCCCGGAGCCCGCGGAGCGAAGCACTGCGCCCAGTGAGCCCGCGGCGGCGACGGTCACTCCTCCCCCGGCCGCTTCTGTCTCCGGCCTCGCCTCTGTCTCCGGCATCGATGCCACGCAAGTGGCCGCGATCAAGTCCCAGATCGCGTCCGAGAAAAAATTCCTCGCCGAATTGGTCGAAAACGCGCATCGCTGGGAACTCGACGGTGGCGAAGTTCGTCTCTACTTCCCCACCGAGAGCCGCGCGCTTGCCGAATTGCTGCAAGGCCGTGAATCGATGGAGAAGTTGCGCACAATCACCAGTCGTGTGCTGGGCCAGCCGCTGCGCGTCTGTGTTAAACTGGAGGCCGGGCCCCCTTTGGGCAGTACGACGGGCAGCACGACGGGCAGTTCCATTCGCACCGAACAGAATGCGCGCGAATTGCGCGCCCGGTTCGAACAGGATCCAATCGTCCGCGCCATGCTCGAGCGCTTCGGCGGACGAATCTCCGAGGTCAAGACACCGGGCGAGGGATAACTCATGGAAGTCAAAGCGTTGCAACAAATGCTCTCCCAGTTCCGCACGATCCAGGAGAACCTGCAGAAGCAGGTGGACGCCATGCACATCGAAGCTTCGGCCGGCGGCGGCATGGTCGTCGTCAAAATGAACGGCCAAAAACAACTCACCGAAGTGCGCATCGAGCCCGAGATTTTTGCCGGCAAAGACGTGGAACTGCTACAGGACCTGGTTCGTTCAGCCGTCAACGAAGCAAACCGCCGTGTGGACGACGAATTGGCCAGCCAGATGAAGGGAATCGCCGGCGGTCTGCCGGGAATCGCTGGCCTGAAAATCCCGGGTCTGTTCTAATTTTGCGCAAGGGCCTTCGCTGCATCTCTCTTAAGGGCGTCGGAGCTTTTAGCCCCTGAAGACAACTGGAACAGATGCAATGAAAATGCGGGACGCGTAACTAGCGTGACGCCGCCTTTTCCGTTCAACCAGACGTTCGCACGAACCCACAGATATGCCCGACTTTGCCGCGCCCATTGAGCGCTTGATTGACGAGTTGAAGCACCTGCCGGGAATTGGCCAGAAGACCGCTCAGCGTCTGGCCTTTCACCTGTTGCGTACCTCTCCCGAGGAGGCACTGGCGCTTGCGGACGCGATCCGCGCGGCGAAGATCAACATCCGCGAGTGCAGCATCTGCAATAACATCACCGACGCCGATCCCTGCTTGTATTGCGCTAGCACCACTCGCAGCCACAAGACCATTTGCGTGGTCGAGGAGCCGCACAATATCCACGCGATCGAGAAAACGCGCCAGTACAACGGCTTGTATCACGTGCTGGGCGGCACTCTTTCTCCACTCGAAGGCGTCGGTCCCGACCAGCTCAAACTCAAAAACCTGATTGAGCGCCTAAAGGGCGGTGCCGTCGAGGAAATCATTCTGGCTACCAATCCCACCGCCGAAGGCGAAGCCACCGCCGTGTACGTCTCGAAACTCCTCAAGCCGCTCGGCGTGCGCGTCACCCGCATCGGCGTCGGCATCCCCGTAGGCTCCGATCTCGACTACGCCGACGAAGTCACCATGCTAAAAGCCATGGAAGGCCGCCGCAACCTCTGACCAGAACTCACGCCTCTGTTTCACGTGTGCGCCGAGGCGAACGCGATGTCGTGACTCTCTCTTCGTCTCCGGCGCCCTCCCGTCTGCTCTCTTTTCCGTTGAATTTCACTCTCTAGCCTTCGCAACCGAATCGTAGTAAATTCCCCGATGCGACCGTTGCACCGTCTCGTTCCGGGAAAAAAACGGCTTGGCCGGCTCCGGACCAACAGGGGGGAGAGTTATTTCCGCTCATCAAGCATTCCCCATTATTTCAAAGCTCCTATTGACTGTTTCGAACTGGAAGCAACGCGCGAACAATGCCAGCGCTGCTGGCGCTGTTACGCTTGCACTTCACTCGGGAGGCATTTCGCGTGGCAGAGTCAGCTCCAAACATCAAGAGTGACGCGCTCAAGCGCCGCAGTACGCGCATCGTCCAAGCCGTCCCATTGACAGTGACGGGTGTGGACGCATTAGGCCGCCCGTTCGAAGAGCGGACCTCAACTTCCATCATCAGTTGCCACGGCTGCCGCTATCAATCCAAACACTACGTCCTCAAAAACATGTGGGTGACGCTCGAAGTTCCCCACCCGGAGCAAGGACGCCCTCCGCGCAGCACTCGGGCTCGCGTCATGTGGATTCAGCGGCCGCGAACCGTCCGCGAGTTGTTTCAGGTGGGCGTGGAATTGGAAGTTCCTGGCAACCTCTGGGGCATCGCCTTCGGCCCGCCGGACTGGTTCCCTTTCCCCGATTCCGGGTTGGAAAGTTCCGCGAACGCGCTTGGAGCACCGCACCAGGATGCGGTCCCCGAAACCGAGTCGTGGTCTGACGCCCCGGAGGACGCTCCCGCCGAAGACAACATTCGCACCATGCCGTTCACGAGTTCGACCGGCGGCGTCGAACCTCTGACGCTGGCACGGCAAATGACGCTGTTGGTAAATGATGCCAAGCTGCAATTGCGCACCGCCATTCACGACCAAGCCGCGGAAGCAGTCTCGACAGAAGCGCGAACCCTCCTTGCTTCGCTGCAAGATCAGCTTCGCGAAGCGGCCGAACGATCCGTGGCACTCGCGGCCGCCAATGCCAGCGAGCATACAATTACCAGCGCGGCCGAGCAGGCCGAGGCCAGGGTCGAGGCACGGCTACGTGAGGTCGTCGATCGTTATAACGACGAGCTTGCACGAAGCCTCGAGCAGCACTACCAGAAGCTGATCGCCCGGTCGGATGAGATCGAACCGCAGCGACGCGACGCGTTCGAGCAGCAACTCCAAGCGCGAGTCGAGCAGGCGCTCAGCCAACTGCAAGCCGCCACCCGCGATTCCCAGGCCACGATCGAGCGCGCACGGGAAGATTTGGAAATATCGCGCCGCCAAGCTGAGGAATCTGCATCCGCAACGGTGCGCGAAGGCACCTCGCGACTTCAGGCGCAAGCCGACGACGCGCGCGCCCGCGTGTCGGAACTCGAAAATGTCCTGCAACGGTTCATCAGTGAGATCGAGCCTACCTCGGCGTCGGCCCAAGCGGATTTTAGAGATCGCCTGGAAGCGGATACAACGTCAGCGGCCAGGCGCTGGAACGACCGGCTGGAGGGTTCGCTGGGCGTCGCCGCTCAGCGCGTCGAAGAACGCTTAGCGGGGACTGCGCAAGCGACGGGAGAGCAGTTCGACAACGACCTCCGTGAACGCGTCGCCAGGCTTAACAATGAGGTTACCGAAGCGACCGCGGACGCGGAAAATCGCTTGGGCGTCGTGCGCTCCTCGTTCGAGAGCGAGGCCAGTCGCGCGCAAGCGCTTTTGACTCAAATTCAGTTGGCCGCGCAAAGCGTCGCGGATCAAACCGCACAGCTCGACGCCCTGCGCGCGGGCGCGCAGCTCGAGCTCGAACGTCGCGCCGCTGCCCTCGTCGAAATGCAAAGCCAGGAGTTGGCACGGCGCGGTGAAGACGCCATTGCCGCCTGGACCGAGCGCCTGCAACCGGCGCTCGAGGCTGCCGGGCAGGAAGCCTCCGCGCGAGTCGGCGCGCAGCTCGAGCAGCAACTCAGTTCCCACCTCGACCGGGCCAACCAGATGCTGGCACGCCTCGAGAGCGAGTCGCTTGCAGCCGAGGAAGCCCGCCTTAAGCACGAAGAGTTCCTAACAGCCCTGTCTGGCCGCACCATCGAGGCTGCGACCGCGCAATTGCAGAAACAAGTCGATCTTCTCGGACACGATTTTCAAGAAGCCGGCCGAAACACCGTCTCGCAATGGTTCGCGGAGATCGATGCCAAAGCCACCGAGACCACGCACTCGACCTTCGAGTCGCTCTTCAAGACCGCCGACTGGTATGAGAAGAAAGTTCAGGCGCAGATGCAGGCCACGCTCGAAAAAGGCGTCGAGCAAGGCGTCGAACAATTACGCGAGAAGGCCGGCGAGATTTCCCGATTGTTCGCTGGCGAACTGGACCACTACAGCCGCAGCTACGTCGAGCATACCCGGGGTCAGATTGATGAGACCGCACGCGAGGCTCTCGAACGAGCGCGCAAGCAGTCCACGGAAATGATCGCTTCATCGGTCTCCTCGCTCGCTCAGCAGATGCAGGCGGGTACCGACGCCGCCATGGGTGATTTCCAGGGCAAAGCAGAAGCTACCCTCGGTAACCTTGCCGCGCACGTCGAGGATCAGGTCGCGCAGACCCAAGCTAGGATCGAGGCGGTGAGCGCACACCTCTCGACCGATTTCGGCGCGAGCATTGCCCAACAGGCCGAGCAAATGCTCGCGAGCGCTCGTCAGCAATTAATCGTGCATGTGGATTCCGCGCGCAACACCTTGCGCATGGAAAGCGACGCGCGGGAGCGGCATCTGCTCGAAGAGCTCGCCTCCGTGAGCGATCGGGGGATCGAAGCGTACAAAGAACGCCTCGAGGGCACCTCGAGTTCCTGGCTGCTAACCACCGTCAGCAGGCTCAACCAAAATTCCGAGCAGCACCTCGAAACACTTTCGCGCACCGCCGAATCGCGCCTAAACGACATCTGCAAGCAAGTCTTCGCAGGCGTCGGCGAATCCCTGCGCCGCCAAATGCTCGATCTGACCGTGCCCGCACCCACGGTCAATTCCACCGAAGCACCGTCACAGAGCGACGAACACTCCGAGCCCTCAGATTTTCCGTTCCCACCCGAGCCCCCCATAGAATCCGCGTGAGAAGCCCTAGCAACCGCCGGTTATTCCGACCGTAGTGGCGACCTGCCTTTTCTTGCGTCCCGTTCCTCGGGACGCGCCGCCACGCAGCGGAGGAATCCCTCGGCCGGTTTTTCGCACGTGCACTGAGGCGACCTCGCTGTGGCTCAGGTCTTCGTCAACCGCCCCGCGCGTCGCGCGCACGGAACAAATCGTCGTCGGGGATCCGAGGCCTCCCGCCCCGTCGAGCACCCAGCGCTCCTTCTGATGCACGAAACGGTGTCATCCCAAGGCCCGCAGGCCGAGGGATCTGCTTTTCGTCCGCTACTCAAAAAATGTTTTGTGCCTCCTTTAGCCCCTCCAGGCGCCCCCCACGCTACCTGCGCAGCCCTCCTGAAACCGGTATAATGCGCCAATGGCCAATCGCGCCTTCGTCAGCTTCTGGATGCGTAATTACTCCGAACAAGTAATGCTCGAACGCTTCGAGCGTTTGCTCCAGACCGTCCCGCTCTCATCACCCGATCTAGGTTTCTTGAGCTTGACGGTCCGCGCCATAGGCCCCTCGGAAGTGCCGCTTGCCGAACACGATCTCAGCGCAGCGCAGGCGAAACCCGCCGATATCGTTGCACTCGCGCGCGAGTACCCGGACGCCGACTGCGCCTACGACGTCGAAGCCTCCTGGGACTTGTGGGGATGGGACGCCCCTGCCGCCCGCTGGATACGCGGCCCTGAACGCCTGCTGCTAACCTGCCACGGTGAAGCGTACGACGACGGAGTCGCCGCCACGTCAGGCCATTTCCTGGTCGACGCCGGCCTCGAGCATCTTTACACCGGGCATGCAGGATTGCTCGGTTCCCGTCGAGCACCCGGCGACCCTTCCGACCCACTGGAAGCCGAATTCCTCGCCGTGATGACCCGCGAAGAAAATCTTCACGAGTACCATCAAAAAACGCGCGACAATATCCAGCAGCTCATGAACTGGGTGCAGTCCGTGGAGCGAGCGCTCCCGATCGAGAAATACTCACTCTGGTCGGAAGGGGAAGAAAATCTTGAGGCCCGGCTGGACGACATTCTCGCCGTTCGTTAGTGCCGCAATGGCTCTGGTTTTCCTCTCGGCGGCGGCGATGGCGCAGCACGACGCCTCGCCCAAACGGTTGAACGAGCTGACGCTGGCGGGCCTGCGGCCCGGCCGGGACTCGCTCGCACTGGCGATGAAACGTTACAAGGCCAAGTACTCTTCGGGCGATGACAGCAGCTCCGGCCAAAAACAGTGGCTCGACCCGTGCACCGGTCACTCACTGAGTCTGGACCTCGACGACCACGGGGTGATTCAGGAAATTACGGTATCGTCGCTCATCCCGCTGGACGGCAAGTGCGCTGACCGGCGAACCGATGTCCTCGACGAAAAAGATTGGATCACAGGCCGCGGCCTGCACCTTGGTGACCCGCAGGATCGCGTATCGGAACTTTATGGGGAAGCCAACTCGAGCGGACCATCGGTCCGCGGCAGCAACGAACTGGAGTTTCTCTATTACGCCTTTGACTCAGCCGGCTCCGATGTGCCGCAGGCGATGGAGATCTACTGCGCGCGCGATACCGGCAAAGTGGTCGAGATCATGCTGGCATACCCCAGCCTCTGAGGCCCCTTTTGAGACTTGGAAGCCTAGCCTGAGGCCAACAACGTTCCCGATGCTACGCACGTTGGCGAGGCCAAGCACATTGGCGAGGATCGATGATGCGCTACGGCAGCAGAGGCATGAATGAGTCGGCAGGCCGAGCATCTTCCAATTTGCGCCCTGGCCCTGCTCGTAATGTCCATCGCAAGCGCTGGATGTCACGCGCCAGAGGCCTCGGCCTGGATCGAAGCGGCCGCGTCCCAGCCCTCGGAGACGGCGGTGCCGCCTGAAATTGCTGCGGTGGCCACAACGGTTCTCGGCCAAGGCGCGGAGGTGGTCGCATTTGGCGACTTGGCGCACAATGGCCACCAGCAAGTCCTGGTCGCGAACCAAATAGGGGTCGTCTCCGAAGCCGAACCGGGCATACGATTCACGCGCGCTGCGATGCTCGAACGGACCGGCACGAAGTGGGCCGAGGTGCTTCGCTGCGATGAGTATCTGAAAAATCCCGACGGCTATCTTGGCGGAGCGCGGCTCGAGCCGGTCACGGGTTGGCGACTCGAATGGAGCGGGCAGGGCGCGAAGCAGCAGCGCGAATTGCTCTTCACGCCGCTGAAAACATCCGGAGCAACGTCGATGACCACAGTCACAGTGCGCTGGAACCCATCGGTCAAGCGCTATCAGTCCGTTGACCAGACGACGGGCCGCTTCTTCGCAGAAGTGCCATCGCTCAGCACCCCGGAATCCCCACTTCGATGAGCAGCGCAACCCAACCCGTCGCCGTCGCCGCCGCGCCATCGGCAAGCCAGCCCAAGCCCATCCCCGGCTGGAAGCATCTGTCGAAGCTGCTACCCTACATCGCTCGCTGCAAGGGCCAGGTCGCGCTCGGCATGGTCGCGCTGGCCGCCATGGGCATCGTCGGCACGCTCTTGCCGCTCACGTTCGGCGTCATCATGGATTGCCTCTCGGGGAACGCCCAGCCCCTCGGCCGCCTCGGCCAGACCTCGCCCGAACTCGTTCGCCTCATCCCCGGCTATCATCCCGCGAGCGCCCGAACGCTGATCATCTACTGCCTGGCGGCCTTGGTGATCGTTGCCCTCAAGGGTATTTTCTCCTTCTGGTCGCGCTGGATATTGATCGGCCTCTCGCGCGACATCGAGTACGACCTGCGCAACGATCTGCTCGACCGCCTGCTGGTGCTCGAGCCCGAGTTCTACGTCCGCAATCGCACCGGCGAGCTGATGTCTCGCGCCACCAACGACCTCAACGCAGTGCGCATGATCCTCGGCCCGGGCATCATGTACAGCGCTACCACCGTGCTCACCATGATCCTCGCGGTGGTCCTGATGTTCCGCCTGTCTCCCACCTTGAGCTTCTGGGTGCTCATCCCCTTCCCCTTCGTGGCCATCTCCGTTCGCCACTTTGGCAAGCTGATCCACGTCCTGTCTGAAACCATTCAGGCCGCCTTGGCCACGCTTTCCGCGAAAGCCCAGGAAAATCTGTCCGGCGTGCGGGTGATTCGCGCCTACGCGCAAGAGGACGCCGAGGTTCGCGGATTCGACGCGCCCAACCGCGAGTACGTCGCGCGCAATCTGAAGCTAATTGGCGCCTGGAGCATGTTCATGCCCGCGCTGACGGCGCTGATCGGCATGACCTTCGTTCTGGTGTTGTGGTTTGGCGGCCGCGAAGTCATCGCCGGCCAGATCTCGCTGGGCGAATTCGTGGCCT
>Ga0302326_10011630_pt1 | contig 18918 bp, 15 predicted proteins | sample Palsa_T0_3_FD_202264 | JGI IMG/M metagenome (GOLD analysis project Ga0302326, IMG submission 202264) | Peat permafrost microbial communities from Stordalen Mire near Abisko, Sweden - Palsa_T0_3 | ecosystem: Environmental > Terrestrial > Soil > Palsa > Peat permafrost | place: Sweden: Abisko...
ATTCATTTTCATACCTGGCATTGCGGAATGATCCATGTTGTCGTGGCCTTCATCGTCATCATTTGTGGACCAGATTTTCTTCGGGTCGGTTTCGTAGGGATAGACGTGCACCATCCAGCCGAAGACATGGGGAATAAATTTCCCGCCGGCGGCTTCGCAGGCCTGCCTGGTGTTGATGGAGCCGAGTAGCCCGAATTTCGCGTCGGGTCCGAAATAACCTGCGAGTTGACCCAGCGGTGCTCTGCAGAAATTGGTGTGCTGGTGCCAATGCGCGATGCTCAGCGGGATGCGATCGTTCAGCTCGGCTTCTGGCGCGTCGACTCGATCCGTGTACATCGCTCCTACCAGTCGATATCCGCCATCGGAAGTTTTCTTATAGAGCAGCGACGTCGGCTTTGACGGATCGAAATGCGTCTGTGCATCGCGAGCGTAGGCATAGCGGGTGAAGTGATATTGAGGTTGCGGCAGGTTGGGCAGGAAGATAACAAATCCGTCGGCGAGCGCTTTTCGGTAATCCTGATATGGCATCATCGCTGCTTTCGCGGCCTGGAGAACCGCGTCGGCCTTCTGCTGGTCGCCGGGTTGAAGGGGCCTCGGTAGTGTCATGGTCATGTGCCGCTGCATGCGCGTCATCTGATTGCTTTGCATGGACGCGGATGTTGCTGGCGCGGACATGGTCTGGCTCAGCGCGGCGGAAGTGCCCCAGCACAGAACTGACATGAGACTGCAAGCTTTCCTTAGTCCGAAGCTAAATTTGCGGTAAGAATTGGCTGCCGGTTGCAACATTGCGTGCTCCCTCTCAGGCTTCTTTCGCTGACATGCCATTGCAAGCGGCATGCTGGTTGGAACCCAATCCTGGATGAAAGGTTTCGGCTCTGTGACAGCCTTCCTAAGGGGATGCTGCGGGGACGTCTTTGAATGTCAGGGTCACGGTGTCAGCGGTGTTCTTGTTATGCGCTAATTTTGCTCCCGCGGTGACAAATGAGATGGGAAAGTTGATGCCCGCGTTCTCACTGACCTGAATCCCAAACTGGACGCTGACTGTTACTGCATTCAAGGGCAGGTTGAACGCGGTTTTTTGCGAAGAGGCTGCGGCCGCTGCGTCGCGGATGAGGGTGGCTAATTCGTTGACGAGATCTGGAGAGGCGCCGGCATGCGGGCTGGCTATGCCTTTCGGGGGGACGGAATAGGACAAGCTGAAGTCGCGGACGCTGTCCTTTTCGACTCCCGCTCCCAGCGTGAGAATGAAAAAACTGACGGAGGGACCGCCGCTCAGCGACGTTGACGTCTTGAAGTCGAAGGTTGCGGCTTGTAGCGGCGGGAGATGCTCGCCGTCAGCCGTGCCGTATTGCTGATAGCAGAGAAGCGCCTGCTGCACTGCATAGACGACTAGTTTGATGTCGGCGGCTTTTTTGGAAGCACCAGCAGGGGCCGAGTAGCCATCCGGGATTTTGAGCTCAGGGCATTTGAGGCCGGCCTCGGGAGCCGGCTTTTTGTCAGCCAGAGCGAAGTGCGACATCGTCAAAAGGCAGAGAACGGTGGCGGCGAATTTCATGGTGTAGCCTCCGGGAAGACATTAGTCGCTCCATGATGATGCAGACAACATTGAATTTTGTATCCCTGAAAGTTTCGAGGCGACTTCTGGCTGGCGCGGTGCGTCTTTGTATAGAAGCTTTTCAAATGGGGAGTTTGGGCATGTGGTTGGGTAAATTTTCATTAGCGGCGGCGGTTATTTTTGCCGCGTCGAGGGCCTCAGTCGCGCAACAGGAGAAGACGCCAGCAGCGGCTGCAGCGGCGCCCGCGTCGGCGGCGGCCGTGCCGGCGAAAGTTGGGAAGCCGGTCAGCTTTTCGATTGTCGTCCAGGATAAGCATCATCATCCCCAGACAAACGTGACGAAGGAAGAGCTGCAATTGCTGGAGGACAGCAAGCCGCAGGTGATTCAATCCCTTGTTGCCGATACCGAACGTCCGTTGCTGCTTGGGTTGTTGATCGACACCAGCAAGAGGCAGGAAGATGTTCTGGAAGCCGAGCGCAAGATGGACAAAGCGTTTCTCGAGAAAGAACTCGCGCGGCCCAAGGACCAGGCGTTTGTCATCCACTTCGACAAAGAGATTGAGCTGATGCAGGACCTGACGGGCGACAAAAAGCTGCTGGATAGCGCGATTGATGATCTGCGGACGGCAGTGGATGATGACGACGCGTGGTCGTCGCACTCGGGAGACGATGAGGATTCGGCGCGGCGGAAGCGGCGTGGAGCGACGCGGCTGTTTGATGCGGTGTATCTGGCGAGCGACGAGATTTTGCGCAAACCTGACGGGCACAAGGTGCTCATCGTGATTTCAGACGGCGTAGACCATGGCAGCAAGGAGAGTATGTCGGGCGCGGTGGAGTCGGCGCAGCGCACGGGGACGGTTGTGTATGCCGTTTATGTTCCGGGCGAGCAGGAGAAACAACAGCAGCCGCAGCAGCAAAACGGTGGACACCGAAATGGCGGAGGTGGCAGCGGCGGAGGCGGTTGGCCAGGGAGCGGCGGCGGGGGATGGCCGGGCAGCGGCGGTCAGACAGGTGGGGGCAACGGCGGCGGGGGCAACGGCGGCGGCGGAAACGGTGGTCAAAAGCGCCAGCCGCAGCAAGTCCATGAAGATGGACGCAAGGTTCTGGAAGCGCTGACGGCGAAGACCGGCGGCCGGATGATTGAGACGAAGAAAAAAGACGAGATCACCGGGGCGCTGGAGACGATCGCCGAAGATGTGCGCAGCAGCTACCTGGTGACTTACACGCCAGATCCGGATATGGGCACGGGATTTCATCGCATTGGAATGACCGTGCCGCGCCATGGCGACTGGACGGTACAGTCCACGGAGGGCTTGTACACGGCGCATTAGCCGACGTCGGTCCGATCGCGAGTAGCGGGACATTCGCAGGACGTTAACTTGCGTGGCGGGGTGAAAAAACGTAGAAAGCTTGTGCAGCGCTGGGTGCGGAGAGGCATCCTATGCCACGAATGAAATTGTTTGACGTTCTTTTTGGCCGGCCGCTGGCCACCTTGGATGAGCGCGCGGAAAAGATCGGCGTTTCGGCCGGCATCCCTATTTTTGGCCTGGATGCGCTGAGTTCCGCGGGATATGGGCCGGAAGCGGCGCTGACCATTTTGCTGCCGCTGGGTGCGGCTGGCGTGGTGCGGATGCTGCCGATTACGGGCGCGATCCTGGTGCTGATGGGGATTGTTTTCTTCAGCTACAAGCAGACGATTTCGACGTATCCGAATGGCGGCGGTTCGTATACGGTGGCGTCGGAAAATCTGGGTGCGCATACCGGCTTGCTGGCAGGCGCGGCGCTGATGATCGATTATGTACTGACGGTGGCGGTCGGAATTTCCGCGGGTGTGGGCGCGCTGGTGTCTGCTGTGCCGAATCTGCAGCCGCACACACTACTCATCTGCCTGGGAATTCTTTTCCTGTTGACGCTCATCAACCTGCGCGGCGCGCGGGAGACGGGTGTCGTTTTCATGGTGCCGACTTACTTTTTTGTCGGAAGCCTGCTGGTGATGATCTTCGTCGGAATTTTCAAGACGGTGGTGAGCGGCGGTCATCCAGTTGCGGTAAGCGCTCCCCCGGCAATGGCAGCGGCGACGGAAGCGCTGACGGTTTGGCTGCTGTTGAAGGCTTTCGCCAGTGGCTGCACGGCGATGACCGGCGTCGAGGCGGTGAGCAATGGAGTGCGTGCCTTCCGCGAGCCGAGGGCCAAAAATGCTGAGCGAACGCTGACCGTGATCATCGCGCTGCTGGCGATTCTGCTGGCGGGCGTCGCGTACCTGAGCTTTGCCTACAAAATTGGTGCGACCGACCCGACGTCGCCGCATTATCAGAGCGTGCTGTCGATGCTGATTGCGGCAGTGATGGGGCGCGGCGTCTTTTATTACGTCGCGATGGCGTCGATCCTGGTGGTGCTGTCGCTGTCGGCGAACACGGCCTATGCAGATTTCCCGCGGCTGTGTCATGCGATCTCGGTAGATCGCTATCTGCCATTTTCTTTTTCGCTGCGTGGCCGGCGGCTGGTCTACACATGGGGAATTTATACGCTGACCGGACTCGCCGCCGGACTGCTGATTATTTTCGGGGGCGTGACCGACCGATTGATTCCGCTGTATGCGATTGGGGCATTCACGGCGTTCACGTTGTCACAGGCTGGGATGGTGCAGCACTGGCGCAAGAATCGTGACCGCGGCTGGAAGCCGAAACTCTTCCTAAATGGCCTGGGTGCGGTGGCGACGGGCATTACGACCCTGGTCGTGCTGGTGGCTAAATTCACCAGCGGCGCCTGGGTGACGTTGCTGCTGGTGGGTGGAATTATTCTCGTCATGATCCTGGTGCACCGGCACTATGCCTACGTGCACACTGCGACGCGGGATTGCGCTCCGCTGGATTGCAAGAACATCGAGAAGCCGGCGGTGATTGTGCCGGTGGGCGGCTGGAGCACGATTACGGCGAACGCGATTGAGTTTGCGATGTCGATTTCTGACGAAGTTTATGCGCTGCATGTGAAGACGGAAGAGGGCGAGAGTTCGGCTGCGGAGGAGCAGTGGCGGCAATTTGTCACGGAGCCGGCCAAGGCTGCGGGCGGCAATCCTCCCCAGCTGATTACGCTGGAGTCGCCGTACCGCGTGGTCGTCAAGCCGGTTCTTGAGTACATTACTGAGTACCAGAGGAAGAATCCGCAGCGCCGGGTGGCGGTAGTGCTGCCGGAGCTGGTGGAGACACACTGGTTTTACTACGCGCTGCACAACCAGCGGGTGGCGGCGTTGAAGGCGCTGCTGTATTTGCGAGGGAATCACCACATTGCGGTGATCAATGTGCCCTGGTATCTGGAGGGGAAGCGGCATCGGCTGAATTCTGAGCCGCCGATTGAAAAATCAGATTCACATACGACAGTTGCGTCGGTTGTGAAGGATTAGGGCGACGGGCCTCAGGCGGCAAAGCATCTAATAAACGAAAGTTAAGAGGAGAGCACGATGAACGGCATCAAGTACAAGTTGCCCGCGGACCTGGCGAGCGCGGTGGAGAAGACGAAGTCGGATTGGCAGAGCGGCGGCAAGGTGGCACGGCTGTGGTCGCGGGACGCTACTCTCTGGACGAATGACGACGAAGGCAAGTGGCTGGGGTGGCTGGATATTGTTGAGCGGCAGCAGAAAGATATCGCCGACTTTACGGCACTTGCTGAGGAAATCGCGAAGGCCGGTTTCGAATATGCGGTGCTGCTTGGCATGGGCGGGAGCAGCCTTTGTCCTGAAGTGCTGGCCAAGACGTTTGGCGACCAAAAAGGTCATCCCGAGTTACATATTCTGGATTCGACCGATCCGGCGCAGGTCAAGGCAGTGGAAGACGCGGTAAAGCTGAAAAAAACCGTGTTCATTGTTTCCAGCAAGTCTGGCAGCACGCTGGAGCCGAACATTTTCAAGGATTATTTCTTTGGCCGGATGACGGAGGAAGTTGGCGACAAGGCCGGCGATCACTTCATTGCTGTCACGGACCCGGGTTCGAAGATGGAGCAGGTCGCGAAGGGTGACAAGTTCCGGCATATTTTTTACGGCGACCCGTCGATTGGCGGCCGGTATTCCGCACTGTCGAACTTCGGCATTGTTCCGGCAGCGGTGATGGGGCTGGATGTGGCGCGCTTTCTTGCGCTGGCGCAAGAAGCCGTAGTGGCGGCGAAAAACCCTGACATTGCTGCGAATTCCGGCGTGATGCTGGGGATCATCCTGGGGACGGCGGCGAATCTTGGGCGGGACAAGATCACGTTCTTCACATCGAAGTCGATTTTTGACGTCGGCGCGTGGTTGGAGCAGCTGATTGCGGAGTCAACGGGTAAGCAGGGGCGGGGGATTACCCCGGTGGATCTCGAAGAGATTGGGCCGCCAGAGGTTTATGGCAAGGACCGGGTGTTCGCGTATGTGAAGCTGGCGGGCGAGGACGATAGCGAGCTGGAGACGAAGATTGCGGCGCTCGAGGCTGCCGGGCAGCCGGTGGTGCGCTTCGTCATCGATGACGTCTACGAGATCGGGCAGCAGTTCTTTACCTGGGAGATTGCGACGGCTGTGGCGGGCTCAATTATTGGCATCAACGCGTTCAATCAGCCGGACGTTGAGGCGAGCAAGATTGAGACGCGCAAATTGACGAGCGAGTACGAGAAGACGGGCAAGCTTGTGGAGGGGCAGCCATTTTTCGTCGACGGCGACATCAAGCTGTTTGCGACTCCGGAATATGCGGCGACTCTGAAGGCCGCGGGTGGTGATGGCAGTCTCGAGAAAGTTTTGTCGGCGCATCTCAAGCAGCTGCACGCGGGGGATTATTTTGCGGCGCTGGCTTACGTCCAGCGGGACGACGCGCATAAGGAAGAGCTGCAGAAGATTCGCATGCATGTCCGCGATGAGGAGCATGTCGCGACTTGCCTGGGATTCGGGCCGCGGTTTCTGCACTCGACCGGGCAGGATTACAAAGGCGGTCCGAACACCGGCGTGTTTTTGCAGGTGACGGCCGACCATCCGAAGGACTTGGCGATCCCCGGCGCGAAATACACGTTCGGCGTGGTGATTGCGGCCCAGGCGGCCGGCGACTTGGCGGTCCTGCAACTGCGCGGGCGGCGCGCTTTGCGGGTCCATGTAGGCAAGGATGTGAAGGCTGGTTTGCGCCGCATTTATGACGCAATCAGCTAGGCCCAGTTCAGGAAAGAAGTCGGTGCGGGTGAGTTCGCTCTGGTCAACATAGACCGCGGCGGCGCATCATATTAACGCGCAACTTTCTCTTTGTAACTGAGTCTATGAGTAAGGGGGAGTACCCCCCGGGGGAGAAGTTAATCCTTATGAATATGGCAAAGTCGTTTCTTTCAATAGCTATGGCTGGCGTTCTAGCGGCGGCAGCGGCGCCGGCGATGGCGCAGGCTTCGGCCTCTGCGCGGTCCGACGCGCAAATCCAGGCGGATGTGATGTCCAAGTTGAAGGCCGATCCGCAGCTGGACAGCGTGACCGTGGGCGCGGCGGTACAGAGCGGCGTGGTGACATTGACCGGGAATGTCGGCAACGAAGCGCAGCTGACGGAAGCCGAGAATGATATTTCCTCGATCGAGGGCATCACCAAGATCGTGGATAACATGCAGGTGAATCCGACGGTACCGACGGCGTCGGCTCCGGCTGGCGTGCAGAATGAAGCGGCGCAGACGGCAGCGAATGCGGCGCCTCCACCGGACCAGGGACAACAGAACGGGCAAGGTCCGCCGCAGGATCAAGGGCAAGCTCAGGGTCAGGATCAGGGGCAGTTTCCGCAGGGTCCGCCTCCGGCGCAGGGAACTTATCAGGGGCAGCCCCCTCCGCCTCCGCAGGATGGACAGAATGGCAATGGCTCGCAGGGTCAGTACGGCAACAACGGCCAGTATGGCGGCGGTCAGTATGGCGGCGGCCAGTATGGCAATGGACAAGGGCAGTATAGGCCGCGCATGGTGCGCTACGATCCCGGCAATCGTCAGGTAACTTTGCCCGCCGGAACTGTGATCACGGTCCGTACTCTGCAGCCCCTACAGGCCGGACAGGACAAGCCGGGCGAATTTTTCAAGGCGGTGGTCGGGCTAGATGTGATGGGCGATCGTGGCGTTGCGATTCCTCGTGGAACGGCCGTCACCGGGCAGGTGGTGGATTCGAAGAAGGGCGGAAGCTACAAGGGAGCAGCCATCCTGACGCTTCAGCTTTCGAATCTGACGCTAGGCAATCAGGCGTATAACGTTGCGTCCGATGTTTGGAACCAGACGGCGGCCGGCAAGGGTGGCCGCACTGCGGGGAACGCCGCTGGCGGAGCAATTTTCGGTGCTCTCGTCGGTGCAATTGCGGGCGGTGGTCCTGGTGCTGCAATTGGCGCTGCTGCAGGTGGTGTCACTGGAGCGGCAGGCACGGGGCTTTCCGGCAAGCCGCAGGCTTATGTACCTCAGGAAGGACTGGTTAGCTTCCGGTTGACGCAGCCGCTGACTTTCACGACGGTAACGCCGGAGCAGGCGCGTTTGCTGGCAGCAGCGGCGCCGCCGATGCCGCCGCAGCAGCCGATGCGCCGGCCGCCTCCGCCTCCGGGGTATTACTACGGCCCCTACGGTCCGTATCCGTATTAATTAATCCAACCGCAATGTATGAATCGCAAGTATCACAAGTATCAAAGGGGCAGGCCGAATGGTCTGCCCCTTTCTGTTTCTGAGCGCGGCGCTGCTTTATAATCTGAAGCAGCCCCGGCGCCATTTTCCTCACGTCCTCGTGGCGAATTCTGGCCAAATTTCCGGGCTCCGCGCGATGCGCGTTTGAAGGTCGTCACTCTCACATGATTCGTTTCCTGCAGCAAGACAGTCGCGTCACTAAGTTCATCTTCTGGGCCATCATTGTGGTCGTCGCAGCGTTCATGGTCATCACGCTGGTTCCCGGCATTTTTTCAGACGGCCCGAGCGACGCATCCGGCACCTATGCGGTCGTGAAAAACGGTGGATATTTTGGCCGCGTCCTCACCGTAAATGAGCAGATTTCCACGCAGCAGGTGCAGCGGCTGGCTAGCCGGATGCTGCAGCAGCAGAAGCTGCCGGACATGCTGATGCCGTATGTGATGAAGCGCGCGGCTGATTCGCTGGTGCAGGAACAGATGCTGGCTTACGAGGCAGATCGTCTCGGTCTGAAAGTTACCGATCAGGATTTGCGGACGGAGCTGCAGAAGGGCTCGTTCGGTGAATATCTGTTTCCCAGCGGGCAGTTCATCGGCGAGGACCGCTATGCGAATTTCGTGTCGATGCAGTTCAACATGACGGTGGCGGAGTTTGAAAAAACTCTGAAGCGTGAGATGTCGATCGGGCGGCTGCAGCAGTTTGTCACTTCAGGTGTCACCGTAAGCGACGCGGATGTGCGCAAGAGCTACATGCAGCAGGGCACGAAGGTGAAATTCGATTACGCGTTTTTGAGCGAGGACCAGGTCAAGCAACAGATCAATCCGACGGACGATCAGTTGCAGGCCTTTTTCAAATCGCATGCCAAGCAATATGCCAACGCAGTCGGAGAGACGCGGAAGCTGCAGTATGTCGCACTGGATCCTTCGCAGACGCCGGGCGGCGTGCCGAAGGTCACGGACGCCGATTTGCAGGCGTACTACCAGAAGCATCTCGACCAGTTCCAGGTGAAGGACCAGGTACGCGTGCGTCACATCCTCATCAAGGTGCCGCAGGGCGCGGACGCGGCGACGGATGCAGCGGCGAAGAAGAAGGCCGAAGACATTCGCAAACAGATTCTTGCGGGCGGGGATTTTGCCAAGCTGGCCAAGGAGAATTCTGACGACCCGGGCAGCAAGGAGCAGGGCGGCGAGTTGGGATTTGTGCAAAAGGGACAGACCGTTCCGGAGTTTGAGAAGGCGGCATTCGACGGCAACCCCGGGCAGACCTCTGAGATTGTGAAGACGCAGTTCGGATATCACATTCTGCAGACGGAAGAGAAACAGACGGCGCATACGACACCGTTGTCCGCGGTGAAGAGCCAGATCGAGCCGATTGTGCAGCGCGATCTGGAGATGCAGGCAGCGCAGAAGTACGCGCAGCAGATTGCGGATCAGGCGAAGAGCCAGGGCATTGAAAAGACGGCGGCGGCGCATAATCTGCAAGCGCAGACGACGGATTACCTGGCGCGCAACTCGACGGTCGGCGGAGTGCCGGATGGTGCGGCGATGTTGACTGGCGCATTCGCAGCCAAGCCCGGAAGCGCGCCGCAAGTGGCAAGCACGGGTGAAGGATTTGCGGTCTACACCGTGGTGGATGTGAAGCCTGCGCATGCTCCGGCGTTTGCGGAGTATAAGGCGCATGTTCTTGATGACTACCGTGCCGAGCAGACTCCGGGCCTGTTGCGGAACAAGACGCAGGAGCTGGTTGCGCGCGCGAAGGCTGACAACAATCTGGAACAGGCAGCGAAAGAGCTGGGCGCAACTTACAAGAGCAGCGACCTTGTCGGCGATGATGGCCAGGTGCCGGACATTGGATCAATCGCGGCCAGCGCGACGCAGATCTTTGCCCTGAACCAGGGCCAGATCGGCGGACCATTTGATGGCGGCCGCGTGGGCTATGTCGTCAAGCTGGACGAGAAGCAGCAGCCAAGTCCGGCCGACGTTGCTGCGCACTTTGACGCGAGCAAAGATAAATTGCTGAATGACAAGCGCGAGCGGTTGTTTGCCGTATTCGTGAGCACACTGCAGGAGCGCTACAAGAACGAAAAGCGCATCCTATACACAAAGCAGGACGCTCCTCAGTTGCCGCTCGGGCAAGGTTAGCCCAGGCGACAGGGGATTCTTCCAGCAGAGGCGGAGCTTTGAAAAGTAGCTCCGCCTTTCGCGTTTCATTCTTTCTGCACTGAGGTTTGCCATGGCGTTAGAGCGGTCTTCCGGAATTGTCCTTCATCCCACTTCGCTGGCGTCGCGGGGAGGCATCGGCGATTTTGGACCGAGGGCGTATGAGTTTGTAAATTTTCTGCACGCGGCCAAGCAGAGGGTGTGGCAGGTGCTGCCGCTGAATCCGACGGGCTGGGGAGATTCGCCGTACGCCGGAGTTTCTGCGTTTGCGGGAAATCCACTGCTGATCAGTTTAGAAAAGCTGGCTGAAGATGGCCTGCTATCGCAAGACCGCTTGAAATATTTGGCAGAGCCAGGGCCGCGGGTGGAGTTTGCCGCTGTCGCGGCGGCCAAGGTGCCGCTGGTAGAAGAAGCGGCGCGAACATTTCTGAGCAGAGGAGCTGGATCCGGCGAGCAGTGGCAGCGATTTGAGCGCTTCTGCGAGTCGCAGAAAAGCTGGTTGAACGATTACTGTTACTCGGTGGTATTACGGCGGCGACTGAATGGTGCGGCGTGGCCGGCGTGGCCGGAGGAGTTTCGCAGACGCAATCCGGAAGCACTGGCAAAGCTCGCGCAGGACGATGGTGAGTTGCTTTCCGTAGAGCAGGCGGTGCAGTTCCTCTTCGATGAGCAGTGGCGGCAACTGCGCGGTTATTGTGCGGAGCGCGGCATTCGCATCCTGGGCGACGTCGCGATTTTTGTGAACTACGACAGCGTGGACGTGTGGACGAACCAGGAGATCTTCGATCTGGACGAACATTTGCAGCCGCATTTTGTGTCGGGCGTTCCGCCGGACTATTTCAGCGCGACGGGTCAGCGTTGGGGCAATCCGCTGTATCGCTGGGATGTGCTGGAGCAGCGAGGCTTTGATTGGTGGATCGCTCGAATTCGGCGTGCCACAGAGTTATATGACTTTGTCCGGCTGGACCACTTCCGCGGCTTCGAGGCGTATTGGAGAATTCCCGCATCGGCTGAGACGGCGATTGATGGCGAGTGGATCAAGGCCCCGGGCGTGAAGCTGTTTGAGGCGTTGCGAAACGCGCTGGGTGACGTGCCATTCATCGCCGAGGACCTGGGATTGATCACGCAAGAAGTGACTGACCTGCGTGACCAGTTTGGCATGCCGGGAATGCGGGTGCTGCAGTTTGGATTCAGTGATCGTGGCGCGCACATGCATCTTCCTCACCAGTACATTCACAACAGCGTGGCTTACACGGGCACGCATGACAATGATTCGACGCTGGGATGGTGGCACAACGGGGCGACGCCGAATGAGAAGAAGGCGGCGGAAGCCTATCTGCATGCCGCGAACCAGGAAATTGTTTGGGCGATGATTTGCGCGGCCGAGACTTCCGTCTCAGATTTGTGTATTTTGCCGATGCAGGATGTGCTGCAACTGGGTAGCGAAAGCCGCATGAACACGCCTTCGTCACAGCTTGGCAACTGGTACTGGCGGATGGCACCAGATGCGCTGCGGCCGGAGCTAGCAGAAAAATTAGCCGCCCTGATGGACGTCACGGACCGGATTGCGGCTGAACCGCCGGCATCGCACGGCTGACATTTGCCAGCAATTTCGCTGTGGTTGGACGGCAGCGCCCGGGCGTGAAAAAATCGTTGCAGGAGAAATAGAAAAAGATGCCAGTTTCTGGTGAGTCGATTCGACTGATGAATTACGTTGACGATATTTCGACAACGCTACGCCGCATTCGCGCCCTGATGCCCGCACTGACGACGGAAGAGAAGCAGCGGCTGGCGGATTACATGCGCGCTTCCGACCCGGGCTTCGACGAAATCGTGAAGTCACTCGAAGTGAAGTAAGGCCTAGGCGCGCCAATTTTGCTCGCTGACAACTTTACCGTCGCTGTGATCGGGGCCGGGCCGCAAGGAGCGGAGCTGGTGCTGCTTGCAGTGAAGGCAGGATTTCGGACGGTAGTCGAGGACGTGCTTCCTTCCAAGCTGCGGAGTTTGAATGAGCGACTGCGGCAGGAAATGCAAAGCGTCGCCGAGGGGCGGATCGTTTTTGCCACTTCGATCGAAGAGGCCGTTCGCGAAGCTGACTTCGCGATGGACTCGGTTCCTGATGAGCTGGAGTCAAAGCTCGAAATGTTCAGCCTGCTGGATCGCATGGCGCCGCCGAAGACGATTTTTTGCTCACCGCTGGAGGTGGTGAGTTTGAGCGATCTGGCCTCCTGCACCTATCGTGGCGACCGGTGCGTGGGCGTTCAAGCCGAGTCTGGAATTTCGTTTGTCGACGACGACTCGATCCGGCTGATCCGCGGCAAACTTAGCTCCGACGAGACGATCGAAACAGCGGCGGCAGTCTGGCTCAGGATGGGCAAACGAATTGAAGTGGTGACCGAGGCAGCTGTTCCCGGATTTGGCGGGTAGTGCGGCTCACATCGTCGATCAGCCCGCGTCCAATATCTGCGGAACGCTGTCCGGGAACTATCGGCGACTTTCGCGCGTATTTACTTTCGACTGGAAAAGCACAGGTCTGACTGCATGCAGGCATTTCGCGATACATTCGGGCAGGTGTTCCTCGCCATCTGGGCGCACAAACTGCGTTCCTTCCTGACGATGTTTGGTATTGCGTGGGGAGTTGGATCGCTGTTGCTTCTCGTCGGGCTGGGCGAAGGGTTTCGCAGCGGCCAGCACAAACAACTGGCTGAAGTCGGTAACAACGTCATCATGATGTGGGCGGGGCAGATTCCTGCAGTCGGTGGCCAGCGCACCGGGATGCGGCCGTACAAACTGACTTACGCGGACGCGCAGGCGATTCGAGCGCAGGCGCATTACGTCCGAGGTGTGACGGCGTTTTTGCGCCGCAGTGATATCAAGCAGGTGAGTGATTACGAATCGGCCGGCGGCCAGGTGATGGGTGTCGAGCCTAACTACGCGCAGGTGCGATTCCTGCCGATGTCGGCCGGGCGCTGGTTGAATCCGCAGGATCTTGCTGACCATCGCATGGTTGCAGTGATCGGAGACAAGAGCGCGAGCCTGCTTTTTCCAGGACATCGCGCTGTGGGGAGCTACCTGCTGCTGAATGGCTATCGGTTTCAAATCGTTGGACAGGCAGCAAAGTTTGGGCACGGCAATGAGGACAATACGAATCAGCAGGTCTATATTCCGCTGACGACGATGATGGAATTGTTCGCGATGACGGGGCAAAACATTCCTGCCGATGCGCTGACTTCCATTCAGTATCAGCCTTTGCTGACCGGGGACAATTTGAAGGCGAAGGACGAAGTGCATCGCATTGTTGCGGAGCGGCATGGGTTTGATCCGTCGTTTCCGGATGCGTTCGAAGAGTGGGACACGATTAAGTCCGAAGAAATGGTCGGCAAAATCTTTACCGGCATGGACGTTTTTCTGGGCGGGGTCGGAGTCGTGACGCTGGCGTTAGGCGCCGTCGGGATCATCAACATCATGCTGGTTTCGGTATCAGAGAGGACGCGAGAGATTGGCTTGCGAAAAGCATTGGGCGCGACCAAGCGCAGCATCTTGTCGCAATTCTTCTGGGAAGGGCTGGTGCTGACTGGATTAAGTGGACTCATCGGGGTGCTGGGAGCGGCTTCGTTTATGGGTGGATTGAATGCGATCCTCTCCGGCGCGGGGATTGAGGGATTTGATCCGCCGCGGCTGGTGCCATGGTCCGCTGCGGCAGCCATCGGGGCATTGACTATCTGCGGCGTGATTGCAGGTATCTATCCCGCGAGCAAAGCGGCGGCGCTCGAGCCGGTGGAAGCGTTGCGGAGGGAATAGAGATGCTACGCGATATCTTCAGCCAGGCTTACTCCGCAATGCGGCACAACGGGCGTCGCACCGCGATCACGATTCTCGGCATGGCATGGGGGATTGCGACGGTCGTACTGTTGCTGGCGTATGGCGCAGGTTTTGAGCGCGCATTCGAGAATATTTTCGCGCAGTGGGGCACGAATCTTATCGGTGTCTTTCCTGGACGCACGAGCGAGCAGGCAGGCGGCTCCAAGGCTGGTGTGCAGGTTCGGCTGGAAAGAGATGACGTTCAGCGAATCGAAGCGAATGTGCCTGGCGTTATCACGGCTGTTCCGTATTACGAGAAAGATGATGTTTCGGTATCGAATGAAGCGCACAATTTTTCCTGGGAAGTCGATGGTGTGACTCCGCAGTTCAACAGCGTGGTCCGCCATGACATGGATTACGGCCGGTGGTTGAACGAAGGAGATATAGAGCAGCGCGCTCATGTCGTCGTCATCGGTCCGGAGGCGAAGACGAAATTATTTTCCGGGCTGTATCCCATCGGGCAGACGATTCGACTGAACGGAATTGCGTTTGAAGTCATCGGCGTGTTGCAGGCTCACATGCAGGAAGAGGGCAACAACATCAATCGCACGCTTTATATTCCGCTGAGCACGATGGGTGATTTGAAAGATCCGAAATATCTCGATGGGATTTGGTTCAACTACCAGGGCGACTATCGACAGGTGGAGCAGGCATTGCGCGCGACTCTTGGGGAAGCGCATTCCTTCCGACCGACGGACCGTAACGCCATCTATGTGGCGAACTTGATGCAACAGTTGTCGCAGTTCCGAATTCTGTCGATTGCGTTGCAGGTGCTGCTGGCATTTATTGGAGCGCTGACACTTGGTATCGCGGGCATCGGGCTGATGAACATCATGCTGGTGAGCGTGCAGCAGCGGACGAAGGAAATCGGCATTGAGAAGGCACTCGGTGCGAGGAAAAGACACATCCTGTTGCAATTTATGGCTGAGGCGATGGTCATTACAGGCGTTGGCGGCACGGCTGGAATTCTGCTCGCATATTTAATTTCGATCTGTGTCGGGCGGATCACGTTCTATAGCGCGATCGCGGCGAACGCTACGGATGCGGATATTCAACTATTGATATCGCCCGCGACTGTACTGGTGTCGACTCTCATCCTTATCGTGGTTGGAGTGATCAGTGGAATGATTCCCGCGATCCGCGCATCGAACCTGGACCCGATCGAAGCGCTGCGCTACGAATAAATCGACTTAGTCCTGACGGGAAGGTGGCCGATACGGCGTCTGCAGATATTTGCGGGCTTCAGATAGCGCGCCCTGCGTGTTGTCATTCGTCTGCAGGGCCTGACGGTATTCGTTTACGGCGCGGTCACGCTGGCCGGTGGCATCGAATATTTTCCCAAGCTGAATGTGGCTCCATACCTCGGTCCACTTGGGCTCGTCGTCGCCCCGCAATGCGTCGCGATAAGCGTTCGCCGACGACTGATAGTTGCGCTGCATGAAGAAAACTTCCGCGATGCGATAGCTGGCGAGCGAGCTGCTGGAATTCACATCCAGCGCCTTCTGATATTCAGTGAGCGCGCCGGTGAAATCACCCTGTCCGACCAATTGCTGGCCACGCAAAATCGCGACGCGGATGCGCATCTCGGGAGAATTTTTCAGCACCCAGTTTTCCGGATCGATCAGGATGCGGCGAGGGCGGCCGAATGTTTCTTCCTGATAGGGGGAGGATGTGCCGACGACTTCGATGCGCTTGTCTTCGGTGCGGCCATCAGTTTCGATGCGTAACTGCACCGGCATGCGGAAGAGATCGAGGTCCTGGGTGACTTCGCCGACAGTACGGAAGCCCTTGTTGTTGCCGAGCCGGTAGACGGTGTATTTCACGGTAAATTCCGGGGCGCCGGTGCTGTCCAACCACTGGGCGAAGAACGGTTCCAAGTTGATTTTTGACACTGCCTCGGCGGTCTTCTGGAACTCCGAGGTCTTGACCGGCTTCTCGGAATATTCCTTCAGAAATTTTCTAAGTGTCTCCTTGAAGATCTCGTCGCCCAGCTCCCAACGGAGCATGTGGAAGACCATCGCACCCTTGTCGAGCGTTAGGGATTGGAAGGCAGGGGAGAAGGGGTCCAGGCGCCCGGCACTGGAGAGGGGAATCGTGTCATAGGCGAGCGCGCCAGCGGAGATGTCTTTGATGACGTCGCTCAAGCCGGACTTGCCGGCGACGTGCTCGATGTACATCGCCTCGGAGTAGCGGGCCATGCCGTTCGGTATCCAGGCGTCGTTCAGGGTTGCGGCGCTGACGTCGCTACCCCACCACTGATGGGACATGGTGTTGGCGAGCAGGCGGTAATTGTTCTTTTCGCCGATGCGCGATCCGGCGATGGCGGCGACTTCCGGGCCCCAAGTTGCGGGAACAGTGTCGTCGGGCAGCTCGACCACGTTGAGTTCAGCGGTCGGGGCTGGGCCGTAGATGTCGGAGAAGAAATCGAATTCTTTTGCCGCAGTGTCGGCGTACTCCTGAGCGAGTTCGTGATGAGCCGCGGTGACATAGACGCGCACATTGTTTGATCCCGAGATGGGAGGCAGAAATTTGCCGGCCACGATGGTGCCGGGGAATCCGGGCTTGTCCCAGACGAAGTTGTATTCAACTTTGTCGCCGCCGACTTCGACGGCCTTGCCTTTGCGGCCGCTGCCGACGACGGTGTATTCCTTCGGCACGCGAATGGTGATGGCGGCGGCGAAGCGGCTGGTGGAGTAGCCCACCATCGGGAACCAGCGGCCGGAGTAGAGCAGATAACTGATCGGGTCGCCGATATGCGCGAGGCTGAGGCCGTCCACGGGAGAATCCTCAGCACTGTTGAGGATGCCGTCATATTTGAAGGTGAAGGTGTTCGGCGTTCCGGCGAGCCACGTGTAGGGAAGCGAGATGCGGAGGGTTGAGTCCTGCGTGCTGCGTTCGGCGGTGAGCTTGTTGCCCTTCGCGTCAACGATGGAAGTTGGGCGGAGATCGTTGTGCAGCTCGAGGACGACGATGTTCTGGTCGACGAGGGCCTGGCAGTTGAGTTGCGCCTGCGCGGTGATTTTGTGACCGACGGGATCAAGCTCCGCGGCGATGGCGTAGGAGAGGACCTGGAGCTTGCGCTGCTCTTGCCATGGCGGTGGTGCTTGCACCATTGTTAGCTGCCCGCGTCGCGTTTGGCAATTTTACTTGCGGTAGAGTCAAAGCTGCATTCACTTGCGCCAAATCTGATTGCATCTGAGCGCGGGCCGGGGTGTCTGCGAGCAGCGGACGTAGTTTGGTCACGATATTCCCTGCAGTGAAGTCGTTTTGTAGTAGCTCCGGCACAATTTCGCGGCCGACGATTAAGTTGGGCATGCCTGCGAATTTGACGGAGACGAAGCGGCGCGCGAGTCCGTACGAGAGCGGAGACATTCTGTAGACGATCAGGAAGGGATTGGCCATGAGTGCGGCTTGGACGGTGGCGGTGCCGCTGGCGACGACGCTGGCTCGCGACAGGTACAAGGCGGCGCGGGCATCCCGGACAATCTTTGCCTGGACGTGTGAGACAGCTCGTTGCATTTCGGAGGCGATGGAGCGCTCGTCGAGTGTTGATGCGATGGGAACGAGATATTCGTAGTCTGGGCCCAGCAGGTTGGCTGCGGCCAACATTGTTGGGTAGTGCAAATGAAATTCCTTCGCGCGGCTGCCAGGGAGAAGTGCGATCCATGGCTTGGCTGCGTCGAGGCCGTAATCGCCGGCGTATTGTGCGCGTGAGATGTTTGGCAGCGGAAGGTCGGCTAATGGGTGACCGATGAATGTCGCGTCGACGTTGCGCTCGCGGTAGAAGGTTTCTTCGAAGGGAAAGATGACGAGCATCTTCGTGACCCAGCGTCGTACCCAGCGCAGGCGGCGCTTCTTCCACGCCCACAGTTGCGGGCTGACCAGCCAGAGAACCGGAATGCCGAGGGCGTGGCAGTTTTTTGCCAGGCGGAAATTTACGTCGGGGAAATCGATCAGGATGGCGAGCTGCGGTTTGCGCTTTCTGAGGCTGGCTTTCAGCTTTTGGAATTGGGAATAAATATAGGGGGCATGGCGGATGACTTCGGTGAGGCCCATGTGGGCAACGTCTTCGGCGCGGACGATGCGCTCGACTCCGGCGTTGGCCATTTCCTGGCCGCCGAGTCCGAAGAAGGCTGTGTCGGGGAGGTGCTTGAGAATTTCGGAGATGAATTCTGCGCCGTAGTAATCGCCCGAGGCTTCGCCTGCCGAGATGAAGATCGAAGCCATGGAGATAGCTTAGTCGGTGCCGAGCGCGAGTTCGGGTTCGAGGCCCGAGGCGGCGTCGCCGAGTTCCTGGTCCTTGTATTGGAGCTGGTAGAGCTTCCAATAGAGGCCACGCTGCAGGAGCAGCTGTTGGTGCGTGCCCATCTCGCGGAGCTGGCCTTTGTGCATGACCAGGATGGCGTCGGCGCGCTGCACGGTTGAGAGGCGATGTGCGATGAGCACGGAGGTGCGACCGACGACCATTTTCTCCAGCGCGCCGCGGACGCGAATTTCTGTGTCGGTGTCGACTGAGGAAGTCGCCTCGTCGAGGATCAGAATCCGGGGATTGTGAGCGAGGGCGCGGGCGAAGTTGATGAGCTGTTTCTGTCCGGTGGAGAAGGTGCTGCCGCGCTCGCTGACCGGTGAGTTATAGCCCTCGGGCAGACTGGCGACGAAGTCGGTGATGTTGACTTCGTCGGCGGCGCGGGCGATTTGTTCGTCTGTGATCCA
>Ga0302326_10011631_pt1 | contig 18914 bp, 22 predicted proteins | sample Palsa_T0_3_FD_202264 | JGI IMG/M metagenome (GOLD analysis project Ga0302326, IMG submission 202264) | Peat permafrost microbial communities from Stordalen Mire near Abisko, Sweden - Palsa_T0_3 | ecosystem: Environmental > Terrestrial > Soil > Palsa > Peat permafrost | place: Sweden: Abisko...
CGGATCGTCGAACGTGACTCCGGCTTCTTCGAGTTCGAGGTCGTCCACCTGAAGAGTCGGGTCGAGCGATGGGTCCCGCTGGACCTCCTCGATGAAGCTCGGGTCAACCCGCACTTCCTCGTCCAGCGCCTCGTCCCCCTGCTCGAAGGCCTCGGTTCCCAGTGGTTCGTCGGGTGACTGGTCGTCGTTCGGACTCATAGCCCCGAACCTATGTCCTCGGAATGCCCTCCCAAGCGCCTGGACGCCGGGCAAGTGGGCCGACAGGCACGATCGTTCGTAGATTGTCTCGGCACGGGCCCCATGCCCACCACGGCATGGGCGCAAGAGCGAGGAGTCCTCATGTCGAAACAGCAGGAGTTCGGGGGTGTCATCGGGCGCGATTGGCGTGACTCGGAGCCATGGTGGCCCTCCGCCACGACGCCGCCGGAGGGCGCGCCCAACGTCGTCCTGATCGTCCTCGACGACGTCGGCTTCGCCCAACTCGGGTGCTACGGCTCGGACATCGCCACGCCTCACATCGACGCCTTGGCCGATGGTGGGATTCGACTCGGCAATTTCCACACCACCGCCCTGTGCTCGCCCACGAGGTCCTGCCTTCTCACGGGTCGCAACCATCACAGCAACGGGATGGGCCGCGTCGCCGATCTGGCCATGGGATACCCCGGCTACTCGGGAGTCATCCCCAAAGAGAACGGCTTTCTCTCCGAGATCCTCCGTACACATGGGTACGCCACCTACGCCATCGGCAAGTGGCATCTCTCCCCCGACGACGAGACCAATATGGCGGCGCCCCGATGGACGTGGCCTGTCGGCCGGGGCTTCGATCGGTGGTACGGCTTCCACGGCGGGGAGACCCACCAGTTCGTCCCCACCCTCTACCATGACAATCACTCGATACGGCCGCCCCGTACGATCGAAGAGGGGTATCACCTGAGCGCGGATCTGGCCGACCAGGCCATCGCCCAGATAGGCGACCTGCGTGCCGTGGACGCCGATCAGCCGTTCTTCACCTATTTCTGCACCGGTGCGTGTCACTCCCCCCACCATGCCCCGCTCGAATGGATCGATCGCTACCGCGGCCAGTTCGACGGAGGTTGGGATCTTTGGCGCGAGCAGACGTACGCCCGTCAACTCCAGACCGGGGTCATTCCGCCTGGTACCGAACTGGCACCGCGGCCGCCGTGGGTCACCCCGTGGGACGAATTGCCGGCAGAGGACCAACGGGTGGCAGCACGCTTCATGGAGTGTTTCGCCGGCTTCCTGTCGTACACCGATGCCCAGATCGGACGCTTTCTCGCCTTCCTCGGGGATCTCGGTGAGTTGGACAACACGCTCGTCGTGCTCGTCTCGGACAACGGAGCCAGCTCCGAGGGTGGCCCGAACGGATCCATCAATGACGGTCGGCTCTGGAACTACGACCCGGCACCCCCCGAAGAGCTCCGCGCCCGGATCGGCGAGCTCGGTACGGCGACGGCGCACAACAACTACCCGTGGGGCTGGACCATGGCCGGGAACACGCCCTTCAAACGGTGGAAGCGGGAGGTGCACGAAGGCGGCGTGGCCGACCCCTGCATCGTGCATTGGCCGGCCCGGATTCCCCCCACCGGGGCCATCCGCCATCAGTTCGCCCACGCCATCGACGTCCTCCCGACCGTCCTCGAGTTGGTCGGGATCGTGGCACCCGAGACGATCGAGTACGTTCCGCAGCGGCCGGTGGACGGTACGAGTTTTGCCTACCTGTTGGGGGAGGCCGGGGCCGACGATCCGGGCCGCCATCAGACGCAGTACTTCGAGATGCTGGGAAGCCGCGCCATCTATCACCAAGGCTGGAAGGCGGTCACCTTCAAATCGATCGGGCCCGCCTACGCCGGAGGGACAGCAAACTACGACACGCCCTTCGACGAGGACCAGTGGGAGCTCTATCACGTCGCCGAGGATCATTCCGAGGTGCACGACCTCGCCAACGAGCAACCGGATCGCCTGGCGTCTCTCGTTGAGCTGTGGTGGGACCAGGCAGCCAAGTATCAGGTCCTTCCCGTGGACAATCGAATCGTGCACACAGTGATGAATCCGAAGCCCGATCGTCGCCGGCCACGTCATCGCTATGTGTACTTTCCCGGTGGTTCGCCGGTGCCCGAGTCGGTGGCGGCGAACGTGCGAAACCGATCCCATCAGATCGCGGCGGACGTCACCATCCCACCTGACACCACAGTGGAGGGGGTCCTGCTCGCCTTCGGTTCTGCGCTCGGGGGGTTCACGTTCCACGTGAGTGACGGCCGGTTGCGCTATGTCCACAACCTGTACGGACGGGACCGCCACACCGTTGATTCCCCACTCGTCGTACCGGCGGGACGGCACCTCCTCGAGTTTCGATACGAGTCCACTGGTAGCGGGGGCGAGGGCATGCTCGTGTGCGATGGCGCCGCCGTCGGAGCAGGCCCGATCGCCCAGTTCACCCCCGTTCGCTTCAACATCCACGGCGCCGGGCTCTCGTGCGGTTACGAGCTCGGACCGGTCGTCGGTACCGGATACGACGCCCCGTTCGCGTTCACGGGAATACTGCACTCGGTAGTGGTGACATTGGGCGAAGCGGCGCCGGCTATCGACCCGATGGCGGTGATCGACTCCATCATGTCGGAGCAGTGAAGGCCCTCGCCATCCCATCTCCTGACCGCTGTGGCTACTGCGGCACCTCGGGGAGCGCCTCACCGTGGACGCCGCCGTCGGAGGGTCGAGCCTCGGGATCGTCGTTGAGGACCAGATCTGCGGCCGTAACCTGGCCCGGCACAACAGGAAAAAGGCGCACGATCACCGCGGTATTCCGAGGAGACCAGCCGACAGGTCTATCGCTGGCCCGGACGGGAGTTCGTGGTCGGTGGCGATGGGTCCTGCGCCGGTGCCCGCGGCCTACCACCGGCCGGCACCGGGATCAGGCGACATCCCGATCCCCCACGACGGTCAGCTTCACGTGTCCCACCCCATGGGTCTCGCGCAGGACGGATTGTCCGTGAAAGAGGACGGCGACGCAGTCGTCGCACAAGAGCGCAAAGCCACTGCCGCAGACCACATACTTACGGCCTCGCCGAGTTATCTTGCCGACATTCCCCCTCCAACCACAGCGGTGGCACGCACCGTGCCGCTGCCTGCGAACGATCGCGCTGTCTCGCACATTTCCCTTTCGACCCGGAGGAGTTGGGTCGCTGGAAAGTAGCTCTGCACTGATCGCTATTTTTCGGCAACCCGGCGAACTCTGGGAGTCCCGTGGCTTTGCGTCCCCCCCTCTCGGGGGGTTTGCCCTTATCGACTGCTAACAAGCAAACAATGACCCCTTGACCTGCACAAGTCAAGGGGAGGGGGGGTGTCCCGGGCCCCTCCAACCGGCTGGCAACCACGGCGCCACCGAACCGGGTCCACGGACGCCACCGATGATGCGGCCTGCCTGTGCGGACCTCCCCACATCTGGGAAAGTAAGACCGTGTTTGTGACGAACCACGTCCTGTCGGGCGCGCTGGTCGGCCGTCTGGCGGAGCGTCGCCCGGTAGCCGCCTTCGTCGCAGGCATAGCGTCGCACCTCGTGCTCGACGCGGTGCCCCACTGGGGCTGCGACTTCCACCGACCCGGCGGGCGGGAGCACTTCCTTGCGGTGGCGAAACGGGATGGTCTGCTCGGGCTCACGGCCATGGCGGCCGTTGCCCTTACCGTGGAGCGGTCGGCCAGAACCGCGACCCTCGCCGCCATGGCCGGCGCCGTTCTTCTCGACCTCGACAAGCCCTTCGTGCACTTCTTCGGTCGGAACCCGTTTCCCTACGCCGTCCGGAGGCTGCACGCACGGGTACAGAACGAGTCGCCGAGCGGCATGCCAAACGAGATCGGATTCGGGCTCGCCTTTGCCGCGCTCGACGTAGCGGCAGCAATGACCGCCCGCCGCTCGAGTTTCCACTGGGTCACCCCTGACGCGATGACGGACCCCGGGATGTCACGGCGCTTGACGACCTACCGCCAGCGTGTCGTCTCACACGAGGGATGAGTCGTGCTCGGGGCGCCAACGGCGATCCTCGTTCGATAGTGTGCCGTTGCGGCGGGTGAGCGAGCCGGGGAGACCAATGAGCGACACCACAACATCCAGGTCGTCCAGCGGCAAGGGGACGAGCACGGGGGAAATCCGAGATCCTTCCCAGCAGCTCGTGCCGAGGGTCATCCGATACGAAAAGCCCGAGACCACGCGGGATAGGCACGTTGTCAGCTTCGCCCGGACAGATTCAATGATGGTGTTCATGCAGGTTCTGCTCCGCGCCGGCGAGAGCCGGCTCCATGCACATCCGAACACGGACGCGTTCTGGTGGGTGGTCCGGGGGAGAGCGGAGTTCTACACGACGGATCACGAACTCCTCGCCGACCTCGAGCCGGAGAATGGTCTCCTCATTCCCCGAGGCTGCCCGTACTACTTCAACGCTGTCGGCGAGGAGCACTTGGAAATCCTTCAAATGGAGTCGTTCCTTCGACAGGGTGAGCGCCTCCAGACTGTGCATTTCGAGGAGGGGCGGGCGGGGGACCTCGAGGACGAACAAGTGGGGGACTATGAGGTCACCCAGACCGGAGAAAATGTCGCTGTGGGTCCAGCGCAAGTGGCCCCACGGGAAGAGCCGTAGCGCGGCGTCGTATCTCGCCGATGGCGCCGACGGAGCCGCCGGGCGTTTCGTCGGCGACTGACGGGACTCGCTCCCGGGCCTGGAAGGCCGAGTTGTCCGCATCGCAGGCGCGGCGCCAGGAGGGCCCGACTGGCTCGCCGGGACTGTCGGCCAGCCCGCGCTAGCGTTGGTTCCCGCATGGCGTCCGAGAAGAGGGTTATCGAAGTCTCCGGTCGGAGTTTGGAGATCTCCAGCCCGGACAAGATCTACTTTCCCGAAATCGAGGCAACGAAGTTTGACCTCGCCTCGTACTACGTGGAGATGGCGCAACCGCTCTGCAGCATTGCCCGGGGCAGGCCGGCCCTGCTCGAGAGGTTTCCCGGTGGTGCCGGCGGCAACTCCTTCTTTCAGAAGCGAGTGCCTGCCAATGCTCCGAGCTGGCTCGAAACCACCGAGGTGACAACCCCCAATGGCACGCGGTCGAACGCGCTCGTCGTGGCCGACATTGCTCACGTCCTCTGGGCCGTGAATCTCGGTTGCCTGGGCCTGCACTTGTGGCCCTACCGGGCCGACGACCCTGCCCATGCCGACGAACTCCGCATAGATCTTGACCCTCAGCCCGGGGTGGTCTTTGATGAGGTCCGGGTCGCCGCCGGGCACGTCCGATCCTTGTTGCATGAGGTCGGGATCGTCGGATATCCCAAGACGTCGGGCAATCGCGGCATCCACGTATATGTGCGTCTGACGCCCCACTGGGACAGTTTCCAGGTTCGGTCGGGCGCCATTGCTCTGGCCCGCGAGCTTGAACGCCGCCACCCGCAGTCGATCACGGCTCAATGGTGGAAGGAGGAACGCGGGCAGCGAGTTTTCGTGGACTTCAATCAGAACGCACCGCACAAGACCGTCTTTGGGGCCTGGTTCGTGCGGCCCCGGGTCGGCGGTCAGGTCTCGACTCCCCTGAGCTGGGACGAGATTGATGCGATAGACCCGGAGGCACTGACGCTCCGCACGGTGCCAGATCTGGTTCAGAAAAGGGGAGATCCCTGGGAGCAGATGGCCGGCGAACCACAGTCTCTGCAACCGCTGCTGGATATGGCCCAACGAGATCGGGAGAACGGTCTGCACGATGCGCCGTGGCCGCCCGAATACCCCAAACAACCTGACGAACCGGTCCGCGTGGCACCGAGTCGCGCCAAGAAGGGATGACCCCTATGGATCCGCACGCCGCGCTGCGGCGTATCGCCTATCTGCTCGAACGTGACGGCGCAGAGACCTACAAGGTGCGGGCCTTTCGGAACGCCGCAGCCGCCATTGACGAACTCTCGGTCGACGACATGGCGACCATGTCGCTCGGACGGCTCCAGCAGATACCTCAGGTCGGCAAGACCAGCGCGCAAGTGATCCTCGAGGCCCTGGCGGGTGATGTCCCGCGGTATCTCTCGAAGTTGGAAACCGCCGAAGAAGTCGCGACCATGAGCGACGGTGCCGCCGCACTGTTTCAGCAGTTGCAAGGCGACTGTCACAGTCATTCGGACTGGTCCGACGGAGGGAGTCCCATTCGGGAAATGGCCGAGGCAGCCAAGGAGCTCGGCCACGCCTACTGGGCACTCACCGACCACAGCCCGCGCCTGACGATCGCCCATGGTCTCAATGCGGAACGCCTCCGCCAACAACTCGAAGTGGTCAGCGAACTGAACGAGGAACTTGCTCCATTTCGCATCCTCACCGGGATAGAGGTTGACATTCTCGAGGATGGATCGCTCGATCAAGAAGAGGACGTGCTGGCGCAGCTCGACGTGGTGGTCGCCAGCGTGCACTCCAAGCTCCGGATGGACGCCGCAGCAATGACGGCCCGGATGCTTCGGGCCATCGAGAGCCCCCATACCGATATCCTCGGTCACTGCACCGGTCGCATCATTGTCGGACGAGGTCGCCCGCAGTCGACCTTCGATCCACGAGTCATCTTCGAGGCATGCTCGCGGACCGGAACTGCCGTCGAGATCAACTCGCGGCCGGAGCGGCGTGACCCGCCAGAGGACCTGCTAGCCCTCGCCCTCTCCATGGACTGCGTAATGGTCGTGGACACAGACGCACACGCGCCAGGTCAGCTCGAATGGCAGCATTACGGGTGTGAGCAGGCGGCTGCCATTGGCATCCCAGAGGACCGCATCATGAACACGCTGCCGATGGACGAATTCCTGACCTGGACGGCAGGTCACGACCGGTGAGGCTGCCCATTAATCCTCCGGTCGCTCCCATGCTGGCCAAGTTGGTTCGTGAGTTCCCCGAGCGCGACGGACTCTTTTACGAGCCAAAGTGGGATGGGTTCCGCTGCATCGTCTTTCGTGATGGTGATGAGATCGTCCTCGGAAGTCGAAACGAGAAGCCGCTCGACCGCTATTTTCCAGAGTTACGGGAGGCGCTGTTCGCCAACGTGCCGGATCGCTGCGTCCTCGACGGCGAGATCGTCATCGTGGGACCGTCGGGCCTCGATTTCGATGCATTGTCCCAACGCATTCATCCGGCCGAGTCCCGTGTCACACTCCTCTCCGTGACCACGCCGGCATCCTTCGTCGCGTTCGATCTGCTCGCACTGGGGGATCGCGACTTGACGGAGGAGCCGTACGCTCACCGTCGAACCGCCTTAGAAGCGGCCCTCGGAGAGGCGAAGTCGCCGATCCACCTGACTCCGGCGACGACCGACCCTGACGTAGCTCGGGACTGGTTCTCCCGCTTCGAAGGGGCCGGCCTCGACGGCGTCGTCGCCAAGGACCACGATGGTCACTATCAGGCCGGTAAGAGGGTCATGATGAAGATCAAGCACGAGCGCACCGCCGACTGCGTGGTGGGTGGGTTCCGATGGCACAAGGACGGAGGCGTCGGATCTCTGCTCCTCGGGCTCTTTGACACTGAAGGGGTGCTCCATAGTGCCGGCGTGGCGTCAGGGTTCAGCGTCGACCGACGGAGCGAGTTTGCAGATGCCCTCGCGCCCCTGCAGAAGGGCGCCGCGGACAACCATCCGTGGATGACGATCGCCGACGATCCCGAGCAACGCGTACCAGGAGCCCAGAGCCGCTGGAGCGGCGGAAAGGATCTCAGCTGGGAGGCCCTGCGGCCCGAACTCATAGCCGAAGTATCCTATGACCATCTCCAGGGAAACCGATTTCGACACGCCACGTCCTTCAAGCGCTGGCGCCCCGACCGATCACCATCGTCGTGCACCTATGCACAGCTCGATACGCCCGTCCCGAGCGAAGTAGCTGAGGTCTTCGGCCTAGGCGGTTGAGGCGGGCCTTACCGACAACGAGCTGCAGGAAGCGTGCTCAACGGAGCGGAAGGTGATCGCTCGCACTCGTCAGCAATCCGCCCGCTCTCTCGAGACCCGCTGACACGTACGGTTCGGCTCCCTCAACGGCGGCGCGCGCCACCTCGTGCACACCCTGGTTGACATGGCGAACGTATGGCGCGGCGAGCGTCACCCCTGATCTGGTTGCGCCGGTGACCGCCTTGTTGGCCCGGTGACCTCCCCGCAAAGCGGCCCGATTGGCCCGTACGGCTGCCTTGTTCGCCTCCCGGCGCGCCTTGCGACCAACGTCGACCGCACGAGTCGAAGCCTGGTGCGTCCGACTTTCCGTTTTCGCACGGCCGATGGAGACCGCAGAAGACACTCTGCGCGCGCCGCGTCGTGCCCGCCATCCCAACGAGGGAGCACCTTCGGTGTCGAGGGCGGCGAGGATCAGTCCGCCCAAAAGTCCTAGATTCTTGAGAAAGTGCGTCTGCTGCTGCTTGCGCGTCTCATTATCGATCTCCTCCCAGAAGCGATGTCCTGCGTACGTGGTCGGGATGATCGACCCGATCAGCACACAAGCAGACAGCCGCGGATACCGGCCAATGGCCAGGAGGCTTCCGGCTCCGACTTGCGCGATCCCGTTGAGCTTGACCAACGTGGCGGTGTCCTGGGGTAGTAGGGGTAGCTTGTCTTTCAGCGGCTGTGTAACCGCCTCGGCAGCCTTGACCTTGGTCTCGGGGTTCCGCGCGGCATCCAATCCTCCGGCGATGAACATGGAGGCCAACATGGGGCGGGCGACACGTCGAGAGAGGCTCATGGCAGGTTTATACCCCGCCGATGGATCCCTAAGCGAAAAGACCACCTGCAGGCGGACCGACCCCGGATGCCGATCGGGTGTGAGCTCAGCCAGGGCCGGGGTTGAGCGCGGCATCCAGGCGGTGCAGGAACTCGACCTGGGCGGAAACGAGACGTACGGTCGCTTCAGGCACGCTCACCCATTCCGCCAGATCGATTTCCGGAAAGGATTGCATCGCTCCGGACTTCGGCGGCCACTCCAGGTCGAACGTGTTGCTGACCACCGCGTCGATCGAAAGCGAATCGGCTCGTACGGCCCAGGCCCGTACCTGCTTACCGCCAGATTGTCGGATGGTCCCCAGATCAATCCGGGGTCCGTCGGGGGAGGAGAGTCCAAGTTCCTCTTCGAACTCGCGCTCAGCGGCTTGTTGGGCATCCTCTCCGGGCTCGTACTCTCCCTTCGGGATGGACCAGGCATGGACGTCTTTGTTCCTCCAGAACGGCCCGCCCGGGTGCACCAGGAGTACCGTGATCATCCCGTCGCCGTCGACCCTGAAAACAAGGAGACCGGCACTCAGCTTGGGCATGACGCCATGTTGCCATGCCCCGTGATCGCTGTACTCCTCGGGCACGCCTGCCCGATCACCTTACGATGATCGTACCCATCATGTACTGGTGAATGTTGCAGATGTAGTGATAAGTCCCGGGTTTGGCTGGTGCCCTGAACGTCTTGGTCTGATTGTGCGTGATGTTGCCCGTATTGAATTGACCGGCGGTTGCCGTCAGCGTGTGCGTGACGGAATCCTTGTTGGTCACACGAATCATGCTGCCCGGCGCCACGGAGAGCGACATGGGCTGGAACATGAAGTTCGAGATCATGATGGACGTACCACTGGACGCACCGGATCCCGCGGTGGGAGCGCCACTACTCTTTGTTGGTGTCCCACCGCCGCAGGCGGCCAGGAGCAGGGCGCCCGAAAGAACCAGGGCACCCGCTCCGAACTTCAACCGCGTACGCATGCTCAGGCCGCCGATGCCGTCGAGCTGAACGCTAGTGGGGAACCAGCACTGGTCTGGGACCCTGGATACATACCCATCACGTAGTAAAGGATGGCGATGTGCTGCATCTCGACTGGCTCAATGGAGGCCGAGAGACCGATGGCCGCCTTACTCTTCAACATGGACGTTTCGGCTTGGTAGGTCGCTGCCGCGACGGTCTCTAGGGTGAGAGCCAACTGAGCCAGCCCCGTGATGTCAGTCACCTTGGCGAAAGCGGCCTGAATCGTCGGCGTCAGTGTGGGATTGGTCACGGTGATCTTTGCCTTGCCACTCGAAGCGAGCACGGCATTCCACGCGGCAGCGTGTTGCGTGTGCTGACTCAGCGCGGTGGTGGCGAAGGTTCCGATGGCGGGGGGCACAGAACCCAGCTTGCCCGCCGTTGCGGCAGCGAGACCCGACTTGTAGGCGAATACCGCCAGGTTCTCGAGGCTGGCCGCCACCGCGGCGACCGCCAGGTCTCCCTTGTAGCTTGCGGGAGGGAAAGCCGCTGCGTCCGTAACGTGAAGGCGGGATTCTCTCCGCGTCGCCGCGCCGGCCAGGCCGGGTGCTGCTCCAACGGCCATAAGGGCTGCGCCTCCCGCCATTGCCGCCCCGGCTCCCACAAGGAACGTGCGGCGACTGGTCGGGCGCACAATCCCTCGTTCGCCGCGCATCCCGTCGATCATGTTGGAAACGCCAGCCCACATGGACGGCACGACAACATCGTTATTGAGCTCGTCGAGCTCACTAGTCATGGAGGTGAGCTCGCGCTCACTCCCGACGAACTGGGCGTTCTTCGTACGTCTACTCACTTGACAGCTCCTTGGTTTGCGGGGGCGGCACTGTTGGTCTTGTAGAAGGCATTCGGGAACCCGACGCTGCCGGCCGCGGCCGGAAGCGCGGTCAGGGTCGCTGGCTCGCTCAGCGATATCAGTTGCGATGCGTTGGCCATCAAGAGAGCCTGGACGGCGAGCAGGACGGCGACATGTTGGGCCTCTATGCCCATGATGCTGGCAAAAAGCGCCTTGTTCGATGTCGACTTCACCAACGTGGTGTCCTTGATGTAAGTCTCGGCAGCGATGTTCTCGAGCTCGAGAGCAAGGCCAACGACACCCAGCGCCCCGTTCGCGGCGGTTGCGCCGCTGAGACTCTTGACGGCCTTGTTGACCACGGGGACAAACGCGGGGTCGGGCTTGCTCTGCTTCTTGCCACCGAGGTGCTGGATGGCCGAGTTGAAGGCGTCGCCATGCTGAACGTGCTGACCCATGGTCACCTGGGCAAATTTGGTGACCACCGGATTGGCCGCCGATCCACCGATATAGGGAAGGGTCAGCGCCGTCTTGTACGTAGCGACGGCCAGATTCTCAATGGACGCAGCCGTCTGCAGGACCTGGATCTCCTGTGAGCTACTCGCGAACGCAGGTGAGGCCAACAGTCCAACAAGTGTGGCACCACCGGCGACCCCGAGGAGGGCTGCGCCACCGAGGCTCGCTCGCAGTCCGTTCTGGTGCTGTTCGTGGAAGGCGAGATTGGCCATCGGGTCGTCATTCATCGACAAGCGCCTTGTTTCGATCAACTCGTCGATCGCGTCGTGGGTTGGCTGCATCGCGTCCGCTTGCAGGTCTTGGGATTCTTCGAGCAACTCGGCGAGCGCTCTCGGATCTCCGGTCATAGTGACCTCCTCGTAGGGTGGGGTTACGAAGTGTTCGGAGTCACCAGGGTTCGAGATGTCGCAAATGTTGCAACCCGGCATCAAAGCCATGTCACGACGAGTGGGCTTATGAGGAATCGCTGAATACGTTGGATACCCTCGCTTCTTGAACATCCGATCTTCGAGACGAATCCGAATAGGGTTCGGTGAACGAGATCGACGAGACAAACGAAACCCGGCTTTTCACCACGATCACGCCACACAAAGACGTGGCACTGGCGGAGGTCTACCGCCGGCATGGGACCGCCGTCTATGCCGTCGCTAGGAGGGTGCTCAACAGCACGTCCGAGGCAGAGGACGTGACACAGGAAGTCTTCCTTCGTCTGTGGAACCAGCCCGACCGCTTCGATCCGAACCGTGGGACATTGCGGTCGTATCTTCTTACCCAGGCCCACGCCCGCTCCGTTGACGCCATCCGATCGCTGAAGGCACGCCGGATGCGAGAGCTGCGAGAGGCTCACTCCCGGACCGGAGGGGGCTACGACCTGCATTATGAAGTCTGGGACGTCGACCAAGCCGATCAGGTTTCACGGGCGCTCCTGGAGCTCCCTGATGAGGAACGGCGCGCCATCGAGCTCGCTTTCTTTGACGGGTATACCTACGTCGAAGTAGCTCAACTCCTCGATCAACCGGAGGGAACCGTCAAGAGTCGCATCAGAAACGGCATGCGGCGGATGCGGGCGCTCCTGGTCGAGGCGGGAATTCAGGGGGCAGAGGCGTGATCACCCACCGGGACGCCAACGAGCTCCTGGCAGCTTTCGCCCTCGATGCTGTGCCCTGGGATGAGCGCGAGCGCATAACCGCGCATCTGCAAGAGTGCCCGCCTTGCCGCTATGAGCTCGACGCCCTCTTGGGTGTGGCGGCTGCGATGGCTAACTCGATCGAGCCTCTCCCGGGCGGGCTGTGGTCGAGGATCTCGAGTCGTCTTCCGACTCGCCACGAACAATCGTGGATCTCGACACCAGCGCTCGCCCACGGCGGGCTCCGAAGAGATCACCGGCTACGAAGGCAATCGCACACGCAACGGCGGACGCCCTCACGGGGCCGGAGGAGGACCCTGGCCGGTTGCGCCGTCGCCGCAGCAGCAATAACGACGGCGCTCAGTCTCAACGTGGTCGGCGCGGGCAACCACGTTGCGCAGCTGCGGCGAGAAATGAGCCTGAGCCCGAACGCAGCAGTCCGCAGCGCATTGCGAGCCCCCGGCCATGAAATCGTGGGTCTGAGCGGTGTCAACCATCTGGAATTGGCTCGTTTCGTCCTCGATCCCGACGGTCGGGGCTATCTACTGAACTCCGGGTTGCCCGCACTTTCGTCGCAAAGTACCTACCAACTCTGGGGATTGATCAACGGGCAGATAATTTCGCTCGGCATTCTGGGACGGTCGCTCCATCAGGTGGCATTCACCGTGAAAGGGTCACCACGACTGGCGCGGCTCGGCATCAGCATCGAACCGACTGGGGGCTCAATTCAGCCCAGCGGTCGCATGCTGATCTCGGGTCCGGTCTGATCGGATCCACACGCAGGTACCCCTCCCGAGCTGCCCGGACGGAAGTCCGATCAGGAATGCGCTGTCTCTGCTTCGGGCACGGAGCCGGCGAGGCAGAGAACGCCCGCTACGCCAAGAACGACGACGGTCACTATCTCAATGACGAAGGCCAGGTGGGCGTCGGGAGCTGACCACGAGTCCGTGAAATTGAAGAGCCCGTGTTCCACGGAAATGAGAAAACCAGCGAGAGTCGCCACGGCAAACCCGGCTCCGAGGACGGCGGCCCACACACGGCGGATGACCATCACGACAAGGCCGATCACGAGCCCGGCAATCGATTGGACGAGGAAGAGCGGTCCGATGGTGGCAATGTGGCGGTAACCGACACGTAGCCAGAGGTGGAAGTGGATGTAGCTCAGCCAGATGAGCAACGCACCTCCGATGAGGAATGCGATGGTAGAAACCGCTCCTGCGGGCTTGGTGACGGGTCCTGACTTGCGATTTACCAGTGTTGTATTCACACTATTGGTACGACGCGGACGGCCGCATCGGATGATACGCAGTTCAGTTCAATCCGGGATCGCCTGATTTTGAAACTTCCCCCGGAATCAAATTATTGGATGGACTCTTCTCGATATTGGCGTGCATGCGTCGAGTGACGTCGTCGATTGCATCGTTCCTCGGCGGCTCGGCGCTCTCGCTCGGTGTCGGATCATCTCCGGACATGTTGGAGAGGTGGTTGAGGAGCGCAGAGGGCGAGCGTGCCAGGCGGGCGATTTCAGTGGTGGACGGCAAGTCGGGCATGGAGTTACGAACTTCTGTTTCCATGCGGTGCCGGTACTCGTTGAAGGTCCGCCAGGCGCCGCCGACCTGGCGGGCCAGATTCGGGAGCCGGTCGGGCCCGAGCAGAATGATGGCCACGACGGCGATGACGAGGAGCTTTGCTGGGTCGAGATTAAGCATTCACTCTCTATTCGGTCCCAGGCCGCCTCCGGATGGGGAGTCGAGCGAATTTCACGACATCCGGCTTGGACCCTGCCTCCGAATAGTTCATGAACAGACCGCAACATGGACCTGGCAAAGGAGAGTCGCATGCTGGCTGAGGTATTTGGAGTCGACGGAATCATCGTCCTGATCGTTGTCGTTGTGCTGCTCTTTGGAGGGGCCGCCATTCCCAAATTGGCGCGCAACCTCGGATCCGCCAAGAACGAGTTCGAAAAGGGCCTGGACCAGGGAAAGAAGGCTTCAGCCATTCCCACCGGAGCCGTGGGTGACACCGTAACGGCCACGCCAGCGGCCTCGGCGGTCCCCGTCGTGGAGCATGGCAACCCTGGGAGCTGAAAAAACCCGCTTGAAAAAGAGCCCGGCAGCGACCCGGATGAGAGAGGATGCGCCGTGCGATGGTTCGACCAGGATCCCGGGGATCTGTCACTCCCGCTGAAGACTGCAGGATCAACGGCGCCGGGGTGGCGCCCAGCAAACGGGATCCGGTGGTGGACCGTTTTCTCGGCTTCAACTGCCCCATTGTTGTTGGCTGGCGGTTGGACATTGGCCGCGGCTCGGCAGCCCGCTGGGTATGACTCCGTTCGGGACACCATCAGTTCGCTTGCGGCACGAGGGGCGACGGACCGTTGGATAATGACGTCCGCACTCGCCGGGGTTGGCGCGTGCTACGTGCTGTCCGGTTTGGGAATCAAGTCGGCGAAGCCGGTGGGGCGGGTTGTCCTCGTCGGCGGGGGGGTGGCCACAATGCTGGTGGCAGCATTCCCGCAACCGGCGCGAGGGAATTCAGTGGCCCACACTGTTGCCGCCACCCTCGCGTTCACCGCGCTGGCCGCATGGCCCGCGGTCGGCGCCCGGAAGGGATCCAAAGCACCCTTGTTGAGGCCCCGCATTTCGATCGCAGCCACGTTGGCCATGTTCGGAATGCTGATCTGGTTCGTACTCGAAGCCCACGGTTCGCATCGCGGACTGGCTGAACGCGCCGCCGCCCTTTCGGAAGCGCTCTGGCCGTTTCTGGTCGTCGCCACCGCCGTCGTATCGGCCGTCACATCGGGGTCGACCGCGCCCGATGGCGTGGCCGACTACACGGGCGACGTGCGCAACTTGAAGACCGCGCCAGACGGATCCGCCACGGTCGCCAAGCGGCCATAGGGCGTCTCCTCCACCTCGGTCACCACCGACCCACCGAGTGCTTTCACCGCGGCTAGGGTCTCGGCGGCATCGTCCACTTCCCAGTAGATCGCCCACGAGGAAGGTACCCCGACGGGGAGGAACGCCGCTGCGTCCATGACTCCGGCCAGTTCACCGTCGGCGCCGGGATTGCGCATTGTCGTGTACCGGAATTCGTCGGAATCGCCTTCGATCTTGGTGTCCCACAAGAAAACGGAACGGTAGAAGTCGACCGCAGTCGCATGCTGGCGGGTGTGGAGTTCAAACCAGCTCGGCGCACCGTGTTCACCAAGCACGGTGAACCCAGGAAAGGTGCCGGGCTGCCACGTTCCTATTTGGGCGCCGGTGGGATCGTTCAGTACCGCTTGGATGCCTAAGTCGGCGACCGGCATGGCAGGGGACATGATTTGGGCACCCGCCGCCTCGGCCGCCTTGAGCGTCCGCTCGATGTCATCGGTTTCGAGGTAGATCTTCCAGGTGTCGGTTGCCGGCATGTCGCCCATGTCGCCCATGGCGCCGGCAACCGGAACTCCCTCGCGGGCGAACATGAAATAACCGCCGAACTCTGGGTTCGCTTCCAGCGCCTCCCAACCGAACAGGGCGCTATAGAACCTTCGGCTCCCTTCGACATCGGAGGTCCACAGATCGGCCCAGCACGGCGATCCGGTCGGGGCACTGTCACGAGAGGGCATGGCGTCTCCTTTTGGTTGGGCTCATCGATCTCCAAATAAGACGGGCCCGGGTCGTGCAAATCATCGGTCCGATGAGATCGACGATCTCGGTCCGTCCACTACGGAGTGGTTGCTGACGTGTGGTGCCGAGTGACGATCGTCGGTCCTGGCGGCGACGAGCTCGCTTGCGGGGTCTTGAGAGGTTCTGGCGCTCCCGATCTGGCGACCGTGGACGGAATCGCCAGGCTGGCATTAGCCGCGGGACGTCTCGGAGGTGCGATGTCCCTGGCCCAGGTCTCGCCTGCTCTGAGCGCCCTTCTGGAATTGACGGGTTTACGGATCCAGGTGGAGCGGGAGCCCGAAAGCCGGGAACAGCCGCTCTGGGTCCAGCGGGGCCAGGAAGAACGCCATGCCGGCGATCTTCCCCCCTGAGATCTCGAGCACTTGGAGGGCCCACGGCACGTAGCCGCCCCCGGGGTCGCGTTTGTACTGGCCGAACGCGGGGCAGCCGTTGGCCGAGGCCCCCACGAGGCGAGAACCACGACATGCGCTCGGACCGGGCTGGACCATCCATCGCCCAATGTTGGCCGCTCCCTTGAGCCACAATGCGAACGGAGGCATCGACTGCACTGCGTCTTCGTGGAGCAATGTGACCAACCGCTCTATGTCGTAGCGCTCGAAGGCGTCCACGTAGTGCGCCAAAAGCTCGTCATCGACCGGGTCGAGAGCCTCGGGTTGGCCATCCGTTGGCAAGGAGCGCAGGGTGGCTCTGGCCCGTTGCAGGGCGCTGTTGACCGCCGGGGCGCTCGTACAGAGGAGCTCGGCCACTTCCGACACTTGCCACCGCAACACTTCGCAGAGGATCAAGGCGGCGCGCTGTCGAGAGGGGAGGTGTTGGAGGGCCGTGACGAACGCCAGGCGGATCGATTCGCGATATTCGGCTACTTCCGCCGGGTCCGTTCCATGGGGTGCGATACCCGCATCTGGGATCGGGGTGATCCACGTCGCTTCAGGCAGCATGGGCCCCAGGAGAGACTCCACGGGGGGAGAGGCAGGTCCCATCTCCATGGGACGGGCCCGTCGCTGAACATGGCGGTGCATGTCGATGCACACATTGGTTGCAATTCGGTACAGCCACGACCGCACGCTCGAACGCCCTTCGAACCTGGCCGCGTTGCGCCAGGCTCGCAGCATGGTCTCCTGGACCGCATCCTCGGCCTCGAACCCCGAGCCCAGCATGCGGTAGCAGTAGCCGGTGAGTTCACGCCGGAAAGGCTCCAGGTCGGATTGGGCCAATGCGGCCTCTCGGACAGTCACGTCGGGGCATCCTACCGAATCGGCCTCCAGCACGGCGTGTGGCATCGAAAGACTGACGGAGCAGAGGGGCGAGACTCATCGGAGCCCCGGAAAATGGCTCAAAGCTTCGTCCGGTTCCACAAGCTGGGTCGGCCGGCACCGTAGCGGCAAAAGCGGCCACGCACGAACCGCCGCCATGCCTGGAGCGGCGTCAGCCTCGCCTCGCGCTCCATGCCGAATGCCCGGGACTGGGATCATGGGTCGGACGCGCCGCCTCCGCGGCCAAGCATGACAGGTCGTCGCTCTGGAGGAACACATGGCGGCGATTTACATCCACTGCCCAGGCCCCACCCCTGCGGGCAACGTCTCCCGCCCCCGCGTGCAATGTGTGCGGTGTGAAGGGCCCGAGCAACTCCCTCCAGCTGGCAGAGCCACCGAAGCTGTCAAACCGCGACGTGGGTGGATCCCTATCTGTCAGGTGGTGCCTGGCACCCCTGGACGTCACGCAATTCACTTAGCCGCTTACGAGCTCGGCGCACGTGCAACAAGGAACGTCGTGGTCGTACTCGAGGAGTGCGACGCATTACTCCCGATCAGCAGGAACTGCGGCTGATAGCTATGAACATCCCTCCGCGTCGCGGAAAGACCGTCGGTCGTGTCGATATTGTACGAGATCACGACGGAGCCAAGAGGGGAGAGCTCAGGGTGGAACGTCGGAATGTAGGCGAATTCATGGTGGAAGCGGGCTATCTGGGGAATGGAATACACGGGCACCGGGGCACTCCAGGGACCCTCCGGTGAGCAGGCATAGGAGAGGTCGACAGTCCGGTCCGCGAGGAGGGCTCCCGGTACCGATACCGCCTCGTATCCGATGCCTCCCTCCCGCGGGATGACTCCCGTGAGTTCACCTCGCGTCGGGATCACGATGGCGTTAGTCTCGCCTCCCTCCCAACCCCGTCCGTTCCAGTACTGCCAATCATCTGTGGCCACAGAATGACCACGAGGCACCCGGGCAAGCTTCATTCCCGAAAACTTGCCTGTGGAGGCGTCGCCGACCGCCCCGTAGACGTACATGTACGAGCTGTCGTAGGTAACGGCGTTCCCCCATTGCGTCCGCGGTCCGCCCGGCAACGCAATGATCGATTGCAGTAACGGCATGCCGTTAGGGTCCGTCGTTAGGACGGCGATGCCCGAACGACCGGCGAACCGATCGAACGGTCCCGCCTGCGGGGCGAACTCATTGACGAATATCATTTGCTTCCCGCTCTCCGCATAGGTCGCGCCCACCTGCCATTCATACCCATGGCCGCGCGTATCGGGGATCAAGGGTTGGGGCGAGCGATACGTCCCTCCGTAACTGACTCTGAGATCGGGCATCGAGCCAATGAGCTCGCTGTTGTGCGCCACCCCGGCAATCCTCGCTGATCCTCCCGGTGTAGCCGTGCCGATTAGCGTGTCGGAGAACACGAAGGCCTCCTGACCATCGGACAATGACGTTGAATACGTGGCGTCGCCGCCAACCCAGCCCGGTCCGAGCCGGTCGGAGAACAGGTGAGTCAGGGCACGATCCACCTTCACCGACGGCTGTGCATGCGGAGAGCAGTCTGCACTGGCGGGACTGCCGTTGCCGTCCGTGGCAGCGGCTGATGTGCTAGCCCGGCTGCCGAAGTTGACGAACGCGAACATCATGAGCGCGGGCAACAGCACGCCTCGGCGGACGATGGAAGCTCGAGTAGCGCCCGACCTGCTCACAGCGTGGCTCGGCCCAAGTCGATCACGTCCCCGAAGGCTTCGCCGCGTTGACCGACGCCGGTGGGGCATAGACGTC
>Ga0302326_10011634_pt1 | contig 18913 bp, 21 predicted proteins | sample Palsa_T0_3_FD_202264 | JGI IMG/M metagenome (GOLD analysis project Ga0302326, IMG submission 202264) | Peat permafrost microbial communities from Stordalen Mire near Abisko, Sweden - Palsa_T0_3 | ecosystem: Environmental > Terrestrial > Soil > Palsa > Peat permafrost | place: Sweden: Abisko...
AGATCGCATCCGGTGAAAGCGCGCCCAATGCAACGGTATTCGATAAAGTCTCGTGTTCCAGATTCTCACTGATCAGTGGCTTTCCGAGAAAGAACCGCTTCCACCGATCGGTGAACGTTGGCGGGACCCCTTGGTCGTCAGCCGAATCTGTCACGGTGATGCTCTTTCCCGCCCTATACGTTCGGAATATGCATGAACGTGTACGTTATCGCGGCGGGCGGGCCTTCGCGAGTTGCACCTGGGCCGTTCTCAGCGAACTATCATGGTCGGGCAGACGCTGTCGACCGAAAAGACGTGAGTTATCCGGACGCCGGTTGCGTTGCCGCTTCCGTTTTTCCGGTGACCGCCGGCGATCGACCGGGGCCGTCATTGTCCGCACCCCGAAGCGCCCGCGCGACCCGCGACCCCACGTCGTAGGCCACAATCTGGGCGCTTGCACCCGGAATACGGCTGATCACCTGGGCAATCTTGTCGGCGGTGCGGTCATGGAGCAGCCGGCCCGCCAGCGGCGAATACATCCGGCGGGGCAACAGCACCGTCACGGTGGTGTCGGGATAGTCATCCTTGACCCCCAGGACCAGCTGCTGGGCGGCACGGCTGAGTTGTCGGTCCTTGCAATCGATCATCCGCAGCTCGGTGTCGTAGCCGAAGCGCTGCCAGCGCACCTGCAACCGCGCGGCACGGGCCTCGTCCAAGACAAAATGCACGGCGCTCAGGTCGTCCGTGTCCAGCCCCTTGGCGTAGCGCATCGCCTCGACCTCGGCCAGGTCGACCGAGTCGACAAAGACCACCACCCGGTGGCGCTCATGCTTGGCCAGGTCAGGAAGCTCGCCGCGCGACGTCTCCAACACCGAGGCCTCGGCACGATACTGCCGGTTGAGCCGCATCAGCACCAAGACCAGAATCGGAAAGACCACCACGACCAGCCAGGCGCCCTCGTTGAACTTCGCGATCGCAAAGATCGCCACCACACTCGTCGACAAGAGGCCCGCCGACAGGTTGATCACCAGCTTGTAGCGCCAACCGGGCCCACGATGGGTCAGCCAGTGTTTGGTCATGCCATAACCGGCCATCGAGAACGCGGTGAACACGCCCATCGCGAACATCGGCACCAACGCGTTGACCCCGCCTCCCGTGGCGATCAAAAGCGCCACCGCGAGCACGGTCAGCAGGATGATGGCGTTGGAGAACACCAGCCGATGACCGCGCTTCATCAGCGGCCGTGGCAGGAAGCTGTCCTCGGCGACAAAGTGCGTCAGCGCCGGAAAGCCGTTGAAGCTGGTATTGGCACCGTTGTACAAGATGGCCGCACTGGCAGCCTGCAATAAGAAATACAAGACGTTGCCGATCAACCCGTTACCGAAGACCGCCCGGCCGATTTCAGAAAGCATCGACGGATATCCCGCGGCGTACGGAGTCGCATGGGTCACGAACGCCAACCACGCAACACCGGCCAACAGCAACCCCAGGATCGAGGCCATGATGGTCAACACCAGACGTGCGTTGTGACCTTCGGGCTTGCGAAACAGGTTGACAGTGTTGGAAATCGCCTCCACCCCGGTGAGCGACGAACCGCCGTTGGCGAACGCCCGCAGGATCACCAGGACTGTCGCCCCCATCACCAGGCCATTGCCCTGACCCAACGGTACCGCCCCGTCGAGGTGGGCCGGATCATAGGTCGGTAAGCCCCCGAAGACCTCACGCACGACGCCGACCACGACCATCAGCGTGAGCATGGCGATGAACCAATACGTCGGCACCGCGAACGTCCGGCCCGCCTCCCGCAGCCCGCGCAGGTTGGCAAAAGAAAATACGAGCACCGCAGCCACGCTGATTTCCAGGCTGTAGGGGCCCAGCGACGGGATGGCCGAGGCGACCGCCACCGTGCCGGCCGCGCACTGGATGGCCACGGTGACCACGTAATCGATCAACAACGCCGCCGCCGCGACCTGCGCGATCCGGGGCCCGAAGTTCTCCCTGGCCACGATGTAGGAGCCACCGGCCCGCGTGTAGGCCATCACGACCTGGCGATATGACGCGGTCACCAAAAACAGGATCAACAGGATCACCCCGGTGATCGGAAGCAACAAGACAAACGCCGCCATCCCCGCAGCCGGCATCAACTCGACCATGATCTGCTCGGGACCGTACGCAGTCGACGAAATCGCATCCGGCGAAAGAGCGCCCAGTGCAACGGGATTCGATAGCTTCTCATGCTGAAGGTCGTCAGTGATCATGGGCTTGCCCAGGAAGACTCGCTTCCACCCGTCATAGAACGACGGCGCAATCTTGTACTCAGCAGCCAAATCTGTCACCAACTATTCCTAACCCTTGCGAGGCTGCGCCGCTGGCTTCATTACGGGATCTTGACGCCCACCAGTTCGCCACCGGCCCGACCTACCTGACCCACTTGATCTGGGTTGACCGCCACAAACAACAAGACCTCGATACAGTGGTCGACAGGGGAATTTGCTTGAGGTGACGGGCGACGTGGCACACGATTCGAACAACGGTTCCGGGGCAACACCGGCGGCGGGAGACCCTGCCACGGTTTTCGCCGCGCTGGCCGAGATCATCTACCAAGGCCCGGAAGCCGGCGAGGTCTACGCGGCGCTGTGCGTGGCCGCGACGCTCGTCGTCAGCGGCTGTGATCATGCCAGCTTGCTGGTCAAACGCGACGGTCGCTACATCACGGTCGGCGCCAGCGATCGTATTGCGCAGCAAGTCGACGACCTGGAACGCCTGGCCGGTGACGGGCCATGCGTCGACGCGATCGAAGAAGAAACGCCGCAGATCGAGTCGGACCTGACCAATCCAACCCAGTGGCCCAACTTGGCCGCCCGGATGGTCGCCGAGACACCCGTGCGCGGGGCGATGGGTTTTCGTATCCTGGTCGATCGCCGCAAAACCGGCGCGCTCAACCTATTCAGCGACAAGGCAGGCGTCTTCGACACCGAGTCGGCCGGCCAGGCCATCGTGCTGGCGTCGTTCGCCAGCGTGGCCATCAATGCCGTCGCCGGGGGCGAGGACGTCTCCACCCTGCGGCGTGGGCTGCTGTCCAACCGCGAGATCGGCAAGGCCGTCGGCATGGTGATGATGCTGCACAACATCGACGAACAGGCGGCGTTCGACGTGCTTCGCCGGTATTCGCAAGACCTGAACATCAAACTCGCCGACGTGGCGCGATCGGTTATCGATAACCGCGGCAAGCCGATGTTCGGGCAGGGTAGCCAGTTGTCCGACCAGCGCTAAGGCCGGCCGACTGGCTATTCGACTATTCGGGCAGCCGTAGCTCGGGTTTTTCGACCTCTTCGATGTTGACGTCTTTGAAGGTGACTACCCGCACCTGCTTGACGAATCGGGCCGGCCGGTACATGTCCCAGACCCAGGCATCAGCGAGCCGCAACTCGAAGTAAACCTCGCCGTCGGCGTTGCGTGGCAACATCTCTACGCTGTTCGCCAGATAAAAGCGGCGCTCGGTCTCCACCACGAAGCTGAACTGCCCGACGATGTCTTTGTATTCGCGGTACAGCGAGAGCTCCATCTCGGTTTCATACTTTTCGAGATCTTCGGCACTCATCAGCTCAGCCGTCCTTCACCGTCCCGCGGTTGGTTCCCCGGTCCCATCTTTCCCCACCTGCTCTTCACCTGTCGATCTGAATCGTCGGGCTGGCATTCCGCTTGCATCATGTGCACGCCGGTGCGGGGTGCGGCCGCTACCCGCCGCACATTGATGAACGACTGTCGATGCTGCGAGCACGGGCCCAAGTCGCGCAGCGCCGCCGAGTGCGCGGCCGTGCTGTAGCCCTTGTGCTCAGCGAAGCCATAACCCGGGTGGTCGGTGTCCATCGCCACCATCAACCGGTCCCTGCTCACCTTGGCCAGCACGCTGGCCGCGGCGATGCACGCCGCGGCCGCATCGCCTCCGATCACCGGCAGCGACGGCACCGGCAGCCCCGGCACCCGGAAACCGTCGCTGAGCACGTAGCCGGGGCGAATCGGTAGCCCGGCCACCGCGCGCCGCATGCCCTCGATGTTGGCCACGTGCACGCCGCGCCGGTCGACCTCGACGGATGGGATGAACACCACGTGGTAGGCCAACGCGTAGCGACAGATCAGCGGATAAAGCTTCTCCCGCGCCTTTTCGCTGAGTTTCTTCGAATCATCAAGCGCTGCAAGGCTTTCTAATCGCGCAGGCCCGAGAACACAGGCGGCGACCACCAGCGGTCCGGCGCAGGCCCCGCGACCGACCTCGTCCACCCCGGCCACCGGTCCAAGACCGCTGCGGTACAGCGCGGACTCCAGGGTGCGCAAGCCCGACGATTTGCGAATCACCGTTCGCGGCGGCCAGGTAGTGGCCATGCCTAATGATTCTGCTGCGGATTCACCGCGCGGACAGGACCCCACCGGCCGGGCGGCCACACGATGAACCTGGCCTTGCCGATGACATTGCTCACCGGCACTGTGCCGGCCATCGGATCACCGGTGCACAGCAGTCCGTTCATGGCGTCGCCCGATGTGCTGGTGCAGTGCGCCCGGGAGTCTGCCGAATGCGTGCGGTTATCCCCCATCACCCACAACCGTCCCTGCGGAACACTGACCGGCCCGAATTCGGGACCCAGGCACGGGTAGACCGACGGGTCGGCGTTCATCGTGGCCGGATCAAGATACGGCTCTTTCAACCGCACGCCGTTGACTGTCAGCCCGGTGTTGTTCCGGCATTCCACGGTTTGTCCGCCGACCGCGACGACGCGCTTCACCAAATCGTTCTCGTCCGGAGGCACAAAGCCGATGAACGAAAAAGTGTTTTGCAGCCATCGGATCGCGGCGTCGTGTGACCGGATCGACTTGTAGCCGACATTCCACGGGGGCGGTCCCTTGAACACGATGACGTCGCCGGGGTGCGGCGTGCTGAAACGGAAGGTGAGTTTGTCCACCATGATCCGGTCGCCGACGCAACCCGAGCAGCCATGCAGCGTGGGTTCCATGGATTCCGAGGGGATCAGATACGGGCGTGCCACGAACGTCAACATGACGTAGTAGAGCACCAGCGCGATCACGGCCAGGACCACGATTTCTCGCGCGGCCGCCCGCTTGGTGTCATGGGGCTCGTCGGCCCCGTCCGGTTCGGATGTAGTCGGCTCCGCTATGGGCGGTGGGCTTGTCGCGACTTTTGGATCGGCCGGGTCGGAATCGGGTTGACCCTCAGGCGAGTCGGTCGTCTCAGTCACGGCTTCAGCGTAGCCAGCATCGCCGCGCCATTCGGCAGGCCCGACGCAGAATCCCCGACGGGGCGTTGGGAATCAGCGCTTTTCCTTGATCTTGGCCTTCTTGCCGCGCAGTTCACGCAGGTAGTAGAGCTTGGCGCGACGGACATCACCGCGAGTCACGACGTCGATGTGGTCGATGTTGGGCGAGTGCACCGGAAAGGTCCGCTCGACGCCGACGCCATAGCTCTCCTTGCGGACGGTGAAGGTCTCCCGGACCCCACCGCCCTGACGACGCAGCACCACGCCCTTGAACACCTGGATACGCTCTTTGGCGCCCTCGATGACTTTCACGTGCACATTGACGGTGTCGCCGGGGCGGAAGGCCGGGAGGTCGTCGCGCAGCGACGTCTTGTCGACGAAGTCCAGCGTGTTCATTTCGGCAGACACTTCCTTGCGTTCGCGGCTAGGTGCTGCTGCTCACCGCTACGGGCGTGTGCGCAGTCAACCTAGCCGATGGATTCGGGCATCAGTGTACTTCTCGCAGCAGGCGGGGCGGACCGGCCGGCAACCGCTGGAGACAACTGGTCAATTGTGCCAGATCGGAACCACGCAGCGAAATCAGCGCGAACCGGCGACGCCAGGCGCTAATCTTGCGCCTCGGGCGGACGGCGGTGTCGCGGTCCCGGTACCTGTTGCGATCACCGTCTGAGGAGTGCCATGAGTGCGCGATCGTCAACGCTCCTCATCGCCGTCGCGGCGATGCTGACGGTGTCGACCGCGGGTTGTGATTCCACGGTGTACGGCTCGCCCCACGGCCCATCACCGATGCTTGGTGCAGCAATCCAGCCCCGTTCGCCGCTGCCCCGTTCGCCGCACCGAGTGCGCGCCACCGGGTTCGACGAATTGCCGTCCCGTATCGCCCAGGCCACCGACGAGGCCGCCGCCAAAGGCGCCACCATCTCGGTTGCCTTCCTCGACCGCAACACCAACCAAATGCTGTCCAACGGCAGCGACCAGCTGGTCGCGATCGCCTCCGTGGCGAAGCTTTTCATCGCCGACGATCTGCTGTCGCACGAGTCGAGCAGCCCGGACGGCACCACACAGCTCTCCTCGGCGGATCACCTGGCACTGGACAGCATGCTGCGATCCTCCGACGACGGCGTCGCGGAGACGTTCTGGACTGCGCACGGCGGCGAGGCGATCATCACCGACGTCGCCAGCCGCTATGGGTTGACGTCCACCGCGCCGCCCGGCGACGGGCGGTGGTGGAACACGGTCAGCTCGGCATCGGACTTGGTCCACTACTACGACATGCTGCTCAACGGGTCCGGTGGGCTGTCTGGCGAGCGCGCGAATCTCATCGTCAACGACCTCGCCGGGTCGACCGCTATCGGCACCGACGGCTATCCGCAGCGGTTCGGCATTCCCGACGGGCTCTACGCCGAGCCGGTGGCGGTCAAGCAGGGGTGGATGTGCTGCATGGACGGCGGCAGCTGGATGCATCTGTCGACCGGCATCATCGGCGCAGAGCAGCGCTACGTCATGGTGATCGAGTCGGTGCAGCCTTCCGATGGCGCCACCGCGCGGGCAACGATCACCCAAGCGGTCAAGACGATGTTTCCGTCCGGGCGCGTCTGAACCGGTCGCTTCTAGTCTGGATCTCGACGCCACAGGTCGGGACGGCGTTCGCGGGTGCGCTGCTCAGAGGCCTGTCGGCGCCACGCCGCGACACGGGCGTGGTCGCCGGACAACAACACCGGCGGCACTTCCAGTCCGCGCCAATTGGGCGGCCTGGTGTACGACGGCCCCTCCAACACGCCGTCGGAATGTGAATCGTCTTCGTGTGACAGAGGATTGCCCAGGACGTTCGGCAGCAGCCGCAGCACTGCTTCGATCATGACCAGCGCCGCCGACTCTCCGCCGGGGAGCACATAGTCTCCGATCGACACCTCTTCGACGCGCATCCGCTTACCGGCATCCTCGGCGACCCGCTGATCAATCCCCTCGTAGCGACCACAGGCGAACACCAGATGCGCTTCGCCGGCCCACCGCTGCGCGGTCGACTGCGTGAACAACGCGCCCGCAGGTGACGGCACAACGAGAAGCGTTTCCGGCGAACAGATCTCGTCGATCGCTTCGCCCCACACCGGTGCCCTCATCACCATTCCCGGACCGCCGCCATAGGGGGCATCGTCGACCGAGCGGTGCACGTCGTGCGTCCAGCTGCGCAGATCGTGCACGTCAAGCTGGACGAGGCCGGACTCGATCGCCTTGCCCGGCAGCGATTGTCGCAACGGGTCCAGGTAGGACGGGAAGATGGTGACGACGTCGATTTTCACAACGACGCGCCTCAGTCGTCCAATTCCAGCAGGCCTTCGGGCGGATCGATTTCGACGAGACGATCCTCCAGCGACACCGATGTGACGATCGCGCTGACGAACGGCACCAGCAACTCGCTTGCCTGGTCACGCTTGACCGCCAACAGCTCGCCGGCCGAGGTGTGCAGAACCTCGGCGACGATGCCGATATCGCGGCCAACCGTCGTACGCACCCGCAGACCCTCCAGCTGGTGGTCGTAGTACGTGTCCGGCTCGTCGATGGGCGGCAGGTCCGCGGATTCGACGACGAAGAGGCTGCCTCGCAGCGCATCGGCGGAATCACGGTCTGCCACGCCGGCCAATTTGACCAGAAGGCGGACCCCGTGGGCACGGACCGCCTCGACGCCGTAGCTGCGCTCAGCGTGACCAGATTTCTTGGCGCGCAGCACCGCACCCGGCGCGAACCGAAGCTCCGGGTCATCGGTGCGAACGTCGACGACAAGTTCACCAGTGAGGCCGTGCGCTTTCACGACGCGCCCGACTATCAACTCCAAGGGAGTTCCATCAGCTGGGCTCCGCTACTGGTCGGTGTCCACCACGTCGACTCGGATGCCGCGACCACCGATTCCGGCGACAAGTGTGCGCAGCGCGGTGGCAGTGCGCCCACCGCGACCGATCACTTTGCCAAGGTCCTCCGGATGGACGTGCACCTCGACGGTCCTGCCACGTCTGTTGGTCACCAGATCGACGCGAACTTCGTCGGGGTTGTCGACGATCCCGCGGACCAGATGCTCGACGGCGTCGACGACGACGGTACTCATGGCGGTGGTCAGCTCTCGGTCGCCGGTTCGGCGCTTGCGGCCGTTTCGACGGCTTCAGCCTCAGCGGCCGGCTTGGCGGCTTCGTCAGGTCCATCGGCTTTCGCGGCCTTGGCCGGTGCGGCCTTCTTCGCCGCCGGAGCTTTCTTCTTTTTCGGCGTCGCGGCCTCGGTGTCGGGGGCCCCGTCGGCGGCGGCCAGAGCGGCGTTGAACAGTTCGAGTTTGCTCGGCTTGGGTGGGGCGACCTTCAGCCTGCCCTCCGCGCCGGGCAGCCCCTTGAACTTCTGCCAGTCGCCGGTGATCTTGAGCAGCTTGAGGACGGGTTCGGTCGGTTGAGCCCCCACCGACAACCAGTACTGGGCGCGCTCGGAGTCGATCTCGATCAGGCTCGGGTCCTGCTTGGGGTGATATCTGCCGATGATTTCGATTGCCCGGCCATCGCGCCGGTTTCGTGCGTCGGCGATGGCGATGCGGTACTGCGGATTGCGGATCTTTCCGAGCCGGGTCAGCTTGATCTTCACAGCCATGGTTAAGCGACTTCTCCTACGGGTGTCACGCTGCAATTCGGCGATTCGGGCGGGATGCCAGGATCCGGTTTTGCCTCGCGTGTGTGACCGCCGAACAAGCACCGCGGTAACGGTGGGTCGCGTGGCGGACAGCCGCTCATTGTGCCAGAACCAGGCCGGAAGTCAGAAATTCACCGGCGCGGGTGGCTACAGGATCTTCTGGAAGCACTTGGTCTCCACCCGGCGGGACATCCGCCAACCCTGCTCGGTACGCAGGAATTGGTCGTCGTACCAGAGGCCGCAGAACATCACCTGGTTCTTGTCACCGCCGAGCACCATCGGGTTGAAGCAGATGGTCCGCGAGGCTGCGGCGTCTCCGTCGATGCGGACCGAGAAATTGCCCAGCATGTGCGCGTACATCGGAAAGTTCGGCAACACCTCAGCCAGCCAGGCCTTCACCTCCGGGTAGCGGCCTTCGATGCCGCCGAGGGCGGTGTAGTCGATGTAAGCATCCTGGGTGAACACCGAGTCGAGGTCGTCGAAGCGACGCGTATCGATAGCCGTGGAGTAATCAACGGTCAGCTGCTGGATTTCCAACCGGTCAGAGATTTCGGCGTGGCTCAACATGAGTCGATTGAACACGATCCGATAGGTGGTGTGACGACGGACCGGTTTCCAGCGGCGGGTGCAGTCTCCGGTCGGTCTCGTTCCGGCCGGAGTAGCACGTTCCGGCAGCTGGTGAATGCCATTATGTTGGTGTGAAAGACCTGGGAGTGCACTACGCGCGTAACGGCGACGTCCGTCTCGCGTATCGGGTCTTCGGCGACGGCGACACCACGCTTGTCTGGATACCCGGCTGGGTCAGCAATGTCGACGTGATCGATGAACCGCTGTCGCCATTCCGACCTTTCATCGAAAAGGTTGCCGAACGAACGCGGCTCATCGCGTGGGACAAGCGTGGCACCGGGTTGTCGGACCCCGTGACGCACGTACCGCCCCTAGACGAGCGGATGGACGATCTCCATGCGGTGATCGACGCCTCCGGGGCAGACCGCCCGGCGCTTCTCGGTATTTCCGAGGGCGGGCCGATGAGCATCCTGTTCGCCGCCACCTTCCCGGAACTCGTTCAGTCACTTGCCCTGTACGGAACAATGCCCCGCTTCACCCCCGAGTTGCCCGATTATCCATGGGGGTTCACCTCGGATCAGCAGGCCGCCCACCTGGAGGAGATCGAAACACATTGGGGCGAAGGAGCACTGGCAACCACATTCTTCGGCCCTATCGCCGATGTGCCAGGCTTCCGCGAATTCTACGGACGAGTCCAACGAGCCTGTGCGAGTCCGACAATGGCTTTGATGCTCTGGCAGGCGCTCTCGAACATTGACGCACGGCCGTTGCTGAAGGCGGTCCGGACACCGACACTCGTGCTGGGTAGGCGCGGCGATGAAGTCGCCCCTGTCGAGGCGGCTGCCGCGATGGCGGCCGCTATACCAAATGCCGAATTCCGAGAACTGCCACCCGGACCACATGGGATGCTCGACGAGGCGATGGCGTCGGCGATCGTGGATTTCGTATGCGGCAGGACCGCCGACGCTATGAACGAGCGCGTTTTGTCGACTGTCTTGTTCACCGACATCGTCAGTTCGACTGAGTTACTCAGCGCTCAGGGTGACGCGCATTGGCGGCAAGTGCTAGATGCCCACGACAGGCTGACGGACTGGCTATTGGAGAAGTATGGCGGCCGCCGCGCCAAGCACACCGGCGATGGGGTTTTCGCGCTGTTCGACGGGCCGACCAAGGCGGCCCGTTGCGGTCTCGATCTAGTCCCGGCGTTGGCCGCCCGAGGCATTCGCATTCGCGCGGGAGTCCATATCGGTGAGTGCGAGCGGCGTGGGGACGAATGGAGCGGGATGGCCGTTCACGTCGGAGCGCGAATCAGTGCGATGGCCGGACCCGACGAAGTGCTCACAAGTCGTACAGTGCGCGATCTGTCAGCGGGATCGGGCCTGCGCTTCGAAAGCCTCGGAGCTCATCACCTCAAGGGTCTTCCTGAGGAGACCGAGGTCTTCCGGGTCACTACGCCAACCGGATGAGGACGCGGGTTCGACAGTTATGCGCTCCGCCGCTGCTGCCCCGCAATGCCGAGAAGGGTTGATTCAACACCGCTGTCTCCGCGACGTGCGGCATGGCCCGGTAGGCTGACCGGCCATGCGGATCCTTCTCGCCGCAGTCGCGGCTGTTTTTTCCCTCGTTGGCGCCAGCGCAACCGCGTGGGCCGACGCCGACGTGCAGCCGGTCGGCTCGGTGCCCATCCCCGACGGGCCGGCCCAGACCTGGTTGGTCGCGGATCTCGATACAGGTCAGGTGCTCGCCGCGCGCGACGAGAACCTGCGCCACCCGCCGGCCAGCACCATCAAGGTGCTGTTGGCGTTGGTCGCCCTCGACGGGCTCAGCCTGGACTCGACCGTTGTCGCCGACGCGGCTGACACTCACGTCGAATGCAACTGCGTGGGCGTCAAAGCCGGCAGCACCTACACGGCACGCCAACTGCTGGACGGCCTGTTGTTGGTGTCGGGCAACGACGCCGCCAACACGTTGGCGCACATGTTGGGCGGCCCGGAGGCCACGGTGGCCAAGATGGATGCCAAAGCGGCGTCGCTGGGCGCGGTGAACACCCACGCGTCGACCCCGTCGGGCCTGGACGGTCCGGGCGGATCGGGTTGGTCGACGGCCCACGACCTGGCCGTCATCTTCCGCGCGGCGATGGCCAATCCGGTGTTCGCCCAGATCACCGCCGAGCCGTCGGCTGTGTTTCCCGGCGGGAACGGCGACCATCCGATCGCCAACCACGACGAACTGTTGCAGCGCTACCCCGGCGCGATCGGCGGCAAGACCGGCTTCACCGACGCCGCGCGCAAGACGTTCGTCGGCGCCGCTGCCCGCGGGGGGCGGCGCCTGGTGATCGCGATGATGTACGGGCTGGTACGCGAGGGCGGACCAACCTACTGGGATCAGGCCGCCAGCCTGCTCGACTGGGGTTTCGCCCTGAACCCGCAGTCGGCGATCGGCGCGCTGTAGGCCGCTAGAGGCCTGAGTAGGTCTCTATAGGCCCCTGGCGACAGTTGCTGCGGTTTGGGCTAGTCTTCCAGTGCCGCGGTGGTCTATCGCGCAGGAGTGCAACACCGCAAATTTCCGTCCGTGGGTTGAGTCGACAGCCATTACCAGCGACGTCTGCGTCGCAAGAAGCCACCGCAGGCGCCCGTAAGGAATGAGGTATCGATGATGGCCGAAAACCACCACGCTTCATCTGGTTCGCCTCCTCAATCTGACAAGGACGACTTCCACGCCCAAGAATCGCTGGTCGAAGGGCTAGCCGTGGTCTCTGTGAGCGGAAGCGTGGACATGCTCACCGCCCCCGGGCTGGCGGAGGCCATCGATTCCGCGCTCGCCAAGCAGCCGAAAGGCCTGATCGTCGACCTGACCAAGGTCGAATTCCTCGGCTCGGCCGGCATCAGCGTCTTGATGAAAACCCGCGACGCCCTCGACGAGGCCGTTTCGTTCTGCGTGGTCGCTGACGGACCGGCCACGCACCGACCGCTCACCCTGCTGGGGATCAACGACCTGATGTGCCTGTGCCGGCGGCTGGACGACGCGATCAGCAAACTCACCGACCGCTGACTTCTCAGGCCGGCAGACCAACCCCGCTCAACAACGTCGTCAGCAGCGCAATCCGCCGGTCCTCGATGTCGGGTTGAGGTAGCACGGGCCGCAGTATCGCGGCTCCGTCAAAGGTATTGGTCAACAACGCCACCAGAACCGGGAACGTCTCCAGCGGAAAGCCGTCGGCACCGGGTAACGCCCGCGCGGCTTCGCAGATCTTGGTGGTGTACTGCTCGAGAACATGTCCCAACGTCGTGTTGAGCTTTTCGTCGGTGCGCGCGGCGATCATCAGTTCGTACAGCACCGCGTTGGTCGAGCTGTTGGTGATGTCCCGCAGGATTGTCAGGCCCGCCTCCAGCGCCGGCCGGTCAGAAGGTATCGCCGCGACCTGCTTGGTGAACGAATCCAGTTGACGCCGTAGCACTTCGTACGCCGTGGCGGCCATAAAGTCGCCCATGGTGTCGAAATGCCGGAACAGGGCGCCGACCGACATCCCGGCGCGCTTGGTGATCACCGCCGCGGAGGCCCGGGCATATCCGACCTCGATGATCGTCGCGATACTTGCCTCGAGCAGTCGCGCCACCGTCTCTTCCCGGCGTTGCTGCTGGGTCCTAGCCATCTGCGGCCATGTCAGACCTGCGCGCTCGAGCCGGCGAGTTGCGAATGCCCCGCGCCGGCCCGCAGATAACGACCGGATTTCACGGTCTTTCCGTAGCCCTCACGAAACTGGCCGTCGCGGAACACGATTGCGCCGCCGACACCCGTTGCCACTACCGCGGCGTCGTTGCGGTTGACCATGCGGCTCAAGTCGCCGTAGAACGGGACCTTCGCCTCGTGGTAGCCATCCACCGTGTCGTCCAGGCCGGCGGGATCGATGACGACGAAATCGGCACGGTCACCTTCCCGCAGCGTGCCGGCGTCCAGACCGAACCATTCGGCAACTTCGCCGGTCAGGCGATACACCGCACGCTCGATGGTCATGAACGGCTTGCCGTCTCGGTAGGCCTCCAGCGTGCGCTTGAGTAACCGCAGAGAGAAGTTATAGAAGGCCATGTTGCGCAGATGCGCGCCGGCGTCGGAGAAGCCCATGTGGATGCTCGGCTCATTCGCCAACTTGTTCAACTGTTTGGGCCGATGGTTGGCGACGATGGTGGTCCAGCGAACGTTGCGCTCACCGTTCTCGACGAGGACGTCGAGGAACGCGTCGAGCGGGTGCAGGCCCCGCTCGCCGGCAATCGTGCCGAAGCTCTTGCCGACGAGCGTCTTGTCGGGGCATTCGACGATCACCGCCTCGTGAAAATCCTTGTGCCACAGTGACGGACCCAACTTCACCCGGTCGAACTGCCGGCGGAACTTGCGGCGGTACTCCTCGTCGGCCAGCAAGGTATTGCGCTCTAACTGATCACGCAGGTGCAGCGCAGCGGTGCCCGCACCGAACTCTTCGAAGACCGGCAGGTCGATACCGTCGGAGTACAGCTCGAACGGCACCGGCAGGTGCTGGAAGCGCACTTTCGAACCCAGAACGAAATTCAGCAGTCGCGTCCCCCGGCCGAAGACATGTACGGCCAACGGCATCGACTTGGCATCCGCGGAAACCAGCAGGCTCATCCGAACACCTTTGCGCAGCCCGAACATTGGGCTGCTGGACAGGAAGAACAACAGTCCGGACTCCGCCTTGGCCACGTTCGGCGCGCTCTGCAGAATCCGGCCCCGCCTGCGCAACACCTTGATCAGCTTGCGGCGTTCTCGCCAGGTCGCGAACGTGGACGGCAGCGCGCGGGAACGGAACCGATCGCCGTCGAGTTTGTCGATCGCGGCATCCATCCCGGACATGCCGAGCATCCCGGCCTCGAGCGCGTCGTCGAGCATGGCCGCCATCGTGTCGAGTTCGGCATCGGTGGGTTGCACGTTGCGATCGGTGGCGCGATCAAGGCCCAGCACTGCGGTCCGAAGATCCGAATGACCCAGCAGCGAGCTGACATTCGGGCCCAGCGGCAAGCTGTCGATCGCCTCGACATATTGCGCAGGCGTCGACCAGGTCTTGTTGTCCTTCAGTGCGCCCAGGACGAAGTTGCGCGGCACCGCCTCGACCCGGCTGAAAAGGTCGGCGGCGTCGTCCGCGTTGGAATAGACCGTCGACAACGAGCACATGCCCAGCAGCACAGTGGTGACCCCGTGGCGCACCGACTCCTGCAATCCGGGATCCAGCAACACCTCGGCGTCGTAGTGGGTGTGCACGTCGACGAAGCCGGGGAGCACCCACTTGCCCTTCGCATCGATGACCTCGGGGCAACCGGTGCCATCCAGTGGACCCGATGACACCGTGCACACGACACCGTCGCGGATGCCCAACGTGCGGGTTTGCGGCGCGCTGCCGGTGCCGTCGAACCACAATCCGTTCCGAATGATCACGTCGTAAGCCACTGTCGTCCTCCACGTCGTCGGGGTGTTGAGAAGCTAACATAGATAGCGAGTGCTCGCAATCTTCCTTAGCAAGCCTCGTTAAAGCCGTCTGCCACGGCGAGTGCCCTCCTCGGTGCCCGCGCTGGTGTCGAAAACCGTCGGCGAATCCGGACTGCCATGCCTGGCATGCTCGATGCGTTGATACATGTCAGCAGACATTCCCGGCATCCCCGGAATCCCCGCCAGATCGAACCAGCGGGCGTCGAGACTCTCATCGTCGGCGGGGAACGGTTCGCCCCCAACCCAGTCCAATCGGAACACGTGATCGAGGTACTGCGCCTGGTCGCCGTTGACGTGAACCATCGGTTTGGTCACGTGTACCCAGGCCAGTCTTGTCGGCACTGCGTGAATACCGGCCTCCTCGAACACTTCTCGAACGGCACAGTCCGCGGGGTTCTCGCCGGGCTCGACAATTCCGGTGACCGGCGTCCACGCATGGTTGTCGGACCGATTGATCAGGAGCACCTGCTGATCGCGGATAACCACGGCTGTTACGCCGGCCAACCACAGCGGCGCATTCCCGATGTGCCGACGTAGTTCGACGATGAATTCGGGTATCGGCATTAGTCAACTATCTAGCAGGACTCCGATCACGACACGACATGTCGCTCGTTTCGGTGTCGCGGTGTCCACTCCGGGGAGCGGCCGAGATACGCAAGGGCGCGATCAAGGTCGTCCGCCTTCTCGCCCGGCGGGATCGACGGACCAAACGGCGCATCGTCTGCGACGCGGAATTCTGCGTCGGGCACGGCGAGCGCGATTGGCAGTGCAGCGGCCACAACGTCGGACGGCAGCTCGAAGGGGTGACCCATCGTGCAAGCGACATCCCAGCCGTGCACGACGTAGTCCACGAAGTGAAAACCGATCGCCAGTGCGCCCGGGAAGGTGGCGTCGGGCCCGAATTCAGGTAATGCGAACGCGGCATCGAGCTCGTCGACATCGGCGAACGCATCGATCACGTCGGCGGCGGCCGCGGCGTAGCTGCCGGCGGGGTCGGCTGCCACCGCGTCGGCGACGGTGGCGGGTTGCCAGGTGGCCAGGTCGGCGCCGTGGCCGCGCGCAGCGGCGGCAAAGCCACGATGCTGCACGGTCATATGGGTAAGCAGGTCAGCGAGGCTCCAATCGGCGCACGGCGTCACCCTCGACAGGTCTTCGATCGTGACGGTTGAGACCACGTCGACGGAAGCTAGTACGGCGATTCGGTGTAACGGGCGGAGCTCCGCTTTAATATGCATTCGCATATCATATGCGTTCACATACGATATGTCCAGCGCTATTATCGCGGCATGGTGCGGAAGGCGACGCGTCCCGACCTGGCGGCGATGCTGGTCCAGCTGGCTCGACAAACCGTGGCTGCCGAGCAGCCGGTATTGGCCGCTCACGACCTATCGATGTGGGGCTACATCGTGCTGACCGCGCTGGACCACTCGGCGATACGCACCCAAGGGGCCCTCGCGGAATTGATCGGCGCCGACAAGACGCGCATCATCCCCACCCTCGACGAGCTGCAGGGACAGGGCTACATCGAGCGAATTCCCGACCCCGAGGACCGCCGCGCACGCCTGCTTGCGATCACCAAGTCGGGCCGGTCCATCAAAGACGCCGCCCAGGCCGACATCCAGCGCGGCGAGGAACGCTGGCTTGGCCAACTGTCAGCCAACGACCGAAGCATCTTTTTGGGTGTGCTTCGCCAGCTCACGTTCGGTTCATGAAGAGCCGAGGCTGGCTTTCGTCGCTCAGTACACCTGGCCGCGCAGGACCACCACGTCGGGCCGATTCAACACCGCCGGGCCGCGACGCGGATCGTCCTGGTAGCACAACAGATCTGCCGAAGCACCGTCATCCAGACCCGGCCGACCGAGCCAACGACGGGCATCCCAACAGGCCGCACCGAGCGCTTCGGTGGGAGTCATCCCGATGCCCTTGAGTGCCTCGACCTCGTCGGCGATGCGACCGTGCGCGATCATGCCGCCCGCGTCGGTGCCGGCATAGATTGGCACGCCGGCATCCCGGGCCGCGGCCAGCCGCGGATAACAGTTGGCGTACAGATCCCGCATGTGGGCCGCATAGACGGGATACTTCGCCGCAGCATCGGCGATGCCAGGGAAGTTTTCGACGTTGATCAGCGTCGGCACCAGCGCGGTTCCGTGCTCGACCATCAAGCCAATGGCGTGGTCGGTGAGCCCGGTGCCGTGTTCGATGCAGTCGATACCCGCGATGATCAGCCCGGGCAGGGCGTCCTCACCGAAGACATGGGCGGTGACACGCGCACCGTTGGCGTGGGCGGCATCGATCGCTGCCTTGAGCACGTCGTCGGACCATAGCGGCGCCAGGTCGCCCTGTCCGCGATCGATCCAGTCGCCGACCAGCTTCACCCAGCCGTCGCCGAAGCGGGCCTGCACAGCAACCGCTTCCGGCAGCTGCGACTCGTCTTCGATGTCGATCGGCAGGCCGGGCATGTACCGCTTGGGCCGGGCCAGATGCCGACCGGCGCGAATAATGCGAGGTAAGTCGTCGCGGTCGTCGAGACTGCGAGTGTCGATCGGAGATCCGCAGTCTCGCAACATCAGCGCGCCGGCCTCGCGTTCAGCCTCGGCCTGTGCGATCGCCTCGTCGAGCTCAACAGCGCCCTGCGGCCCCAAGCCGACGTGGCAGTGTGCGTCCACCAGCCCGGGCAGAATCCAGCCGCCGTCGAAAACCGTGTCCGCGCCGCTGACCGGTTCGCGACTGATCTTTCCCTCGACGATCCAGAGTTCGACGGGATCTTCGTCAGGCAGCCCGATTCCTCGGACGTGCAGAGGCACTACTTGTTGCCCGGAAAATTCAGCTTGGACAAATCGAAGTTGGCCAGTCCCGGCGGCAGTTCGTCAAGACCCTGCGGCATGTTCGACAGGTCGGGGAACCCGGCGGGCAAGCCCGCGCCCAGCGGGCCGCGGACCCGGGGCGGGGTCGGCCCGCGCTTCTTGCCCTTCTTTCCCTTGCCGCCCTTGGCTTTCGCGCTTTTACGAGTCGCCGACTTTCGGCCCAAACCAGGTATGCCCATGCCGCTCACCATCGAGGACATCATCTTGCGGGCCTCGAAGAAGCGGTCGACCAATTGGTTGACCTCCGACACCGCCACGCCGGAACCGTTGGCGATGCGCAGCCGGCGTGAGGCGTTGATGATCTTCGGGTCGTCCCGCTCTTGCGGCGTCATGCCGCGGATGATGGCCTGCAGCCGGTCGAGGCTTTTGTCGTCGACGGCGGCCAGGGCCTCTTTCATCTGGCCGGCGCCGGGCAGCATCCCGAGCAGATTGCCTATCGGGCCCATCTTGCGGATCGCCAGCATCTGCTCGAGGAAGTCCTCCAGCGTCAGCTCGCCGGATCCGATCTTGGCCGCGGCTGCTTCCGCCTGCTCCGCGTCAAAGACCTGCTCGGCCTGCTCGATCAGGCTCAGCACATCGCCCATGCCCAGAATCTGGCTGGCCATCCGGTCTGGATGGAAGACGTCGAAGTCTTCCAGCTTCTCGCCGGCCGAAGCGAAAAGTATCGGAACACCTGCTATCTCGCGCACCGATAGCGCAGCGCCACCGCGGGCGTCGCCGTCCAGCTTGGTCAGCACTACACCGGTGAAGCCGACGCCCTCGCCGAACGCCCGAGCGGTCTCCACTGCGTCCTGACCGACCATTGCGTCCAGAACGAAGAGCACCTCATCGGGCTCGACTGCAGCCCGGATGGCGGCGGCTTGGGCCATCATCTCCTCGTCGATACCCAAACGGCCGGCGGTGTCGACGATGACGACGTCGAAGTGTTTGGCCCGAGCCTCGGCGAGTCCTGCCGACGCGACGACGACCGGATCCCCGGGACCCGCCTGTGGGTCGGCGTCGGCAGCAGCCGAGGAGCCGGGATGTGGCGCGAACACCTCGACACCGGCCCGCTCCCCCACGATGCGCAGCTGG
>Ga0302326_10011637_pt1 | contig 18911 bp, 10 predicted proteins | sample Palsa_T0_3_FD_202264 | JGI IMG/M metagenome (GOLD analysis project Ga0302326, IMG submission 202264) | Peat permafrost microbial communities from Stordalen Mire near Abisko, Sweden - Palsa_T0_3 | ecosystem: Environmental > Terrestrial > Soil > Palsa > Peat permafrost | place: Sweden: Abisko...
GAAGCCCTGCACCTGGAGATTGAAGCGCAGAAGCTGGCCTACGCCGACCTGCACCGCTACATTGCCGACCCGCGCTTCGCCCAGGTCCCGACGGCGGGGCTCATCTCCAAGAGCTACGCACGCGAGCGGGCGGCCCGCATCGATCCGCGGGAGGCGCATTGCGAAGCGGCACCCGGTAAGCCCCCCGCCACCGCTGGTGACACCATCTATCTCGCGGCCGTGGATGCCGAGGGCAACATCGCCTCGCTCATACAGAGCGTTTATCTCAGCTTCGGCTCCGGCGTGGCCGTAGACGATTTCGGGTTCCACCTGCAGAATCGCGGCGGGCTATTTGAGCTGGATCCTGAGCACCCTAACGCTCTGGCGCCTCGCAAGCGCCCCCTTCATACCATCATTCCGGCCTTCATGGAGAAGGATAATGTGCACCTCGGTTTCGGCATCATGGGCGGTTACAACCAGGCGCAGGCGCACGCGCAGTTCGTCTCCAACCTGGTGGACCACAATCTTAATATCCAGGCTGCCCTGGAAGCTCCGCGCTTCACCAAGCTGACCTTCGGCGGCTGCGATGTGATGATCGAGAATCGCGTTCCGCCCGCCGTGCGCGATGCGCTCTCCGCGCGCGGCCATAAGCTCGAAACCCTGGCTGATTTCTCCGGCTGGATGGGTGGCGGCCAAGCCGTGCTCTACGATTCGGATGCCAAAGTGAACTATGCGGCTTCCTCGCCGCGCAAAGATGGCGCCGCCGTCCCGGAGGCTCCGCCATATTTTCAATAACCTTAGGATGGTTATATACAGCGACTGGCGCTAACTTAATGAAAACAATAGAAATCAAGCTTTTGCCGGCTTGTACTGGTACCCACACCCTTATAAAATCTCAACGAATCTGCGATCTTTTTTATGCGAGAATAAGAGAACGTAATAAGTATTTCCGAGACTCTACACTTGCTGGAGGCCATAAGTGAACTACGACCCTGAAACACCGTTTGACAGCATAGAAGGTTCTCACGAATACGTTACCCTGCTGGCGGAAGCCATTGAAGAGGCCCGCAAGGAGGTCGACGCCGACATTGCGGTAGCGGGCGCCGAAGAAGCCGAACGCCGCAAAGAGGCGCTGCAACTGGTGAATTACAATCTGGCCAAGTTAAGCCTTCACATCACCACCAGCCGCCGCATTCTGAACGATCTGCGCACCCTGCGCCGCCTGCTCCTCGCCGAGCGCCAAGCCGACACTCCGCGCACGCGGGTGGCCGGCGCGTCGAGTTAACGGAGAGCGGTCAGCTCCTGATCCTTGTACTGGAGTTGATACAACTTCCAGTAAATGCCGCGCTGTGCCAGCAACTGCTGATGTGTTCCCGATTCGCGCAGGCGGCCCTTGTGCATGACCAGGATGCGGTCGGCGCGCTGAATGGTGGAGAGGCGGTGCGCGATGACGATGGAAGTGCGGCCTTCCACCATGCGGGCGAGGGCCTCGCGCACACGGAATTCGGTTTCCGTATCGACGCTCGATGTGGCTTCGTCCAGAATCAGAAAGCGCGGATTGTGCGCCAGCGCGCGCGCGAAGCTGATGAGCTGTTTCTGACCGGTGGAGAGGCCGCTGCCGCGCTCGCGTATGGGCTGATCGAAACCATCCGGGAGCGAGTGGATGAAATCCATCAGGTTCACCTGTTCGGCGGCTTCCTCGACGGCCCGGCGGTCGATGCCGGGCGTGCCCAGGCGGATGTTATCCTCCAGGGTGCCGGTGAACAGGTAGGGGTCCTGCAAGACCACGCCAAACTGCCGCCGCAGGGCTTGCGGGTCGAGTTGGCGGACGTCTTCGCCTCCCACGCGGATGGCGCCCTTGCGCACATCGTAGAAGCGCATTAAAAGGCTGATGAGGGTGGTCTTGCCGGCGCCGGTGTGGCCCACCACGGCAATGGTTTCGCCGGGCTCGATTACGAAGCTGACGTCGCGCAGCACCCAGTCCTCGCCCTGGTAAGCGAACCACACGCCGTCGAACTCGATGCGCGCGGAGGCGGGCGCCGGCAGCGGGTTGGGCGTAAGCAGGATTTCGGGCTGGGCGTCCAGCAGTTTGAAGATGCGCTCCGCGGAGGCCATGGCGCCTTGCAGGATGTTGTATTTATCGCTGAGATCCTGTATGGGACGAAAGAATCGCAGGCCGTATTGCAGGAACGCGACCACTACGCCGAGGGTGAGGGCGCCGCGCTCGATACGGAAGCCGCCGTAGGACAGGATCCCGGCCAGCGCCAGCATCGACAGGAATTCAATCACCGGGTAGAACCAGCCATAGGCCACAATGGCGTCCTTGTAGGCATCCATGTGCTCGCGGTTCACGCCATCGAATTCCTGGCGGCTCCGGGCTTCGCGGTTGAAAAGCTGCAGCACGACGATGCCGGTCACGTGCTCCTGCAGGTAGGCGTTGATTTTGGCGATGGCCACGCGGATGCGGCGGTAACTCTGAGTGACGCTGCGCCGGAACACCACGGTAACGAGAATCACGAGCGGCATCACGGAGAGCATCAGGACCGCGAGACCCGGGCTGAGCCGGAACATGATGGCCACGATGAAGGCCAGCACCAGCACGTCGGCGAGGATGGTGACGAGGCCCGAAGCGAAAAGGTCGTTCAGCACATCGACGTCGGTGGTGACGCGCGTGACCAGCCGACCCACGGGGTTGCGATCGTAGAAGGCGACGTCCAGGCGCTGGAGGTGCGCCATGAGCTGCTTGCGCAGATCGAACATGGCGAGCTGGCCGGTGTACTGCATGAGATAGGTTTGCGCGAAGCCGAAGACGAAAGAGCCGAGCAGTATGCCGAGATAGAGCAGGCCCACGGCGGAGAGGCCGTTCCAGGGGCCAGTCGGCAGGTATGCGTCGATAGGCGTGGGCACGCGGGACGGGTTGGGGTGTATGTAGCGGTCGACGGCAATCTCAGTCAACAGCGGACCGGCCACTTGCAGCAGCGACTGCAATAGGAGGAAGACGAGCGAAAGGGATACATAGCCGCGGTAGGGGCTCATATAGGTCAGCAGCCTGCGCATCAGGCGCGAATCGTATGCTTTGCCGAGGATTTCTTCTTCCACTTTTTTCAGTGTAGCGTGGCTGGGGGGCGACTCGGTAAGATCGCGGAGCCGGTCTATTTGAAGCGCTTTTTGTAAAAGAAGTCCAAGCCGAATTCGCCGTAAATGTCGCGTTCGGCTACCGCGGTCCACCTGGAATTGATATCCCACTCGATGCGGATGACTTGCGGGTTGCTGGAGGTCACGTCCTGGATGTAGATGAAATCGAGCTGCTTGGTGATCTGCTGTTCCAGCGTGATGGTCGCCTGGGGGGTGTTGGTTGCCCCGATGATCTGAGGATCGACGCTGAGCTGGGTGACTCCGAAGAGGCGCTGCAACGCGCCGGACACTGGGTTGACCACGGCCTGGCCCAGTACCGCTGAGGCGCCCGTCTGGGTGACAGTCTGTTGCGCGGGAGGAGGCTGGGAGGCAGCGAGGGTGGGATCGGTGGTGGGAACCTTTCCGGCGGCCAGCAGCCCCACGAGATCGGAAAACTGCAGAGGCGGATCCGATTGATAGCTCAGCTTGAGCTGGTCAATGGGTCCGGAGACGGTCAGCGTTACGTCCACGCCCTTGGCCTGGGTTTCCAGCTCGAGGTTCAGCATCGGTTCAATTTTCATTGGATTGTAGAACCCGATCGAGCCCCGGTCGATGGTGTACTTGGAGCCAAAGAACACAATTTCGCCTTCAGTGACATTTACCCGGCCGAGCACGCCCGGGTTGGCAGGCGTACCGCGCAGTGTCAAGTGCGCTTCGGCTTGCAAATTCTGCGTGAGCGACGTTTGAAATTGCACATCCGGCGATGTGTCGATGTGCACATCGAACCGCATGCCCGCGAGTAAGCCGGTCTCCGCCGCAGGAGCGCTGGGAGGGGCGGCGCTTTGCGCCAGTATGGCGCCCACATCCGTGTGCGAATAGAGCGCCACATTTTCAACCGTGACGTTTCCCGAGACCAGGCTGCGCACGGTGTTGCCGCCGGCGGTGAGGGTGGCGTTGGCCTCGGTGCTGACGCCAGGGGGATACTGAACACGCACGTGGTGTGCGTTGCCTTGCAGGCGAAAATTCATCTGGGGTCCGCCGTATGCCACGAAGCCCGCCAGCGTGAGTGTGCCGCCGCCGCATTCGCCGCTGAGGTTGTCGATGCGCGCCTCGGTGCCGTCAAAAACAATGGCTCCGTTGGCGTTGGAAAGTCCGTTGGGCAGGCCCAGCATGTTAAATGATGCTTTCTGCAATTGCAGCCGACCGTTGATCACAGGGTCCGCTGCCGTGCCCTTTACCGTGGCATTCAGCGCCACCGTGCCAGAGGAAAAGATGGTCGGATCGAACCCCTGGAGGATCTCCAGATGTACGCTGCCGTCGGCCCGCAGGTCGAGAGCCGTGGGCCCTTCGAGCGAGGCAGTGCCAGTCAAGCTGAGATCCGTGTCGGGCCCGGTCAGGTGGGCGCTTTGAATGCGCACCGTCGAACGGTCGAGCGCTACGACAATGGGCTCCGCGTTGCGCAGCCCGATATTGCGGCGGGTCTTCACGCCGGCCACTGGGATGGAATGCACGTCCAAGGTGGAAATCCGCAGCTCGGCATGCAGCGCATCCGGCTTAGCCGCCGGACCACTCACATTTACCTGACCGGCTGTGAGCGCATCGACGCCTGGCTGCGGGGCCATCTCGAGCAAGCCGGAAAGTGCGGAGTAAGTGACATTGGCGAAGGTTAGTTGCGCACTCATAGGGTAGTCGCCCGCAAGCTGCATGCGGCCATTCCCGTGTAAGTCGGCTTTGGCGAGGTTGGAAGTCAGGTTGAATGCTACTTCGTTGCCGCTGGTGTGCGCGGTGGCGGTGAAGTCGCCCAGCGGCCGGCGGCCGGCGGTCAGCCCCTTCGCGACAAGCTCGGCATTTAAGCTGGAGACCAGCGGCGTGGTGTTGGGGCGCAGGGTCGCCGCGCCATCGGCGGATATTTCGAGCGAGCCGGCGAGCCCCGGATTGAGTCGCTGGATAGCTTGTAAGTGGGCAAGCTGCAGCTGATTGCCGACTAAGTGGAAGCGTGCCTGGCCGGACTGCCAATCGTTGGGCGGATGCGCGAACGATCCGGAGGCATCGATATGGTTGGGGCCCGCCGCCAGAGTGAGAGAGGACAGATCCACGAGTTGATTGGAGTAAGTGAGGCTGGCTTGCAGGCGGTCAAATTTTTCCTGGTATGCCGTGGCATTGGTGAGAGTGAGGCTGACGTTGGCGTGAGGGTCCGCCAGCGTGCCCGAGACCTGCGCATTGGTCGAGAGCAGGCCAGAGAACGGGAGATCGCGGCGGCCGGCCAGCGCCAGCACGCGGTCAACCGGCAGGTTGGCGATGGAGGCCGTGGCCGTGGTGGCATGGTCCCCGGTCAACAGCGATTGCCCGTCTACCTTGATGGTCGATCCGGCGAAATCAGAATTCACGTTGTAAGTGAGCTGGGCGCCGGTGGACTGGGCGGTGGCCGTGATGTCGCCCAATTGTTTGCCCTCCATGGCGAGCGAATGCGCCGCGACGTTGCCACTCAGACTGGTCAGCGTAAATGGCTGCAATTGAGCGGTGGCATCGGCCACGATTTGGACGGTGCCTTGTACGGCGGAGACGCGAATTTGTTGCAGGCCGATCTGGGTGCCGGCCAGGTGCGCGCGGATGGATCCTTGCCGATACGAGCCGTTGGCGGACAGCCGGGCTGCTCCGGCGGCGATTTCGAGCTCGGTGAGATCGATGGCGCGATCGGCGAGGTTGACGCGCGCCTGGATGCGGTCGAAGGGCTCTCGATATGCGGTGCCCTTGGCGATGTCGAGCGAGGCGCTGCCGCGCGGGCTGCCGATGGTGCCCGATATGCGCGCGTCGGCGTTGAGCATTCCGGTGAGCGGCACGTCGGCCTGGCCGGCCAATGCCAGCAGGTCGCGCGCATCCGCATTGCGGATTGCGGCAGTGACGGTGAGCGGCTCAAAGGCTTCGGGCTTCCAATCGCGCAGGCCGGCGGAGACGGCGAACTGTGCCTGCAACGCCCCGTGTGCAAGCACTCCATTACGCACGTCCGCTCCGGACTTAGAAGCATCCAGGTCGAGGACCAGGGTGTTGAAGGCGCGATTCTCCACGGAAAAACTGGTCACCGCGAGATGGCCCGAGATGCGCGGCGCGTTCAGTTTGCCTGTGATTGCGGCAGTCAGGATGGCTGATCCGCCCTTCTGAAAAGTCACGGGTAGTGTCTGCGGCGCGGGCATCAGATCGTTCGGATTATGCGTTACCAGGCGCACCTGAATGCGACGGCCGAGCGAACCGGAGAGATCGATCCGGGTGGATGGCAGCGCGATGTACGAGGCGCCCAGATCCAGGTCGCCGGACTGCCCATTGTAGCTGGCGTTGATGCGCCCCGATACCGGGGTGCCGCGATGTCCCGGGGTGATCGCCAGGTTCGCGCGTGCAATCATTTCCCCTATTGCGTGAAGGTCGCCTTGCGCCTCGATGGGACCCGAAACGATGGCCTCCCAGGGCGCCTGCCGTATGTCCACATTGCTGAGGTTGGCATTCACCTGGAAGCGCGTAGCGCCGAACAGCTTCAGGTTGCCGTCGATTTTCAGCGTGCCCTCCGCCGGTCGCGTCGCGACGCGCAGGAGACGCCCGAGCTGGCCCATCGCCAGGCTCGCGCTGAACTGCAGGCCCGCCGGGTTGGAGCCGTTCTTGAGCGTGCCGGACGCTTCGATGTTCGATTGCCCCACCGTTAGCCGGCTGCTCGAGACCTGGATGCTGTTGTCGTCCATGGTGGCCGCCACGTCGATGTCGAGCGGAAACGCCAACCCAACGGCGCGCTTCACGTCGCCGGGCGAGATGCGGGCGCGCACGTGCGCGGACGTGGCGGGCGCTGCCAGGTGGCTGATTGCGCCGGAGACCACGATCTCGGATTCCGGCGTTGCGAGCTTCGCGTCGGTGAACTGTATGCGGTCCTTTTCGAGGGTTACCGGCAGCGTTATGTTCACGTCCAGCGGCGGCTGCTTGCCGTACTGCAGCAATAGCGGACTGATCGAGATAGTGCCCTGGTAGGCCGACTTCAGCAGACTATAAGAAAGCTGCGCCCGCAGGTTCTGCCCGTTGGCCGAAAGCGGCGTCTGGCGGTTAGCAAAAGTCACGCTGCCGTTGGTGAGCTTGAACTGGCCCACGGCCAGGTCCACGATGGTTTCGAGGCCGGTCGTTTGGCTGGGGTGCTGGATCTTCGGCGCGGGCACGTTGGTGTGCCCGTCGGGCGAGACGATCACGTTGGCTTGCGGAGCATCGATTCCCAGATAGGCGATGTCCACAAAGTTGCGGAACGGCGAGGTGAGCTTCAAGTCTACTTCCAGCAGCCGCGCGCGGAACAGCGGAGCCGCGCCGGGCGGCTCGCTGCCATGCAGCACGAAATCGTGGACTACGGCGCGCAGATGGGTCCAGTCGAAGGAGAAGGAGCCCACTTCGGCGCGGCCGCCGGTGGCCTCTTCGACGGCGTTCACAATCTTCGCACGGACAGTGTTACGGAACCAGGCAGTCTGCACGATAACGATGGCAGCCACGAATAGGACGACGGCGAGTCCGGCGAGGGAGGCGGCGATTATCAGAGCGATCTTGCGGGCCCGAGTCACTCGAAGGCCTCCTGGTGAAATTGGATTTTGGTCTGGCTGCGCGTTTGCTTCAGCCACGCGTCCAGTTCCTTATCGCCCTGGCCGAAGCGTTGTTGAGTGAAGCGCAGCGCCGCCACTTGCCATAGCAGGTCCTGCTGCAATTCTTCTTCCGTGATGCCGTATTTCTGCAGCGATGCCTGATATTGGGCCGGCGTGTGGAAATGCGATTGGTTGAACTGGTGCAAGGTCTGATCGGCAGAGCCCGCCTGCGGCTGCGGGAAGCCCTCGAGGCGCATCTCATTGCGGATCAGGTACTGATCGACCAGCCTTTCAGCCGCAGCGCGGCGTGCCGCAGGGCCGAGATCGAGCGGCGACTGGTTTAGGAAATCCGTCAGCCGGATCTCCTCGACGACCTCACTTTCAGTGATCACATCTTTGCCAGCAGTGACCGCCACGCGGTCGATTACGGCGGCTAGAAACAGCGTTGCTAGAAGAGTGCTCCGCATCAGAAGGCCTGCCCGATGGAAAAGAAGAATTGGAAGTGACTGACGCTCTGCAATACGCGAGTGGCTCCGCCGAAGAGCAGTTGATCGTAAGTGCCTTCCAGCCCGTTAAACGTGGGCGGGTTGATGCTGTAAGCCAGGTCCACGCGCACGGGCCCTAAAGGCGTCTGGTAGCGTATGCCGAAGCCAACTGCGTGGTTCATGTAATCGAAGTCCGTCAAGCTCTTCTGGTGCACGCCAAAGGAAATGGCGCCGAGGGTGGAGTACACATTGCCCATGTCGTGAAACAAGACGCCGCCAATATTGTCGCCAATCAGTGGAAACCGCAGCTCGGTCGAATGGAAGAGCAAGGCATTGCCGCCAAGCGGAAATCCGGTGTCAGTGTCGCGCGGTCCGGCCTGGTCGTCCGGGAATCCGCGCTCCGAAGTGCCGCCGCCGCCGAAGAATCGCACCGGCAGCGGGACGAACTCACCGGCATCCTCTCCGGTGGGCACCGCAAACGGCGCGATCCACCCGAATTCGGTATTGCTCGCCAGGACCAGATCCCCGTGCAACGGATGGTAATAGGAGTTGCGGAGCAGCATCTTGGTGAAGCTTTGCCGCGAGCCGAGGAAGTGCGCGGAGAGGCCGACATCCACCGAGTTGTAGATTCCATGGTGTGCGTTCACCGGATTATCGCGACGATCCTGAACCAGGGTGGCCGACACCTCTCCAATCAGCGCCGGCTGCGAATAGAGCGGAATCAGCTCCGGGCTGATCTTCACCGCAGCCACTTTCGAATCGCTGTAACTGTAGCGCCAGAAAACCCTGATGGACTTGGACACCTTCTGGGAGAGCTGCAGGTCGGCCTCCAGGCGCCGGGATGCAAATGTACGCACATCGCGCTCGTTATCGTAGAGCAGGGTGATGGAGATATCGCGCCCTTCCACATTGTGGATTCGCGGTATCAGGTAATTGAGAGACGCCAGGTCGTCCAGCGAGGAAACGCGGCTCTTGAAGTTGAGGCTTTGGCCCAGCCCGAACATATCCAGCCGGCTGATTTCGAAAGATCCGCGGGGGCTGAATCCGGTCTGCCCCTGAGGATTGTCCAGGCTGTACTGGCTGCCTCCGATTTCGGCGATTTCGGCGCCGAAGCCTACCGCCACAGAATAGCGGTGTCCCTCCGTCAGATGATAGACGAGGTACTTATCCTGGGTATCCCCGTCGGGGTTTTGTATGGCCATGTCCACGGTGTCGAAGACTCCGAGCTCGTAGAGGTTCCGCTGTATGGCGCCCATTTCCACCCACGAGAGCGGATCGCCGGGGTGCAGACGCAGGGCCGGGTCCACCAGGCTGCGGCGCGTATGCGTGAGGCCGGTAATCAGCAGGTCGCGCACGAACTCGCGCGAGCCCTCGGTCACCTGGTAGCGAACGTCGACCCGGTGCGGAGTGGCGGCCGGCATCATCTTCCAGTCGAAGGCCGCATCGGGAAAACCCGCCGCCTGGTAGATGCGCAGGATGTAGTCGCGATCCATGGCCACGTTGGCCTCGCTGAAAGGTTCTCCGGGGGACACGGCGAGATTGGCCGCGATGTTGTTTTTGTCGAGCTGATCGAAGCCCTCGAGCGTCAGGCCGGACACGGAATACTGCGGCCCTTCCTCGATCCTTACGGTGACCGCCACGCTCCCGGTCTTGCCCTTATAGTCGTCGATACTCGCGGCCGTCACCTTCACATCGCGAAATCCATTGGCCTTGTATAAGGATTGGATGGCCTCCTTGTCGCGGCGGACGAAGGCTTCGCTGTATCTGCCGTGACGCAGGCGAATGAACCCGGACGGCTGCAGGTACATGCGCTCCCGTATATCTTTCGTGCGGAAATAATGGTTGCCCTGGATGGCGACGCTAACCAGCTTGTGGCGCGGCCCCAATTCGAGGACATAGGTAATGTCCTGCTCGTCGGGGCCGGCATCCTTAATTCTGAAATCGACCTCCGCGTCAAAATATCCCGCGGACTGAAAATAGTCGTGCAGGTTGCCGGCGCCCTGCACCAGCAGGTCGCGGTTGACGGTCTGTTCGTCGAAAACGGGAACGTACTCTTTCAGCTTGCCCTTCGAAACTTTCCCGCCCGTGACGTTGATCTTCACCTTGGGACCGCCGTTAGCATCGAGAGTGGGCTTTACGGTGTTGCTGGCGGCGTCGTAGTCGCGGCGCGAGAGCCTCACGGAGGCGGTCAGACGGTTCTGCTTTTCGTACTTGTGGCGCGCGTTTTTGACTCCGGCCAGAGCGGTTTCGTTGGTGGCGGGCTTCCAGCGGAACCAACCTTTGTATTTGGCGGCTTTGGCCACTTGTGGCGCGGGTATGCGGGTATCGCCGGTGATGTTCGGAGTGGTGAACCGGGCGCGTTTTCCGGTCTTGACGATGAAGGTGACCAGGACTTGCTGATGGACGGGATCGCGCGAGACCAGGGGCTCGATAGTGGCCCCGTAGAGGCCGTTTCTCTGTAGCAAACTCTGCATACCCTGGACGGCGCCGCGCAGTTCGTCATCACTGAACGGCTGGCCGAGCTGGAGTGTGGTGGCATTCGAGAGCTGGCCCGGGTTGGGCGGTTTGTTGATCTTGCCCTGAACCTCGACAGGGCCGACGAACCACTGGTCCTTGGTGCGTACCAGCAGCGCCAATCCGTCCGGGCCGGCGGGCTCCGCGGAGATTTCAATATCGGTGTAGCGCCCCGTGGCGTAGAGGCTCTTGATCGCCGAGCGCACGGATGTGGGGGTGAGCACGGAGCCATTTTTGAGGGGGAATGAACGCGCAAGTTGCGCATCGGTTAGGGGCTGGTGTGCAGGTTCGAATCGTAGCGAGACTACCCGCTTGCCGTCATATGCGGAAGGATCGGCCACCTGGGCGGCTGCGGCGCAGGGGAGGAGGGCGAGCAGAAGGGCGGTGGACGGCCAGATTAAGCGGGGCTTCCGCATACTCCGGGGGAGCGTAGCAAGCCGGGTGCCTTAGTGCGGTTGCTAACGTATACGGATTTTTCGGTTCGTGAGAGTTTCGACCATGTCCTAATACCATAATCCGGATTAAAGAAGTGTTTATTGGCGATCATAAAAAAGGCCCTGGGTGCACGAACGGAGATTGTCCCGTGGAAGACGACGGTTACTCTTCGTTTGTCAGGATGGTAATAAATCTGCTGAGACCCGCCCCTGCGATCAAACGCAAACCCGTCCCGGATCAGGGCTGAAATGATTTCGCGAGCGTAGTATTTCGAAGCTGTCCGTAATCGATGGGCACGAGTCAGACGGTCACTGCCACGCGAGGTTCGATGGCAACCTCGACCTGATCGGATGGTTCCTCCGGGATGCGTTCTCCATGCTCAAGCATGCTCTCGACAACCATGCGGACGAGCTCATTAATATTCTTGAGCGCTTCGTCCTGCGTTTCACCCCAGGTTGAGGCCCCCTGCCGCTCAAGAACAGGGCAATAAGCGTGCCATCCAGCGGGATGCCCGTCGAAATCTTCGTCGGTCTCCACCACGACTTTAAAGCTATAGGTTTTCATAACCATTACATACGGATTGGATTCGGTTTTGCTTTCAGTGTAGGCGGTGCATTCTCTTCCGTCAAATCCGGCGCCGGGCGTCCATTGGTCCTTTGGATCCGATTGCGGTACAGCACTTGCGCGACCGAACGGAAGGTGCGGTCCAGTTCATCTGTGGGAATCACTCGAAACAACGTCACCAATGTCTGGGCGAAAACCGGATCGTCATCGACAGCCATAACGATACGAATGTCGCGGCCCGCGCGCAGCGAGTAGAGCGAGGAGGTAAGGCCGCTCTTTAGTTGAATTGGCAGCGGACGCTACACTCTGGCAAAGAAGGCCCGCCGGTTATCTTGCAGCGCCGCATAACCGCGATCGAGCGCTTGTCGCGCCGTCATTCGATCGGCGGGGTTCAGGTGATCCCAGTCGAGCCGGAAATCGGGCGTCGTTTGCTCAAGGAGTGCCATTCCGAAACCTAAGTCGCTGCCGCCTCGATTCCCTCGACTGACCGCGCCCGCAGCGCCTTGATCTTATCGCGAATCTGTGCCGCTTTCTCGAACTCGAATTTGCGCGCTGCCTCGCGCATGCGCGCCTCCAGTTCGCCTAGGAAGCGATCGCGCTGGGCCACCGTCATCTCCTCGACCTCATCGTCGGATTCGAGCGGCACGGTCACGTAATCGGCTTCCGCAATTGCCACCAGGCTCATGTCGATGGGCTTGATAATCGATTGAGGCGTGATCCCGTTGCGCTCGTTGTATTCCTCCTGCGCGCGGCGGCGCCGACCGGTCTCTCCTATCGCCGCTCGCATGCTATCGGTCATCACGTCAGCGTATAGGATGGCCCGGCCTTCCACATGGCGCGCGGCGCGGCCCATGGTCTGAATTAGCGAGCCGCGCGACCGCAGAAAGCCTTCCTTATCCGCGTCCAGAATCGCCACCAGCGACACTTCCGGCAGGTCCAAACCTTCGCGCAGCAGATTGATCCCGATCAGCACATCGAACTCGCCGCGCCGCAGGTCCCGCAGAATCTTGATGCGATCGAGCGTCGCCACTTCCGAATGCAGATAGCGGCAGCGCACGCCCACTTCGGAATAATATTCCGCCAGATCCTCGGCCATGCGTTTGGTCAGCGTAGTCACCAGCACGCGCTGGTTGTTGGCCACGCGCTGCCGGATCTGGTTCAGCAGGTCGTCCACCTGCCCCTTCACCGGCCGTATCTCCACTTCCGGATCGAGTAAGCCCGTGGGGCGGATGATCTGCTCCACCACGACGCCGGCCGCCTTGGTGAGCTCGTAAGGGCCGGGCGTCGCCGAAACGCAAATCACCTGATTGACGCGGTGCTCGAACTCTTCGAAGGTCAGCGGCCGGTTGTCGAGCGCGCTGGGCATACGGAATCCATGGGCCACCAGCACCTCTTTGCGCGAGCGGTCGCCGTGATACATGCCGTGCAATTGCGGGATGGTCTGGTGGCTTTCGTCGATCAGGATCAGCGAATCGTGCGGCAGATAGTCGAGCAGCGTGGGAGGGGCCTCGCCCGGCAGCCGCCCGGAAAAGTGCCGGGAGTAATTCTCGATGCCGTGGCAATAGCCGATCTCCTTCATCATTTCGAGATCGAACATGGTGCGCTGCCACAGCCGCTGGGCTTCAATCGGCTTGCCCTGTTTTTCCAATTCCTTGTGCCACCAGTCGAGCTCCGTTACGATGCTGGCCATGGCCGTATTGCGGGTCTCTTCCGACATGACATAGTGCGTTTTGGGATAGATGGGCAGGCGCGCATAGGTCTGCCGCACCTGGCCGAGCAGCGGGTCGATCTGTGACAGGTTTTCGACCTGGTCGCCCCACAGCTCGATGCGGTAAGCATAATCTTCGTAAGTGGGATAGACTTCGATCACGTCGCCGCGCACGCGGAATGTGCCGCGACGGAAATCCGCGTCGTTGCGCTCGTAGAGAATATCCACCAGGCGCGAAACGATCTGGTTGCGCGAAATCTTCTGCCCTTTTTCGAGCATGAACAGCATGCCGTAATAGGCTTCCGGCGAGCCCAGGCCGTAGATGCAGCTCACGCTGGCCACGATCACGCAATCGCGGCGCTCGAACAGGGAGCGGGTGGCGGAGAGGCGCAGTTTGTCCAGCTCGTCGTTGATGGTGGCTTCTTTCTCGATGTAAACGTCGCTCGAGGGGATATACGCTTCCGGCTGATAGTAATCGTAGTAGCTCACGAAATACTCGACGGCATTATCCGGAAAGTAGGATTTGAATTCGTGATAGAGCTGTGCGGCCAGGGTCTTGTTGTGGGCCATCACCAGCGCGGGGCGGCCGATCGCCTCGATGACTTTGGCCATGGTGAAAGTCTTGCCCGATCCGGTGACGCCCAGCAACACCTGGTGCTGTTCGCCGTCGCGCACGCCGCGCACCAATTCTTCGATGGCGGCGGCCTGGTCGCCCTTGGGCCGGTAGTTGACCACCAGATGAAAAGCCATACTGCCAGTGTATGCTGGATGCATGGCCCAGTGCCGCGCGTGTGCTTCCGAGATGGCGGAAAGCGGACGGTTCTGCCCCAGTTGTGGCACGCCGGCCGGCGGCCCGGTGCTGGTGACTTCCGCGGCGACCGTGGCGATGCCGCTCTCTCGCGGAGACTTCACCTCGTCCGGCAGCGTGGATGAGGGCCGCTTCCTGCCGGGGACGCTGCTGGCGGATCGCTACCGCATCATAGGCCCGCTCGGAAGAGGCGGCATGGGCGAGGTGTACCGGGCCACGGACATACGGCTGGGCCAGACGGTCGCGCTGAAATTTTTGCCTGAAGAGGCGGCCCACGATCCGGGCAAGCTGGCGCGCTTCCACAACGAAGTCAGAGTGGCGCGGCAGGTTACCCATCCTAATGTCTGCAGGGTTTATGACATCGGCGAAGTGGGCGGGCTGCCGTTTCTCTCGATGGAGTTTGTGGACGGCGAGGATCTGGCATCGCTGCTGCGGCGCATCGGGCGCCTGCCGCAGGATAAGGCCATCGAAATAGCGCGCAAGCTTTGCGCGGGCCTGGCCGCGGCGCATTCGCAGGGCGTTCTGCACCGCGACCTGAAGCCGGCCAATATCATGATCGACGGGCGCGGCCAGGTGGTGATTACGGACTTCGGCCTGGCCGGCCTGGCGGCCGAAATGCAGGGCGCGGAGATTCGCAACGGCACACCCGCCTACATGGCGCCTGAGCAGCTGAGCGGCAAGGAAGTCTCGTTTCACAGCGATCTGTACTCGCTGGGGCTGGTGCTCTACGAGGTGTTCACGGGCAAGAAAGCGTTTGAAGCCGGCACCCTGGCGGAAATGATCCGGCTGCTCGAAGCGGGGCCGCCCGCGAGCATTACGAGCATCGTGCGCGACGTGGATCCCGCGGTCGAGAAAGTCATCGCTCGCTGCCTGGACCCGGAACCGCGCAATCGTCCCTCGTCGGCGCTGGCGATATCGGCAGCTTTGCCCGGCGGCGATCCATTGGCGGCGGCGCTGGCAGCGGGGGAAACGCCTTCGCCCGAAATGGTGGCGGCGGCGGGAGCCAGCGAGGGATTGCGCCCGGCGGTCGCCCTTACCTGCCTGGCCGCCATTGGGCTGGGGTTGATCGCGGTGGTAATCTTCCTGTCGCAAGAGATGTTCGCGGGAAGGATGCGTCTGGAAATCCCTCCGGATGCCTTGGCCGTTGAAGCGCACAAGATGGTTCAGCAACTCGGGTATGCCACGCCGCCGGCGGACCGCGCCTGGGGACTCGACTATCCGCACGACTACCTGAACTATCTGAACACTCATAAACCCTCTCACACTGACTGGAACAAGATTGCCAACGGCCAGCCTTCGCCGATCGTGTTCTGGTATCGGGAAAGCCCGCGGCCGCTCGAGACGCAGGCGTTTGGCGGACCGGGCCAGGTTTCGCTGGGGGATCCGCCGATGGACATCTCAGGTATGGTATCGGTTACGCTCGATCCCGCCGGGCGCCTGGTGGATTTGGAAGCCGTCCCGCCCCAGATGGAGGCGCAGACCGCGACGCCGAAGCCGCTCGATCCCGCGCCGCTATTCACGGCGGCGGGTCTCGACCTGGCCCAATTCAAACCAGCCGAGCCGCAATGGAATCCGCTGGCGGCGAGCGACGCGCGCGCGGCGTGGACCGGAATCTTCCCCGGGCGGCCGGAGAACCCCATACGCGTGGAAGCCGCTTCGTGGCGCGGCAAGCCGGTCTATTTTCAGATCATCGGTCTATGGACAAAGCCGAGCCGTATGCAGGAGACGCAGGCTACCGGTTCGGATCGCGCCAATCAGATCTTGTGGGAATCGTTATTCGGCGTACTGGTGGTGGTGGGATCGCTTTTGGCCTGGCGCAATCTGCGGCTGGGGCGGGGGGATCGGCAGGGCGCCTTCCGCATGGCCGCTCTGGCGTTTGTTTTGAGCATGGCCATGTGGATCTTCGGAGGCCACCATGTCGCATGGCCGGGCGAGTCCAATCTGTTCATCAACGCCGTCGCCATAAGCCTGGCTACGGGCGGGCAACTGTGGATCGCGTATATCGCGCTCGAACCCTTCGTGCGGCGCCACTGGCCTAAAACCATCATCACCTGGACGCGCACGCTAAGCTGGGGTCTGCGAGATCCTCTGGTCGGACGCGACATCCTGATCGGGCTGCTCGTCGGACTGGGTTACGATCTGGTGATTGCGACAGCCACCGCCCTCGACATGCGGCGGGGCGACGCGCCGAGCACAAGCACTTTGTTGTCCGCCCTGGTGAGCTTTCCACGGTTTGCCAGCGGCTATGTCAACCACTTGCTGGAAGCGCTGGTCGGGGGTCTGCTCCTATTCCTGGTCTTCTTCCTGCTGCGGGTAGTGCTGCGACGCGAATGGCTGGCAGGCATCGCCTTTGTGGCGATTCTTTCCGCCCGCGGACTGGCCAGCGATCATCCAGCCGTGGAAACCTGCATGTACGCCGCGATCTATGCGATCCTGGTGGCGCTTTTGTTGCGCTACGGCTTCCTGGCGGTGCTGGTCTGCATCTTTGTGACGGACCTGCTGTTCGCCCTCGTTTTTACGTGGGATTTCGCGGCTTGGTATGGAGGCGCGTCGCTGCTGACGGTGCTGTCCGTTATCGCGCTGGCGGTGTACGCGTTTCGCACTTCGACGGCGGGTAAGCCGCTGTTTGCGGGATTGCTGGATAAGTAGAGATAGATAGCGCTAGGAGCGCGAGGTGGTTCCAAGCTCGCCGCGCGAATTCCCTCCCGCGCTCCCCTGCCATATATCCCTGGAAATTGATCGAGCAATGCTCGCCCGCGAAATGGATATTACCTTGCGCAACCGTCGAATGACGGCACGTGGTTCGAAATCTGGCGCCATAAATCTGCACGGATACGACTAGCATTAAGCTCGCGCATGTGCTGCGCCCTACACTTAATTCGCACCCGAATGAGCGAAACCCTCATATATAGCAGATAATAGAGGAAGGGATAATCCCGATGCGAGCATTGCAGCTTCTCGCCCTCACCGCCGCGCTCGGCGCGCCGGTATCTTTCAGCATTGCGCAGGAGCCCCGCCCAAGTCTGACTACGCTGTATAGCGGTGGCTCCTATGGAAGTCTGATCTTCGGCGAGTATGGCGCCATCTACGGCACGGGAGAAGCCGGCACGGTGTTTCAATTGACTCCCCCGGCTTCTCCAGGCGGGACCTGGACAGAAACCGTGATCTACCAGTTCATGGGCGAGAACGGCGACGGATTGTACCCCTCAGGGTGTCCAGTTCGGGGCCAGGGGGGAGCGCTTTACGGTACGACTCAGGAAGGTGGCACGGCGAACCTCGGCACGGTGTACGAGTTGGCGCCCCCAGCCTCCCCCGGCGGGACCTGGACGGAGAGCGTCCTTTACAGCTTCATGGGCGGCAGCGATGGATCCTATCCCTACACAAGCGTGGTCATCGGCACGACTGGAGCGCTCTACGGCACGACCTTCGTGGGCGGGGACGGCGGGACTCCCGTGGGTTGCTACGGTCTCGGCTGTGGCACGGTGTTTGAGCTGACTCCTCCGGTCTCCCCAGGGGGGACCTGGACGGAAACCGTGCTCTACATCTTCAGCGGCGGCAGTGACGGATCCGGTCCTTCTGCAAGTCTGGTTATCGGCCCGCGGGGACAGCTCTACGGCACGACGGAATACGGCGGCGCTTCCTCGGATGGCGCGGTGTTTGAGCTGACTCCCCCGGCCTCTCCGGGCGGCACCTGGACGGAAACCGTGCTGCACGCCTTCACGGGCCAGAACGGCGACGGAATTAACCCCAGTGCGGACCTGGTCATCGGCAACAACGGTGCGCTCTACGGCACGACTTTGAACGGCGGAACTTCGGGTGTTGGCACGGTGTTCGAGTTGACTCCCCCGGTTTCTCCGGGCGACGCCTGGGCGGAAACTGTGCTCTACAGCTTCGTGGGCGGCAGCGGCGGATCCGGACCTATGGGAGGTGTGGTTATGAACCAGGCTGGCGTGCTCTACGGCACTACTCTCAACTTCGGAGCCTCGAAGTCTTGCCCCGGCCTCGACTGTGGCACGGTCTACGCGCTGCAGCCGCCGGCGTCTCCGGGCGGCGCCTGGACGGAATTCGTGCTCCACAACTTTGCGGGCGGTAGCGACGGAGCAGGCCCCCAGGCAAGCCTGGTCATTGGCAAGAGCGGAGCGCTCTATGGCACGACTACGGTCGACGGGCCCGCGCATGCCGGCACAGTATTCGAATTGACGCCATAGGCAGGTTCGCCGAGCACTTCCTTCGCCGCGCGAATTCCCTCCCGCGCTCCGCCTTCCATATATCCCTGAAAGTTAATCGAGCAATGTTCCCCGGCGAAATGGATATTGCCTTGCGCAACCCCTTCATACCCGCTGAATAAAGTATACTGACTAACCTTCCAGGCGGAGTAACTACCCAGTTTATTCGGATCGCCGCTCGGGTAACTCAGAGTCGCCAGGCCAGTATAATGCGGCGTAATCCCGGGCCAGGGGCCCTCCAGTTGTGCAAGGCACTGTCGCGCGAATTGTTCAACCAGCGGAGAGCTCTTGCTGGTGGAATATGGCGTGGGCGGATGGTAGCTGGCGCCCTGGCTTCCTCCGGTGTAATCGACGGTTATGCTTCAGTAGTTCTGCAAAATCGATCCGACTTAAATCGGGTCAGACAGAAATGGGTCATGATGTTCCGGTGAAGACCAAAAGTCTCCCTGGCAGGGGAGTGGAGGAACGACATGACCCAAA
>Ga0302326_10011638_pt1 | contig 18911 bp, 17 predicted proteins | sample Palsa_T0_3_FD_202264 | JGI IMG/M metagenome (GOLD analysis project Ga0302326, IMG submission 202264) | Peat permafrost microbial communities from Stordalen Mire near Abisko, Sweden - Palsa_T0_3 | ecosystem: Environmental > Terrestrial > Soil > Palsa > Peat permafrost | place: Sweden: Abisko...
GACAAAGGGGAGAGGGACGCCCCCATTCGGTGTGATGGTTGTAACGACAGCCTCGGGGAGGGCGACGCTTTCCCTGGCATCGCGTGGTGGTTGAAAGTAATTCGTGACCAGACGGAAATGACACTTTGCAAATTAGAGATGCAAGGGCGCGGGCGGCGAGGGTGTGGACGCCCGGCGCCAGGTCGGCGAAAGTGTACTCGAACGGCTCCTGGTGGGCGACGAACAGGACCTTATCGCCGATGCAAAACTCAACGCGATCAATCGCCCCATTGGGGGCGGCGGCCCTCACCAGCGCTGCCACCGGCGAGATGTACTCCTGATCGAGAGGCAGAGGCCGGACAAAGCGCACGTTGGGCGGAATGTGGCCGTTGGTCGACTGCGCGTAGAACCACTCCCTCTTGTATTCCGCTGTTTCCGCAGTTGCCGAGGAGATTGGCGACGCGGACTCTTACCCGCGGACGGCCTTCACCCCAAAAAACCAGTAGCCGCGGCCCTAGTAGGCCGAGCCTTCATCCTGTAAGAGGAAGGCCGAATTGCCCAGAGCCGTGGGAGCCGAGATCGGTTTTCCATTGTCATCCAGCATGATGACCTGCTTCGAAGAGGAGCTCCCGGGATATGACGTGTGCTTTTTCTCAGTTACTGCTTCAGAGCCGTAGAACAGCTGGTCAAGATAGTTGGTCAACGTTGTCCCCTGGCCGTTCAGGTTTGGGCGTTCCGTAATCCATTCCGCAGAGTTCCCGATCAACTTAGTTCCCGCAGGAGCACTGAAGCCCACCTGTACCGCCATACCAGTGTTGTAGTTCGATAAGTAAACCTGGGCTTTTGTGGACGACGTATGCCAGGCATCCACAAAAATATCGTCACCCGGGGCGATCGGAAAGTTGGTGATATGCACCTCGGCGCCGGGATACCATTCGTAGAACGCGGAGTAGTAAGTGACCTGGACCCCAAGCGAACACAGGGCGTCAAACTCGATACCCCCCTGCAATATATCGTTCGAGCCGCTCCATCCGTCAATGCCCACCCAGGAGTAGGCATAGTCGAATATGCCGGTGCATGTGTCGTAGGCCGGCTGTGCGAAGGGAACAATCATGTTGGACTCGGCATAGTAGAAGGAGGAAGAGCCGTAGCTTTTAGCGCCGCTCGAGTCTACGTAACCGCTCCAGTTGTAGGACTGGAGTGGGCCTCCGTGCTCAGTGTTGCTTTCGCTGGTGAGGAGGGCGGGACCATGAAAAATGTTGGTTTGCTCCAGTTGCGGAATGATACGCGTTTTGGAAGCAGCCATCGCTCTCGTCCAGTTTGCATACTCGGTTGGCATCGAGGTTTTGTCCGGACGAGGAGGAAAACCGTAGTCCGCAAGCCGATCGTCGGAAGCAGTCAACGGATCGAAGCCGTCCGGGGGAGCCGCAATCGTAGTGGCGCCCGCCAGGTTGGTGGGGATTTCATTGGGATTCTGATTTTGTGCCTTGCTGGTCAATGCAGCAAGCACCAGCATCATCGTAAGCGCGGGCAACAGATTCTTCATGATGATTCCAGCCTTTCCGCCGGTGTTTCTCTCAGCGCCTAATAAGCCGATCCTTCAGCCTTAACCACAAAAGCCGAAGTGCCCAGGTGCGTGGGCACTGAGATATTCTTTCCCTTCCTGTCTTGCATGCTGACCTCTTTTACAGAGGAGCTACCTGGGTGAGACAGGGATCCCTTCGCTGTGACAGCCGTGGCGCTCCAATAGGCGTTGGCCGCGTAGTTATCGAGTACTATCTCAGACTCGCTGCCGCCGGGGCGTTCTGTAATCCATTCCGCGGAGTTGCCAACTATTATCGTTCCTGCCGGTGCGGTGACATCGAGCCCAAAGAAGATACCCTGAGTCAGGTTGCCGATCTCCACATTCATTGTGGTCGCTGACTCGATGTGCACGGCCATGAAATAATTGTCGCCCGGCGAGATAGGCAGATTGGTAACACGAACCTGTCCGTTGGGAAACCATTCGTAGAACGGGGAATAGTAGGCGCTGGTGCTGCCCCCGGAGCACATGGCGTCAAACTCCACGCCGGCTTGGGCTATCTCGGTCGTTTTGTAACCGTCAATGCCAACCGTGGACCAGGCATAGTCCCAGGTGCCGTCACAGGCGTTGAAAGCCTGGCGCGCAGAGGGAACAACTATGGTAGTTCCGACGTCGGTGAAGGATGAGGAGCCGTATTTCTTAGCGTCGTTCACGTCCACGTACCCACTCCAGTTCAAGGACTTGAGTGAGCCGTTCTCGACGGATTCCGGCTCCCCTGCCGATCGAAGGGGGCCGTGGACGATATTGGTCTGCACCAGGTGCGGGATGATACGCGTCTTAAGGGCTGTTCTGACCCTGACCCAGTTTGCATACTCCTCGGGAAACAGGGTCTGGTCGGGCCGGGGAGGAAAACCCCAATCGGCTAGTTCCTCGTCGGTGGCCTTTATCGGATCAAAGCCTGCGGGCGGAGGGTTATAAGCGGTCACTCCCGCCAGGTTGGTGGGGATTCGATGTGGATTGTCGCGTTGTGCTTCGCTGGCCAACGGCGCAGCCAGCGCCAGCACCACGGCTAGACCGGGCAACCGGTTCTTCATGATGGTTTCCGCCTTTCGTTCCCTGCTGCGGTGGGATTTCGGAGCGGACGGTTGTGTGCCGGCCCGGATGTGTACCACGCCCGGCGCGAGGCTCGCGTCTACTCTTAGGTCTCATTTAGATAAGACGAAGGACGAAAAACATTTCAGATGCGAACCAAGAAAGCCCCTCTGTTGGGCGTCGGCTGCCAATCATCTCCTGCAGGAGATGATTATCACCAAGAAGCTTGGGAGTATAGATATAGTCGTGTCGTTGTTCTCTGTTCAGGCGATCGCACGAACTGGTGTCGAGCGGTATCTTTTGTCTGTCACCCCTTTTGTCAGAAGTAGAACCTCTCGTCGGCCCAGTTGAATGGAGCCGATGGCCGGCGTCCGCGAAGCAGGTAGATGTTCTTGTCCTCGAAAGGCATTGCCCATGGATTGTCCCGGCGGCCCACGATGTCGACCGATCGATACTTCTGAGAGACGGCCTCTGGAGTGTCGCCGATCACGGCAATCACGAGATCGGGGTCGCAGTCATGGGTTCCCCACAGCCAATAGTTGTTATGCCCGCTCAGTGCCGGCGGTAGATGCAGGTGCTGCCCCGCAGCTTGGCGGGGAGCGAGGAAATCAATCGCACCGGCCTCGCCATAGTTGCTGCCGAAGATGCAGACGCGCCGTTGATCTTGCGCTGAAAGCAATTGAAATGTGTGTAGAACGATACTCACTTCCTGCTGCCAGCCGAAGCGATCCGCGTAAAACTGTGGCAGAGGACCAGTCGCCGAGGTCTCAGTCTTGTTCCCGTGCAAGTGCAGCGCTGTGGTGTAACCCACCCAGGCGTCGGGCCGCAGCACCGGTGAACTCATCGGCAGGATGATGAGGCTCGTGACCAGCAGGACAGCCTCGAAAACCGGAAAGGCCACGATGCGGTTCTCGCGCACGCCGCGAGAAGCCGCAAAATGATGCTCCCAGGCGATACCGCCGGCGGCGAAGTAAGCAGGGTAGATCGGCGCAAGGTAATAATCCTTGGCGTGCATGGCCAGCATGATGGCGAAGAAGAACAGGAAAGTGAGGCCAAGCCAGCGTCCGTCGCGTATGGACTTGGCACGCAGCAGAGCCGCCACTCCTGGAATCCATAGCAGCGCGTTGACTGGCTGCATGTTGCCCAACTGGGCGAGGAAGAACTGGACTGGATTCAGGACAATGTTCTTGTGCCCGCGTTGCCCGTTGCGCAGGAACTCGATTGTCGGCCAATGATTTTGGATCTGCCAAAGCACATTTGGCAGCGCGATCAAGATCATCAGCCCGATACCGGCTGGGGCCCAGCGCGAGGCGAGTGCACGGCGCTGCGGCGTCACCAGCAAGCCTAGCCCCACGGCCACCAGGAAGAAGACCATGGACGGTTTGTTGAGCAGACCCAACCCCGCGGATACGCCAAGGATGAGCCACCAGAGGCGTTGTGAGTGTCCGCGCAGCATCAACACCACGGCGAGCACACAGGTCATCCAGAAGACCGGCTCGAAGGAGTTCATGGAGAGAAAGCCATCCGTGCCGATGTATTGCGGGCAGACGATCAAGCCCAACATGGCGAGTGCCTGCGCCGGACGCCCTCCGCCCAATGCCCAGGCGATGACGCCGGTGAGAAAGACAGCGGCGGCGCCGGCGCCGGCTGAAAAGATGCGGATGGAGAATAGGGAATCTCCGAAGAGCATTTCCCCTAACCGCGCCTGCACGGCGACGATCGGCCCGTGGTCCACATAGCCCCAGGCCAGATGGCGTCCGCAAGCAATGTAGTAGAACTCATCCCGAAAGTAGCCATAGCCCAGGTGCTCCGTCCACAAGGTGAGGGCAAACTGAAACGCCAGCTTGACGACCGCGAAGATCACAGCCAGGCGCAGGGCCTGGCGCAGCGTCGAATCAGTAGGCCGAACTAACGTAGTGGATGCCATAGGTTGATAGGGCGCAACTAGAACAACATACGCTCGGCTCGCGAAAAGGTTCCAGAAAATCGAAATCGTACAGCCGAACGGACCAGACCGAGTCTATGTGGAGACAGTCTCTCACTAATCTCGGCTGTCACCACCTTTCCGTCCGCGCAACGCCACGCGTTGAGAAGAGTGTACCTGGTGTCCGAATTTCTTGAATCCGGACACCAACTTTTCCGATCAGTCCGGCTTTGGCGTCGTCACGGAGAATGCGGGCGCGCCAACCGGCGTCTTCGGTTCAGGCCTGGGCGGAAATGGCTCGGCGCGCATCATCCAGCTCAAGGGAACATTCAAGTTCTAACTTGTTCATACAGGTAAGATCATGGGTGCTTAGATCACAGTAACTACATCGCGAGCAGCGGTCTTTTCGGGAAGCAATGCTGTTAGTTTGCGATCCAACGTCGCCAACCGTCCTCTGTTGTGGATCGCCAAGGCCAGCAGATACGCATCGGTGACCTGTTGATGGCCCACGATTTTCCGTTGCAACAGGGCCGTGGCTTGCACCAAGTCGATGTCATCGTGCCAGAATTGGTGCGCCGCATGTCCAAGATTGGACTGCAGCAGGTCGATGGCGTCGCCTGGTGTCAGCGCGTTTGGCGAAAACGCTGAATTTGAGAGGATGCGGACAAAAGCTGTCTGGGTGAACGGGCAGCTGGCCCACCTCTCGCGCCCCAGCTTCGAAAGCCAGTGTTGTACTCTGCCATGCGCCTCGTGACTCGGCCACGTCATCGCGATCAGTACATTGACGTCGAGCAAACAGGCCCTGGTCACTCCAATTCTTCCTGCAACTTGCGGATCTGTTCCCGGGTCACCGTAGGCGACCCCTGGGGAAGCTCCACTACGTGGAACCCGTTTACCAGACGTGTCTGCAACGGCGCTTGCAAACCCCGCCGCACCAATTCCGACACGGCCTTTCCGAGCGCTATGTCCCGACTGTCGGCGTACACCTTCACTTCCCGTAGGACATCATCATCGATGGACAAGGTTGTCCTCATGCACCCATGATGCTGTTGCTGTGAGAGTGATGTCAAGTGGTAAGTGCAAGCATCACTGAGGGAGGAGAGATGCGGCCTGAGGTGCTCCCGGTGAACAAAAAAGTTTCCCCGTAGGCATTTGATACTGGGAAGCCGAAACTGCAGATTCCTCGGCTTCGCTCGGGATGACAAAAGGGAGGGTGGCGCTTCCATTTGGTGCGATGGAAAAAGGGACTCCGGAATCGACAGATCCCATGCGGATGACTACCCACTCAAGCCAACACCGGGTTTGAATGGGCCACGCAGCCGTTGCTTCCGATATTGAGAGCCGGGCCGGTTTCAAGGCGCCGCAACGTCATCCAGCAGGGCGCGCAACACCGCGGGCTCGACGTTTCCGCCGCTGATGATCGCCACCGTTTGCCGGGCAGGCGGCAACTGCGCGCGATGGAAGAGCGCCGCCGCGGTCGCCACGGCGCCGCTGGGCTCCGCGACCAGGCGCGTACCAAAGAGGATACGGCGCATGGCTTCGCGGATTTCACCTTCGGTGACGGTCACAATGTCATCGACATAGGCCTGCATGTGAGCAAAATTCAAGGCGCCTACGCTCTGCGTGCGCAAGCCATCGGCAGCCGTCAGCTCGCTCTGTTCGCTGGCAATCGATACGATGTGGCCTGCCTTCAGGCTGCGCGCCGCATCGGAGACCAATTCCGGCTCGACCCCGACAACCCGCACCGAGGGCCGGGTCAGTTTCACCGCGGCCGCTACCCCGCTGAGCAGGCCGCCCCCGCCCACCGGCGCCAGGATCAGATCAACCTCGGGCCGGTCGGCAAGAATCTCCAACCCACAACTTCCCTGCCCTGCAATGATGTCGCAGTCGTCGAAGGGTGGAATGACGATGTAGCCGAATTGCGCAGCCAGTTCTAACGCTTTTTGTTTGCGCTCCCCACTGCTGGGACCGACTGTAACGATCTCCGCGCCAAGCGCCTGAGTCGCTCGCAGCTTCACCTGGGGCGCATTCGAGGGCATCACGATCACGGCTTTCGCTCCCACAGCCCGAGCTGCGTAGGCGACCCCTTGCGCATGGTTTCCGCTGGAATAGGTGATCACGCCGCGCGCTCGCTCAGGGGCTGACAACTGCGCGATCTTGTTGTAGGCGCCGCGCAGCTTGAAGCTGCCGATGGGTTGCAGACTCTCCGCTTTGACCCAAAGCGGAGCAGGCTCGTCGGGTACTTCTATCAGGGGGGGGTGCATGGCCACACCACGAAGCCGTTCCTGGACGGCTCGCAGCTCGGCCAGCGTGACCAGTCAGATTTCCAGGATTATCGGCATGATCATCGGCCGGCGCGATGTGCTTTTCTGGATGTAACGCTTGAGATCAAGACGGATCTTCTCTTTCATCACCCCGTAGTCGGCCTTCTCTTCAGCCGACGACGACTCCAGCGTGCGGTTTACAATCTCGCGAGCCTGATCGCCGAGCGCGATCTCGCCGGTTACAAAGCCGCGGGTCACCACTTCTGGCGCGCTCTCTACCTTACCGGTGCGCTTGTTGATGGTGATGATGGCCAGTACCAGGCCGTCCTCGCTCAGGTGCTTGCGGTCGCGGATCACCAGGTCTTCCACTACATCGGTGGTGGAACCGGCATCAATGCACACCCGGCCGGTGGTGACTTTGCCGGCCTTGGCGGCGGTGTTGGCGTCCAATTCCAAAACGTCGCCATCTTCAAGCAGCAGCGCCTGCTGCACCACGCCGGTATTCTTCGCCAATTGCACGTGCTTTTGAAGGTGACGATAGTCTCCATGCACGGGGATAAAGAACTTGGGCCGCAGCAGGTTGATCATCAACCGCATCTCTTCCTGGCTGCCATGGCCGCTCACGTGGATCAATCCGGATTCGCCATCGTCGTAGATCACATTGGCTTCGCGGCGGCAAAGGTGGTCGATGACCCGGTATATGCTCTTCTCGTTGCCGGGGATGACGCGGGAGCTCAGCACCACGGTATCGCCGCGCTCTATGCGCGCGTGCTTATGGTTGTCGACCGCCGCGCGGGAGAGAGCGGACATCGGCTCCCCTTGCGTGCCGCTGATCAGGACCATCACTTCAGCAGCGGCATAGTCCTTGATCTGGCCGGGATGAATCAGCAGTCCAGAGGGCACAGTGAGGTAGCCAAGATCCTGGGCGATCTCGGAGGACTCGACCATCGAGCGGCCAACAATCGCCACCTTGCGGCGATGGGCCTGGGCTAATTCGAGGGCGATCCGCAGGCGGTAAATGGAGGAGGAAAAACAACTGAAGAACAGCTTTTGCTTGGTGCGGGAGAAGACCTCGTCCAAGCGTGGCTTGACCGCCCACTCGCTGGGAGTGTATCCGGCGCGGTCGACGTTGGTTGAATCCTGCAGCAAGGCCAAGACGCCGCGTTTGCCGTATTCGGCGAAGCCGTGCAGGTCGAATGCTTTGCCGTCCGGGGGCGAAAGATCGATCTTGAAGTCACCGGTGTGCACGATGATGCCGACCGGGGTCTCGACCGCAAGGGCCACACAGTCCACCAGGCTATGGGTTACCCGGATGGGCTCGATGGTGAACACGCCCAAGTGAAACTTCTGCCGTGGCGTTATCTCGATCAGCTCCGCGGTGTCGAGGAGCCTGTGCTCTTCCAGCTTGCCCTCGACATAGGCCAGGGTGAACTCCGTGGCGTAGACCGGCACTTTGAGCTCACTCAAAATCCAGGGGAGACCCCCAATATGGTCCTCGTGACCATGAGTCAGGATGATAGCGCGGACATGCTGGCGGTTTTCGATGAGGTAGGTGATGTCGGGGACAACAATGTCCACCCCCAGCAACTCGGTCTCGGGAAACATGAGACCGGCGTCGATGACGATGATGTCGTCCGCCCAGCGAATCGCCAGGCAGTTCATTCCGAATTCGCCCAATCCGCCCAGCGGGATGACTTGTAACTTGCCTGAAGACATCAAATTTCAATGCTACCACGCAGGCGTTAACACGTTTTCACAAACCCCGGTGCTGTCTTTGAGAGTGGCGATGTGCAGGCGTTCTTTGGCGGAACGCCTGCGTCGAGTGCCGGTGCTTCGTTTTGCATCATTTATGAAAACGCGTCAGCGCAGCAGATCCTCCAAGGTGGAGCTCAGGTCCGTTTTGTCGTCGCGATACTTAACGATAACGGGTGTGTACAGGCTTAGGCCATGGGCTCCACGCTTCAACTCTCTTGACCCCGGCACGACCACGGCAGCCTCCGGAATCACCAGGGGGTGGTGGGCATCCGCCCGGAGCACCTGGTCGCGCACGATGTCGTAGACGGGTGTCCCCCGGGTGAGGATTGTTCCCGCGGCCAAGACCGCGCGGCGCCGCACCAGTGTGCCTTCGTAGACTCCTGTATTGCCGCCGATCAAAACGTCATCTTCGATGATGACCGGGGTGGCGTTGACCGGCTCGAGCACGCCGCCGATCTGGGCCGCCGCGCTCAAGTGCACTCGCTTGCCAATCTGGGCGCAGCTGCCAACCAGGGCGTGGGAATCCACCATGGTGCCTTCATCCACGTAGGCGCCGGCGTTGATATACATTGGCGGCATGCACACCACGCCGCGAGCCAGGAAGGCGCCCGTGCGGACGGTCGAGCCTCCCGGAACCACGCGCACGCCGTCGTCCAGCACGAATCGCCGCGCGGGGTAGGTATCTTTGTCCACAAAGGAGAACTCGTCGCCGCCCATGTGAACCAGCGTGCCCAGGCGAAAGCCCAGCAGAATGCCCTGCTTTACCCAGGCATTGACCCGCCAACCCAGCGGGGTCTCAGGGTCGGGTTCGGCGGCCCGGACGCGGCCGGCGCTCAGAGCACCGCGCAGTTCCAGGAATGCGTCCATAGCGCCTTCATCCCCGACAGCTTCGGCACCCGCTGCAAAATAGCGTTCTATCTTCGTTTGTAACGCGGTGGTCATGAAAATCCTTTGTGGGAGATGGCCGGGTGTTGAGGGTCTGAACGAAGGGCACGGCTTCACAGGCTGCTGAAAAACCCGGTTTTGTATCAGGGCACGACTTTAGTCGGGCCATAAATGTCCTGCGCGCGGGACGGCTTTAGCCGCTGGGCTATTTTTTCCAGGAAAGGCGTACCTCAGGGGCTAAAGCCCGGCATTTTTTCAATTGTCTACGGCCCGACTAAAGTCGTGCCCTGATACAAAACCGAGTTTCTCGGCAGCCTGTAAAGGCGTGACCTTCGTTCAGATATCTCGGGAACCTCACTCCGATTGAACCATGCCCTCAGCGGCTAAAGCCGCCTTGATGGTGTTGGTGATGGACGGCCTCAAGGCCGTCCCCTTCAGGCCTAGTTCTTCAGCTACGATGGCTAGCTTCTCCCGGGTCGCCGCGGTCACGGGCACCATGGGCAAGCGGTAGTTTTCCTGCAGGCGGCCCATCATCGCCATCATGCACTTAACCGGCCCCGGACTCGACTCCCAGAAGTTTGCCGTCATCAGTCGAAAGTAGCGGCGATTGAGGGCACGAGCAGTTGCCCAATCGCCATCCAACGCGGCGGCCACCAGGCGCGCCATCTCGGACGGAATCTCATTCGACGCCACGGATACCAGTCCGGCTCCGCCCAGAGCGATCACCGGCAACGCCATCACGTCGTCGCCGGCCAGAACCGTGAAGCTCTGGGGCAGCAAGTGGATCAACTCGGCGATCTGCTGCAGGTTGCCGCTCGATTCCTTCACACCCTGGATATTGGGCACATCTTCGGCCAGCCGCAGAATTGTTGCCGGCTCCAGGTTGACGCCGGTGCGGCTGGGGATGTTGTAGAGGATCACCGGGCACGGAACCGCTTCCGCAATCGCGCGGAAGTGGCGATACTGCCCTTCCTGTCCAGGCTTGTTGTAGAAGGGGTTGGCCGTCAGCAAACCACTCACTCCCGGGACAGACGCTGCTTCACCCGCCCGGGCAACCGCTTCGTGGGTCGCGTTGTGCGTGCAGCCAGCCAGAACCGGCACACGTCCGCCGGCGGTCTCGGTCACGATGCCGATTACCCGCAGCCATTCCTGGTGGTTCAGGGTGGGCGTTTCAGCGGTGGTTCCGCAGGCAACCAGGAAGTGAATGCCGCTCGCGATCTGCCATTCCACCAGCTCGCTGAGCGTTTCCTCATCGAGGCTGCCATCGCCGCGAAAGGGAGTCACCAGTGCTGTACCACAACCGCTGAGGGTCATCGGAAAACCTACTGGCGTAACTGGGGATAAATCTCCCGGAAGTCGTAGCAACCGGTCTTGCTGCAAAGCCACTCCGCCGCCTGCACTGCACCCTCGGCGAAACTGCGGCGGGACAGGGACTCGTGCCGGATTTGAATCACATCGTCGCCCAACTTGGCGGTGACGGTGTGGATGCCCACCGCCTCGCCCTGGCGATGGGAAACGATCTCTACGTTAAGCGCCGGGTCTACTTCCAGCAAAGCACGCCTGATGGTTAACGCCGTTCCCGAAGGCTTGTCCTTCTTGCTTTCGTGGTGGGTTTCGCTGATGCTGATCTCAAATCCCGGCACCATAGGCAAAAGCTGCTGGGCCAGCCGGTACATCACCTGGACACCCACGGAAAAGCTCGCGCCATACACCAGGGCGCCATTGCGCCTTTCACAGATGGCACGTACATCGGGCAGCTTGTCGTACCAGCCCGTCGTGCCCACAACCATGCGCGCCCCGTTGGCCAGGCAGGCACGCATGTTGGGAATGACAGACTGCGGGGTGGTGAAGTCGATGACCACATCAAACTGGGCCAGCATAGGACCGGTCAGCGCCGAGGCGTTGGGATTTTCCTCTTCGCCGATGACCCGGACACTATGTCCCCGCTGGGCGGCGACATCGGCCACCACGCTTCCCGTTTTGCCACGTCCGAGCACTAAGAAAATCATGCTTACAGATGTACGCTTTCTATTTTCGTTTTGCTACCGTCGAGCGCTTCGTTTCTGGCCGACACGTCGAAGATCTCAGGATCGGGATCGACAAAAAAGGCAGCGTGCAGGGAGCGCACCGCTTCATCGACATCATCCTCTTCAATCATGAAGCTCATGTTGATTTCCGAAGCGCCCTGGGAAATCATGCGCACATTGATGTGCCGGACCGCATTGAAGACCTGGGCCGCAATGCCATTCTGGCCGCGGATGTTGCTGCCCACCAGGCAGATCAGGGCCTTACGTCCCTCGTAGGTCACGTCGGCCAGCTTGCTCAGCTCGGCAGCCAGCTCGGGCAGCTGCTCGTTGGAATCGACGGTGAGAGAAACGCTCACCTCCGATGTCGACACCATATCCACCGCACACTTGTGCTTATCGAAGACCTCAAAGACAGCCCGCAGGTATCCGTGAGACATCAGCATACGGCTGGCTACCAGGTCGATGATGGTCAGCTTCCGCTTGGCGGCAATGGACTTGAAGGGGCTGCGGCCGTGGGTCGCCAAAGCCGTGATGCGGGTGCCTTCGTTGTCTGGGTTGCGGGAGTTCAACACCAGCACCGGGATGTTTTTCTGTACCGCCGGCAAGATGGTGGCCGGATGCAGCACTTTGGCGCCGAAGTAGGCCAGCTCCGCTGCCTCTTCAAAGCTGATGGTCTTTACCCGGAGCGCATCGGGACAGACCCTGGGGTCGGCGGTCATGATGCCGTTCACGTCGGTCCAGATTTCGATGGCCTCGGCCTCCATGGCGCCGCCCACCAGCGCGGCGGTGTAGTCCGATCCCCCACGGCCCAGCGTGGTGGTTACGCCATCGACCGTGAAACCGATAAAACCGCCCATGACGGGCACCTCGCCCGCTTCCACCAGGGGACGCAGATGCTGGCTACATCGGGCCTCGATCAAGGCATCGTTGGGGACGGCTTTGCCATGCTGCGCATCGGTGATGATGCAGGTTCGGGCATCCACATGGACCGCCGGAAGGCCCTGGTCGCGAAAGGCCTCGGCCACCAGGCGGCTGGAAAGCCGCTCGCCAAAGCTCACCACCAGGTCGTTGGTCCTGAGGGTCAATTCACCGACAGCGGAAAGCCCGCGCAGGATCTCGTCGATGGACTCGAATTCCTGTTGGATCCAGTTCTGCATTTCAGCCGTGCGGTTGGCGGGGAGCAGGAGGGCGGATGTGTCGCAATGACGGTGGCGCAAGCGGGAGCTGATGGCCAGCGCCCCAGCACGGTCGCCTCGACCGGCAACTTTGGCTGCGGTCAGAAGCTGGTCAGTGACCTTGGCCATGGCGCTGACCACAACCACCGGTCGGCGCCCCCGGGCCAGGCGGCCCTGGACGATTCTGGCGGTGCGGTGGATGGCCGTAGCATCTTCCACCGAAGTGCCGCCAAACTTCATGACCACCGGCTTCATGCGGAGACGGCCACGTGATCGTGGGCAACCAGCTTGCCCAATGCGGCGAGGAATTCACCGTTCAAGACGGCCGCGCCCGCTCCGCCGCGGATGGTGTTGTGGGAGAGCACGGTGAACTTCCAATCGAACAAGGAACAGGGCCGCAGACGGCCTACCGTAGCTGCCATTCCCTTGCCGCGCATGCGATCCAGCCGGGGCTGGGGCCGGTCCTCAGCAGGGGCGAACTCTACCGGCTGGGCGGGCGCGGTGGGCAGCGTATATCCGGCCAGCGGGGCAAATTCGCTCCAGGCTTCGAGAATCTCTTCCCGCGTGGCTTTGGCCTTGAGCTTGATGCTGACGCTTTCGGTATGGCCGTCTTCCACCGGCACCCGGTTGCAGTGCGCACTCACCCGGGCGTTGAACGGTTCCACCTTGCTTCCGCTCAGCTTGCCCAGCAATTTCAGGGTCTCGGCTTCGAGCTTTTCTTCTTCGCCCTTGATGTAGGGGACGACGTTGCCCAGGATGTCGAGCGAGGCTACCCCCGGATAACCCGCGCCGCTGACCGCCTGCATGGTGCTCACGAAGACGCTCTCCAGGCCGAAGCGGTCGGCCAGGGGCTTGAGCGCCAGAACCAACCCAATGGCGCTGCAGTTGGGGTTGGTCACGATGTAGCCGCCGGATTGCTTGCGGAAGCTCTGCGTTTCCAGCAGGTCGAGGTGGGCTGCGTTTACCTCCGGAACCACCAGCGGCACATCGGCCGTCATGCGAAAGGCGGGGGAATTGGAGATGACGGCGCAACCCGCGGCGGCAAACTTCGGCTCCAGTTCGCGGGCGATGTCGGAATCGAGCGCGGCGAAGATCACGCCGGGCGCGCCTTCCGGGGTCGCGGGCGAGACCATCATGGATGCAATACGGTCCGGGAGCGGTGTTTCCAGCTTCCATTTCATGGCTTCGCCGTAGGTTTTGCCGCTGGATTTGTCGCTGGCGGCAAGCCAGGCGATCTCAAACCACGGGTGGGCCTCAAGCAACTGGATAAAGCGCTGGCCGATCACCCCGGTGGCGCCAAGAATGCCGATCTTGTGTCGTGTTTGCATAGCGTATCGTTTTGAAAATATTCAGTTAATTCTAGTCTATTCCGCCGATCCCGGGGTCCTAACCGGGTGCTTGCAGCATCTGCCCGGTCAATGACTCGATTTGGTTACAGGGCGGCCAGAATGGCTCCGGTAAATGCCCTGGTGCCGCTGGTTCCACCCACGTCGCGGGTCAGCGTCTTCTTCTCGATGTAAACCTTCTCCAACGCTGCCTGCACGCGATCCGCGGTGTCGGCTTCGCCGATATAACGGAGCATCAGGATCGACGACTGGAGCAGGGCCGTGGGGTTGGCGATGTCTTTGCCGGCAATGTCGGGCGCCGAACCATGAACCGCCTCGAAGATGGCGCAGCCGGTGCCCAGATTGGCGCCCGGCACCAATCCCAGACCACCCACAAACGCAGCGCACAGATCGCTTACGATATCGCCGTAGAGATTTTCGGTGAGCAGCGTGTCGTATTGATACGGGTTCATGACCAACTGCATGCAGGTGTTGTCGACGATGTGCTCGCCATAGGTGATCTCGGGAAAACCCTTCGCCACCTCGCGGCAACAGCGCAGGAAGAGGCCGTCCGACATCTTCATGATGTTTGCTTTGTGGATGGCGTGGATTTTGCGGCGCTTGAACTTGCGCGCGTACTCGAAGGCAAACTTGGCGATGCGGGTGGATGCTTTCTCGGTGACGATCTTGAGGGACTCCACTACACCCGGCACCACTTCATGCTCCAGGCCGACGTACTCGCCTTCGGTGTTTTCCCGCACGATGATCAGGTCCACACCGGGGTAACGTGTATCCATCCCGGGAAGATTCTTGATGGGGCGGAAGTTCGCGAAGAGCTCAAACTTCTTGCGCAGGTGCACGTTGATGGAGGCGAAGCCGCCGGCAACCGGCGTGGTCACCGGGCCTTTGAGGGCCAAGTGATTGCGCTCGATCGAGTGGTACACGTCCTGGGGAATGTACTCGCCGTACTTTTCAAATGCGTTGGCCCCGACCAGGAAAGGCTCCCAGGCAAACTTCGCACCTGTGCCCTCGACTGCCGCTTCGAGGATGGTTACCACCGCACCGGTCACCTCCGGCCCGATGCCGTCTCCGGCGATCAGGGTGACGGTGTGCGTTCTTTCCTGTGAGCCCATTCCCTCTCCTGTTTATCGTTTGCTGGTCTTGGCGGCTTCCCTGGTGTTGAGCAACTGCTCGAGTTCTTCCTTGAACTCGCGTACGTCTTTGAAATCCCGGTAGACGCTAGCAAACCGGATGTAGGCGACTTTGTCGATAGTCCTTAAGTGGTTCATGATCAGTTCGCCGATTTGGTTGGTGGTGCGCTCGCGCTCAGGGGAGTCGACCAGAAAGGCCTCGGTCTCATCCACGATGGCCTCCAGCTTGGCGGCGGAGACGGGGCGTTTTTCGCAGGCCCGCAGCAGGCCGCTGAGGACCTTTTGCCGCTCGAATTTTTCCCGGCGGCCGTCCTTCTTCACCACCATGTAGGGGATCTCGTCAATGCGCTCATAGGTGGTAAAGCGCTTGTTGCAACTCTCGCATTCGCGACGGCGGCGAATGGAGTCTGCTTCTTTGCTTTCGCGCGAATCGACCACTCGATCCTGCGCAAAGCCGCAATAAGGGCATTTCATCAGTAACTAAATTCTATAGTAGTCGTGGCAAGAGGGGGCGAGCCCTACCGCTCACCCCTTCCCGGCTATGCTGCGGGCGCACTCACCTCGACCATAACGCCGCCGGGCGCGTGGCAGTAGAAGCCGAAGGTCCTGGCTCCTCCCCGCTCCAGGATGGCGGGTTCCGGGGCCTCAAAGCCCGCGCCCACGACGCGCGCATGATGCTGCTTTACCTCATCCTCAGATGGGAGAAGAAAGCCCACGTGGAAGAGGGCGGGATAGGTATTGGACACGACCTTCTTGTCGTGCATGAGAATGAGGGCGAAGCCGTCGTCTCCCAGCAAGACGGCGAATTTGCCCGCGCCGCGCTGCTCGGTTACGCGGAAACCGAAGCCGGCCTGGAAAAAACGGGTGAGCTGGGGAACGTCCGATACGGCAAGGTTGATGTGATTCAGTTTGGTCATAAATGCGATCTCCTTCGGTTGGAAGCAGTCGCATGGAACGAGCACTTAGTAAGGCTGACCCATGCGACAGTCTGGCAGTGCACGCGCACTACCGCTATCGCCGTGGGTCTTATCCTGTCGGATAGACAGAGGCTGCAGAAATGGGGTTCCGCAGGAGGCCGGGCTTACCGAACCGGCTGGGCCTTTTTCGGCTGGTCTTTTGATGGCCCAAGGTTGGCCAGGATGCAGAAAATCCGCGGCGGGAAATCTGGGTACGCTCCTCGTAAGCAAAGGTGCTCGCTCTTCAACCAGTCTTAATGTCTAGTCCCGAAGGGACGACCTGAAAGTAGCCCAGGACGTCAGTCCTGGGTATCCAGCGCACGCGAGAACAGTCCCGTAGGGACTGATTGCGTCCTACGGGTTTCAGCCGTCCCTGCCGGGACTACTCAACCTAGCCGACCGCAAACCCAGGACTGACGTCCTGGGCTACTTTCAGGTCGTCCCTTCGGGACTGGATCTCCAGGTAAGGGTGACGCTTCCATTTGGTGCGACGGTGTGAATGACAAGTCCGGGTGGTGTTCATTCCTCTCTCAACTTGCCACAGGCAAGTTAGCTGCTGGGGACGATATAACGACAACCTCACAAAGGTTGTTCATTCCAGACCTAAGTGCAGGCAAGTCAGGCTGCTCCTGATGACACGGAGCGGATGGCTTGGTCCGCAACAACCCCACTCAAGCCAAAACCAAAAGAAGGCTTGAATGGGTCACCCAATCCTTAGTGGCTTATTCAGAGAGCCTACTTCGACTTGCCGCAGGCACGGCGCTTACGTCCGGCCACCGCCCGCTCGCAATGGGCGTCCATCCGGGCCAAGGCCCGCGCCCGTAGCCGTCCGCGCCAGCGCCCTGCTAATGGCGTCGCCTTCATCAATGCAATGCGCTCTCCTGGTGTGCGTAAGATGATGTGCAGGAGGACAAAACGGTTGTAGAATTTTTTGCCATTTGCGAAGCAGAAAAAGATCTCGTATAGAATCGTGCTCGCGCAGCGAGTTTCGCTAACTCGTCACGGACTCTTCGCACCTCTTAGAAGGTCGCCCGACTGGAGCCTGCCTATGCCCTCCCCTCAAAAGCTCGACACTCACCATAAAGCACTCACCCTCAATCTCGATCCGTCGAAGTTCGGATCTTTCGCTGAAATCGGCGCCGGGCAGGAAGTCGCCCGCTGGTTCCTCTTCGTAGGAGGCGCCTCCGGCACGGTCGCCAAAACCATTTCCGCTTACGATAAGGAAGTGAGCGACGATCTGTACGGCTCCGGTTCGCGCTATGTCTCCAAAGAACGGCTGGAAGCCATGCTGGAAAGCGAATGGACGCAGCTCCTCACGCAGCTAAGCAAAACCCGCGGGCCGCACACGCGCTTCTTTTCTTTCGTTGACACCATCTCCGCACGCAACTTCGCCGGGACCAACGAACCCCATGGCTGGGTCGGTCTCCGTTTTCAGTTGCAGCCGGGCGGCCCTCCCAACGACATCCTGTTGCACATCAATATGCTCGATCCTACCAACGTCCTGGAGCAGGAAGCCATCGGTACTCTCGGCGTCAATCTCATCTACTCTGCGTTCTACGAATTGCAAACCCAGAAATCTTTTCTGGAAGGCGTGGCCCAGGACGTCGTCAAGGAGCGCATCGAAATCGATTACATCGATGTTCGCGGGCCGGCATTCGAGACCTGGGACCGTCATACCCTCCTGGCCTACCTGGCGTCCGCGGGATACGCTGAAGCTGTATTTTTTCCCGCCAAAGGCCCCGCGGTTCCCCCGACCGAGGCTCTCTACAAGAAAGCTGTCGTGCTGGCACCGGGATACTTTGGCCACGTGGATGCCGATCACGCGCAAGTTCACGCGCGGCTGTTGGCTTCGGGTATTCAGCAGCTTCAGAATGAGCTGGGCGAAACACACGCGGTGCCGGCCGGCTTTTTTTGCCTTACAGCCAGCTCCTTCGTGCCCAACGACCCGCCTCCGCAGATCCCTGACCTGGTTCGCCGCATCGATGCCCTTCTCGCCTCAGGCGGCGACGTGCTGCTTTTTCGGCAACGCGAGCTCTACCACATGACCGCGCTGGCAAACCGCTATACCAAGGCGCCGGTGCGTTTCGTCTCGGGTCTTTCCCAGGTCATTCGGGCGTTTGAAGACCTTTACGGCAACCTCGAAGGCAGTCATCTCGAGACCCTCGGGCGCCTCTTCGCCCAGAACGTCCGCATTTACGCTTATCCGATGACGGCCGTGGAGCTGCGCGAATGGCTAATCAGCGTTTCCACGACCGGCTGGGAATGGGATGAAACGAATGGTTGGGTTACAGCTGCCAAACTGCGGCGTGCGCCCCCTCTGGGACATTTGTACGCCTATCTTCTCGCCAGCAACTTTCTCGTCCCCATGCCAGTGCCTGCCGCCCCCACCGGCGACGCTTGACCGCCACTGGAGAGGCCGGCTCCTGCTCTTCGGCCTCAACCTGACGACCGGTATTCCCTGGGATGTGGAAGAGTATGCGCTCAGCGAGACTCGATGGCGCCATCGAGGCATGGGCAAATCTGGATTTTGAGCATCGTTTGTTGATGCCGGACGGTTCGGTGAGGTCCCTCCACGTTTTAGCTCGCGCGGTGAAGACCTCCTCTGGCGCCCTAGAATATGTAGGCGCGGTGACGGACGTGACCGTAGCAAAGCAGGCGGAAAAGACGCTTCGGGAGAGCGCCTCGAGCTCCGGGCGGGGGGCCACTTTTCAGTTCATGCTGCACGGCACAGTCGCGGCCCATGTTTGACGACAGGGGCCGGGCAGAGCGGAGCTAGCTATAATACTGTTCACTTAAGTATTCTGATCGCTTCGCGGATATTGATCTTGGACATTGGCTTGCGATGTCGCGGGCGGA
>Ga0302326_10011640_pt1 | contig 18909 bp, 18 predicted proteins | sample Palsa_T0_3_FD_202264 | JGI IMG/M metagenome (GOLD analysis project Ga0302326, IMG submission 202264) | Peat permafrost microbial communities from Stordalen Mire near Abisko, Sweden - Palsa_T0_3 | ecosystem: Environmental > Terrestrial > Soil > Palsa > Peat permafrost | place: Sweden: Abisko...
TCTGCTCAGGCTGCGCGCGATCGCGGGCAGCAGCGCCCAGAAAGCACTCGAGAAGAAGATGACGCAGCTCGACCGCACCAAGAGAGTGCGGATACTCGGTGAGTAGCGGACGTATCGGACGGCAGCGAACGTCGCACCGCGAATGGTCTCCGCGGGCACCGCGCTCACGCGTGCGGGCCGCTTCCAACTGGCGATCACGAAGATCACGCCGATGAAGGACGCGGCATTCAATACAAACGCCGTTCCAACCCCCGCCACTGCGATGATCAGCCCGCCCAGCCCTGGTCCGACGGCGCGAGCGAGGTTGAATTCAATGCCGTTCAGCGCCAGCGCCGGAGGCAGAATTTCCTTCGGGACTAGATCCGGGAAAATCGCGCGCCACGCCGGAGCCTCGACAGCGTCGCCAAGCGACAACGCCAGCGTCAGAATCAGCAGAAGCCACGGCGTCATCAGGTGGCCGATCGCTGCGACCGCCAGCAAGACTCCCACCGCGGCCATCCAGATTTCCGTGCCGAGGATGAGTTTGCGGCGATCGAAAATATCGCCGATGGAACCTGCGGGCAGTGCGAGCAGGAAAAAGGGAAGTGCGGCCGCGGTCTGAATCAAGGCAACGTAGGCCGTGCTGGTGGTCAGCGAAGTCATCAGCCACGCCGCGCCCACCGTTTGCATGAACGATCCGATGTCCGAAACCAGATCTGCAATCAACAAATTGCGAAAGATCGGAACACGCAGAGGACTCCAGGTGCCCACCGAGGGCGCGGATTGTTCGTTGCTGCGCGGCGTCATAGAATTTGGCTCATCTCACTGCGGCATTCATGCGGGCTGGGGCTGCTCGACCAGGAGCCTGGCGTAAGTGGAAGGATCAACGTTTCCCCCGCTGACTACGCAGCACACCGTTTGACTCTTGAACCTCTCCGGCGCAGTCAGCACCGCACCCAGGCTCAGCGCGCCAGTCGGCTCCGCTTTCAGGTTAGCGCGAACGAATAGAAGCCGGACCGCCTCAGCGATTTTATCTTCCGACACTTCGATGATTCCTTCCAGGCCGTGCTGCAGGATTTTCCAGTTGTGTACGCCGAGGCTCAATGTACGCGTGCCGTCGGCGATCGTTTCCGATTCGAACTCGTTGGCGACGATCCGGCCTTCGCGCAGCGATCGCGCACCGTCATTGGCGAGCAACGGCTCGGCGGCGATCACCGGAATTGCTGAGCCGGCGCGGCGCAGCCCAACGATCAAGCCGGAGGTTAGTCCGCCACCGCCCAGCGGCGCGATCACCGCATGAAAATCGTGGTTTAGCGCGGCGATCTCGGTGCCCAGGCGGCTATTGCCTTCGATCACCAGCGGATCGTCAAACGGAGTGGCGATGTGCGCGCCGGGGTTCTCGTCGGCGAGTTGCTGCACTCGTTTCTTCCGGGTGATCACGCGAGTGTCGATCAACTCGACGCGGCCGCCGTATTCGCGCACCGCTGCGATCTTGATTTGCGACGAAGTGGACGGCATCACCACGATGCAGGATTTTCCGGTGAGCGCGCAGGCATACGCCAAAGCCTGGCCGAAATTCCCGGACGAAGCGGTAATGAATAGCTTTTGCGGGACGTTGATGACCACATTGTAAGCGGCCCGAAATTTGAAACTGCCGGTCTGCTGGAAAGTCTCGCTGGCCAGAACGATCTTTGCCCCCAGGTATTTATCGAGACGCGTGGCCTCGATAATCGTTGTGGGGCGGACGATCGCGTCCGCGGAAATATGAGTGCCGGAAGTAGAGCTCATCGAGTTCGCCTCTCAGAAATTCGCCCAGGCATTTTATACCGTGCGCTCATATCCCAAAAGTTTCCGGAGCCGCGAGCGAGTTCAGTCGAATTACGGAGAAATTCACTTTCGCCTTTGGAAGTGAAAAATGCGATTTTGTCGCGATTCGGCAAAAAACGGTCGTTTGTTTTCATATACATCGAAGGGGGTATCAAGACCGTTTATGGGTGGATTTCGCATCCCTTTCGCATCGTTTCTGCGGTCGTGGTTTTGGCCATGGGCTGGCATAGGCTGTGCGAGGCTAGCATTTCCGCGCGGGTGACGGGAAGGGATCATTCCTGTGGATCACGGATTCAGAAGCCCAATGTGATCGGCGGACTGATCAAATACGAATCCAATTCATGTGAATCAGCGCAAGCGAGCTGAGCGCCACCAAAGCCCATAGAATTACGCCCTGCATCAATGGTCGAATCCCTACTTGCCGAATCGTCTGGCGGGTGAGCCCGGTGCCGATCAGGAAAAGCGTCGCGGAAAGGCCGAGCTTGCCGAGCTTGTTGAGTACGGGATACGCCGGAGCGAATTGCGGTAAGTAAGTGTTGGCCACCGCTGCCAGGCAAAAAAAGAGGATGAACCATGGCCACTGGATGCGCGTTTTGGTCTTCTTCACAATTGCGGTAGCTATCGAGAGCGGCACGATCCACAACGCGCGCGCCAGCTTGACGGTGGTACCGATGGCCAACGCCAGCGCGCCGTACTTTGCCGTCGCACCCACCACCGAACTGGTATCGTGAATCGCCAGCGCGGCCCACAGGCCAAACTGAGTCTGGCTGAGGTGCAGCAACCAGCCAATTGTGGGGAATATCAATAGAGCCACCGAGTTCAGAATGAAAACCGTGCCGAGTGACACCGCCATCTCGTCCTCATTCGCTTCGATGATCGGTCCGACCGCGGCGATGGCACTGCCGCCGCAGATGGCGGTGCCCGCGGATATCAGGAAGGAAGAAGTACCTTCGACGCCGAGATAGCGGCCCAGCGCCAGCCCGGCGATCATGGAAATCGTAATTCCGCAGGCGGTATAGATGAATCCCGAGCGCCCAGCGTGAATCACCTGGTGAAGGTTCATACCAAAGCCGAGGCCTACCACCGAAGCCTGCAGCAGTAACTTGCAGAGCACCCTGGTTTGAGATTGGTACGGGTTCTGTAGAGTGAGGCCATACACGAGACCGAGAGCGAGCGACACTGCCGGTGAGAAGATTCCGCTGGCTGCGATGGCGAGTCCCAACCAGAACAGGTTTTTGTTATTCATGCTTCAGAACTTGGTCCATCCCCAAGGAATTGAACTACACTGAAAACCATCGACTTCGCCGGGCTCGCGCGATATTGTGCTGCCCCGGATGCTTCTCTCCAGGTGAAACGGACAACCTCTTGAAATCCAGAATTCTTGCCGCGGCTTCGGGTGCCTTACTCGTATTTGCGATTCTCAGCTTGGCACAGCGCCTCGGCTGGGTCCAGCCTTCTGGTTCCATCCTTGAAACTGTCCGTTGGATCGTAATCCTGCTGTTTGCCGGATATGCGGCCGCAAAACGCTCGCTCACCGCCTGGATTCTGGTGGGTATGGCCGCCGGGGTGGAATTTGGTCATGACTGGCCGGCGCGTGCGGTGCAACTGCAAGTGCTGGGAACCATTTTTCTGCGATTGATCAAGGTAATTATTGCGCCGCTGCTGTTTGGAACGCTGGTGGTGGGAATTGCGGGACATGCGGACCTGAAAAAAGTGGGGCGGATGGGCGTGAAGGCGCTTGTCTACTTTGAAATCGTTTCCACCTTGGCTCTAATCATCGGATTTGTGGCCATCAACCTCAGCCGGGCCGGAGAAGGCGTGAGAATGCCGGCCGGCGCCGCGACGCAGACGTTAAACGCCGTGCCGCACACCGCCAGTGAATTGATCGTGAATATTTTTCCGGAGAATATCGCCAAATCGGTGGCCGACGGTGAGGTGCTCCAGGTGGTGGTCTTCAGCGTGCTCTTCGGCCTGGCGTTGGCCATGGTGCCAGAAGCGAAGCGCCGCCCGCTGCTGAGTTTTGCGGAGAGCCTTTCCGAAACGATGTTCAAGTTCACCAACCTGGTGATGCTCATCGCACCGATCGGCGTCTTCGGCGCAATCGCTTATACCGTGGGCCACATGGGAATGGGAATTCTGTTGCCCTTGCTGCGATTGCTGGGGACCATGTACGCGGCGCTGGGCGTTTTCATACTGCTGGTACTTCTGCCCATCGCGCTTTTGGTTCGAGTGCCAATCCTGCCGTTCCTGAAAGCCGTCGCCGAGCCAGTTACCATTGCGTTCGCCACCGCCAGCTCAGAAGCGGCGCTACCGCGAGCCATGGAGAATATGGAATCGTTCGGCATCCCTCGTGAGACGGTTGCGTTTGTGCTGCCCACTGGGTATAGCTTCAACCTCGACGGCTCCAGCCTCTATCAATCGCTCGCCTTGATTTTCGTCGCCCAGGCCGCGGGGATTCACCTCAGCGTCAGCCAGCAGATCGTGATGCTTTTCACGTTGTTGGTGAGCAGCAAGGGTGTGGCCGGCGTGGCGCGCGCGTCGCTGGTGATCGTGCTGGCCACTGCGACGTCGTTCCACCTGCCGCTTGAGCCGGTTTTCTTGCTGTTCGGCATCGACCAATTAATGGATATGGCGCGCACCGGCGTCAACGTCATGGGCAACTGCTTGGCCACCGTGGTGATTTCGCGCTGGGAGGGCGAAGTCCGGGTTACGCTGCAGAAGACCTAAGCCCGATTGATTTTATCCAGTTCAAGCCAAGGCGGGCTCGGCGAGGAATCAATTTTGACCGCGAAGTTTCCGAAAAATCCTCGACGACCCAATAACCCAGCCACAGAAAGTTGTTCCGAGAAACCGGCCATCGTGGTCATTTGGTCCGTTCCGACGAGAATTTTGATTTTGTGAAAATATATCGGTACAACCGCGCCGCCGATTACGCCACCGAGATCGCTCTTGATCCCATCCTCCAACCGGATTCCGAGTGATCGGCACAGTCCAGCATGGAACATGCAGGAGTGCACGCCTGAGTCTACCCCAGCACTCAAAGAATTTGGTCGGAGGTGAATGCTGATAAATCAGACGCACCTTCATCACCGGCGCCCAGTTGAAGGTCTCGTTGGGAAAAGCCGGATGGTGCGAACCAGGCCAGACTTTGCAGTTGTACCTCAAGACTAAAGCGCCAGATCGTTCCAGCTATGAGGTACCTTCACCAAGACGGGTTCAGGTACTCCATTCTCCTCGGCCTTCTTGACTGCCTCGTCATAGGTCGATCCATACGCGACAACGCGCTCTTCATCTTCCGAGAAAGATGCCCATCCGTTGGGGGGAGCATTCCTAAGGGCTTCGACTCGGGCTTCTGGGCTCGCGGTGAGTACCTCAATTCTGCGTCGCCACCAGGGCTCCTAGCGCGCAGATATAAAGCCTATCGACGAACATTGATAGGGTCAATGAGGCGTTCTACTGAAATGCCGCAACGGCTTAGCGTTCAGCATCTCTCTTGGTATCAGCCCGCTACTGCACGGCAACCGCGAGGCCAGCGAACGCCGCCGTTATTCCTTCGGCTGCTGGGGATGGTTCTTCTCGTAGTCCGCGGTCCAGGGTGGAACCACTCCCGCCATGCGCGCGTAGGCGATCGACTGTCCTAGATGTTCGTGGGCATGGGTCACCAGGAGGTACACGATGTCTCCGTCGTTGGCGTCCGGCCCGAGTTTCTTTTCCGGTTTTGCGAAATCGGCGTTGGTCATCTTTCCCACGGCAGACAGCGCGAACGCGAACGATTGGTTCAACTGGTCGATGATCTTCGCCTTATCGGTGGTTGACTTCTCAAAACCGTCCTTCTTGTAGTCCGCCGGAGGAGTCACACCCAGCATCCCGGGAATCATGTAGTTGGCGCCGGCGATGTGCAGATACACCTCGGCAATCGAACGCACCCCGGGGGCGGGCCTCCAGCTGAACTTATCCGCAGGAATCGCGGCCGCCAGGTCGGTGAGTTTCTTCTCCAGCTCCTGCAGATCCAAAAGCGCCTGTGCTTTCATGTCGTAGCTCGGCGAGGTCTTGTCGGTTTGCTCTGCTGCTGCCGCCCGCGTTAATGCGCCTCCGGACATGAGGCCCAGTGCCAGCACGGCAATTACGAACCTGTTTATCTTGTTCATCTAGGATCTCCTTGGATGTTCGGCCCCCGGAATTTGACACCGCGACCGAACCGACGTTTGTCGTCCGCGAAATCAGTGGCCTTCGTGTGCGTTGCTGACGTGGTGCTCTAGGCTTAGACGCAGCGTAGGGAAAAGGTCTTGCTCAAATTAGAGCGAACTCGACCCGGCTACCCCGCCGCTTTCGGTGGACCGCTCTAGGGGTGTTGCGACGGTCTGGGCGGTTGTAAGCCACGGTTGCTGGGGCGGCGAAACCGGCGCGGAGGGAACTACGCCGTCGGCGTTGGCAAGGCTGGTTCGTTGGGCAGATTAGGCGGGACTTCCGGCTGCGGAGTGGGATTGCTTGCCGGCTCAGGGCGCGGGGGCACCTCGGGGAGCGGTGTATGGGGCTGCGGATCGGCGGGTTGGGGCTGGGGATCGCTGGGAGTAGGATTCGGTTCCATTGAGTACCTCGCTTCATGCGTTCGAGCGTCGCGCAATGAATAGCATTCGCGCGGCGGCGTCGAGAATCAATGAAAGCATGTAGTTCAGCGGCTATCTTGCTGCACGCATCGGAGCTGGCAATCGCCGGGACATGCGCGCCAATCTGGCTCGGGGAAATATAGTCTGGTAGTCTGAGTGCGCAAGTGGAACGCGAAAATCTTCGCACTCCTGGATTTCGCTGCGGGTGCGAAGCGCAACCCTTCGGCGCGTGCCCGGGGTGGTTCCACACTTCCCAAGGAGCTCAACGTCGAATGAGATTTAAGACTGTATTCCTGGCCCTGGCCGTGCTGATGTTCCTGCTGCCCTCGGCGGCGCAGACCAAGCGCAAAGTGATCATCGATCAAGATGCGCGCGGCCCCGCGACCACCGACCAGCAGTCCATGCTGATGCTGCTGCAATCCCCGGACGTCGAGGCGCTAGGCATCACCATCGTCAGCGGCGACATGTGGCGCGACGAGGAAGTAGCGCACACGCTGCGCATGCTCGAGCTCACAGGCCACACCGATGTTCCGGTTTATCCCGGCGCGGTCTACCCCCTTATCAACCGCCTGGATACCATCGAGCGGTGGGAAAAAATCTACGGCCGGGTAAATTACAAAGGCGCCTGGAACCGGATCTCGTCCGGTGACGGCCAACGCGGAGTGTTTCACGGCCCGTTCGAAGTTCCGAACCTCCGGGAAGGGAATCCCACCGCGAAGCCGGCCAGCGAGGATGCCGCCCATTTCATTATTCGGATGGTCCACCAGTATCCGCATCAAGTGACCATCTACGCTGGCGGGCCGCTCACGAACATCGCCCAAGCCATCAGCATCGATCCCAGCGTTCCGGACCTGGCGCAGGAACTAGTGGTGATGGGTGGAAGCGTAGCGCCGGTGGTACCGGCCGGCTGGGAGACCGAAAATCGCCGCGAGTTTAATTTCTGGTGGGATCCTGAAGCGGTGCATATCGCGCTCACCTCGCCCACACCGTGGCACAAAATCACCATCACGACGGTGGACATTTCCGTGAAGACCCGTATGAAGAAGGACTACATCGCCGAAATCGGCAAATCCAAGAGCCCGGCATCGCAATACATCGCGAAGTACGCGGACGAAGAATACATGTGGGACGAACTAGCCGTCGGGGGGTGGCTTGATCCCTCGATTTTCACCAAAGACGTGACGCTCTACATGGATATCGATATTTCGCATGGAGCGGGCTACGGCAACGTGCTGGTCTGGAATTCCGGCGACCAGCCGGGTCTAGGCGAGCAATTAGTGCATCTACCGCAAGAGCTGGATTCCGCCAAGTTTTACAAACTGTTTCAGGACCTGATGGCACGGCCGTAGCTTTTCCGGCAGCCAGGAGCGCACGAGATTAGCGAAGGCCCCAAAAAACGGAAGGACCTCGGGAATTTCACGGGCGCTTTCCATTCCGGCATAGCCTCGCACTTCCGCGCTGGTGCCTCGTGTTATTCGGAACGGTCCTACAATCCGCTAAACGCATTGCTGCCAGACCGGCTGATGCGCTGGATTCCGCATGTCGCGCGCTTTTGGTTTCGCGAGAAATATCCGTTTCGCGATTACACCAGCGGCGAACACGGCAACGGCGTCCACCGGATTGATGACCGCATGGCCATCAGCCTGGCCGCCGACTGGGGCACCGGAACCGACGAAGCGCACATGGTTGCGGACCGCATACGCCAATTCCTTCCGGACTTGACGATTCATCTGGGCGACGTCTATTACGTCGGCGACCAGACCGAAATCGATGAAAATTTTCTCGGCAAGAAAACCAGCCCGTACGAACCCGTGGAGTGGCCGATCGGCGCCAAGGGAAGCTTCGCGCTGAGCGGCAATCACGAGATGTACGCGCGCGGCATGGGCTACATTTCGTCGATACTCCCGCGCATGGGATTTTCGCCGCAGCCCGCCGCGGCGCCCGCCCCGGCCGCGCCGGAAACAGCATCGCCGTCCGGCCAGTGGGCGAGTTTTTTCTGCCTCGAAAATAATTTCTGGAAAATCATCGGCATCGACACCGGCTATTACTCCACCGGTTTCGACTGGGGCAAGCTGCCCATTCTCAAACACATCAAAGCGCTCCTGCGCAATGAACACTTCAAACCCGACTGCCGCATTCCGCAGCCGGTGCTAACGTGGCTCGACGCGGTGGTGAAGCCGAACGACGATGGCCGCGGCCTGATTTTGCTTTCGCATCACGGCAGCCACTCGGCGTTCAGCGATTGGTACAAGGTTCCCGCACGGCAGCTGGCAGGCGCGATTCACCGGCCGGCGATCTGGTTTTGGGGGCATGAACACAAGCTCGCGATCTACGATCGCTTCGGCCCGCCGGGTGGCATTTGCACGTTTGGACGCTGCATCGGCCACGGCGGCATGCCGGTGGAGCGAGCGCCCCATCCCCAAGCCGACTGTCCGGTGATCGGCTGGGATAACCGCCGCTACGACAATGGCGAGAAAATCGACGTTGGCTACAACGGGCACGCCAATCTGACTTTCGACGGTCCGACCCTGCGAGTGGAATACGTCGATCTGATGGGGCAGCCACTTTTCAACGAATCGTGGCGTGCCGATCTGAAATCCGGAACGCTGGAAGGCCCGAATCTTCAAAAGGTTTCCGCCGATCCGCACGTCCACATTCGCGCGTCGGCTCCCCCGGCGATCTAGCATTTTTCGTGATCGGCACCGACCGTACGAGCCCCCGCGCCTCTGCGTTAGAAAATCTCGATCCCGTTACACGTTTCTCCCGATTGCTGCACACCTCCGCCGTGGTGTTACCTTGTGCCGCTCGGTTTTAGTTCCAGGAGGCTTAAGATGCGAAGTCCACTCGGCATCATCGTTCTGATCGTTATTGTTCTGGCGCTGGTCGGCGCACTACCGTCTTGGCCCTACAGTGCGGGTTGGGGCTACTATCCCAGCGGCGGTTTGGGTCTGGTCCTGCTGATCGTCTTGATTTTGGCCCTGACCGGCCGGCTCTAGCATCGCCGCACGCGCGGGCGCCAAATGCAGCGCCCCGTTTCCGTGCGACATCAGAGCCAAACGCGTCTGGTTCCATGACTCCCTTGCGTGTGGGGGCTTGTTCTGATAGCCTCGCCGCCTTATCGGTAACCTAGCTCTTGGGAGACGCAGATGCCTCATTGTTCGAAGTGCGGGACGTTAACGCAGGATGGAGCGGGTTTCTGCCCAAATTGTGGAGCGCCGCTAGCTGCCGGCGTGCCTGGTGCCGCGGGTGGCTCTGTTCCCCCTCCGGCGGCCAGTTATGTTCCGCCAGCCCAGAGCGTCGATACCGGCCTTGAGGAAAACGTCGCGGGTTTGTTGTGTTACTCGGTAGGCTGGGTTACTGGACTCGTCTTTTACCTGATCGATAAGCGTCCCTTCGTGCGGTTCCACGCCGCGCAGTCGATGGTGGTTTTCGGGGGCCTTACGGTTCTGAGGGTCGTGCTCGTTTTGTTCCTCGCAGCTAGTCACGGCGCCGGACTCATGCTCTTTCCTCTGATTGGGTTACTCCAGATGTTGCTCTTGCTGGTTGGGGTGATCCTATGGGTCCTGTGCATGGTGAAGGCCTACCAGCACGAGCTCTATCGTCTGCCGATCGCGGCTGACATTGCCGATAACCTCTGCAAGCGGTAATTCTTAGTTTGGCATCCGTCGGATGTTCGCGGGATGTAGGCTGGCATTCGCTAAAGTTCATTGCGTCAGGGAAAATTGCGGCCCGATTTGCTTGCCGCTTGACTTTCTTTCCTCCTCTCGCCATTCTTATTGGCTTTCCGGATTTGCTCTTGATTCGTTAAGCGGCGTCCACGGGGGAGAGTTTCGTGAAGGTGCGAGTTTGCTTCCATGATAAATGCTTTGATGGCGCGTCTTCCGCGTCCATTTTTTCGCGCTTTTACCGGGAGCGCATCGACCCCCAGGTCACTTTTGCGTATACCGGCATGACCCACACCGCCGCGAAACCCTTCGAAGACGGTATTTTCGACGGCGATGAAAATGCCATCGTCGACTTCAAGTATTCCAGCTCGCCCCGGCTTACCTGGTGGTTCGATCACCATCAGAGCGCGTTCCTCACTCCCGCGGATGCGACGCACTTTCGCGAACAGCACTCGCCGCAGAAGTTTTTCGATCCCGATTTCAGGTCCTGCACCAAATTTATCGCCACCATAGCCGCCGAAAAATTCGGTTTCGATGCGGTGCCTCTGGCCGACTTGATTCACTGGGGCGATATTATCGATGGCGCACAATTTGAATCCGCGGAGGCGGCGGTGGGCATGGCGGAACCGGCCATGCAGCTCGCGCTGGTCATCGAAAACGCGCCGGAACCGGATATGTCCGCGAAGCTGATTCCGGAGATCGCATACCGGCCGTTGGGGGAGATCGTTCAGCTGCCGCTGGTGGCCCGCCATCTGCCGCAGTTGCTGGAAAGGCATCGCAAATCGGTGGACGTATTCCGGGAGCGGGCGAATTTTCGCGACGGGGTGATATTTTTCGATTTCGGCGATTTGGAAATGGATGGCTACAACAAATTCATTCCTTACTTCCTGTTCCCGGAGGCGTTTTACACCGTGGGCGTTACTGCTTCTCCGGTTCGCAGCAAAGTTTCCGTGGGGACCAACCCGTGGCGGGAAAGTCCCAGGCCGGTGAACCTGGCCAGCCTGTGCGAGAAATACGGCGGCGGAGGCCACGCCAAAGTCGCCGCCATTTCGCTTAGCCCCGACGATCTCGAGCGCGCTCGCCGGATCGCCATCGACATCGCCGACTTCCTTCGCCGTTCCTGACCGGGTCTTGGCGGCGCGTTTCGGCGCCGGCCGCGTCATCCGTTTGCATTACCCTTTCCCCTCAAAGCCCACCCCATCGTTTCCCCGATTCCGCCTTTCGTATAGAATTACCAGGTCATTCACGCGTGAATCTCTTACCTATAGGCGGAGACGACAGATGATCCTGGACACGATCGCGATTCAAGCCATCTTGCCCCATCGCTATCCCTTTCTGATGGTTGACTCCATCATCGAGATGGAAGGCCTCAAGCGGATCGTCGGCATCAAGAACGTCACCATCACCGAATATTTCTTTCAAGGTCATTTTCCGGGCAAACCGATCATGCCCGGCGTCCTGATTCTCGAATCCCTGGCCCAGGCCGGCGGAGTGCTGCTTCTGAACCAGGTTCCCGACCGCGAAAGCAAGTTGCTCTACTTTGTTGCTATCGATGGCGCACGATTTCGCCGCCCGGTGGTTCCTGGCGACCAGCTCCGTCTGGAAGTCACCACGATCACCTGGCGTGGAGGCTTCTGCAAGATGCAAGGAAGGGCCACGGTGGACGGCGAACTAGCGGCCGAAGCCACGTTGATGTGCAAGATGGTTGATCGCGAGATGGTTGTAACAGCGGCGGCGGGGACACCCGCGCCCGCGTCCGCCGAAGCGGTCAAGTCTTGAGTCCGAGCCGGCGTTGCCGCATGTCCAAGAGGATTCATCAGTGAGTTCTCCGCCAAGTGCGCCCGTGAACCTAATCGACCCACGCTCCGTCATTTCTCCCAGCGCGCGGCTCGGCCCGGGAGTTCGCGTGGACGCGTTCGCGGTGGTCGGCGACGAAGTGGAGCTGGGCGAAGGCTGCCACCTCGAACCGCACGCCTCGATCAAAGGTCCGGCAACGCTCGGTCCGCGCAATCATCTGCACTCTTTCGCTGCGTTGGGCGGCGATGCGCAGGACCTCACTTTTCACGGCGAACGGGCCACGCTGGAAGTGGGCTCCGACAATCAATTTCGCGAATTCTGCACTATCAGCCGCGGCACCGCCAAAGGCGGCGGCGTCACCCGCGTCGGTAGCCACAATCTGATCATGGCCTACGCGCACATCGCGCACGATTGTGTGGTTGGCGACCACACTGTATTTGTGAATGGCGCGCAGTTGGCCGGCCACATTCATGTGGACGACTATGCCACCATCAGCGCGTACTGCGCCCTGCATCAATTCGTCCGCATCGGGCGCTACAGCTACATCGCAGCGAACACCGTGATTACCCAGGATGTGCCGCCATTTTCCAAAATCGCCGCTCCCCGCGAGACTCGCTGCGTGGGCGTGAACGGCATCGGCCTGCAGCGCCAGGGTTTTGACGCCGAGCGCATGGAAAATATCGAACAAGCCTATCGCCTGCTGCTGCGCTCGAAATTGAACACTTCGCAGGCCGTCGAAAAGATGAAAGAAACCTTGGGCGCCTCGCCGGACGTCTTAGAACTGATTGCCTTCATCGAATCGACTTCTGACCGCGGTTTGACGAAATAAAGGAAAGCCATGCCTTCCTCAACCCAATTCACTGGAACCACGGGCGGCTGGGGTTTGATAGCCGGCAATGGCGATTTCCCGTTTCTGGTGCTGGAGGGCGCGCGCAGCCAGGGAATCGAGATGGCCGTCTTTGCGATCCGCGAGGAGGCTTCGCCGGAGCTGGAAAAGCATGCGTTGCGTCTGCATTGGCTTGGTCTGGGCGAACTGAGCCGCGCCATCGAGCTGTTGCACAAGGAAGGCGTTAAACACGCGGTGATGGCCGGGCAAGTGAAGCACAACAAAATTTTCAGCGCGGTGCGTCCGGATTGGAAGCTGGCAAAAGTAATTTTTTCGCTTTCCAAGCGCAACACGAATTCGCTGATCGGCGCCGTGGCCAAAGTGCTGGAAGAGGAGGGAATTGAGCTGGTCGATTCCACTTCGTTTCTGGCGCCGCTGATTCCCGGCCCCGGCGTTCTGACTCGTCGCGCGCCGGACGTGGAGGAAACCGCGGACGTGGCTTACGGCCGCAGCATTGCCCGGCAAATCGCGGGGCTGGACCTGGGCCAGACGGTGGTAGTCCGCGATCGAGCCTGCGTCGCTATTGAGGCCATGGAAGGCACCGACGAAACCATCGAGCGCGCCGCACGGATCACCGGCAACCAGCGGCTGGTGGTGGTAAAGGTCAGCAAGCCGAACCAGGACATGCGCTTTGACGTCCCGGTGGTGGGCCTGCGCACCATCGAAGTGATGCGGCGGTCGAACGCCACCGTCCTGGCCATCGACGCCGCGCGCACGCTGCTCTTCGATCGCGAAAAGCTGATCGCAGCAGCAAACGACGCAGCCATCGCGATCGAAGCCACCGTGCCGGTGGACGCGCTACAACCGGCCGCGGCCGAAGCCGGCGACTGAGCATTATTTTAAGTGGAGTGCTGAGGGTTCGTAGCAGGGGATGATTTGACCGAAAAAAACATAAGGGTGGCCGTAGCCGGCGTAGGAGCCTTCGGCCGCAACCACGTCCGCGTGTGGAAGGAATTAGAAGGCGTCGAACTCGTGGGCGTCCTGGACGCCAATGCCGAGCGCGCCCAAAAAGTGGCGGAGGAGTTCGCCACGGTAGTCCTGAAGGATTTCGACGACCTGGCCGAGCGCGCCCAAGCCGTCTCGCTAGCGGTTCCCACTGCCGAACACGCCAGAATCGGCTGCGAGCTGCTCGAACGCGGTCTGGACGTCCTGGTAGAAAAACCAATCGCCGCCTCGCTCACCGAAGCCGACGCCTTGCTCGCCGCCGCCAAACGCAACAATCGCATCCTGCAAGTTGGCCACCTGGAACGATTCAATCCTGCGGTAATCGCCGCCGAAAAAATCATATCGCGGCCGCTATTTTTCGAGATCCATCGCATGGGCGTTTTCTCGCCGCGCAGCCTCGATATCGATGTGGTCTACGACGTCATGATTCACGACCTGGAAATCCTGCTGGCCTTCGTGCCCTGGCCGGTGGCTGACCTCCGCGCCGTGGGCATTCCCGTCCTTACCGACAAGGTGGACATCGCCCACGCCCGCATTGAATTCGAAACCGGCGCCGTCGCGAACCTCACCGCCAGCCGCGTCTCCACCGAACGCGTCCGCAAGATGCGCTTTTTTCAGGAGCACGAATACGTTTCCATCGACTTCACCCGCCAGGATGTCTTGCGCGTTCAAGTCGATCCGCCTGCGGCGCGCGCCCCGGGCGCGCCTGTGGAATTACCCATGCCGCGGTTTGAAACTCTCGGCTCTGGCCACGAAGAGCCGCTGCTCGCCGAACTCCGCGCTTTTGCGGATTCCGTGCGCACCCGGCAGACGCCGCGCGTGGATGGCGTAGTCGGGCGCCGCGCCCTCGAGCTGGCTGACCGCGTGATGGCGGGCATCCTGGAACACTCCCGGCGCGTCCAACACTCCACATTGGCCCCTCAGGACACTCGATGATCGCGCGCACCCTCGTCCCCACTGACGTCAAGCCCATCACCCTGGACGAAGCCCGCAAGCCTGCGCAGCGTTTGTCGTCGCCTCTCGATGGCCGCAGCATCATCCCTCTCGACATGCCCATCCTCCCGATGGATGCGCGCACCAACATTCCCTCCCACGTTCCGCTGGAATCGCTCACCAATCGCACTTTGGTGCCGCGCAGCATGCCGGTCACCCCGATGGAATTTACTCCGGCGCTGCCCCGGCACCTGCCGCTCGCGGTGCTCGAAGCACGCACCGTAATGCCGGTGCAGATCAACCCGGTCACCGAAGAGGACGTTCGCCGGCTCGAGCAGCTTCCGGTGGTGACGTCCCAGCTGTTGGAGATGGTCGAACCCGACGTGATGACCACCGGGGAAGTAAACCTGTGGACGCGGCCGGTGGAGGAAAAGGACCAGAAAGAGAACAACGTCTCCCGCATCGCGTCGTTGGTCGTGCATATTGGGCTTATCTTGCTTGTGATTTTTCTCCCGGGTTTATTTGCATCCCGCGCGCCCACTACCGCAGACTACGAATTGGCACGCCGGCAATTGAGTTTCGTCCCCAACTTCCTACCGTCCTCGCCGGGCGAAATTACTCACAAGGCCCCCGGACCGGCCGGGCCCAAGCTGCACATTGCCCCGGGAACTCTGAATAAAGTTGCGCCGCCGCGTCCGGTGGAAGCGCCTCCGGCGCCGGTAGTTCAGCGCCCGCAGGCGGAATTGCCGTCGGCGCCAGCTCCGCGGCCATCGATCACCGAGCAACCCGTGCAAGTGCAGACCGCTCCGCCCCCTCAGGCGCCTCCAGTCCACAGCGACACATCTTTGCCGCCGCCGCAGCCGGGCAAATTGAATCTCGGTATTCCGAGCCTATCGCCTAGTCGTGCGCTGGCGCAGTCGGAGAAGAATTCAATGAGGGGCGGCGGAGGCCCAAGCGGAGGGATCGAAGGTCCGGTTCCGAACGGTGGTGGTGGAGGCGGCGGTGGCGGAGGAGGTGGCGGGGGCGGACGGGGGCAAGTCGGCAATGGGTACCAGATGCTCACCGATCCACAGGGCGTCGATTTCGACGGCTACCTGCGCCGCGTGTTAGACAGCGTCAGGCGGAATTGGTATGCGGTGATCCCAGAATCAGCCCGGCTGGGCGAGCAAGGCCGCGTGACCATCGAATTTAAGATTCAGAAGGACGGCACCGTACCGTTCCCCGATCCTAGCCTTATTCGCACTTCGGGCAAGGACCCGCTCGATCGTGCCGCCATGTCCGCGATTCGATCCTCGAGTCCGTTTGAGCCGTTGCCCAGCGCGTTTCCCGGTCCGTTCATCGAGTTGCGCTATTTTTTCTACTATAACCTTCCGCTCGACTACCAGTGAGGCTCTCGCGTAACCAGGTCGTCGGCGCCCTGCTGCTAGCTCTGCTGGCGCTCCTGTTTCTCTTGCTTCGTCATTGGATATTTCGCGGATGACCGCGCTGCCACGGCTCGTCGTGGTTCTCGGGCCGACCGGCTCCGGCAAGTCGGCGCTGGGAATTCGCCTGGCGCACCAGCTCGACGGCGAAGTCCTGGTATGCGACTCCACCCAGATATATCGCGGCTTTGATATCGGCACCGCTAAAGTGCTTCCTGCCGAGCAGGAGGGTGTTCCGCATCACCTAGTGGATCTCGCGGATGCCCTGGAAATTTTCACCGCCGGAGAATATCGCCGCGTCGCGCTGGACGCCCTCGCGGATTTGCGCCGCCGTAACAAACTCCCGATACTGACCGCCGGCACCGGCCTGTATCTGCGGGCCTTGCTGGAAGGTCTGGCCGATGCTCCCACACGCTCCGAGGCGCTGCGCGAACGTCTAAAACAGCGCTCCGGCGCAAAATCTCCAGGCTACCTGCATCGGTTGCTGGCGCGCTTGGATCGCGACTCGGCCCAGCGAATCGCCCCAGCCGATACGCCAAAACTAATTCGCGCCATCGAAGTCTGCCTGCTAACCGGCAAAACCCTAACCCAGATCCACGAAGAGGGACGCGATAAGCTTCAGGGGTTCGAAGTACTAAAAATTGGGCTGTCCCCTCAACGGGACGAGCTGTACGCGAGGCTGGATGCCCGCGTCTCCACAATGCTAACCGCCGGCTGGCTGGAAGAAATAGCCCGCCACCGCCAGCAGGGAATCGCAGCAGACGCCAAGCCTTTCCAGTTCATCGGCTACTCGCAGCTAAGAGCGCACCAAGAAGGCCGCGCGACGCTGCCCGACGCGATCAAAGAGATCCAGCAAGCCACAAGAAGATATGCCAAGCGCCAGATGACGTGGTTCCGTCGGGAAAAAGAAGTCCATTGGCTCAACGGTTTCGGCGACGCCCCCAAAATCGCGGCCCTAGCCGTGCAAATACTAGGGCCAACCCGCAACTCCTAGCGGCTGCCTCAGGCGAAAATGCATAGGTGCACACTTCATGTCCCGCAGCGACTTATGCTGGAAGGGTTGCTGAGCGAAGCGAAGTGGGTGCCCCAGGTGTCGACTTCACACCTTGGGTTCTCTACGTTTTTGACTTGGCCTTGCCTTGCGTAGATTCTCCCTTGAATATCAGACAAATTTATCGACGATAGGGTTGCTGAGCGAAGCGAAGTGGGTGCCCCAGGTGTCGATTTCACACCTGGGTTCTCTACGTTTTTGACTTGGCCTTGCCTTGCGTAGATTCTCCCTTTAATATCAGACAAATTATCGACGATAGGGTTGCTGAGCGAAGTGAAGTGGTGCGCCAGGATTTCACACCTGGGTTCGCTACGTTTTTCACTTGGCCTTGCCTGCAGAATTTCCATGGTCCCTAAAAATCAGGTGGTTTGGCGGGATTTGATGCAGTGGATGGCGCAGACGATGACCCGAAGCATCCGCCCAAAGTTTCTCCGGCTCATCTCACGGTCACCGTTCTATTTCTAACTCCACTTCGTTTGACCTGGTTGGCGCGCAAGCAGGTGGCTTGTCCTCGACGAAATCGGCCATTTCCAGTCTCAGGTTCCCAGGGTTTGTTGCAAAATTCATTCCCGTGTCGAAATCAATTACGCCTTCCCGAATCAGCCTCTCAATTTCTCCGTCGAAATGTTGCATGCCTTCGGTGGTGCCGTCGCGCATGGCGTCCAATAGCGTCTTGCCCTGGTTCTCCCCCTTTAGGATGTACTGCTGCGTGCGCAAGGTGGCTTTCAAGATTTCAAGAACCGCAACACGGCCGCAGTTATCTTTTCGGGGGATAAGACGCTGCGAGATGATGTACCGGAAGGACTTTGCAAAGCGATTTCGGATGGCCTGCTGATCGCCTAATGGAAAGACACCGATGATCCGCTCGAGCGTCGAAGAGGCATCAATCGTATGCAACGTGGACAGCACCAAATGCCCCGTCTCGGCCGCTTCCAGCACGATCTCGATGGTTTCCTTATCGCGCATCTCGCCCACCAGGATGACGTCGGGCGATTGCCTCAAGGCCGCGCGCAGCGCCAGATCGAAGCGGGGAGTGTCGCTATGCAATTCCCGCTGATGGATTATCGATTTTTTGTGACTGTGGGAAAACTCGATGGGGTCTTCGATGGTGACGATATGGCACGCCTTGGTCTCATTGATGAGGTTAAGCAGAGCCGCCAACGTCGAAGACTTGCCCGACCCAGTGGAACCCGTTACCAATACCACTCCCGTCTTGAGTTCGGCGATCTGAGCGAATTGCAGCGGCAAGTTCAGTGAGGCGATGTCGGGAATATTTGTAGGAATTGACCGCATGACGATCGCGTAGGTTCCTCGTTGGCTGAAGACATTCACCCGCAAGCGAGCTAACGCCGGAATGCTGTATGACACATCGCAAGAGCCCTCTTCCTTCAGCCTTTGCTGCGCTAATGGATTTGCGCCGATCATGTCGGCCGCAATCCGGGCTGTGTCTGCCGGGCTGAATTTCTCCACGCTGGGAATCTTTAGTTGCACCAGGTGCCCGTTCAATCGGGCATGCGGCGCTTGATAAGGAGACAAAATCAGGTCACTGGCGTGCTTGGAGGCCAGTAGCATCTCAGAAATGATTGCCGAGGTGGAAAGAGGTTGTGCGTCTTGTTGGGTAAGAGGTGGATTCATAAGGTGTCTCTAATGTTTAAGCGGCGAAGAAAATCGCGAATGTAAGATTAGATTTATTCGTACCTTAAGACTGTGCCCACTGAACCGTGCGGTCAATTCATTTAGGGGACGAGTGTAGATAATGGGTTACTTGTTTCCGGCACAATATCGCCCCTACGGCCTC
>Ga0302326_10011642_pt1 | contig 18903 bp, 15 predicted proteins | sample Palsa_T0_3_FD_202264 | JGI IMG/M metagenome (GOLD analysis project Ga0302326, IMG submission 202264) | Peat permafrost microbial communities from Stordalen Mire near Abisko, Sweden - Palsa_T0_3 | ecosystem: Environmental > Terrestrial > Soil > Palsa > Peat permafrost | place: Sweden: Abisko...
GGGGTCTTGTGCGATCCGCGCAGACCGAGCATCCGGGCCGAATCGTGCTGGTGGATTCCGATGTGCCACTGAGTGATTTGACGGCTGTCGCGGTCCTGGCCGCCGGTGAACCGCAGGCGTTGGTGCGCGGGGAAACCGTGTACACCGGCCGGGTGCACGGCAGCCGCGCCGTGGATACCCTGCTGGCACCGCCGAGCGACGAGCCGTGGCGACTGGGCATGTCCAGCAAGGGCACGTTCGAGAACCTGATCGTCGAGACGATCCCGGACGCCGATGCTCCACTGGAGCCCGGGCAGGTCCGGGTGGCGGTGCGCACCATGGCGGCCAACTTCCGCGACGTGATGATCGCGCTCGGCCTGTATCCCGACGAGGACGCCGCCATGGGTGTGGAGGCGTCCGGCATCGTGATCGAAACCGCCTCGGATGGCGGTCGTTTCACTGTCGGCGACCGGGTCACCGGATTGTTCCCGGAGGGCACCGGCAGCCTGGCGGTCACCGATGCGCGCCTGCTGATGGAGATCCCGACCGGATGGTCGTATCAGGAAGCCGCGACGGTGCCGGTGGTGTTCGCGACGGCGTACTACGCGCTGACCACGTTGGCTGATGTCACACCTGGCCAGCGGGTGCTGATCCATGCCGGCGCCGGTGGTGTGGGTATGGCGGCGATCCAGCTGGCTCGGCATTTCGGGTTGGAGGTGTTCGCCACCGCAAGCCGGGGCAAGTGGGACACGCTGCGGTCCATGGGCTTTGACGACGATCACATCGGCGACTCGCGCACCTTGGAGTTCGAAGACAAGTTCCGTGCGGCGACGGGCGGTCGCGGCGTGGACGTGGTGCTGGACTCGCTGGCCGGCGATTTCGTCGACGCGTCACTGCGTCTGGTCGCCCCCGGCGGGGTGTTTCTGGAGATGGGCAAGACCGACATCCGGGAGTCTGACGCGATCGCGCGGGAGTACCCGGGCGTGCGCTATCGCGCGTTCGACCTCTTCGAGGCGGGGGCAGACCACATCGCGGGGATGCTCACCGACCTGGCCCGGTTGTTCGACGACAGCACGCTGCGCGCGTTGCCGCGCACCGTGTTCGACGTGCGTCGGGCCGGCGCGGCGCTGCGCTACCTCAGCCAGGCGCGTCACACCGGCAAGGTGGTGCTGACGATGCCGAACACCTGGGCGTCGGGCACCGTGGTGATCACCGGTGGTACCGGGATGGCGGGTTCGGCTCTGGCCCGCCATGTGGTCGCTCATCATGATGTCCGCAACCTGGTGTTGATCGGTCGGCGTGGTCCGGATGCACCGGGCGCGGCGGAGTTGGCTGCCGAATTGGAGGCCACCGGCGCCGCGGTATCGCTGGTGGCGTGTGACGCCGCCGATCGGCCGGCGCTGGCCAAGGTCTTGGCCGATATTCCCGTGCAGTACCCGTTGTCTGCGGTGTTCCACACCGCGGGTGTCCTGGACGACGCGGTGGTGACCTCGCTGACGCCCGAGCGGGTGGATGCGGTGTTGCGGGCCAAGGTGGATGCGGCCTGGAATCTGCATGAGTTGACACGTGATACGTCGATTTCGGCGTTCGTGATGTTCTCGTCGATGGCCGGCTTGGTGGGCTCGTCGGGTCAGGCCAACTACGCCGCGGCCAACAGCTTCCTGGATGGGCTCGCGGTGCATCGCCGGACACAGGGTCTGCCTGCGGTCTCGTTGGGCTGGGGTCTGTGGGATCAGACCAGCAGCATGACCGGCGCGCTGGAGGCGGTCGACTTCGCCCGCTTCGCCCGCGACGGCATCGTGGCGATGTCCTCAACCGAGGCACTGCAGTTGCTCGACACCGCAATGGCGATCGACCAGCCGTTCCTGCTGCCTGCCCGGATCGACACCACCGCGCTGCGTGCCAAGTTCGACGGTGGCACGCTGCCGCCGATGTTCGTCGATCTGATCAATGCGCCCGCACGGCGTCAGGTTGACGACTCGCTGGCCGCCGCCCAGTCGAAATCCGCGCTACTGCAACGCCTCGACGGCTTGGCCGAGGACGAGCAACAGGCCGTGCTGCTGGATCTGGTGCGATCGCACATCGCGACCGTGTTGGGCAACAGCACTCCCGAGTCGATCGACCCGGACAAGGCGTTCCAGGAGTTGGGCTTCGACTCGCTGACCGCTGTCGAGATGCGCAACCGGCTGAAAACCGCCACCGGGCTGCCACTGTCGCCGACCCTGATCTTCGACTACCCGAACTCCACGGCGCTGGCGGGTTACTTCCGTCACGAGCTGGTCGGCGCGTCGACCGAGGCGGTGCCGCACGCCGCGCCCGGCGAAGAGGAGATCCAGCGGGTGCTGGCGTCGATTCCGGTCAAACGCCTTCGGCAGGCCGGCGTGCTGGAGTTGCTGCTCGGCCTCGCGAATGAGGCCGCCGGTGGCGACACCGAACAGGCCAGGGAAAAAGACATCGCCACAATGGATCTCGATGACCTTGTCAATGCCGCGTTCCTGGACGACGACGACTAGCCGGATGAGGTTCGAGGTTCGCCTGTGAGGATCGCCGTCACCGGCGCCAGCGGAGCGGTCGGCCGCGGCGTGGTCCTGCGACTGCTCAGCCAGGGCCACGACGTGATCGGGCTGGCCCGTCATCGTCCTGAAAGCTGGCCGAGTGCAGCAGGCTTCGTGCAGAGCGATATTCGTGACAACGCCGGCGTAGAACGGCTCGTGTCGGGCGCCAACGTCGTCGTGCACTGCGCCTGGGCGGTCAACCCGGCCCTCGACGATCCGAGCACTCACGAGATCAACATCGGCGGCACGGCCAACGTCCTCGACGCGATGGCCCGAGCCGGCACCCGCCGCATCGTGTTGGCATCGTCGGCTCATGTCTACGGCAGCGATCGCAGCATCCAGCTGTCGGAAGATGCTGATCGCCAACCTGTTTCGGCCTACGGACTGGACAAGGCTCGCGTCGAGGTGATGGTTGCGGCATGCGGCGTGCAGTGGGTCACGATCCGGTCGGCCGCCATCCTGGGCCGGGGTGTGGACAACTGGGTTCGACGGGTGCTGGCGTCGCTGGTCTTTCCCGCCGGGTCGGCCGATCGCGCTGTGCAGGTTGTGCACAGCGACGACGTGCACCGGGTGTTCGCCCGGGCAGCGGTTGACGCGGGCATCGACGACGGACCGGTCAATCTTGCCGCGTCGGGGAAGCTCACGCTCGGTCAGATCGCCGACGCGCTTGGGCGGCCGACAGTGCGGTCGGGCTTGCTGGCCAAGCTGGCTGGACAGCTGGGCTCGCCCGCCGAGCTGGACCTGCTGCTGAGTGGTCCATCGATGAATACCGCACTCCTGCACGATAAATGGAACTTCACACCGGCATGGACAGCGCGGGAATGTGTCGACGATACCGCGCTGGCAGTGCGCGGCCGGGTCAGCATCGGCACCTGGTCGACCTCGCTGCCGTGGCGGCTCACGCATGCCCAGGACATCCCGGCCGTCGATACGGCCGCCGCTGACGGTGTCGCCCCGGTGCTGGCCGGTCCGGAGGGCGGCAACGGCGAATTCGACTCACCGATCGACCTCCGGTTCCCGACCTACCTGGCCACCAACTTATCTGAGGCGCTGCCGGGTCCGTTCTCGCCGTCGTCGGCGTCGGTGACGGTCAGAGGGCTGCGTGCATCGGGTGCGATCATTGCCCGGCGACTGCGACCCGGCGGACTGATTCAGCGCGAGATGGCGATGCGGACCGTCGGGGTTTTCGCGCATCGGCTGTATGGCGCCATCACGACCGCGCACTACATGGCCGAGGTCGTCCCATTCGTCAAGCCCGAGACGGTGGTTCGGCAGAGCCAGTACTTCGGGGAGAGTGTGCTCGCCGTGCCGATTCACGGTGAGCAGCAGGTAACGCCGGAATCGGGCAGCGCCACGGGTCCGTTGCGCACGGTCCGCAACCTGGGTGTGTTCGGAGTCAACCTGGCCGGGCTGATCGTGGGTGCCGACCGCGACACCCATGACTTCGTCGACGACGTCGAACGACTGGAAGAGATTGTGGCGGGCGATCTTTCGCAGCTCGCCGAGCCGCGGCTGCAGAGCTTGATCTTGTTGGCGCGCGACCATGTCGTCGACGGTTGGGTTCTGGCATCCGGGTCGTTCATGGCGATCGCCGCGCTGAGCGTGATCCTTCGTGGTCTGAACGGACGCGACATGTTGCTGCAGGTCGGTCAGTCGCTGGCCAGCGCGGGTCCGCTGACTGCTGTGTACCGAATCGCGGACGCCGCCCGACGTGATCCCAACGTCCTTCGGAGCCTGGCCAAGGCTGGCGACCATCTCGACGAACTCGCCGCGGACGCCCCGGAATTCCACGCGACCGTGCTGGCCGAACTGAAACTCATCGGCCACCGCGGTCCCGCAGAACTGGAGATGCAATCGTCCAGCTACGCCGACGACCCGGAGTTGATGCTCCGCATGGTGTCGAGATCGCTTGACGTGCCCACCCGCGCGGAGATAATCCGACCGGCGATCCCGTTGCGCGCGCGACCGGTCGCTTTACTTGCCGCCCACCAGGTTCGTGATCGCGAAGTCCGACGCGACCGCGTGGTGCGGGCGAACTGGGTGCTGCGCAATCTCCTTCGCGAGCTTGGCCGGAGACTGGTGACGTCGGGCGTGCTTTCCGACGCCGACGACGTGTTCTATCTGTTGGTCGACGAACTCGACGCGCTGCCGGCCGATCCGGCCGCGCTGGTCGCCCGGCGGCGTGCCGAACAGCTCAGGCTGGCCGACGTCGTGCCGCCCGCGGTGTTCAGCGGCGATTGGCGGGCCGGCGCCGTCGCGGCGAGCGTGCTGAACCCCGGGGAGTCCCTCACCGGAGTCGGCGTGTGCGGCGGACCGATCCGCGGTCGGGTACGGATCGTCCGGCCGGACACCATCGACGACCTGCAAGCCGGTGAGATCCTCGTTGCCGAGGTCACCGACGTCGGCTACACCGCCGCGTTCTCCTACGCGGCCGCCGTGGTGACGGAACTGGGCGGGCCGATGTCGCATGCCGCAGTGGTCGCGCGCGAATTCGGCATCCCCTGCGTGGTGGACGTGCAGGCGGCGACCCGGCGACTGCCACCCGGGGCGCTGATCGAGGTCGACGGCAGCAGCGGGACGATCGACGTCCTGGAACTCGACCCGTCGGGCGACACCCCCTGACGTTCGATACCGTCGGGTGATGCACGAACACACGGTCCGCGTGACCACGGCCATCGGCACCGTCGAAGGCTTCACCCGCGACGGCGTGCACCGCTGGCGGTCCATTCCCTACGCCCAGGCGCCGGTTGGCACGCTGCGGTTCCGGGCGCCGCGGCCGGCTCAGCCGTGGCGCGGCGTGCGTTATTGCCACGGCTACACCAAGTGCGCACCCCAGGAGCGCCGTTACACGCTCATGGGTGTCGGCAAGTACCAGCCGATGGGGGAGGACTGCCTCACCCTCAACGTCGCGGCCCCGGAGGCTCCCGACACCGGACCGCTGCCCGTCATGGTCTTCGTGCACGGCGGCGGATACATCCTGGGCAGCTCGGCCACGCCGATCTACGACGGGGTGGACCTGGCTCGCCGCGGCTGCGTCTACGTCTCGGTGAACTACCGGCTGGGCGCTTTGGGTTGCCTCGATCTGTCGTCGTTGTCGACCGACGACGTCATCATCGACAGCAACCTGTTCCTGCGTGACGTCGTGCTGGCCTTGCGCTGGGTCAAAGACAACATCGCCGCGTTCGGCGGTGACCCGGACAACGTGACAGTGTTCGGCGAAAGCGCAGGCGCGCATATCGTTTCCTCGTTGCTCGCGATACCGGACGCCGAAGGTCTATTCGCTCAGGCGATTTCGGAAAGCCCGGCCAGCGGCATGACTCGATCGACCGATGTCGCCGCGGAGTTCGCCGCGCGATATGCCGCGCTGCTCGGAGCCCGTAACAAGGATGCCGCTCACACGCTGCTGAAGGCATCGCCTGCGGAATTGGTTGCCGCACAAAATCGGTTGATCAACGACGGCATGCGAGAAATGCTGGGCGCGTTCCCGATCGGCCCGGTCTTCGGCGACGATTACCTGCCACTGGATCCCGTCGTGGCGATGCGGGACGGCAAAGCGCACCGGGTGCCGCTGATCGTGGGGACCAACGCCGACGAAGGTCGGCTTTTCACCCGCTTCCTGCAGTTGCTGCCGACCACCGAGCCGATGATCGAAGCGTTGCTCGCCGAGCTGGATCCGGTTGCCCGGGAACGCATCACGGGCGCCTATCCCGACTATCCGGGTCGATCCGCCTGCATCAAGCTGGGCGGGGACTTCGCGTTCAGCTCGGCGGCGTGGCAGATCGCCGAAGCCCACGGGCGCCACACACCCACGTACACGTACCGGTATGACTACGCACCCCGAATTCTGCGCTGGTCGGGGCTGGGAGCCACGCACGCCACCGAACTGCTCGCGGTCTTCGGTGTCTACCGCACCAGGTTCGGAGCGTTGCTGACCGCGCCCATCGACCGGCGCTCGGCACTGCGGGTCACCAACGAAGTACAAAGGCGTTGGCGGTCATTCAGCCGCACCGGTAACCCCGGCGACGGTTGGCCGGCCTACACCGACACCGACCGCGGGGTCATGGTCTTCGACCGCAAGTCGCATCTGGAATTCGATCCGCATCCCGAGCGGCGGCTGGCGTGGGAGGGCTTCTCCCTGGCGCGATGACCGCCTATGTGGTTTCGTGAATGCGACATGACATCGCACATCGACGCCGTCGTCGAACGCCCGACGGACCTCACTGCAGGCTGGCTGACAGGAGCCGTCGGCGCCGGCACCATCACCGATTTCACTACCCAGCGCATCGGCACCGGACAGATGAGCGAGTGCTATCGGGTCGCACTGACCTACGCCGACACCGCGCCCGCCGACGGCAAACCGGAGTCGGTGGTGCTGAAGGTCGCGGCCACCGACCCGATGAGCCGCCAGACCGGCATGACGCTGGGACTCTACGAGCGCGAGGTGCGCTTCTACCGCGATATCGCCCCGGGACTGCACGGTCCGGTCGCGCCGTGCTACCACGCCGCGTTGGACGCCTCGTCCGGAATCTTCGACGTACTGCTCGGTGACGCGAATCCGGCCGTTGTCGGCGACGAAATTCGCGGCGCCACAACGGCACAGGCTCAGCTTGCCGTCACCGAGTTGGCCCGGTTGCAAGGCCCGTTGCTCGGCGACAGCACTCTCGCCGCCGCGCCGTGGCTGAACCGGGACACCCCGGTCAACCAGGCGCTCATCACGGCCCTGTACGCGGGATTCATCGACCGCTACGCGGACCGGATCGCGCCGGAGCACCGCACGGTGTGCGAACGACTGGTCGAGACGTTCGACGAGTACCTCGCGGGGGAAGCCGCTGACGGACGGATCTTCGGTTTGGTGCACGGCGACTACCGCTCGGACAACATGCTGTTCGGCGCCAGCGGAGCCGACCGCCCGCTGACGGTGGTCGATTGGCAGACCGTCACCTGGGGCCCGGCAATGACCGATCTGGCCTACTTCCTCGGATGCGCACTGCCCGTTGCGGACCGGCGCGAGCACTACGGCGCGCTACTGGACGGCTACCACCGCGCGCTCGGACCGGGCGCACCGATCAGCCTCGCTGATGTCCGCGAGGGAGCGCGCAGGCAGAGCTTTTTCGGCGTGATGATGGCCATCGTGTCGTCGATGCTGGTGGAACGCACCGAGCGTGGCGACTCGATGTTCATGACCATGCTGCAACGGCACTGTGAGCATGTGCTCGACACCGACGCGCTGGCGATCCTGCCCGCGCCGGGGGCGGTCGAGCCGCTGTGTCCGTCGCCCGACGACGAGGCGGCCCACCCCGCCACCGACGAGCCACTCTGGAATGAGAGCTGGTACGCCGATTTCGCCGATGCCGCACAGGGATTCGGCGGCTGGATGCGACTCGGATTGATACCCAATCAGCGCACCGCGTGGTTGCACGCGCTACTGTGCGGCCCGAACCTCCCCACGGTCGCCGTCGTCGACTTCGAGGTCCCACTACCGGCGGACCCGTGGGTAGTGCGCGCCGGCGCAGTCGAACTCACCCACAGCGCGGTCGAACCGCTCCGCACCTACCGGATCACCCTGCGTGGCAACGGGCAGTCCTATGCCGACCCGGCCGCGCTGCTACGGGCGGAACGCGGCACACCGGCCCAGGTGACGCTCGATTTGGAATGGACCACCGACGGCACGCCCTACCAGTATCGGGTCGCGACCAGGTACGAAATCCCTTGCACCGTATCGGGATCGGTCGCCGTTGATGGTCACCGTTACACCCTCGACGCGGTGCCCGGTCAGCGGGACCACTCCTGGGGTGTGCGCGATTGGTGGAGCATGGATTGGGTGTGGAGTGCGCTGCACCTCGACGACGGCACACATATCCACGCCGTCGACCTCCGGATACCGGGCATACCGCCGGTAGGCATCGGCTACGTCCAGGACGGCGCCGGAGCAGTCACCGAATTGCACACCATCGCTCCTCAACAGACATTCGACGACGACGGGTTGCCCCTCGATGCAACGCTGGCCCTCGACCCTGGCGGTATCACGGCGACCGTCGACGTGCGCGGCCACGCCCCGCTACGACTGGTCGCCCAGGACGGACGGATCAGCCAATTCCCCAGGGTGTGGGCCACCGTCAGCACCGCCGACGGGCGAACCGGCGTCGGCTGGCTGGAATGGAACCGAAACCTGCCGGCACAGTAGTGCGCGCTGAAAACTCCACTCCGCCAAGCACACCGGTCGTGGTGATGGGTGTCTCCGGCTCGGGCAAGTCGACAGTGGGTGCGGCGTTGGCGCGCCGACTCGGAGTCCCGTTCGCCGACGCGGACAGCTTTCACCCGCAGGCCAACATCGCCAAGATGACGGCAGGCACACCGCTCACCGACGACGACCGCCAGCCGTGGCTGGATGCCGTCGGCCAGTGGCTGGCGAGTCACAGCGACGGTGGCGTGATGAGCTGTTCGGCGCTCGCGCGCCGGTACCGTGACCGGTTGCGATCACACTGTCCGAGAATCGAATTCCTGCATCTGACCGGGTCGTCGGAGCTGATTGCGCGCAGGCAGGCGGGCCGGCCGGGGCATTTCATGCCGTCGTCGTTGGTGCAGTCCCAGTTCGACGTACTGGAACCGCTAGGCGCCGACGAGCGCGGAATGGCGATCGACGTGGGGCAGGGCGTTGCGGCGATCGTCGAGACGTTCGCCGCCTCGATCAGCCCTTGATGACCTGGGTGCCGCCGGCCAATTCGTCGTGCTTGCCCTGCTTGCATGGGCTGGCGTTGATCGTCACGGCGATGACGATGTAAGCGATGAACGCCAGCAGGGAACCGACGTACGGTACGGCTGCCAGCAACGTGAACGAATTGCGCATAGCCGATTGGTAAAAGACAGGCTTGGGCCTGCCGCCAGAGCCGAGGACGCGCATGCCGAGTAGCCGCTTGCCCACGCTGGTGCCTTGGGTCACCTCGAGGAGCACGAAGTAGCCGAACATCAAGACGCCGGAGAACAGGCCGGTAACCAAGAACCAGTCGTCGCGGAACAGGAACATCGACAGTACGAACACCACGATGTTCACCAGAATGCCGTCGATCAGTCGAGCGAAGAACCGCGGTACCAAGTCACCGGGGTGAACGAACGGCCGTTGCGGCGAACCTGCCGGATAGCGGTAGCGCGGTGCGTCGGGCTCGAAGTCAGCTGACGCCATGAGACGGGCTCCTCACGTAGTGACGAAGCCAATCTACCCAGCGCCAGGCGCCGCCGGGGTCAATGCCAGCGACGGGCTTTGACGCGTCCGCGGTGCGCGAGTTCTTCTCCGCGTTCGCGAGCCGTGTCGGCCAGTTCACTGCCACGTTCGTAGGCTCGTTCGCCCAGTTCAGCGCTGCGTTCGCGGGCGGTGTCGGCCAGTTCGATGCCACGATCCCGGGCAACCTCTGCCCAATCGCTGCCCCGGTCGCGAGCGATGTCGGCCCAGTCGCTGCCCCGATCACGGGCGATGTCGGCCCAGTCGCTGCCGCGGTCGCGGGCGATGTCGGCCCAGTCGCTGCCGCGTTCGAGAGCCTTCTCGCCGAGTTCGCTGCCGCGTTCGCGCGCGATTTCGGCGAATTCGGCTCCGCGTTCGCGCACCGTGTCAGCCAGTTCGGCGCCGCGCTTGCGGGCGCGTTTGCGTACCTTCTTGACGACGGGTTTGCTTCGCTTGACGGCAGTGTCGGCCAGATCCTCGCCGCGTTTGCGGGCTGCCTCGACCACCGGCGCGCTTCGCTCGGCGGCCGCACTGGCCAGTTCGCGACTGCGTTCGGCACTGACGTGCAGGCCGTGCGCGATTCGCTCGGCCAACTCGGAGTCGAACACCGAATCGTCAGATCCTGCCAGCGGTAGCGCCGACGTCACCGCTTCCGAGATGCGGCCCGCCGCCTGCCGGCCGCGCCATCCCAACGACGGCTTGCCCGCGGTGTCGGCCGCAGCAATGATCAGCCCGCCCAGCAGGCTCAGATCGGTCAGCAGAGCGCGGCGTTGCTGCGCTTTACGTTCCGGGTCCTTCTCCGTCCAGAAGAGATGCCCGCCGAGGCTGCCCGGGATCACCGTGACCGCCAGCGCCGCCGAGGCGATCCGCGGCAGCTTTCCGGTCGCGAGCAACAGACCGCCACTGACCTGAACTGCCGCATTGATCCGCGCTGCCGTCTCTGGGTTCGACGGGATCTTGTCTCCATAAGGCTCCGGCAGGTTACGCAGCGCTGCGACGGTTGGCTCTGTTGCTTCGAGGGTGACCGAGGGGTTGCGTAGCGTCTCGATGCCTTGACCGATGAACACTGCGGACAGCAAGGGACGCGCGACTCTGCGTATCAACATGGCGGGTGTGTTCCCAGCTTGCGCCCGGTGCAAACCGGGCCGGCGCACTACCTTAAGACGCTGGTGAGGGTGCTTGACGGCGCACCCACAGCGGCAGCAGCACCCAAAAACCGAGCTGAGCAAGGGCAGCGCAGCCCCCGGCGATGGCACCGACCGGGGGACCGGCCACCGCGCCGAAAATGATCACCGTGACGCCGATCAGCGCCAAGCCCATCAGGAGCAGCCCGGCATACGCGAACCGGTGCGCCGCCGACACGAGGTACTGGGTCCTATGCCGACGGAACAACAGCCGATGCATCGCCACCGGAGCCTCCAATAACACTGTGGCGGCGACCGAGCAGCCGACCGTCGCCAGATAGACCACCCGCATCGTCGTGCTCAGCGAGTCGAAGCGCGGCTGGAACGGCAACGTCAGCAGGAATCCGGTGAGCAGCTGGACGCCGGTCTGCACGACCCGCAACTCCTGCAGCAGGCTGAGCCAATTGCGGTCTAATCGTTGGGTTTCGGTCTCGGACCGTGCCGCAGCATCCCAGGTCTGGTCGCTTTCGGGGTGATCGACGACGTCCATGGGCGTTGATCATGCCAGCCCCGCCGGTGTCGTTACCGCGAGTTCGGCTTGCCTGCCAACAGCAGCCGCGCCGAAGTGTCCAACCGGTCGGCGATCTCGGCGTACGAGGCGTAACCCATGCCGGCACGTACCAGTGCTCCGGCATAGAGCAGCTCGAGCGACTCCACCAGGTCAGCTGTGTGATCGGCACCGAGCGCAGCGACGAGACGTTGGTGAATTTCGCGACCGACACGCAACCGCAAATGCTGGACCTCGGGATTCTTACCCAGCAGTGCGTTCGTCACGGCGCCGGCCAATTCGGGCTCGTCGGCTACCAGCAGCGCGATCTGACGCAACACCGCGATGACCCGCACGGTCGGATCGGGAGAGTCGGTCGGCGGCACCGGGCTGGACGCCAGCCGTCGCCAGAAGACTTCTGCGACAAGGTGTTCCTTGGATGAGAAGTAGGTGTACGCCGTCGCCGCGCCGACTCCGGCCTCGGCCGCGACCATACGAATGGTCAACCCGGAGAAGCCTTCTCGGCCGAGTACGCTGATCGCGGCTGCACCCAGCCGTTCAACGGTCTCGGCTTGCTTGGCGGTCAGTCGTCGTCTCGTCGATTCCCGAGCGACCGGGTTGGACACGTGTCCGGACACTACTACACCGGCACTGGTGCGGCAAACAGGTTCCGGGCGTCCGTGCGATACCGTGCAGGTGATGACGTTCTCAACGGATCGCGCCGCTCGCGACGAATTCACCAGCCGGCTGTTCGAGTTGTCTGACCGGGTCACCGGCTTCATGCCCGCCGATGAAGGCCAGGCCTTGCATGACGCGGCAATGAACTATCTCGACCACGGGGTCGCCGTCGAAATCGGCACGTACTGCGGCAAATCGACGGTGCTGCTGGGCGCGGCCGCGCATGCCCGCGACAGTGTTCTCTACACCATTGACCATCATCACGGCTCGGAAGAACATCAGCCCGGGTGGGACTATCACGACACGTCCCTGGTCGACGAGGTCACCGGACGTTTCGACACCTTGCCGACGCTGCGGCACACGCTCGACGAGGCCGGTCTGGACGACTCCGTCGTCGCGGTGGTGGGTAAGTCGACCGTGGTGGCCCGTGGATGGCGCGCGCCGCTGCAGTTGCTGTTCATCGACGGCGGTCACAGCGAAGAGGCCGCGCATCGTGACTTCGACGGCTGGGCCAAGTGGGTAAGCGCCGCAGGCGCCCTGATCATTCACGACGTCTTCCCAGATCCGCGCGACGGCGGTCAGGCCCCTTACCAAATCTATTGCCGCGCGGTGGAAAGCGGCGCGTTCGTCGAGCGATCCGTCCTCGGTTCGATGCGGGTGCTGGAACGGGTGGCGGGCGATGCCGGCGTCGCGGTCTAACGATCCGACGGGCTGACCGCGCACTCGCAGTCGTAGTCGTCCTGCAGGCCGACCGGAAGGTCGGTGCCGCGGAAGATTCCACTGCCCGCGGTCGTCGACGACAGCGCATCCGCGGCGAGAATCACCGCCGCGCCGGTCCACGTGGTTCGCTCGACGGGCCAACGCTTTCCGTCGCTGAACACCAGGCCGGTCCAGTAGGAGCCGTCTTGTTCCCGCAGATGCTGCATCGCGGCGAACTGCTGCAGAGCGGCCTCGCGGTTACCGATAGCCTCCAGAGCGAGCACGAGTTCACAGGTTTCTGCACCGGTCACCCACGGCCGGTCGTCGACGCACCTGATCCCCAGACCGTCGACGACGAAATCGCCCCACCGGTCGGCGATCCGGGCCGCCGCGGCGGGCCCGCGAAGCGCGCCGCCAAGGATCGGGTAGTACCAGTCCATCGAGTGACGCGGCTTCTCGGTGAACGCCGACGGATGCGTGGTGATCGCATGGCCCAGTCGGCCGAGCGCGATTTCCCACTCCGGCTGTGGTTCATCGACCAGATTCGCCAGGGCCAGCCCACAGCGGATGCTGTGGAAGATGCTGGCGCAGCCGGTCAGTAGCGCCTCGTTCAGCGGGCCGGAAGCGCTACGCGCCCAGCAGATTTCACCACCCTCGAGCTGCAGATCGACAACGAAGTCGATGGCGTCCCGCACCATCGGCCACATCGCGGTGGCAAACTCGTGGTCACTGGTGACCAGCACGTGGTGCCACACTCCGACCGCCACGTATGCGCAGAAGTTGCTGTCGCTGTTGGAATCTTCGACGACACCGGCGCGAAGCTGAATCGGCCACGAGCCGTCCGCGCGTTGCTGATGGCGACACCAATCGAAGGCACGTCGCGCCGGATCCATCAGGCCCGCCGCAGTGAGGGCCATCGCGCATTCCACGTGATCCCACGGGTCGGTGTGCCCGCCCTGCGACCACGGGATCTCGCCTGACGGCTCTTGCAGCGCGGCAATCGATTCCGCTGTCTGGCGGCATTGCTCGGGGGAGAGGACACCCGCGACGCCCGGCGGCTTAGACCAGTTCAACGGCGGGCACCGGCTTCTCGAAGTACAACGCGACACTCTTGCCGATCAGCGGGTTGAGTGTCGATTCGGCCACCCTGGTCAGCAGCGGTCGCCGCATCATGTCCCACACCAGCATCTTGTGGTAGGCGACTACCACGGGGTGATCGGAATTCTCCACGCCGACAAAGCATTTCAGCCACCAAAACGGCGCGTGCAGTGCGTGCGAATGGTGGGTGTGGGTGAAGGTCATGCCGCAGCCGGCGATCTTGCCGCGCAGTTGGCCCGCCCGGTAAATGCGGATGTGGCCGCCCTCGTTGCTGTGGTAGTCGTCGGAAAGCAGCCAGCACAACTGCTCGGGTAGCCACCGGGGCACCGTGACTGCAAGCCTGCCACCAACTTTGAGCACGCGAATCAACTCGGCGATCACGGCGTCGTCGGCCGGGACGTGTTCGAGGATTTCCGATGCGATGACACAGTCAAACGTCTGGTCGGGATAGGGCAGCGCGCGGGCGTCGCCGGTGACGGTTTCGGCGCGGGCTGAGGCCGGTGCCTCACCGGCATCGGCCATGGCGCGCAACAGGGCGCCGACATCGGCGAGTTCGTCGGCGTTCTGGTCGAAGGCCACGACGTCGGCGCCGCGCCGGTATGCCTCGAAGCTGTGCCGGCCCGCGCCGCAGCCGACGTCAATGACCTTGGCGCCGTGACCGATACCGAGACGATCGAAGTCCACCGTCAGCACGGATCGCCCACAACCTGACTCGAATCGTCGACCGGCGTGTTGCGCGCGATGGCGCGTTCGTAGACACGAACGGTTTGGGCGGCCACCGATTCCCAGCTGAACACCTCGACGGCTCGACGGCGACCGGCCGCACCCAGTCGATGCCGCTGGTCGGGGGAGACCAGCAGTTCGCCCAGAACCCGGTTCAGCTCGCCGGCGTCCCCGGGGCGCACCAACCTCGCGCAATCGCCGTCGGGGCCCAGCACCTCGGGTAGTGCGCCGGCCCGGCTGGCCACGATCGGCGTGCCGCTGGCCATCGCTTCCACCGCCGGGAGCGAGAAACCCTCGTAGAGCGAAGGGATGCAGGCGATTTCGGCGGAAGCGAACAGTCGCGACAGCTCGGCGTCGGTGAGCCCGCTGGAGGTGTGGACCATGTCGGAGATGCCGAGCTCGGCGATCAGTTTTTCGGTCGGGCCGTTGGGTTCCAACTTGGCGACCAGCTGCAGCTCCAGGTCGTGTTCCGTCCGCAGCTTGGCCACCGCTTGCAGCAGATGCCCGACGCCTTTGAGCGGCCGGTCGGCACTCGCGATCGCGATGATGCGACCGGGTACCCGCGGCTCGGTCGACGGCTTGAAGAGGCTGGTGTCGACACCGAGCGGAACGACGTGCAACTGGTCCGGGTGCACCCCGAAATCGGTGGTGATGTCGGCGGCCGACGACGAGGAGACCGTCAGCAATTCCGGAATGCTGCGAGCCACCCGCTCCTGCATTTTCAGGAAGCCGTACCAGCGGCGCAGCGACGGTTTACGCCACCACCGTGCGGCGGCGAGATCCAGTACGCGATCGCGGGTGATCGGGTGATGCACGGTCGCCACCACGGGTATGCCGGTCTCGGCGATGGTCAGCAGGCCGACGCCCAGACTCTGATTGTCGTGAACGACGTCGAAATCCCCGTGCCGATCGGCCAGTAGGCGCGCGGCACGCAGGCTGAAGGTGCGCGGCTCGGGAAAGCCCGCCGTCCACACCGTCGCCAGTTCGAGAAGGTCGATGCGGTCCCGAATCTCCCGGGGATGCGGGATGCGGAACGGGTCGGGTTCGCGATACATGTCGAGGCTGGGCACCTCGGTCAGCACAACCCGGGGGTCGAGTTCTTCGGGGTAGGGCTGGCCGGAGAAAACCTCGACGTGATGTCCCAGTTCGACCAGTCCGCGGCTGAGGTGGCGGACGTACACGCCCTGGCCGCCGCAGTGCGTCTTGCTGCGATACGACAGCAACGCAATCCGCATAGTCACGCCCAATCCGAAGCGAATGTGGAGGTTGAGATCACGTCGAAAGGTTCGGGCGGGGCGTCAGCCGACTTTCTGGACACGTGTCTGGACTATAGTTTGACAATCTACCTGATGCAACGCACAGGTCAGTGGCGTCGACTCCGCTGATCCTACGCAGGCGGACGTGAGCGCTGACGCCCGACGCCGGGCGCGGCGACGATACCGTGGTGTCATGCGCGCGCTGATCGTCGTCGACGTTCAGAGAGACTTCTGCGAGGGCGGCTCACTGGCCGTGGCCGGCGGAGCGGACCTGGCGGGCGCGATCAGCAACTATCTGGCCGACGGCGCGGACTATCGCCACGTGGTCGCCACCCAGGATTTCCACATCGATCCGGGTGACCATTTCTCCGACCACCCCGATTACATCTCGTCGTGGCCGCCGCATTGCCGTGCCGGGAGCACCGGTGCGGATTTTCATCCCGACCTCGACCCCAGTCGATTCGAGGCGGTGTTCCGCAAAGGTGCGTACGACGCGGGTTACAGCGGATTCAGCGGCGCCGACGACGCCGGAACCCCACTGGCCGACTGGTTGCGGCAACGCGAGATCGACGAGGTCGACATCGTCGGCATCGCCACCGACCACTGTGTGCGCCGGACCGCCGAAGACGCTGCGAAGGAGGGCCTAGCCACGCGGGTACTGGCGGATTTGACGGCGGGTGTGGGGGAGAAGTCGACCGCTGCGGCGTTCGAAGCCTTGCGCGCTGCAGGAGTCACGATTGCGGCAAGCTCGTGACGGGCCCGACGGACCAGCCGTTGCTGGCGGCGGTGGAGCGGTCGCCGGAGGCTGCCGCGGCGCATGACCGCGCCGGTTGGGTGGGTTTGTTCAGGTCGGACGGGCGGGTCGAGGATCCGGTGGGCTCGCGGCCTCACTCGGGTTCCGTGGACATCGGACGCTTCTATGACACGTTCATCGGCCCGCGCGAGATTTCCTTTCAACGTGATCTCGATATCGTCCGGGGCTCGTCGGTGATACGCGACCTCGATCTCGAGGTGGTGATGGGCTCCGCGGTCACCATGACCATTCCGGCGATCCTGCGCTACGACCTGAGCGAGGTCGACGGGGAATGGAAGATCGCAATGCTCAAAGCGTATTGGGAGCTGCCCGCAATGATGTGGGAGTTCCTGCGTAACGGCGTATCCGCGGTGCCGGCCGGCCTCCAACTGTCGCGAGGTCTTGTCCGCAATCAGCGGCTTCGCGGCACCGCCGGTTTCGCGGCCGGCTTCCGCCGGGCGAGTTCCCGCCACACGACGCTGGTCGAAACGTTTGTCGACGCCGTGGGCAGGGGTGACAGATTCGGCGCGCAGCAGGCGTTGTCCTCCGGTGGGACAATCACTTTCGGTGACGGCGACACCGCGGACGCGGCCGGCATCGCCGAGCTCGCTGAGCGGTGCGCGGGCGCGAAGACGACGAAGGTGATCGCCGCCGGCTCCACCGTGGCGGCCTCGCTCACGGCTGGTCCGCGTCGAGGTGTCTTGTTCGCCGATGTGACCCGGCGTGGCACTGGCATCCATCGGATCCGGTATTTCCCGCGGTGATGATCGCGGCCCGGCCTGGCGGCACCCAGGAAGACCACAGCCGGATCGATTACGAAAGAACCGGAACCCCCACGGCAAGTCGGAGACGCAGACCACGAATACCAGCCCCGGTGTGAATAAGCATTTCGATCGGCGGACGCTGCTGCGGGGTGCCGGTGCGCTCGGCGCCGCGTCGCTGGCGTTGTCGCCCACCGCGTGCAGCTCTGATGACGACGACGCGCTGACATTCTTCTTCGCCGCGAATCCCGACGAGGCGGATGCCCGATTGCGCGTCGTCGAAGCTTTTCAGCGCACGCATCCCGACATCAAGGTTCGGACGCTGTTGTCGGGCCCGGATGCCTTGCAGCACGTGTCGATCTACTGTGCCGGTGGCAAGTGTCCGGACGTGATGATGGCCTGGGATTTCACCTATTCCGGACTGGCCGACCGTGGAGTGCTGCTCGACCTCAACACCATGCTGGCGCGCGACACGTCCTTTACCACGAAGCTCAGATCGGACAGCATCGCGTCGCTGTACGAAACGTTCTCGTTCGACGGCGCACAGTACGCCTTTCCCGAGCAGTGGTCGGGCACCTTTCTGTACTACAACAAGCAGTTGTTCGCCGACGCCGGTGTGCATCCGCCGCCGGGGCGGTGGGACGAGCCGTGGAGTTTCGGCGAATTCCTCGACACTGCCCGAGCCCTGACGAAACGCGACAGCGACGGGCGGGTCAGTCAGTGGGGATTCGTCGACAGCTGGTCGCCGTACTACTCGGCCATGTTGTTCGGCATGAACAACGGGGTCCCGTGGTCGACTCCGCGGCTGAATCCGACGCACCTCAACTTCGACAACGAGGCATTCATCGAGGGCATCCAGTTCTACGCCGACCTGGCCAGCAAGCACGAGGTTGCGCCCAATGCCTCGGAGTCGCAATCCATGTCCACCATGGGTCTGTTCTCCTCGGGCCGCGCGGCCATGGTGCTCGGCGGGCACTGGCGATACCAGACAGTCGTTCGGACGAAGGGCCTGGATTTCGACGTCGCGGTGTTGCCGACGGGCCCGAAAGGGCATGTGGCACATTCGAACATCGGTACCACGGGGCTGGCCATCGCAGCGAGCAGTCCTCGCAAGCAACAGGCATGGGAGTTCGTGAAGTTCGCCACCGGCCCGGTCGGGCAGACCGTGATCGGCGATTCGGGACTATTCGTTCCGGTGCTGCGGTCCGCTCTGGAATCGACAGGCTTCGCCGAGGCGCATAACCGGATCAGCAATCTCGGCGTCCTGACCGCCGGGCCCGCCCACTCCGAAGGCTTGCCGATTACGCCGGAGTGGCCGAAAATTGCTGCGCTGCTGGACCGCAACGTCGGTCCCGTCCTGCGCGGTGCACGGCCGGCGACGTCGCTGTCGGATGGGCTGTCACAGGCGATCGAACAGGTGCTTCGGGCCGCATGACCGCGATCGACACAGCACCCGCCGCGCCGGCGACCCGGC
>Ga0302326_10011643_pt1 | contig 18902 bp, 11 predicted proteins | sample Palsa_T0_3_FD_202264 | JGI IMG/M metagenome (GOLD analysis project Ga0302326, IMG submission 202264) | Peat permafrost microbial communities from Stordalen Mire near Abisko, Sweden - Palsa_T0_3 | ecosystem: Environmental > Terrestrial > Soil > Palsa > Peat permafrost | place: Sweden: Abisko...
CTTCTTCAGGAACCGGGAGTTCTGGCGGCCTCTTATCTCCACTATGGGAACGAGTTGCGCCTGGTGGCCGCGGCCAGCCGCCTGCTGGTGGAAAAGCTGCAAGTTCTGGATGCCGGGCGCGATCCGGCGGCAGCTTCGCTGCTGGGACTGGTTGGTGCGGGGAGGGGCCGGGTGAACCCCGAAATTGGAGATCGGTCCAGGCCGGCCCTCCGTTGGGATCCTATGCCTGCGGTCCTGATCGACAATCTGGCGGCGGAGTTGCTGGCCAACCGAAACCTGCTCGCCGCTCTGGCCGGCCCTTCGATCGCGCTGACGGTGGTTACCGAGGCGGGCGCTTTGCCGGTGTGGCTCACCGGAGAGGATCTGACCAGGGTGCTGGTGAACCTGGTGAAGAATGCCGCTGAGGCTATGCCAGCGGGAGGCAAGATCCTATTGAGTTTGAGGGAGCCCCCGGCGGCGGCGGAAGCGATCAGAAGCCTTTCCATGACCGTTGAAGACAGTGGGCCTGGTATTCCCTTGCAGACGCTGGACCAGATCTTCGAAGCCGGGTTCAGCACACAATCCAATTTGACGGAAGACGCCAGCTGGCCGGCCTCCCACCGCGGACTGGGGCTGTCCATTACCCGGTCCATCCTAGAAAAGGCAGGCGGCCGGATCGTCGCAACTAACCGCGCACCGGACAACCAGCCCCCGGCCGGAGCGCGTTTCGCAATCGAACTGCCTGTCCGGGCGCGCTGACCGCGTTGCTCCGGACCCATGCAACCGCACCTGATCGAAATCGAATCTCCAACCAATCCAACGCGAGGCGAATACAATGCTCAAGACAGTCGAGAATGCGAGAGCCATGGAGTTCATCCCTCAACTTGCAGAACCGCCGGTAAAGCTGCACCTGCTGGTGGTAGACGCCGACCAGGCCATGCGGTCGGCCTGCGCCGAGATTGCCGCAAGCCTGGGCTATGCGGTTGAAAGCACGGGCGACCTGGGCCATGCGCGCAGCCTGCTGCGCGGCCGCGCCGCCGACATTCTGCTGGTCAACCTGCCGGCGGGAAACAGTCACGGCCTGGAGATGGTCTCCGAGGTCAAGCTGCTTTACCCGGATACGTCGGTGATCGCCATGACCGCTTCGGGGTCGGTGAATGCGGCCGTGGAAGCCATGCGCTGCGGAGCCTCCGACTATCTGACCAAGCCGTTCGCCATGGATGAGCTGTCGACCGTGCTCGACCGCGCCGCGCAGAGCCATCTGACCGACACCGCCACCCGCCAGTTGCGCGAACGGCTGCGCCTCTCGCAGGGCCTGGGCGCCATGATCGGCCGCTCCGGCGAGATGGAGAAGCTCTATCGCATTCTTTCCAAGGTCGCCCAGTCCACCCACCCGGTGCTGGTTCTCGGCGAAAGCGGCACGGGCAAGGAACTGGTGGCGCGCACCATTCACGCCTACGGGCCCAACGCGCAGAAGCCGTTTCTGCCCGTCGACTGCGGCTCGCTGGTGCCCACGCTGATTGAGAGCGAGCTGTTCGGCTATGTGAAGGGCGCCTTTACCGGCGCCAACCGCTCCAAGGATGGATTGCTGGTCTCGGCCGAGGGAGGAACGGTGTTTCTCGACGAAATCGGCGAGCTCTCCATCGACTTGCAGGCCAAGCTGCTGCGCGCCTTGCAGGAGAAGGAAGTGCGGCCGGTGGGGGCCACGCATCGCGTGCCCATCAAGGCGCGCATTGTGGCCGCCACCAATCGCGACCTGGCCGTGATGGTCGAAAAAGGTACCTTCCGCAAGGATCTTTTCTACCGGCTCAACGTGGTGAACCTGCGCCTGCCGTCGCTGCGCGATCGCCGCGAGGACATCCCGCTTCTGGCAGCGCATTTCCTGGACCGCATCAGCCGCGAGCACGGCACCAAATTCACTCTCAGCGACGAGGCCCTGCGCACCATGATGCGCCACGACTGGCCGGGCAACGTGAGGGAGTTGGAAAACTCCGTGGAACGGGCCTGCGCCCTGTCGTCCGGCCCCGTGCTGCACCTGGGCGACTTGCCCACGCAGTTGCAGCAGCAGGGCCTGGAAGCGCGGCGAACGGTCACCGCCATCGGCGAAGCGGCGCCAGCCGGCAACGAGGCCGCCGTGAAGACCTTGGCCGACCTGGAACGGGACGCCATTTTGAGCGCCATCCGCACCCTGAACGGCGACAAGCTGCAGGCTGCCAAGCTGCTGGGCATCGGCAAGACGACGCTCTACCGCAAGCTCAAGGAATACGGGATTGCCGACCCGCTTCATGAAGACTGACCGCGGCCTGCCGACGCAGGCACCCATCTTGCCTCCGCGACCAATGCGGTGAGGGTTCCCACCGCCGGCAAGGCACGCGAGCGCACCCCGAATGCCCAGAAGATTCAACGAGCCGGACGATCAACTCGACCGGCAACAAATCAGGAGTTTCAAAATGAGCATACTGATCGTGACCGGAATTGAAGGCGCCCGCAATTGCGCCGCCGTGGTGGCTACGCAACTGGGCATGGATGTCGAAGTCGCCGAGGGGCGCAAAGCCGCCCTGACCGCGCTGCGGCGCCGGGAGTTTTCCGCCGTGGTGGTGGACGAAACCATGGCCGAATGCGATCCATCCGCAGCCGAAGCCATCTGGGAACGTGCTGGCCTGGCGATTCCTCTGCAGATCAACTTCGCCCTCTCCGGAGCGCCGCGCCTGATCCGCGAAATTCGCTCCGCTCTGCATCGCCGCGAGCGAGAGCAGACGATGGCCCGCCGCGCGGCAGCCGCGGCCATCGAGAACGAGCTCAAGAACACCGTCGCCGGCCTGCTGCTGCAATCGCAGCTGGCTCTTTCCGGGAGCGAGGCGTCCTCCCCGATCGCCGACAGGCTGCGAATGGTGGCTGAGCTCGCCAGCAACCTGCGTGAGCAGTTGAATGCACCGTCCCCGGTCCGGGGCGATACCGCCGCCTGAGGAAGGAGCGCTTGTCTGAATCCCGCAAGCGCGACCGGTTCCTTGCTCCCCTCCGCCGCAACTGTCGAGAGAGGTCTGAAAGACTGCCCCGTGCGGTAAGCTGGGTTGACCATGCGAGATTCGGCTGTTCTTCTCATCGATTGCCCGGACCGTAGGGGCCTGGTAGCCAGAGTCGCAAGCCTGCTGTACGAGCGCGGCGCCAACATTCTGCACGCCGACCAGCACCAGGACCACGACCTGGGCCTGTTCTTCATGCGCGTGGAGTGGGCGTTGACCGCACCGGCTGTCCCTGCCGCCTCAGGAAAAGTCGACCCGCACAGGCTGCGCCCGGAGACCGATCCCTTCGATCTCGACGGCTTCAAGACAGCCTTTGCGCCGCTAGCCGACGAGCTTGGAATGCGCTGGCAACTGTCTTCCGGCGCGCGCCGCACCAGGGTGGCTCTGTTCTGCTCGCAGTACATGCACTGCATGGCAGACCTGCTGCAACGCTGGCGCGCGGGCGAGCTGGATTGCGATATTCCCGTCATCGTTTCCAATCATCGCGACGTGGAGAAGCTGGCCGGATTCTACGCAATCCCGTTTGAGTTTGTGCCCGTCACGGCAGCAACGCGCCATGAAGCCGAATCGCGGCAACTGGAATTGCTTGACCGCTACGGGGTCGAACTCGTGGTGCTGGCTCGCTACATGCAGGTTCTTTCTCCGGCATTCGTGTCCCATTACCCGGCGTCGATCATCAACGTGCACCACTCGTTTTTACCTGCCTTCACCGGGGCCCGGCCCTATCACGCGGCCCACGCGCGCGGCGTCAAGCTCATCGGGGCCACCAGCCATTACGTGACCGAACTGCTCGACGATGGCCCCATCATCGAACAGGACGTGGCCCGCATCTCGCATCGCGACCAGGTGGAAGACCTGGTGGCGCGGGGCCGCGATCTGGAGCGCGTGGTTCTTTCCCGCGCCGTACGCTGGCGCCTCGATCGCCGCATCCTCTGCTACGGAAACAAGACGGTGGTCTTCGATTGATCGGCAGGGGTTAGGCATCAGGAAAAATCTGTGCCCAGATTCAGTGTGTGACACCGGGTTTGGCTATGGCTCCGGACGAACGTAATGCCGGACACAGACGGCGCGCATATCCTTGCTACGTTTGGCGGGAACCTTCTCGCTAATCCCAGCACCACCCACAGCCGGCCTCACCAGGGCCTCCGCGAAGTCTCCGCTCCGCCCCGTTCCGCTCCAGAATCCGGAATAGTCGGACACCTTGTAGTCCGGCACGGGCCATCGGCTGTTCGTGCCCCCGCTATACATCGATAGAAGAGACGGCGCATAGAGTTCCTGGGTTGACGGCAGCCGCCAGTCGCTGAACCCGCCGGTGCGCAGCGCATTGCAATACTTGAGAGCTCCATCCCAGTCAATGTCGCGTCCGTTGTTCTCCCAGGTCCACATTAATTGAGAGTTTTCGTCCACCCATCCCCCGGCAGCAAACTCCTCCGCGCGCAGGGCGTTCCACTTCTTCTGTGCGACCTCGACCGCAGCGATGCCTGCCTTTGCCTGCTCGTTGTTTGCATCCAGCGCCAGCACACTACGGTACGCCTTGGCCGCTGCCGCATAGTCATGGCGACCCATATACCACGGGCCCTCGGTAAGCAACGATGCGATCTTGTCGTTGTGTGAGTTCATGTCGTCTTCCACCTTCGCCGTGTGGGAGTACCCGGAAGCCGAGGCGGAAGCGTCTTCCAGCCCAAGCACGCGCCCATGCAATCTGTCGTCCTCGTAGGACTGGGTCACCTTCACTTGCTTCCAGTTCTTGTAAAGCGCCTGGGCAGTGCTCGACGGCACTTTCTCGAACCAGTACACCTCTTCGCCCAAATTGGCGATCAACTGACCTGTGTCCGCGTTGTAACTCACATACGTCAATGGGCGGGAATCGGCATACATCCTCTGCTTCAGGAAGGTTTCGCGCGCTCGATAGGGCAGCGCCTTTTCCCCAGCTTGAGCGGCAAAGCTGGCTGCAAGCTGGTCGCGATCCGACTCGTGCTTCGCATCCATAGCCGTGAGTGCTGTCCCATTCTGTCGCACGCGCGCGTTGTAATCCGCTGTCGATTCAAACTGCCCCTTGGGATCGACATGATCTGCACGCTCCCGCAGTGTCTTGTAATCCGAGTCCAGCTTCTGAAGCGCCGCGTCCCGCTGTGCAATGAGAGCGTTGTCCATTTCTTCGATGTGGCGCTCCAACCCCTGCACTTCGCTTTGGGCTTGTGCCGGCGTCAGTTGCGTCGCGGTCATCCGATTCAGAACATCCAAGACCCTGCTCGTCACACCCAGGCTCACCAGCGCATCCAAAGACGGCGCGTCCAAACTGAAAGTGACCTGGCAGCTCTCGATCCGCTGCACAGTGCTCTCCTCGGAGACCTTCTCCTCGATGTATTTCTGAACCTGGGCCAACGTGAGCGCCTTGTGGCCGGGGCACACCGCTCCCGACTGAGCGTGTGCCCCGGTCACAATTAGCAATGCGAGTGCGAGCGAAAAGGCGGCCGGCCGCCATGATCCAGCAGCAATTGCGCGCACACTTGCGATCTTCCCGGCTTCTGAATCAATCGAGATGCACACATTCAAAGCAAACTCTCCCTACGGGACTTTGGGTTCACCTGTCGGATCCCCTCGAAAATCCCTGAAAACTTCCTCAAATTTCTTTCTGGTCTCATTCACTTTTTCGCTTCGCACGAAATTCCCTGAATTCTGCAATCCTTGAGCACCTCTGCCTTGCCGTCTCGCGCAGCCTGGTTCGCCGGACTCAATCGCAGCACTTCGTCATAAGCCTCCACCGCTCCCAAATCGTCCCCGCCTGAGAACTTCGAGGCTGCCCGTTGCAATTCTTCGCCGATCTTCCGATTGCGATCCTCCAACTCCGAGCTGAATTGAAAAAGAGCCTCAGACTCCTGGTGCGCGCGGGCTGCAACCGTCTTCTGCTGCGCCTCCAGCCGCTCGTCCGCAGCTTGCGCCGCGATTACATGCTGACCGGGCGAAACCGCTACCAGTAGTGATCCACCGGATTCAATCCTGCCCTGGGCGGAGCGGTCGACCTTCCAGTTACAGGCCAGGTCGCAAGAAATCCTCACCTCCGTTTCTCTTTCCGGCTTAACCGGCTGCCCGAGCTTCTGCGTTTCGCTTCTCTTGGACCCAGGGGCGGGGCCGACTTGCGTCGCCGGGACCGGCGGAGTCAAGGCGCTCGTTCGATCCGCGCGGCTCTCGAGTGTGTTTGCTTGTGTTCCTTCCGTGGACCGCTTCCAAGCAATCGTACCGATCACGCCTCCGGATGCAAGAATCAGCACCATCAGGAGCACCAGAATCCCCCGCTTTGGCCCCGGCCTTTCCGCTTCGCCCTCCATGTACTGGCTCAACGGATAAGTGCGCGGTTCGGTCTGCGTCCGATCGGTATCTACGAGAGCAGTCCCCGTGCGATCGCCTTCCAGGATCGTTTCGCTGCTGCGACCGGTCGGAGGGCCTTGAGCCTTCTGCACGGCATCCAATTGCCGAATGAAAGCTTCCACATTACGCGGTCGGTCTTCACGCTTCTTGGCCAGCAGGCGCAAGACCAAAGCGTCGAGGCCCGTCCAGGCGGTTAGCTCGGCACGGTACCGGCTCGGAGGGTGCGGCTGCTCATGCAAGTGCAGGTCCATCCATCCTTCGCCATTGGCCGGTTGAAAGGGAGTGCGGCCAGTCAGCATCTCGTAGAGAACCCCACCCAAGGCATAGAGGTCGGTGCAACCGTCGAGGTCCTCGGCCGCCATGCCTCTCCACTGCTCGGGTGCGGCATAGCGCGGCGTGAGCATGAGACCGCGCGTGTGGCTGATGGCCGTAGTGCTCTCGGTGATGGCGGCGATGCCGAAGTCAAGCAGCTTCGGTGTCTCTGAAGCGCCTTTGCCTCCGGCGAGGAGAATATTCTCCGGTTTCACGTCGCGGTGAATAATGCCTTTTGAGTGGGCCGCACCCAAACCCAGCGCCAAGCCGCGGGCGATGGCCAGGGCGCGTTCCACTGGGAAAGCGCCGACCAGCATGGCATGGCGAAGATCGGGTCCCACCACGTACTCCATGGCCATGTAGGGGGCCCCGTCCTCGGCCTGATCGAGATCGACGACTTCGACAATGTTGGGGTGGCGCAATTCAATGGCGGCCTGGGCTTCGCGGCGGAAGCGGCGGAGAAATGCTGAATTCTGGCTGAGCGCGCTGGAGATGAACTTCAGGGCGCGCATGCGGCCGAGGAGAATATGTTCGGCCAGATAGACCGTTCCCATGCCGCCACGCCCAAGTTGCCGGACGATGCGGTATTTGCCGCGAACAAGCGTGCCTGGTTCCAGGTCGCGCGACTCCATCAACAGCGCCCCGTCGGTTGGACAACTGGTGTGGTGGCTCGGCCAAGCCGTTTCGCACAGCGGACAGGTCTTCAACGGGTCTGTCTCGACTTTCCTCGTCCCAGGACCAACGCACCCATTGTAAAACGTGCCGAAGCGTTGCCGGCGGGCGACTTCTATCGGCGCTGGGCCGTGACGCTCCGGTCGCAACAGTGGAGGCACTACGCCAGGCGCAACTCGATTTGCTGCTCGTCAAAGACAGGCCGAAGCAAGCAGCCGAAACCGGACAGGCCGGCCCCGAAGCCTATGTACATCCGTATTACTGGGCGCCGTTTGTGCCGATGGGAAACGGGAGATGAGATTCGGGTTCGACGCAACCTGATCAGTGCGAATGACTCGACCGAAATGAAAAGCCCCCGACGAAATGCGTCGAGGGCTTTGTTGTTTTCGTGGTTCGGAATCCGCCGCTCAGTTGCTGAAAAGAAGAATACCGGCGGGTTTTTCTTCCGTTGTGCTCTCATCGCTTGCGCTGACGGGGCGATAGAAGAGCTGATTGGCGTTGAGGTAGACCTCGAGGAACGCCGGACGTTCGTTGATGTTTCCGGCAATCAAGGCCTCCGACAAGGGGTCTTCGACGTAGCGCTGCAACGCCCTGCGCAACGGCCGCGCGCCGTAACTGCGGTCGCCCAGCGTCTTGTCGAGAATCCACTTCTTGGCTTCCTCGGTGACGGAAATGGTGATCGACTTCTGCGCCAGGTTGGCGTTCAAACTCTGTACCAGCAGTTCGACGATCTGGATCAGATCCGCGTCCGACAGAGACTGGAAGAGAATGACCTCGTCGAGCCGGTTAAGGAACTCAGGGTTAAAGGTCTTCTTTACTTCCTGCTTGACCAGTTCCTCGATCTTGTCCGAAACAATGTCTTCGCGGTCGCTCTGGAAGCCGAGCCCCTGTTTCTTCATCAGGTGGCGCGCACCGATGTTCGACGTCATGATGAGGATCACGTTCTTGAAATCGACCGTGTTGCCCAGGCCGTCGGTCAACTGGCCGTCTTCAAACACCTGCAGCAGAATGTTGAACACATCCGGATGCGCCTTCTCGATTTCGTCGAGCAGCACAACGGAATAGGGAGAGCGCTTGACGCGTTCCGTCAACTGCCCGCCCTCCTCGTAACCCACATATCCCGGAGGCGAACCGATCAGTTTGGAGACCGAATGCTTCTCCATGAACTCCGACATATCGAAGCGGATCAGCGCCTTGTCTGAACCGAAGAGGAAGTTGGCCAGCGTACGGGCCATTTCGGTTTTGCCCACGCCCGTCGGCCCCAGGAACAGGAAGCTTCCGATGGGCCGCGCGGGAGACTTGAGGCCGGCGCGCGAACGGCGAATGGCACGAGCGAGCGCAGATATCGCCTTCTCCTGCGAGATGACGCGCTTGTGCAGCTCGCCCTCCACGCGCAGCAGCTTCTGCGTTTCTTCTTCCTTGATGCTGGTCACCGGCACGCCGGTCCAGCGGCTGACCACATCCTCAATGTCTTCACGTCCGACAATGCCGGAAGCGGAGTCATCGAGATGATACTTGTCGCGCAGGGCGCGCAGGTTCTCGCGCTCCTTGCGTTCCTCATCGGAGTAGAACCGCGCCTTCTCGAACTCGTGGTTGGCAATGGCCGAGTCCATGCGGTGCACAATGAACTTGATCCGCTTCTGCACTTCAGTGATCTCTTCGGGCAGCGAAGTCTGGCGCAGCTTGACGCGCGCACCCGCTTCGTCAATCAGATCGATCGCCTTGTCCGGAAGGAATCTGTCAGGAATGTAGCGATTCGAATGCGACACCGCAAATTCAATCGCAGCATCCGTGTAGCTGACAGCGTGGAACTTTTCATAGCGGTCCTTGATGCCATGAATGATCTTGATGGCGTCTGCCTCGTTGGGCGGCGGAACCTTCACGGCCTGGAAGCGCCGCTCCAGCGAGCGGTCCTTCTCGATGGACTTGCGGTACTCGGCCGGCGTCGTCGCGCCGATGCACTGAATCTCACCACGAGAAAGCGCCGGCTTGAGAATGTTGGCCGCGTCCAGCGAGCCCTCCGCCGAACCAGCGCCAACCAGCGTGTGCAACTCGTCAATGAAGACGATGGAGTTCTGATTCTCCATCAGTTCTTTCATGATGGTCTTGAGCCGCTCTTCAAACTGGCCGCGGTATTTGGTGCCGGCCACAATGAGCGACAGATCAAGCCCAAGCACGCGCTTGTCCGCCAGGAAGCTGGGCACTTCGCCGTCGGCGATGCGCTGCGCGAGGCCCTCGACAATCGCCGTCTTGCCCACGCCGGGTTCGCCGATGAGCACAGGATTGTTTTTGGTGCGCCGGCAGAGAATCTGAATCACGCGTTCCAGTTCCCCATCGCGTCCAACCAGTGGATCGAGCTGCCCGTCCATCGCGGCTTGCGTCAGGTCGCGGCTGAACTCCGCCAGCAAGCTTGACTCACGCTGCCGCTGCTGCGCCGGAGCCTTCTCCTGCGTCACGCGCGCCAGCTCATCGCGAATCTGCGCCAGCTTCAGGCCGCGCTCTTGCAAAATCTCCGCGGCAAAGCATTTCTCTTCCCGCAGCAAGCCCAGCAGCAAATGTTCCGTTCCAATGTGCTTATGCCCCAGCCGTTCGGCCTCTTCCGCCGCATAGGCCAGCACGCGCTTGCATTCGTTGGAAAGCGGCAGATCCACCGAAGTGGACACCTTCTCGCGAATGGTGGTGTGCGCTTCAATCTGCTTGCGGATCGACTCCACCGAAGCGTGCGAGCGCAAAAAGCGGTTGGTCAATGCTTTGTCCTCGCGCAGCAGGCCGAGCAGCAAATGCTCAGTCTCGATATAGGGCGAGCCGAACTGGCTGGCCTCATATCGCGCGAAGAAGATCACGCGCCGTGCCTTCTCCGTATAGCGTTCGAACATGATGTTCTCCCCATGCAGGCTATCGTTTGGAGTAGCTGTCCGGTGGTTTTGCCGGCTTCAGCCCAACCCGCGCGTGCCCTTCTTTAGACTTCGCCGCCGGAGGCCCAGGAAAATCAGCGATCCTGCCCCGAACAGCTCTTTGGGATGGTTGCGACCTTTCCCGTTCCTCGCCAAGCCCCGCGGCGATCAAGCTGCCAAAGAGCTTCCATCCAGCCTTTTCAGCCTGAAAGCCGGTTCAGCTCCCAAACTGCTTACACATTTAGATTCAAAAATCTACCGGCACGGTGCAATTCCGATAAAAGTTTCCAGCGGCGTTTCCGTTTTCATCCTTCGGTATGCGGTCAGGCCGCCAATGGGGCCAGTCTTCCCGATTCGAGCCGCAAGGCCCGCGTACATCGCCTGGCCAGGTCAAGATTGTGGGTTACCAGAATGGAAGTAAGACCGTGGCTCGCGTGCAGCCGCTCGATCAGGTCAAAGACCCGGCCGGCAGTTGTCTCGTCCAGGTCGCCGGTTGGTTCGTCCGCCAGCAGCAGGCGGGGATTGCAAACCAGCGCGCGGGCCAGCGCCACACGCTGCTGTTCGCCGCCTGAAAGTTCGCCGGGCCGATGGTCGGCGCGGTCATCGAGGCCGACTTCCCTGAGCCAGTTTGCCGCCACAGCCAGCGCCTCACGTTTCTGTTGGCCGCGTGCAAGCAGCGGCATGGCCACGTTTTCCAGCGCCGTGAACTCCGGCAGCAGGTAATGGAACTGCCACACGTAGCCGATCTCCCGATTGCGAAAAGCCGCCGCCTGCCGCGGGGTAAGTTGGGCTACATTGGTTGAGGCGCAGTATACAGTTCCCGCGGAGGGTGCATCAAGAGCGCCCAGCATGTGCAAAAGTGTGCTTTTTCCTGCGCCCGACTGACCCACAATCGCCACCATCTCTCCGCGCTCGACCTGCAGGTTGAGGCCATGGAAGAGGTTAAGCTCGCCGCGTGCAGTTTTGTAGGTCTTTTGGAGATCCGTGACCTGAACAATCGGGGCTTGGTTGGCCTGTGTTTGCCCCTCCAATTCAGCCCGCAACTCCGGTCCCCGCGGGGAGCGGGATGTCGGGCTGACAGCCGCTGGAAAGGTTTCGGTCATCGATTGCACTTAATTTTACAATGCCGAAGCGGAATTCTCTGCAAAGCAGTCGAAGACCAGGAATCCCAAGTACCACTCCCCGATTACCAAAAGGGGAGCGGTTCATTTCAGGAGCGGAAGCTCTGCCCGGTAGCGGCGCGCCCTGCGCTTGCGCGGAATCCATGCCGCTGCAGGCTCCTCAGGCTCAGAACAACAAAGACCTATCCGCCGGCGCCGCTCTCCGGCACGCGCCACTCGGTCCCCATGTTGTCGTCCGTAATCAGGCGCGGATGACGAATACGGCGCTCGAGATTTGCCTTGGATTCGACCCACCCTTCAGGACCATCCACCTCATCGGCCATGCGGAGAACCTCCTCCATGCGAGCCCGTTGCAGTGGATTGCCAAGATCGAAGACAGGCCGTCCGTCGATTCGATAGCTGCTCAGCGCCGATCTCCAGCGATCCTTGTCGAGCGTAAATGGGCTGTCGCTCACTGCCAGAAAGCTGCTGATGCGCAGCGCGTAGGGAAACACGGAAATGCCTGTGGCCAGCACATCTTCTGACCAGGTCGTGTTGTAGTACGCGATTCCTCCCGGCTTCAAATGCGCCCGCATCAACTCCAGAAACTCTCTCGAAAGCAGATTGGTCATATTCGCGCGCCAATTGAAGCTGGTATTCATCAGGATGAAGTCGAATCGCCGATCCGGATGCGCCACCAGCCACCGGCGCCCATCGTCGATGACGATGTGCACCTTGGGATTGCGCAACTGGCTCTCGACCTCTTGGTGCTCGCGAATCAGCGGCAGGTAGCCGGGGTTGATCTCCACAATCGTCATCTCTTCCACATTCGGGTCGTTGGCCACAACCTGGGTCCACGAACCGGAAGCGAGACCGATGACCAGGACCTGCGCAGGTTTCGGGTGCAGTCCACTGATTGCGAAGGCGCGAAAAAGTCCGTTTGAATCGTGGATCAGGTCGACGTTGAACCGTCCGTCGTAGGCGCCCCCGCCGTAAACAGTGCTGATCGGATAGCCGAATTCCGAAGGCTCCCGGTTCACGGCGATCACGCCGCTGCGGTTCTCCACCACGTCGGAGAATTTCATGCTGCTCTCGTATTTGGTCTTGAACAGCAGCCGCTCGTAGATTCCATTGAAGAGCGTGCCGGAACTGAGCGCCAGGGCCACGCAGGTAACTGCGCCCGCGGTGAACAGGACCTTCGGCGCCTTTGATCCGGCCATGAATGCAAGAACCGCCGCAACCGCCAGGCCCATGGAGAGCAGCAGCACGGACGTGGCCTGCGTGGTCCAATGATCGAGAATCACAAAACCCACCAGGAAGCTGCCCAGCGTTGAGCCGACGATATTGCTAACGTAAATGAAGCTGATGCTTCTTCCCGAGTCCCTGGCCGGATCAATGGCAGCGTGCGCAAGCAACGGGAACGCCGAACCCAGCAGCGCGGCGGCGACGAACACAAACACGTAGCTCAGTTCGAAGTTGAAATGCACAACCCAGAGGCTCATTGCCGGCCCCAAAAGAAATGCCGCAATCGCTCCAAGAAGGACGACTGTTGAAGATGCCCCCAGCGTGCGCCGCACATCGTTTCCAAGCTTCTTGCGGCAGGCGTCGCGCACTGCGAACGAGCCGTAAGCAATTCCAAAAAGATAAAAGGCGAGCAGCTTGGCAAACCCGGGAGCCGTTCCTCCGGAGACAAAGGCGTACAAGCGGTACCAGACAATCTCATAGGCCAGCGCAATGAAGCCCGTAACGCCGGCCAAAACCATTCCGATCCAGAAAGGAACAGTCTGCTGCCGCTCAGCCGCCACGGACGCCTGCGCAACTGAACCGGTCGCTGCATGTTTCGCCTGCAGGACCAGGGCCATCACGCCAACGAACACGTTGAAGCACATAGCCAGCCGTATCGATCCAGACTCACCGAGCACGCGCATCAAAAAAATTGCCGCCGCCAGGCATGCGGCCCCGGAACCAAGCGTATTGACCGAATAGAGAAGGCCCACCGACTCGCCCACATTGCCCGTGCGGCGCACGAAGTGCTCCACCAGCAGGGGGAGCGTGCTTCCCATCAACAAGGTGGGAACCAGCAGCAGCACAAACGCGATGCAACCGGTAGCGGTGGTCGAGGCGCCCGCGGTGATCGAGCCAATGCTGTGAAAGATTGCAAGCGACACGGCGCCAAACGCGCCGACCAAGAGCTCGATCAGTCCGAACGCCAGCAGCAGGCGAATGCCCTTGCGCGCCGAAAGCCACCCGCCCGCCAGGCTGCCCAAACCCAGGCCGAGCATGAACACGGTAACAATCATGGTCACCGATTCAATGTTGACTCCATACAAGGTGAACAGGGCCCGCTGCCACACAATCTGGTAAAGCAATGCGGGAAATCCGGAAAGAAAGAACAACAGGTAATAGAACGGGAGCGTGTCGAAGTTGGCGAACTTACTTTCAGAGGCCGGCATTTTAAGCAACACTAGCACGCCGTCTACTGCTTCGAAATGCTACCAAAGAGCTATCTTCGTATAAGTTCAGGTTATGCAAACATCGAGCCTTCGAGGTTTCCTAATTTCCCTTTGGAATTGCCGAAGGATCGAGTCTGCCGATGCGGCCTTTAGGGCCGACGATGAACGGAAGCGAGAGAGCGTTCCAGTTGCCGTTGTCGAGCGGTTGCCAGGTGCGGCCATCGTCGCGGCTGATGTCGGAGCCGTTGGTGCCCACCGTAATCCAAGCATTGATCCTGTCGGCCGATTGCTTGATAGATCCTCCCCATTGAACCGCGGAGCGGTAGCCGTGGGGAGGGTTTGTAGAGGCTGTCCAGCGCTGACCGCCGTCCGAGGACCACGCGGCAGTTCCAATTGGGTCGTTGGGCTTGGTGAAATCGCCGCCGACGGCGACAGCGAATTGATAGAACGGGCCAGCGCAATCTGTGCATGGAGGGGGAGTCACGCGATAGCCGAGCGAGAATGCGCCGGATGATTCTGTACCGGCAGCCAATGGAATTGAAGATCGGGACCACGACCCCTCGCGCCAGCGATGAATTAGAAAAGCCCCTCCCTCACCGCCGGTAACAAAGCCGTGAGAGTATCCAGCTTCGAACCGCGCCAGCAATGAATTGCTAGCAGCAAAACCTGCAAGAGACTTTGGGCCTGTTTCCAAGCCCATGGTGTTGTCTCGTTGCCAATTGGCGCCAGCGTCGGAAGTGTCAAAGATTGTTAGTCGATTCTTTACCGGATCGCCGAGAAGAATTCCAGTCTTGTAGAAAGGGTTGATCCAAAAGCTATCGAAGAATCCGCCTGGGCTATCCGGATTCTTGAAGAGCAAGACCCAAGTCCTACACCCGTCTGTCGTCTTGTACAACCTGCTCTTATCGCCAGGCCCGGAAGCCATCACAATCGCCGTCATCGCGTCCCAAGCCTGCACCCCGCGAAAATCCAGCGTAGCTCCATCTTTGCCCGCGTCCGGCACGGCACACTTTGTCCAATGCACACCACCATCGGTAGTCTTGAGCACGGTGCCCTCAGTCCCGCTCGCCCACGCAACCGTCCCATCCACCGAGTCAATCCCGCGCAAACCGGCCGTGGTGCCCGAGTCCTGCATCTGCCAGACTTGCTGCTGAGTTGGAATCGGTACGGGCGTCGGCGATTGAGCCGTCGCGAACGCCGTAACGACAGACAGGAACAAGCTGAGACTGCGAAGCTGCATGGCTCGAAGTATAAAACGCATCGCCGGTCAATGCGTCATCCCTGCTCCGGCGCAGGCATCGGAACGAACGCGCACACATCGCCGATGCGCTGCATCACGCTCACCACCCCGATGGTGAACCCGTTCTCCTTGTCCACCACCGGAGAGGTGCTGATCTCCACGCGCAGTTCCCTGCGTTCGCGGTCAATCAACGTCGCAATCCCCCTTGAGCCGCTATGCAGCGCCATGTTGAAGCTGAGCGGAACCCGGCTCTCCGAGAAATACTCAAGCAGCGGAAACGCCTTCTCGACCACCTTGCCCTTGAGTTCTTCAGCCGTCCAGCCAAACAGCGCCTCCGTTGCCGGGTTGACGGAGCGAATGAACCCCAGCGCGTCTGTAATCACAACCGCTTCCGTCATGGAATCCAGCACGCTTTCCAGCCACATCCGCGCCCGGTGCGCTTCCTCGTGCGCATTCTCAGCCTCGGTCACGTCGAAAGTCACTCCGCGCACGCCCACCGCGCGCCCCTCGGCGTCTCGGATCAATGTGCGATGCAGTTCGTATGTCCGGAATTCCCCATTGGCATAAAGCGAGCGACGGATTTTCGGCGGCTCTACGCCGGAACGCATCATTTCCAGGAATGCTTTGCGATCCGCCTCGGCCTGCCCCTGCGGTGAGAAATCCCACACATGCATGCCGGCAATTTCTTCTTCCGCCGGCGAGTGCATTGCGCGCGCGGCGCGATTCGACCGCTTAATCACGCCGTCGCCACCGATCTCAACATAGGCGATGGGCAGTTGGTCAATTGCATCCATATCGGTGTTGGCCATAGCAGAAGGAACGGTTGCGGAAAGTCTGTTCATCCATCTCACCATTTCTTCGCGCTCGGCGCGGAAAGCTTGTGCAGATCCTCAGCCGTGCGCAATTGATCGATCGGGGTGATTTCAAATTCCAGCGGGATACGCAACATCACCGTACGCCCTCCGATCTGGATGGTAATGTCGCGGTTGTTGTCGACGATGCGCCGCATGGCCGCCGTAAGTATGGGCACGCTGACCGGAGTTTGCAGAATCGCCAGCAGCGAAGAGTCGCTCCAGTGGTAAACGGCGTCGTCGCTGCGCAGGCTGTGCGTAAGGAATGCGGATACCGCCATCAGGCTATCCTGCACCGCCTCCACGCCAAAGCGTTCGCCGATCATGCCCAGGCAGTTGAGCTGGAACAGAACAGCGAAGCCTCCGATGTTCCGCTCCATGATCTTCCTCACGTGGTCTACGGCAGAGCCGCCCCCGCGAAGTCCAGCCGCGTTGTCGTTGGCCGTGGTGCGATCCGCCGCCGTGAGTTGTGCCGCCCTGACCGTCCGGCTATCGGCGTTGGTGAGGCGGAAGAAGTCTGTCAATTGAATCAGAAACCCGTTGAGTTCCTCGCCGGTTAGAAGGCTCGCCACCCGCCGCACCATCGGAGCGGCATCCCTGGATCCCGCATCGATGCCCGTTCGGGCGAGCAGGTCCACCAGCAGTTTCGACACCAGCGTCCGCCAACCGGAAACCCGGTCTTTCATCGCCTCTTCTGAGAGCTTGCGATATTGCTCGAACTCGTGCAGCACGCTGAGAATGAGAGCGAATTTTTCCGCATCCGGCAGGCCGTCCCGCATCTGCAGGGCCAGTTGGCTGACCCTCGCGCGAAAATCGCGGAAATCGCCCGGATCCACCGAGAGCATGTTTGAGGCCGCACCCTCGGCGAGTTGGGTCAGACTCCGTTCGATGCCGGAGACCGGCTCCTCCGCCAACGCCGGAGGGCCTTGCTTACCCCACGTTGCGATTTGACGCAGATTCATCCAATGCGCTCCTGCATCGTTCTCATATCGGCAGCCAGAGCCATTCCAAGAGCCCATTCCAACAATTCCCGCCGAATTCCGCGCTCCATCCCCGGATTCGCGTTGATTCTGCACCCAAATAAAACGGGCATCCGTTGCGTGAACGGATGCCCCTGAGTCTTTTCTTGGCGATTCCTAATTTAGCCCGTACACATCGATCTCACCCATCGGATTCGTGACCGTCGTCAGATCGTGCCCGGTGGAAATGTACACCTTGCCGTTGGCCACGACCGGTGAGCTGAACTTGATTCCGTATCCCGGAACGTCAGCCGTTCCGTTCTGGCTGCTGTCGTAGAGCTCGCCTGTCGACAGGTCACTGGCGTTGTAGGCGCGCAGTGTTGCGTTTGTCGGTCCGCTGGCGGCGGGGGTTTGCAGCGGCTGGCCCTGATCGACCATCCACAGAATTCCATCCGATGTCCCATTCGCGGAAATGAAGGGCGTAGTGCCGCGCGTATTCTCCTGCGTGAATTGCGTAGTATCGGTGCCTGGGACCCACTGGCCGCTGGTATACGTGAACTGGCGTATGCCGGAGGGGACATCGCCCGGCGGGGGCCCCGGCGTATTTGTCGGCGTAATCCCCAGGTAGATCGATCCGTTGAAGTATGCCGAAGTCCCGAAGATCTCGAACGAATTGATGATTGCAGTGGGGTTCGGAGTGATATACGGGCAGGGCGGGTTCGACAAGTAGGGAGTAGCCAGTGGCGACTGTCCGGGCGCCGCAGCTCCCCACTCCAACGTCTGAATCGCTCCCGTGTCGCCGGTGTTCTCGTGCCCAAGATCGGTGGAATTCGTGAAGTAGAGCTTGCCCATTTTTCCACCCGCAACAAGTTGTGCCGGGCTTGTGCCCGGAATCAGCATCAATCCGCCCGCCGCCAGATCGGAATCGGCGCAGTCCATGTACGCGTAATCCTGTGGCGTGAAGTAGTCCTCCAGCACCAGCATTGGGCCAACGGTCGTTGCAACGGGCGTTGGGCTGAACCGCAGGACCGAGTCGGCCCAGGCTCCCGCAGCCCCTGCGGCCACGGGTGGTGGGTTTGTGGGCACAGACGTGGGATCAAATGGTCCGTTGCCGGTGGTGATATAGATGTTCCCGTCGCTGTCGGCAACCGGTCCGCCGGCGCCCATCCACACGCCGCCCGCGCTGGCATATGGACCTACGCCGTCATTATTCGGGCTCACATCGAACTTGCCCGTCTGCGCCAGCGTAGCCGCATCGTACTGCAGCAGCCACCCGGCATGGCAGCCGCCAAATCCGATATACACACTGCCGTTCTCGAAGAGCAACGCCGCCCTTTGCACGCACGATGTTCCCAGGGCGTCGATACCGCCGTTCTTGGTGGCATCGGAGTTGGTCCCCGGAACGCTGGCCGTAATGGTGACCGGTCCGCCAAACTTCTGCGCGCCTGTTGTGATGTCCAGGGCACTCAGCCGGAAGGTCGAATTGCCGCTCAAGGTTTGCGCCGATACCACGTAAATCGTATTGGTCGTCGGATCGATCGCCGGCGTTGACGTAACTCCCTGGTAAGGCTGGATGGGGCCATCGGTCATCGGAGTTTCTCCCGCTTGCAGCAGAGATACTTGCCACAGCGGAGCACCTGTATCTGAATCGAAGGCAAAGACCGAATCCTTCTCGGTGGCCGCATACAGCACATTGTGTTTGGCGCGGTTGACGACCAGGTTGGACACGATCAGCGGTGTGCCGTATACATATCCATCCACCTGGACAGAGAACAGCTTGCCGAAGGTGGCGGAGCTAACGTTCGAGGTCGTGAGTGTTGTCTCGTTCGGATTCAATCCGCTACGGTTGGCATCCACGTGAAACATGGGAATGTTTACCCCCGTACTCGGCGCGATGGTCACCGTGAAGGGTGCATTCCCGCTCACGCCGTTCAGTGAAGCCGTTACTGTGGTCGAACCCGAAGCCACCGCGGTTGCCAGTCCGGAGCTATCGATGGTCGCGACCGCGGTGTTCGCAACTGTCCACGTCGCCGTCGAGCTTACATTCCCG
>Ga0302326_10011647_pt1 | contig 18899 bp, 9 predicted proteins | sample Palsa_T0_3_FD_202264 | JGI IMG/M metagenome (GOLD analysis project Ga0302326, IMG submission 202264) | Peat permafrost microbial communities from Stordalen Mire near Abisko, Sweden - Palsa_T0_3 | ecosystem: Environmental > Terrestrial > Soil > Palsa > Peat permafrost | place: Sweden: Abisko...
ACATGGAATTGCACGTTCAGGCTATGCAACCGTATTTCCGCAGGCGATTGGCCTGGCTGCAACGTGGGACGTGCCATTGATGCATCAGGTGGCAGACACGATCAGTACGGAAGCGCGAGCCAAGAATGGTGAGGCGCTGCGGGAAGGAAATCACAGCATCTACTACGGGCTTGATATCTGGTCGCCCAATATCAATATCTTCCGTGACCCGCGCTGGGGACGCGGCCAAGAGACTTACGGAGAGGACCCATTTCTGACCGGCCGACTCGGCGTCGCATTTGTCGAGGGGCTCCAGGGCGACGATCCCACCTATTACAAGACCATTGCGACGCCAAAGCACTTTGCGGTGCATTCTGGCCCTGAGACCACGCGTCATACGGCAAATATCGATCCGTCGGCACATGATCTTGAAGACACCTACCTGCCGGCATTTCGGGCCACGGTGACGCAAGCCAAGGCTGGCAGCGTGATGTGCGCCTACAACGCCGTGGACGGGGAGCCGGCGTGTGCGAACACCATGCTGTTGCAGGATCGTTTGCGAAAGGACTGGGGGTTTGATGGCTACGTAACTTCAGACTGCGCGGCGATCACCGATATTGCCGTCGGTCATCGTTATTCGCCGGACCTCGAACATGCAGCTGTAGCGGCTGTCCGCGCGGGAACCGATACCAGTTGCGGCAAGGAATACGCTGTACTCGTGAAGGCAGTACAGGATGGGCTGATTTCTGAAAAGGAGATCAACCGTTCGGTGAACCGGCTGTTCACGGCGCGGTTTGAACTTGGCTTGTTTGATGACCCAGCAAAGGTCGTTTACGCACAGATTCCCTTCACCGAGGACGACTCGCCTACGCATCGGGAACTGTCCCTCCAGACTGCGGAAAAGTCCATCGTGTTGCTCAAGAACGATGGCATCCTGCCGCTGAGAAAATCTGTAAAGATTGCAGTGATTGGTCCGAACGCCGCCAGCCTGGCTGCGATCGAAGGCAACTACAACGCAGTGCCGTCGCAACCGATCTTGCCACTTATAGGGCTGGAAAAAGCGTTCGGAGCGGATCAGATACGGTACGCGCAAGGCTCACCGTATGTAAGTGAGTTACCGGTTCCAGTCCCAAGAACATTGCTGCATCCGGCAAAGGGCGATTCCCGTTTCGGCTTGAAGGGGGAGTACTTCGACAATGTCGACTTTCAGGGTGCGCCTTCTATGACGCGGATCGATCAGCAGATTGCGTTTGATTGGGATGCTGCGGCTCCAGATAAGAGCATCAGCCCTTCGCATTTCGGCGTGCGCTGGACAGGAACAATTCAGGCACCGGTTGCGGGAAATCATATCTTCAGCTTCTCGCTGGCGCATTGCTATCCATGTGGGGACGCGGAGAGTTTGAAAGTGTACTTCGATGACAAGCCGCTTTCGGATCAACCCGTACCGGCCACTGAGTACCGATCGAGTGGATTACAGCCATTTACACTGCATTTTGCCGATACGAAACCTCATACGTTTCGGGTCGAGTACACCCACAAGGCGAAATTGTTTGGTGCCGGCATTACGCTCAGCTGGATGCCGCCGATCGATGCCGAACGCGAGGCCGCTGTCGAGTTGGCAAAACAGGCTGATGTTGTGGTTGCTTTCGTAGGACTTTCCCCTGAGCTGGAAGGGGAGGAGATGCCTGTGCATGTCCAGGGCTTTGACGGAGGAGACCGCAGCAGCATCGAGTTGGCCGCGGTGCAGGAGAAGATGCTGGAGGCAGTTGCGGCAACGGGCAAACCTCTTGTCGTTGTGCTGATGAACGGCAGCGCGCTGGCTGTTGACTGGGCGAAGAAACATGCGAATGCGATTGTGGAAGCATGGTACCCGGGGGAGGAAGGCGGAACCGCGATCGCCGACGTATTGACAGGAGTGGCCAATCCAGCAGGGCGTCTACCCATCACCTTCTATGCAAGCACAAAGGATCTTCCACCTTTTGACGACTACTCGATGTCTGGCCGCACGTATCGCTACTACGCTGGATCGCCCCTCTGGGGCTTTGGGTATGGGCTGAGCTACTCGACGTTCCAATGGACGGACCTCAAGCTTTCCTCAGCCTCTGTCAAAGCGGGCGACCCAATACTCGTGGACGCGGACGTGGAGAACACGAGCGATCGCGCTGGTGATGCGGTGAGTGAGTTGTACCTCACGCCTCCTGCGAAACCAACGTCGCCGCGGTTGGCGCTGGTGGGATTCGACCGGATAACCCTGGCCCCGCATGCGAAGCAACACGTTCACTTTATGGTGGACGCTCGAGCTCTCAGTACTGTGGACGCGAAGGGCGTGCGAGCGGTGCGCACTGGGGATTACGTCCTTCACCTGGGCGGGGCTCAGCCAACCGATGCGACGGACGGCTCGGTATCTGCTGGATTCACGATTCGAGGAAACGAGGAACTTCCGCGGTGAGTTCGTGTGCCCTGCGTTTGGTGCAGCTCACGTTGCTCTCAGCGTCCGTCTTATTACCAAGGGCTGTGGGGCAGGAAGCAGGGACAGCTGCAGTCCTTGGATCAGGCGATCCCGCGTGGCTTTCCTATAAGCAAGTGGACTCAGGAATTGTTTTCCAGGGTAGTATTCCGGACACGGTTGTTGAGCTTGGGAATAATGTCCTCGAGGACTCAGCGACCAAGGAACTTGCAGCCGGATGGCGGGGTATGCTGAAGCACGAGCCCCGGATTGTACGTACGGAGAACAGCGGCGCAAGGGCCGAGGTTGTGCTTGGAACACAGGCCGAGATCAATGCCTGGCGACCACATGCTACACCGGCACTTCTACTGAAACACGATGGTTATCGCCTTTACCGTGACAAGGAAGCGCTGGTGATCGAAGGCGGGGACGGACGCGGGGTCTTGTATGGAACGTTTGCCCTTCTGCGCGAGATCGCGCAGAAGCGTTCGCTGGCAAAAGTCGACGAAGAATCGGCGCCATGGGCAGAAATCCGCTGGACGAATGAATGGGACAATCCCAATGGCACCATTGAGCGAGGCTATGCGGGGCCCTCCATTTTCTTCGAAAATGGGAAGGTGCACACCGATCTTTCGCGGGCAGCGGCTTACGCCCGGCTGCTTAGCTCTGTGGGCATCGATGGCTGCACGATCAACAATGTGAATGCCAACCTGGATCTTCTGCGCCCTGAGAATCTACGCGAGATCGTTCGGATAGCGGACGTCTTTCGTCCGTACGGTGTCCGACTATCGCTGTCTGTCGATATGAGCAGTCCACAGGTGGTTGGCGGAATGCAGACGTTTGACCCTCTCGATCCCGAGGTTGCCGCGTGGTGGAAGAAGAAGATAGACGAAATATATGCTGTCATTCCGGACTTCGGGGGCGTTGTGATCAAGGCGGACTCCGAAGGGAGAGTGGGGCCGTCGAAGTATGGACGCACGCAGTCTGACGCAGCGAACGTGGTGGCTCGCGCGCTGAAGCCGCACGGGGGAGTGGTTCTGTACCGCGGATTCGTCTACAACAACCATCTTGATTGGCACGATATGAAGGCGGATAGGGCGCGTGCAGGCTACGACAACTTTCATCCGCTGGATGGAAAGTTTGACGATAACGTGATCGTGCAAATCAAGAACGGGCCGATTGACTTCCAGGTGCGAGAGCCGGTGAGTCCACTGCTCGCCGGACTACCTGACACAAATGAGGTTATTGAGTTGCAGATCACGCAGGAGTACACGGGACAGCAACGACATCTGGTTTATCTCGTGCCCATGTGGAAGAAGACACTGGATACGAATATGCGGGCCTCCGCGAGTTCAGCCGCGCTGCCTGTCAAACTCATCGTCAGCGGACGGCCGACTGCGACGGAGCACCATACTAAGGGTGGGTTCGTCGGTGTTTCGAATGTTGGGACGGACGGATGGCTGGGTAATCCGTTGGCGCTTGCCAATCTGTATGGTTTCGGACGGCTTGCCTGGGATCCGAACATGAGCGCTGCAACCATCATCGATGAGTGGACGCGGCTTACGTTTGGAAATGATGAGCAGGTGCGGACGACGATCACCAAACTGCAACTGGATTCCTGGCACATTTATGAAAGCTATACGGGCCCGCTGGGGATTGGGACTTTGACGGATATTGTGGGTGCTCATTTCGGGCCCGGCATAGAGTCTGCTGAGCGCAATGGATGGGGACAATGGATACGGGCTGACGAACACGGGGTTGGCATGGACCGCACGGTCGCGACAGGCACTGGCTACATCGGTCAATACCCTGCTCCGCTGGCTGCTACCTACGAATCACTTGCGACTTGCCCTGATGATCTTCTACTGTTCATGCACCATGTGCCTTATACCTATCGACTGCACTCCGGCCTGACAGTGGTGCAGACGATTGATAATCTGCACTACTGGGGAGCGGAGGCAGCTGCGGAGCAGGTCTTCGCGTGGGAGACTCTGCGCGGCAAGGTTTCGGATGCGACCTATGCAGAGGTTCTCAAACGGCTAAATTATCAGGCTGGATCGGCGATCGTTTGGCGGGATGCAGTCACCCGCTGGTTTACCAAGGAGTCTGGCATTCCGGATGCGCTCAACCGCGTGGATCATTCTCCGAGCCGCATCGAGGCTGAGTCGATGACACTTACTGGTTACACCGTCGTGCCGGTTACGCCATGGGAGACAGCATCGGGCGGGAGAGCTGTCGTCTGCAACCTGCCGCAGTGTGCCGTACAAACAACGTGGACGGGGCCGGATGGTTGGTACGATGTGAGCGTGCAGTATTTTGATCTATTGCATGGACATTCGCGTTTTTCTCTTTCGATCGCCGGGCATGAAGTTGATCATTGGACCGAGGACGACACGTTACCTGGCGAGACTCTAAACGGCAGCACATCGACCCGAAGATCGCTCGATCACGTGGCTATCCACCACGGAGACTCGGTTCAAGTGACCGGCTGGCCCGAAGGCCCGGAGAAGGCGCCATTGGATTATCTAAGCATCGTGCCCGATCGAGTTGGTACGGACGTTGTTGCGAATAAGGTTCACTGAGGATTGTCGCTTTGAGTGCAAAGATCATGGATGTAAAGGTCATCGTTACCTGTCCTGGGCGAAACTTTGTGACGCTCAAGATCACTACAACGGATGGAATTTATGGCCTCGGTGATGGAACCCTCAATGGCCGAGAGCTTGCCGTCGTTGCGTATCTGCAGGAACATGTGATCCCCTGCCTTATTGGGCGCGATGCGGATCGCATCGAAGATACCTGGCAGTATCTATATCGCGGAGCTTACTGGCGTCGTGGACCGGTGACGATGAGCGCCATCGCCGCAGTAGATGTGGCTCTCTGGGATATTAAGGCCAAACGTGCGGGCATGCCGCTCTACCAGTTGCTTGGGGGCCGCTGCCGGGAAGGTGTACTGGTTTACGCGCATGCGAACGGTCACGAAGTCAGTGAACTGCTGGAGTCGGTGGCGAAGCAACAGGAGCTGGGGTATCGGGCGATCCGCGTGCAGGCGGCCGTGCCCGGGGTAGCGGACGCTTACGGTGTGCCGCATGGAAACAAACCCTACGAGCCAGCGGATGGCGATCTGCCACGCGAAGAAGTTTGGGATACAGCCAAGTATCTGCGGTTTATGCCAAAGTTGATGGACGCAGTTCGGTCGAAGTTCGGCTTCGACCTGGCGCTGCTGCATGACGGCCACCATCGAATGACCCCCATTGAAGCTGCGGCCCTGGGCAAGAGCCTTGAAGAGTTCCAGCCTTTCTGGCTCGAGGATCTGACCACTGCGGAGAATCAAGAATCATTTCGTCTTATTCGACAGCACACTACGACACCGCTTGCGGTTGGTGAAGTATTCAACTCAATTTTTGATTGCAAGCAACTAATCAGCGAGCAGCTAATTGATTACATTCGCGCCACCGTAGTGCATGCAGGCGGAATCACACACTTGCGCCGTATCGCGAGCTTCGCGGATCTTTACAGTGTGAAGACAGGGTGCCATGGAGCGACCGATCTATCGCCGGTGTGCATGGGAGCTGCGTTGCATTTCGATGTAAGTATTCCGAATTTCGGCGTCCAGGAACATATGCCTCACTCGACGCTTACGAATGAGGTCTTTCCCCATGCCTACACCTTCGCTGGTGGCATGATGAATTCGGGTGAGGCCCCTGGACACGGGGTCGATATCGACGAGAAGCTGGCTGCGAGGTTTCCATATAAGCGCGCATATCTTCCGGTCTGCCGATTGGCTGATGGGACGCTCCATTCCTGGTAGGGTCGCGCCGGCTGGCATGATGATTCGACGTACAATGGGAAGGGTCTCCGGCTGCGGAGGGATGTGTGAGTGGTTGAAACAGGCGGTCTTGAAAACCGCTTAGCCCTAACGGGCTACGGGGGTTCGAATCCCTCTCCCTCCGCCATTCAGTCTAATTTTTCGGATTTGACATTCCAAGCACCCGAGAAAGTTAAGACTGTTTGGGCAATAGCGGAAACTTGAGCCCTAAACGATTTGAACGGAGAAGATGAGGGATGCCCGTCCGCTGGAGGATTCTCGCCTTTGGAAGGTTGGAGAATCAGGGCTTTCCGAGATCGAGCGGAGAACTCTGTCCCGTCAGGGCGTTCCGCCTTCGGATCGGCATATCGCGGTTCCACACAGCTAGGACGGGTTCGGGGTTTGTCCTGTTATAAATTTCAGCCTCGGGCGAAGAGCTATTGTCTGAAGCAGGTGACGAGTCCAACGATCAATTTGATAAATCCCACAGATTCGGCCGGTCAGGTCGGCGTGGTCTAGGGCCGGGGAATCTGGAGATACGTCTGCACTTAGAATGACCTCGTCGCGCAAGAGCGCCTGAAAGGCATGGACAAGAGTTTGCCCAGACTGGTGGCAGGCCAGTCTGGGCCATTAAAAGAACCTACCGAGCCAACTACACCGTCCTCACTCGACCGGTCCTGCACGGAGTGCGTCGAACAATCCTTGAAGCTGCGTGTTTGCCTGGGCGGATCCGGTAGCGATGTTGTATTTCAGGGAATAGTCCAAGACGGGTCGCAGCGCCTTGAGGTCCCCTGCTGCCACCTGATTTCTCAACCTCCATAGGCCCGTCTCGATTCCATCCATGGATTGCTCTTTACCGTCGAGGGTAACCTTTAAATATGCACTGAACACCTTGGTGAAGGTGTCCGGCATGCTCAGAGGCTTGCGCTTCGGCCTACCGTCAGGGTTCCCGCTTTTGCCCTTTTTGAATCGGGTACTTTCGGGCGGTTTGCCATAGCCGACGGTGTAACTGTTTTGTTCACTCGGCTCTGTAGCAGCCGGTCCGGGTTGTGTTCTCGAGTTCCCTATCTTCTTTCCCATGTTTTGCCCTCTCCGCCGCCATCTCAGCGAACGACTTCTTGGTTACCCCGTGAACGGCAGTGCTGCCGGTCAGTTCCTGCCACCGCCGGATGGCCGTGTCAACGTAGAGCGGATCAATCTCGAGACCGTAGCAGACCCGCCCGACCCGCTCCGCGGCGAGCAGCGTCGTACCCGACCCTAGGAAACCGTCGAGAACGGTGTCCCCACGGTTCGTACAGTCAAGCAACGCGTCAGCGACCATCCTCGTCGGTTTCACGGTTGGATGAAGCTCAAGGAGATTGCCCTCGTCGGACCTCTTCGAGAGCGTTTGCACGCCCGGGTATTGCCAGGCATTCGTACGGTTGCGGCCAAATCTGCCGAGCTGTATGTTGTTGCGGTGAGGGTTCTTGCCAAGCTCCCTAGCAGACCGACGAGGATACTCTAAATGAAACGAGCTGCCCTGCTTCTGGCTCTATTGGCTCTCTCCGCTCTTTGCCGACCGCTGGCGCAAACCGGACAGACAACCACCGTTCAACAGCGAATTCTCGGGACTTGGAAGCTGGTGTCTTATGTTCGCGAGGAGGTTGCATCCGGCGTTAAGTCCGATGTCATGGGGGCCCATCCATCCGGTTACATCAATTACGGGCCTGACGGACGCATGATCGTAATGATTGTCGGGAGTGACCGCAAAAAACCTGTGGGTACTGTTGCCACGCCCGACGAAGCAGAGGCCTTGATCCGGAGCATGCTCGCTTATGCCGGGGGCTATAGGATCGACAGCGAAGCCAAGACCGTTACCCACCAAATAGATGTGTCGTGGGACCAGTCTCGCACTGGCGAATCGCATGTCCGACATTACAACCTGGATGGCGATTGGTTTACGCTTACTACTGAACCATCGAGGGACCCGGTCACTGGCAAGAAGACCGTCCGCACATTGACCTGGGGAAAAGTGAAGTAGTTCGCGGTGGAATCCTCAACTGTCGATGACAGGCCGAGTCACTTATGACGGCTCTCAAATCGACTTTTCGGGCCTTTGGTGGTTAGTAAAGAGAAGCGCGTTTGTCGGGACTAAAGGCTGTCGAAACTTCCTAAAGAAGGTTTGCCCAGAAGAACCCACATTGTCATAATTGCCCCTGGTCACGATTGGCTGGTTTGCTATTCTCGGTACGACGGCGGCTTGTGTCGGTGGGCTAGCGAGAAACAAACCGACCCCTCTTGAGAATGCCTGCTATCGACCGTGTGTTCCTGATGTCGGCGAGCGGATTCGCCCGGTGCAATATCAGGTCTGCTGTCTTTCCTGCCTCAACGGTTCCGTTCTTGTTGTCGATCCGGAAAAATACGGCAGGATTTAACGTCGCGGCCTGAAGCGCTTCAAGGTTTGTAAAACCTACTCGCACCAAAATGGCCAGTTCGTCGTGCAAACACCAACCCGGAACAGCCCCGCGACTTTGTAAATAGGTGCTCCAGTCAGTCCCGGCGAGTATTCGCACCTGTGCAGCTCGAATCTGTAGCGTAATTGGTTTGAAGCCCGCGATGATCTGTGGCCAATTCGCTGGAGCGAAATATTGGAAGCTCTGCAAAGTCGGATCGAGATATGTTTCGTTCTTCGCTAGCCGCGTAAGAATTTCGCTGATCGCAGGACTCTGGCATTCGGCGGCTTGGGTGCCTGCCCCGAGCAGTGACACGCAAGGCTTCGGAAGGAACTCAAAATGCTCAATGCTGGCCTGGCCGGCATCCGACGCTTCAAGCGGAGAGACAAACTCGGGTTCGTATCACGGCGATCCGCAATGCTATGACGATTACATGACAATCTGGAAAGCCCTTGTGGATAGACTCTGCTCCAGGAGATCGTGCGTGACGAGAGTTCATCGTATCGTCCAACACTATGTAGCCTTCGATGTGCGGGGTGCAAGCCTACTGGCTGCCACGTGCATTTTTCTCTATCTGCGAACATTTCTCTTACCAGCCATTCCATTGGCTGTTCAGAACGATGCGGTCTTCTTCTTTGAACACGCCAAAAGGATGGTGGACGGCCAGGTCCCCTATCGGGATTTTTTTGAATTTGTCATGCCTGGTACTGACATCTTCTATGCGATCTTGCTTCGCATCCTCGGAGTCCACGCATGGATCAATTCGTGCCTTTTGATTTTGTTGGGCGTGTCTCTTTGTTGGATTCTCATCCGCGCTTCGAAGCGCATCCTCACAGGCAATGGCGTTTACCTACCAGCCTTGCTTTTCCTTATCTTCATTTTCGACAATGCCCGTGATGCGACGCACCACTGGTACAGCACTTTGTTCGTTCTCGCGGCCCTTCTGCCCTTGTTCAAAGGGCGAACCTTGAGTCATGTTTTCGCCGCCGGCATGCTATGCGGCGTTGCAATTTGCTTCACTCAGACCCAGGGCGTAGCCGGACTGGTCGCTATCATTGTCTTCCTCATCCTGACGAGAAGGTCCGTCACCGAACTCTGGAAGCAACTCGCGCTTCTTTTGCTACCCAGTGCCGTGCTGGCCGGTGGAATGCTGCTCTTCTATGTGCATGAGGCCGGTGTACATTCCGTCGCCTACGCGCTTATCGAATATCCACGTCTTTTTACCGCGGCACAGTATGCCTATCCCACGAATTTCGGAGGCGCTTCGAACGACTTCACAGGGCTCTCGAGGAAGCTATCGTATGTACTGTTGTACGTTGGTGTGCCGTGCGTTTACGTTGCTTGTCTCTACCGTCTCATCCGTGTAAAGCAGGTACTCGGAGCAAGTCAATCGGACAACGTCCTGCTGTTGACGCTTGCCGGCATCATGCTATACGCAACCATCTTTACGGGGCCGTCTTATCACCGTTTGTGTGCCGCCGTTGCGCCATCTTCGGTGCTGTTGATCTGGCTCTGCCAGCAGGGAGCGAAGCGCGGAAAGCTGGTTCAACATATCCTGTGGGGTCTTTCTTTGTTGTTTTTCGTCCTGGGCCCGCTCCGCATGCAGCTTCTTCACCGATATGTCATGAATCTTCCAACGGGAAGAACAGCTGTACTTGCACCCGATCAATACGAGCTTTTTCGTTGGCTGGGGCAGAACACTCATCCGGGCGAAGCCTTCTTCGGCTACCTTCCAGCAGCCTTCGCTCTCGACCTGCGGAATCCGACACCTTTAGACAATGTTCTTCCATTCCAAACGACAACAGCCGAGCAAGAAGCTACCGTAGTGCAATCGCTTCAAAAAGATCCCGCCAGGTTCATCTTTGTTCCAAAAGAACAGCCGTTCGACGATCACAACAGACTTCAACTCTATGGTTCATTTTTGAATACCCACTATCACAGGCTGAAGAGTTTTCCGGCGGGCGCCATTTGGGAGAAGCAATGGCCACGCGAAGCAAAAGATGGCTTGAAGGAGCGTTGACGGAATACTGTGCGGGGGATGACCTCAGAGACGGCTTTAGGACACTCCGGCCACGCTCCCGCCAGGCTGGTTTTTTGCAGCCCAAGCGATGAGGCGCACGAAGTCCTCGACGGTTTTCACGGGTACGTCGCCCCAGCTACCCGAGGCAAACTCGGCCATGAACGAATCGGCTAACTTTCAAGGTTTAAGTCGCTGATGGCATCAGGAGAAGGTCAGGGCGTAGTGCACGGAAAGCGGTGTTTTCGGCGATAACGGCGAAGTTGCCGAAAACCCAACTTTGCGGGAACTCAGACATAACAAGGCGAGTGCGAAGCCGTTTCTAAGCCAAGAGAGATCGCCATGAAGAAAGTTTTTATTGCTCTCGGTCGCTGCATTGTGGGCATCTGCCTGCCTTGCGCAAAATGCGTGCTCAAATCAGCGAACCATCGAAGGGGACGAAGATCCTTGTTTTGACAACGCCACCTCAATTTCGCCGCTGGTCACCGCTTCCATTTTGGGCACTGCGGAAGCTAAGGAAACCTTCGAGAATATGGAACTTGCGGAACGCGCAGGTGTGTCAAAGCTCTGGAAAGGCTTGACTGTCCACCTGAGAAACCAGCAACAAATCGACATGATTGTCAGGGGCGATTTTCCAATGAGCGGCGGAGATAATACCTGGTTCTGGATCGTCACCTCTGCCGACAACCATCCAGTCGCGTTCTGGGTGCAGGGAAATGTGGTGACTATCCTCAGAAGTAGGCATCATGGGTACGCGGATATTCGCACCGATTGGGCGGCCGGGTCAAACAGAGCAACCAGGATCTTCCGCAGTGACGGACGTAGGTACAAGCTTTTTCGAGAGAACTATGGGTCGCTGCCTCCCGCTTGATGCGATTGATCCTCCCGCAAAACGGTGTTTTCGGAAACTACGACGGCCTAAGCTCAAGACTGGCCACTCTGTATTAGCAGTCAATCCTGTTCATGAAGTTATCGAATTGCGAAAGCGTTGGGAAACTATCGCTTTTGGTGTGCGACAGAAAACGCGCGGAAACGGTATAATCCGCCACTGGCGAGATACCGAGATATATGGCGGACTACGAGGGCGCTTCGGCGACCGTGTATGGCGAGCATCAGAAAGTTGACATCCTGCGTCAGTTGGATCGTCTTCTCGATAATCCGTACTTCTCCCACAGTAAGCGCTTTCCCAGTTTTCTCCGTTTCATCGTCCAGGAGGAACTCGAAGGTCGCGGCGACCAACTCAAGGAGCGCACCTTAGGCATCGAAGTCTTTGGCCGTCACTCCGGCTACGACACCACTTCCGACCCCATCGTCCGGGTCACCGCTGCCGAGATCCGCAAGCGCATCGCACAGTATTACCAGAACACCGAGAGCCCCGATGAGCTCCGTATCTCCCTTCTGCCCGGCTCCTACATCCCCCACTTCGAGTGGCCATGCGCTGACTCGATCGCGCCGGCCGCTCCATCCACCGAATTGCCGTTCGCCCCTCCCCTGAACGGATCCCCCCACGCTTCATCCGGGCAAGAGGCCATCGCCGGAGACCTGCCACTGTATACGGCCCACTGGCGATTTCATGCCTGGTGGCTGGTTCTCGTCGGCGTCCTGCTATGCGCATCGCTGGTCGGCAGTTGGCTCTGGGTAGACTCGCGTCCAACCACCCTGGATCAGTTCTGGGCGCCCGTCTTCGGTTCAACCGACCCCATCTCTCTCTGCTTTCCACAGAGCCCCTTCAGCGGGCAAACCCTGCTCGACGCCTCCGCGCCCAACCAGCAGCAGCACCTCGACGAGCAAATGCGCGGTGTGGTCCTTGACGATCTTCAGCCCTTGATGAGCCTCTCCGGTCTTCTCGAGATGCGCCGCCGCCACTACACCCTGCTGGGTGAAGATACGGCCACGCTGAGCGATCTGCGCAACGGCCCAACAATATTCCTCGGTGCCTTTGACAACACCTGGACGCTACGCATGACCCGCGATCTTCGCTATCGTTTCGGAAACGATCCCGGCATGACCCATTTCTGGATCGAGGATACGCAGTCACACGAGCAACTCCGCTGGAGCGTGGACCGCCAGGTTCAGCAGACCACGCACAGCTATCGCGACTACGCGATCGTAGCCCGCTTCCGCGACGCCAACACCGGCAAGCTCGCCGTCGTGGCCGCCGGCATCGCTCGCGGCGGAACCGTCGCCGCCGGCGAATTTCTCACCCAGCCCGGCGAGATGGACGCCATCAAGGCCCATGCCCCAAAGGGCTGGAACGGCAAAAACATGGAGTTCGTCCTCAGCACCGAAATCATCGACGGCAGCTCCTCCCCACCCAAGATTGTCGCAATGTACTTCTGGTAAAAATCGACAGAGAATCTACTGATCCTGTTTCAGAACCCACAATTTAAGTGGCTGGGAATTTCTACGCCGCGATTCGAACGGTCCACGAAACGCCCACTAAAACTTTGTGCCGGAGCCCTCTGCCAGGGTGACGACGCGGTCAATCTGGGAAACGGAAAATCGTTCCTTCGCCCCACTCGGCCAATGCACCTCGACGTCGCCGATGACAGTAGCGTCGCCGAGCCCGAAGTGCAGTCGCGGATCATTGGTGGAAGCATAGCTGCCTCCCGAGATTACGTCGCCCCGCTGGCGCATGTGGTTGGCCGTGAGGTACACCGTCGCGCCAATCGCGTCCCGCGGGCTCTTCGGTCCGCCCACCAGCTTGACGTCGATCCAGTTGTGCTTGTCCGGAGACACGTCCAGCAGCAGCGCGGGCGGTCCATCCATCACATTGATGACCGCGTCCATCTTGCCGTCATTGAACAAGTCTCCGACCGCCATGCCGCGACCCACATAGGTGGTTGCCAGCGCGGTGCCTTCCACCGCCGGAACCAGCTCGATTTTTTTGCCCCCGTTGTTATGGAACAGCAGCGGCCGCTGCGCCCAGGAGGTCCCCCATGCACGGTGGTCGACTGACGGGTAGACGTGCCCATTGGTCACCAGCAAGTCCTTCCATCCGTCGTTATCGTAGTCGACAAAGGCCGTGCCCCAGCCGAGGAACGGAATGGTCGGTTCGGCGATCCCCATCTCGTAGCTCACGTCGGTAAAGTTGGCGTCTCCATTGTTGCGGTAGAGCGGGTAGTAGTCGTCCGAGAAGGTGGTGTTATATACGTCGAGCAGCCCGTTGTTCTCATAGTCTCCGATGGCAATGCCCATTGAAGCTGTCTCGCGTCCATCTCCGTTCAGCGCGTACCCCGAGACGTAACTGACGTCGTCAAACGTCCCATTGCCCTTATTGATGTAGAGATAGTTCGGGGTCGAATCGTCAGCCACCAGCAGATCGAGCTTTCCGTCGTTGTTCACATCGACAAAGGCCGACGACAGCCCATAATAGTCGTTCTTGTCCGCAACCCCAGCCTTCTCGCTCACGTCGGTAAAGGTTCCATCTCCGTTGTTGTGGAAGAGATGGTCGGACTCGCCTTTCAGCCCGAGTGGCCCACACATTACGTTCATCCCGCGAAACTGGCATCCAGCCATGGTCTTACTGCCCGAAGCAGGAACATCAGCCATGTCGTAATGGACATAACCGGGCACGAAGAGGTCCAGCTTTCCATCGCCGTCGTAGTCTCCCCATGTCGCACCGGTAGACCAGTTTCCCAGGGTAACTCCGGCCTTCTCCGCCACATCGGTGAAAGTCCCATTGTGATTGTTGTGATACAGCCTGTTCTTCCCGAAGTTCGTCACATAGATATCCGGCCAGCCGTCGTTGTCATAATCACCGATGGCCACGCCGAACCCCCACCGGTCGTTCGTCACTCCGGCCTGTTCCGCCACATTGGTAAAGGTTCCGTCATGATTGTTATGGAAGAGCGCTGCATGGGGTGGGGTCGTCTTGCCTGTCATGGCGTCATAGGTTGAGCCGTTGACCATATAAATATCCAGCCAGCCGTCGTTGTCATAGTCCACGAGGCCAACTCCGGATCCGATCGTGTCGATGATGAAGCGCTTGTCCGGAGTACCCATCTCATGGTGCCAACTCGTCAGGCCTGCCTGCTTGGCGATGTCCTTGAAAACCACCGGGCCGCTCTTCACAAAGCCGCCCGCGGTAATTGGGCGGAGTTGCTGGTCGTATATGGCCGCGTGGGCACCTCCGGTTTTCATCCCCGTGGTCGCCGCCTGCGCGCCTTCATCGGACGTGTTCGATTGCGGATCTGCGGGTGGCTTGCCCGATGTCGTGGACTGAGCGCTCCCCCCGCATGGAGCCAGCAGCCCCCAGACAAGCAGCGTCACCGCCGCCGGCAGGCAAGGTCGCATGAACCTACCAAGGCCGCCCATTGCCGCCGCCGGCACCCGCGCACAGCTCGCGTAGACAGGACGGGAAGGATACCGGTTATGCCACCAGCTCATCAGAAGACTCCACAAAAAGGTTCCGACCATCACAACACTCCGTAGATGGGTTCGCAACTACAGGCTGTGTGGAAGAGGGATCAAACATCGATCCTGCGAGGGCCGCGGCGCGTCCCTCATCCTGTGGAGATCGTCCTCCACCGACGGATCGAGGATTCAACCAACCTGAATATTGCCTTCGTCGTGGTGACAAAACGATAAGACCTCGACTGACTTCCGTTAATAGGCTTCTGTGAAATTTCTGATAACAAGAGACTTCCTATGAACTTTACCTGATAGGAACCTGACGCAATGCCGTAAAGGCCTTGTCATGCCGTAATTTCCCCATCTACAAGGGGTGAGCTCTGGAGAGATATGTTCTTTCGGTTTGAACGGGATGCCGTAAGGCCAGGGCGAACTGCAAGCCCATTTCGATGTCACCTATTTGGAGGCACCACTTTGAAAGCAAAGATACTCACATGCGTCACTCGAGCCGCCGTCCTGTTTGCATTTCTAATGTGCTGCTCCATCGGGTTGCAGGCCCAGTTGGCGGTAACCACGGCAACGCTCAGCGGCTCTGTCACCGACCCCTCGGGTGCGGTAGTGCCGCAGGCGGTGGTAAAGCTTACCAGCACGCTGAACGGCGTCAACCGGACCTATACTACCGACGCGATCGGGCGGTTTACCTTCCCCCAACTTGCGCCTTCGACCTACACGCTGTCGATCACGGCTAAGGGCTTCGAGACCTATCAACAGACAGGAATCTCGCTCGACCCTGGCCAGTCAGCCACGCAGAACGTTGCCCTGGTGATTGGATCAATGAGCCAGGAGATACGCGTCAACGCTGAGGCTTCGCAGCTCAACACCGATAACGCTAATGTCTCGGCAGATCTTGACGCCAAGCAGATCGTAGAACTCCCCCTGAACAACCGCAATGTCTACGGCCTGACCACGCTTAATTCCTCGGTGAACAACACCTCGGAAGGTCAAATGCTGCTCGGGGGCGGCAGCAACAGCACGGACAACGCAGATCAGGATATTTCGTTCCTCAACTTCGGCGGCGGCTTTTTTGGCACCTCAGCCTTTATGCTCGATGGCTCCTGGGATACCGACCCGGAATGGGGCGCGGTCATCTATGTGCCTTCGGTTGATGCCGTTCAGGAATTCAAAATCCAGAGCAACTCCTTCACCGCTCAATATGGATGGAGTACCGGCAATGTGGTCAACGTCGTCACCAAGTCTGGAACCAATTCCTTCCACGGCGACGCCTACGAGTTCTACCGCAACCAGGCTCTCGACGCCAACCTGTGGTTTGCCGATCATGACGATACGCCGATTGCCAAGCTTAGCCGTAATCAGTTTGGCCTATCCGCCGGTGGCCCGCTCTACATCCCCAAGATCTATAAGCAGCGCGAGAAGACATTCATCTTCGGGCTTTACGAGCACTACCAGGTGACCACTCCAAGCATCGCCACGTATACGGTCCCCGATTCCAACTTTCTCAACGGCAACTTCTCCGAGCTTCTAGGTTCGCAACCGACAGGCGTAGATGATCTAGGCCGTCCGATTTATCCGGGACAGATTTATGATCCCCGCAGCGCGCACCAGATCACCGTCGGCGTCACGCCCGGCGCGGTAAACAATGACGGACAATGCAATCCATCCTGTTACATTCGCGATCCCATTCCAGGCAACATCCTCAGCAACCTTGTCAATTACACCCCTGATCCCGTCGGCGCCAAGCTGCTGAGCTATTACCCCAAAGCGACTCTATCCGGACTAGCCAACAACCTGGTTGTATCGGGAGCCGCGCCTGCCGTCTCCAACGAATACCTGATCCGCGTGGATCACAACATCTCCAACACGGCCCGGGCGTACTTCCGCTACTCTTACAAGCAAGAAACCAAGACAGGATCGGCAGAGAACTGGGGCAGTGATCCCGCAGGTCCCGGCAACCAGCGCCCCAACAACCGCTGGGGTATGTGGGCAGGGCTATCGAAAGTATTCAGCCCCACCTTCACCATGAACATTACCGCGGGCGTCCAACTCTGGCATGAAACTTCAGATAACCAGTCGTTTGGATTCGACCCATCTGCAGAACTCGGACTTCCGCCGTATGTCTCGGAGACCTACCCCTTGTTCCCGATTGTTGACGTTGGTAGCCAGTCCCCACTTGGTCCGGGCGGCAACAATCAACAGGCGGTCACCAACCACGGCCCCATCGGCTCGGTGGCAGTGGATTTCGTTAAAATATTTGGGAAACACACGCTCAACTTCGGAATCATGGGAGTGGAGCAGGTGGATAGTCAGCACAACTACTTCCAAGACACGCTGCAGTTCAACGGAGGCTTCACCGCGGGGCCGAATCCCTCTTTTGGATCAGGCGTTGCCAGCGGCAATGGCGTAGCGGAGGCGCTGCTCGGCACACTGGATTCGGCAAGCGCTGGAACGGCCTACAACCCGCTGGTCTCAAACCACCTCATCGGCGGGTATGTGCAGGACGACTGGAGACCGACCCCCAAGCTTACGCTCAACCTTGGAATTCGGTATGAGATTCAGACCCCCGTCACCTATCGGGGCAATGAAGCCTCCATCTTCAACCCCGAAGTTCTAAACCCCATCAGCTACGCGGTCAACACGCCGCACCTCGGCGCGCTCCAGTTTCTCGGACCCGGAAACCGCTATGCCTACAACCCCAACTATGACAACTGGGCGCCGCGCCTCGGCTTGTCCTATCAGGTGGTGCCCAAGCTCGTCATCCATGGCGGCTATGGCATCTTCTATCCGCAAGCCGTTACCTGCTGCTTTCCTGGCGATCCGGATGGCTTCTCAGCAACCACGTTTGCTAACACCAGCCTAAACGGCGGAATCAATCCCAATCCGAACATCAGCACCAGCGACCCCTGGGATAACACCTACAACCAGATCACTGGCAACTCCCAGGGCGAATACCAACAAGTCGGCAACGGGTTAGGCAGCGTCTGGAGAAGCCGCCGGTCTCCCTATGTTCAGCAGTGGGTATTCGGCTTGCAGTTCGCCATCACGCCGAATGATTCGGTCGACATCAACTACCTTGGAAACCGCGGTACGCGCATGATTACCGGCGGTTACGATCACGACCAGTTGAACCCGCAGTACCTGTCGATGGGTACAGCAGCTCTCCAGGCACAAGTCCCCAATCCGTTCTACGGCTCCATTACGTCGAGCAGTTGCAATCTGAACGGTCCGACCGTACAGGAAGCGCAGGTCCTCTCGCCTTACCCGCAATACTGCCTGGCCAGCGTAAGTGAAACTGATGCCCCTGTCGGCTTCTCCGATTACAACGCCCTGCAGATTACATATAATCACCGCATCACCCACGGGCTGACCGCGATGATCTCTTACACCTACTCCAAGTTCCTCGATAACGTCGAAGGCAACCAGAGCTGGTCGTACAACGGAAACAGCGGCCCGGCCAACAACTACAACTTGGCTGCTGAAAAGAGCGTCGACGGCTCTGACATTCCTCATAGCCTCGTCGCAAGTTACATCTACCAATTGCCGGTTGGCCATGGCAGAGCTTACGGTTCGGGCATGAGTCGCACTGCCGACGCGATACTCGGCGGCTGGGAGATTTCCGGAATCGCGACCTTCAAGACAGGCATTCCGATCAGCATTTCCGGCAATGACATCAACACTTTCGGCGGCAACCCACGGCCTGACTACACCGGGAGCCTGCATGTCCCCCACCCGACTATTAAAGAGTGGTTCAATACCGCGGCCTTCAGTTTCGCCAAGTTGGCTATCGACGGTGGTGACACCTGGGGCAATGTTCCGCGCTTCTTCTCAGACCTGCGCGGACCGCACTACCAG
>Ga0302326_10011650_pt1 | contig 18897 bp, 23 predicted proteins | sample Palsa_T0_3_FD_202264 | JGI IMG/M metagenome (GOLD analysis project Ga0302326, IMG submission 202264) | Peat permafrost microbial communities from Stordalen Mire near Abisko, Sweden - Palsa_T0_3 | ecosystem: Environmental > Terrestrial > Soil > Palsa > Peat permafrost | place: Sweden: Abisko...
ACCGTCGGAACAATCCGGCTGCGAACAGAAATTCCACAGAACGCTCTCCGTCCATTGGCCATTGGCCCCCAGCGTGAGCTCAAAAAGAGTGCCATAGTCGTTGGCCCCGCCCCAAGTGGTTGTGCCGAACACATTCCCGGCCACATCCATGACTATTCCCACCGGATCTGCACCATCTCCCTTATAGCCGGGAAAGGTATAGAGGACCGTCTCCGTCCATTGCCCACTGGCACCTGGCGTCAACTCAAACACTGTGCCGTTCATGGAAGCCCCGCCCGTATAAGTCACTCCGTATAGATTGCCCTTCGAATCCATGACCATAGGGCCTTCGGGACCTGCACCGTCGCCAGTCGCCCCAAACGAATGCACGATTTGGAATTGATATTTCTCCTGCGCAAGAGCCGGCGAAACAAAACTCCACGCGATGACTGCAAGCATCGCAGCATAAGCAAACGACCAAGACAATCTACATCGGCTCATAAGCATCTCCTTAAACGCGCTGCAGACATCCAAATTTCGAGTGCGGCCCCGCCGCTGGTGGGGGCGGAGCGCACTCGCGCATCCATCATAGTTTAATCCTGCAAGTCAATACCATCGTCGTCGGAATCTTCGGGGTATGCCGAACCGAAGCAGCCGCTGCCATTTACATTCGCCGCCTGAAAACAGGTTGCAGGATACTTCGCGCCGCTTATCAGCGTAAAGGTGCGCTCCGTACCCGTGAAAAGTCGGACAGTATGCAGCCTTGATAATTTGAGTCATTCTGAGAACAGGCTGCCTCCGACTGTCAGCCCAATCCCGTAGGTCCCGCCACTTCCCTTCCCTGACGCCGTACGGACCGGCGTCCGTCTCGCCCGCCACAACTCCCCGATTTCCCCGAAAATCTCCGATGCTATAGACTGGTGATTCCTATGGGCCATACACTAGCCATACTTCCGGCCGCAGGTCTGGGAACTCGGATGGGCGTCGAGATTCCCAAGCAATTCCTCGATCTGGATGGCGTGCCCCTGGTTGTATTCACGCTTCGGCGGCTGGCTGCCTGCCCGTTGATTGATGAGTTCATCGTCGCCACGCGAATGGATGACGTGGCTTCGCTGCAGGATCGCGTGTCGCTCGCTCGGCTGGGCAAGCCCGTGCGAGTTGTGCACGGAGGAGACTCGCGCCAGGAATCCGTGGCCAATGCGCTGGCACAGGCTGCGCCGCATACCGAAATCGTGGTTGTGCATGATGCCGTGCGGCCCCTGGTGACTGCGCAGCAAACCGAGCGCGTAATTGCCGAAGCGCGGGCGCGCGGCGCCGCCATACTGGGCATACCGGCGATTGATACCGTAAAGGAAGTGAAACGCGCCAGTCTGCCGGAAGACGTGGCCCTGATCGTCGCTACAGTTCCGCGCGAACGCATCGTCCTGGCTCAGACGCCCCAGGCCTTTTCTTTCGCGCTGCTACGGGAGGCGTTCGCGAGGGCCAAGGCCGACGGTGTGACGTCGTCGGATGAAGCCTCGATGGTGGAACGCCTTGGACATGACGTTTTCGTGGTGCTGGGCTCGGAGCGTAACTTGAAAATCACGCGCCCGGCGGATATGGATCTGGCGCGGTTCTATCTCGAGCAGGAGCGCGCCGAAAAGCGGGAGAAAAAAGCGTGACTCGCTGCGGAATCGGCTACGATCTGCATCGTCTCGCCGAAGGGCGCAAGCTGGTTCTCGGCGGCGTCGAAATCCCTTTTGAAAAAGGGCCCGTGGGCCATTCCGACGGCGACGTGCTCGGCCATGCCATCTGCGATGCGTTGCTGGGTGCCGCAGGGTTAGGGGATATCGGCACGCATTTCCCCGATACCGACCTCCGGTGGAAAGGCGTTTCCAGCCTGGTTTTTCTGAAAGAGATTGTCCCCCTGCTGGCAGCGCGTAACTTGGTAATCGTGCATATTGACGCGATCGTGGTGGCGGAACGCCCTCGACTGGGCCCGCATTTTCCGACCATGCGCGAGGCCCTGGCGCATTCCCTTGGGCTGGACGTGGAGCAAATCAATTTGAAAGCGAAGACGAATGAAGGCACCGGCGAAATCGGGCGGGGAGAAGCCATCGCGGCGCACGCCATCGCCACGCTCTCGGGTTAGCCGCGCCATGCCATCGGCGAATTCTCGTAGCTGGTTGCGATTCCCGCCGCCTCTTCCTCCGCATGCGATAGACTTTCACTTGTGGAAAATCGATCTTCCGCTGCCGCTGCCGTTCCTCGCGCCGTGTCTACATGGAGCGCGGAAGATGTTGCGGAAATTTGCCGCGCCAACGGCTGGCTCGCCGCCGGTGATTCCGCCGCCGAGGGAGGTGAGTTCCGCGAATGGCTGTCGCGCGCCGCGGCTTTGCTGGGGCCTCATGCCCAGCACCGCGAAGCGCTCTCCGCATTGGTCCGCTTGATTTTCGAATATGATGCGGCGGCGATGCATCGCGACACGGCTATGCATGCCCTGCTGACCCGCACAGGCGCCCGCGATGTGCTGCGGGAACTGGCGCGACGCGTGCTCGCCGGACCGGATGTGGATTCGGATCGCTTCAAGCAGATTCTGGATGAAATGAAAACCGCGCTGCCGATTCGCGGCGTGCGTCTGTTTCATCCCATTCGCCGCGCGCTGGCCGGACGCGAAGGAGAAGGCGAACTGGACCGCGTGATCCTGCTGCTGGATTCGGCGTCGCGATTGCCGTTTGCCGTTCCGGTGAAGGGAACGCGGCAACGCATGCTGGAATTCTGCGGACTTCTGGATTGAGGAGAGGGCCGTGAGCCGTCTGATTGGAATCCATTCCGTCGAGGAAGCCCTGCGGGGAGGAAGCGCCATCGAGCGCATTCTGATTGCCCGCGGACGGCAAGGCGCGCGCGTGGATGAAATCGTAAATCTGGCGCGCTCCCGCGGAGTGCCCGTGCGCTTTGAAACGCGAGAATCACTGGATCGCCTCACGGGGACGCGTGCCCATCAGGGGATTGTCGCGCTGGCCGGCTCAAAAGCCGCCGTGGGCCTCGAAAACCTGATCGCCGATTCCGAAGAACGTAGCGTAATTGTTCTGCTCGATGGCATCGAAGACCCGCAGAACCTGGGGGCGATTATCCGCACGGCGCTGGCTGCCGGGGCGAACGGCGTGGTTATTCCGGAACGTCGCGCGGCGGGGCTGACTGAAGCAGTGGCACGGGCTTCGGCCGGCGCGCTGCTGCATCTGCCCGTGGCGCGAGTAAAAAATTTGGTGCGCGCAATGGAAGAGCTGAAGGACGCCGGTTACTGGCTGGCAGGCTTGGATGAGCGCGCGCCGCAGGATTACACGCAGGCGGATTTGAGGGGCCGGCTTGCGATCGTTATGGGGAGCGAGGGAACGGGCCTGCACGAACTCACGCGCAAGCGCTGCGACTTCCTCGTATCCATTCCCACCAGCGGACCGGTTCGCTCTCTGAATGTCTCCGTAGCCGCAGGAGTCGTGCTGTTTGAAGCGCTCCGCCAGTCCCGCCTGAAGAAACCGCTTACGCCCGCCGCGCCCCGCCAGGTTGACGAAACCAATACGGAATCGTGAACGCTCTGCCGCCCCGGCAACTATTTGTCGTATTGAATGAGCGAGAAAACGTCAACGCCCGGGAGTTTCGACCGGCCGTTCAGGAAGCTGAGTTCCACGGCAAAAGTCGCACCGGCAATTTCTCCACCGAGTTGGCGAATCAGTTGCACGGCGGCTGCCGCGGTCCCGCCCGTAGCCAGCAGGTCGTCGCACAACAGCACTCGCTGTCCCACTCCCACGGCGTCCTGGTGCATTTCCAGCGTGTCGGTGCCGTATTCCAGCGCGTAGCTCACTTGCGCGGTTTTCCACGGAAGCTTCTTGGGTTTACGCACCGGCACGAACCCAGCGCGCAGCCGGTAAGCCAGCGCCGGCGCAAATATAAATCCGCGAGCCTCAATGCCCACGACGGCGTCGATCTTTTGCCCTTCGTAGTGATCGCCCAGCTTCTCGATCAAATCGTGAAAGCCGCGAGGATCCTGCAGCAAAGTCGTCAGGTCGTAAAACAGAATTCCCGGCTTCGGATAGCCGGGAACCTCGCGGATAAGTTTTTTCAGATTCTCCATGTTTGACTCCCCGTTGCTCAATCGTTCCTCAATCGCCGCGTACAACGGAAAACTGTCCGGCATAACGCGCGTCCATGGCGGCTTCCTCGGCTATCACGTCCGCCACCATTCCGGCTCCGGGTCCGCGCCTTAATTCAGCTTCCAGCCTCGAGATTTCGTCCGCTTGGCCAATGGCATACACTTCAACGCGGCCGTCGCGAAGGTTTTTCACATATCCCATGAGACCCAGCCGCCGGGCAGCCACCTTCGTGAAATAGCGGAAGCCCACTCCCTGCACCGTCCCGGATACATAGAATCGCCTGGCCTGCTGCGTCATTGTTCTCGGTTGCTCAGCCCCGCAAACCCGCGATTGTATCAGAGCCATGCATAACGCAGTGCGGCGGATGTAATATGGGGAAAGCCGATAGTGGTTTTTGAATGTCCGGCGGCAGGTCAGAGTGCATCCAACGAGTCACAGGCGATTACGCATGTTGCGAAAGAGATTGCTAATTCGCACAGTGATGGTTGGCGCGGGAATCCTGCTGCCGGCTCCATGGCCTGGCTTCGCGCAGGATGCGGGTCCCATGGCCCCTCCGCCGAAGTATGAAACGAAAACCATACCGACCCGGCCAACGCCAGCCCCGCCGCCGATGGCATTGCCGGCATTGGTCCAGCAAGTGGCGCGGCACGAAGACGTCACTCAGCGCGCCTATCTTTCCTATACTTTCCACGAGGAGACGCACATCGCGGAAGCCCCGGGCGCCGATGGGCGCGACGGAGAATTCAGCATCTCCGGCGACGTCTACTCGAAGCCAAGCGGAGAGCGCTACGAACGCATTTCGAAGCATCCGGTTAACACCCTGCAGCGAGCCACCTTTCCGCCTGAAGAGCGGCAAGCCCTGGCCCGGCTCCCGATGTTCATTCTCACCACGGCGCAATTGCCCAATTACGACATCGCCTATGAAGGTGATGAAAAGCTGGATGAGATTCACACGTACATCCTGCGCGTCCAGCCGAAACAACTGGAGCGCGGCACCAAACGCTTCGACGGTGTTGTCTGGGTGGACGACCGCGACCTGGCGGTGGTGAAGAGCTATGGGCGTTTCGTATCCGACCTGATCGCGGAACCTAGCCTGGACAACCCCTTCACTGACTTTGAGATTTACCGTGAAAACGTCACCAGCAGCTACTGGTTCCCCACATACATCCGTTCTGATAGCGTGCTGCCCGTGAAAGACGGCGAAATACATTTGCGGCTGGTGATCCGTTCGTCGAATTTCCAGCCACTTTCCGCAGCTCCCGCTGACGCCCCCGCAACGGCCGCCCCGCCCGGAGCTGCCGGCGCCCCCTCCGGCGGAGGCCCAGGCACTTCGTCGCCGGCGCCGACAACCAACCCGGGAACACCGCCGGCCAAGCCCTAATCCATGACGCCTAGGCGCCGGCCCTCCAGCATTGAAGTCCGCTCGCGCAGCCAGGTGGGCAATTCAGTGAGAGACCAGAGCAGGACGTCCGGCAACGCCGCGGCGACGGTGCGCCGTGTCGGCGATGGTCCCAGGACGGCCACGGCCCGCATCCCGGCGCGATGCGCCATCTCGATGTCCTCGGGCGAGTCGCCGACGTAAATGCAATCTTCCGCGGCAACACGCAGACGCGCCATTGCCACTCGCAGTGGCGCCGGATCCGGCTTTCGGCGCGCGGCATCTTCGCAAAACACACGCGCGGCAAAAAGAGATGTCACCTTGTGCACGCTGAGCTGAGGCTGAACACGCGCGCGGTGTCCGCTGGTCACCAAACCCAGTCTGAATTGCCCGCGCAGCGTCTCCAGTATCCTGCGCGCGCCAGGAACCAAATGAATTTGATAATTTCGGTAGGCGCGGAGCCAATGGCCGTCGGCTTCACGCCAGCGGCTTCGCGGGATGGCTGCCGCGATATACATCCGGTGCCAATTGGGCGAATAATGCCGCTCGAACTCCGCCATGCCCCACGGAATCCCCAATATCTCGAACATGGCCAGATAGGCATTGGCATCGGCGTGCCAGGAATCAATCAGCGTGCCATCCCAATCGAACAAAACAGCACGGACGCGTTTCGTGTTGCGCATACGAGCTGCCATGATAGCAGTGAATCTCTCGCGGCTTCCGGCATTCCAATAGTAGTCCGCTGGAAGACTCGCCCTGTCTGGGCCCATTGCCCTCGCGCTTCGAGTGCGCAAGTTTGACCGCCAAAACCGGATAGCGGCCCGCCGCGATTCGCGATAGGCTGTGGGTTGGAACGGAGCGGAGATCGAAGCAAATTATGCGGCCCCATGCGCGGCAAGTGACAATGAACAGAAATAAGGTTGGTCATGCCACAGGTGAAGCACGGTGGCGGGCCGTCGCGCGGCGCGACGCGGCCGCCGACGGCAATTTTGTTTTTGCCGTCCGCTCGACGGGTGTTTTCTGCCGGCCTAGTTGTCCTGCTCGCCGTCCCCGGCGTTCACAAGTCGTTTTCTTTGGAGCGGCAAAGGACGCCGAGCGGGCCGGGTTTCGTGCCTGTTTGCGCTGCCGGCCGCTGACGAAGTTTCAGCACCGCATGGACCCGCGATTTGCAGCCGTCCAATCGGCTTGCCGGTTGATTTCGCGCGCCGTGGCGGACGGCGAATCCGAGGATGCGTCTTCGCGACTGCTGGCCGAACAAGCGGGCCTGAGCGCGCATCAATTGCGCCGGGCGTTCCGGCGTTTGCTGGGCGTTACTCCGCGGCAGTATGCGCTGGCGCAGAAGATGCGGCGGCTGAAACAACAATTGAAAACCGGCGCGAATGTCACCACGGCTTTGTACGACGCGGGATTCGGCTCAAGCAGCCGTCTCTACGAGCGCACTCCGCGGGAATTGGGCATGACGCCCGCAACTTATCGACGAGGAGGAAAAGGCATGCACATCAATTACACCGTGGTTCCGTCCGCATTCGGGCGAGTGCTGATTGGAGCCACCGAGAAAGGCGTGGCGGCCGTTTATTTGGGAAAATCGGAAACGAAGCTCGCCGCGGAGCTGAGCAAGGAATATCCGCGGGCGGAAATTCGGCGCGATGCTGGCCGGCTCGCGCGCCACGCGGCAAAATTGCTGCGACACGTGAACGGGCATCCCCGGGAATTGGATTGGTCTCTGGACGTTGACGCCACGGCGTTCCAGCGGCGCGTCTGGCAGGAGTTGCAGCGCATCCCCTATGGCGAGACGCGCACCTACCAGCAGGTTGCCAAAGCAATCGGAAGACCCACGGCCACGCGCGCCGTGGCCCGCGCCTGCGCCACAAATCCCGTCTCCATCGTCGTGCCGTGCCATCGCGTGGTGCGGGGAGACGGCAACCTCGCCGGATATCGCTGGGGCCTGGAATGCAAGCAGGCATTATTGAATCGCGAAGCCGGTGCAGTGGTGAAACCGGTGAAAGCGACGGGTAAGCCGATGGGCAAGCCCGTCGGCAAGTGAATTACTGCACAGGCGGCGTGAACTTTACCGTGCCCGCCGGCCAATCCGGCTTGAAGTGCGCATCGTCAATCTTCGAATTTCGCACGACGTTCGAATAATGAATGATAAAATAATCTCCGGAGCCGGTTTCAAAAAACTTCTGCTGCAGGGGCAGCCAGGACGTTTCATCCACCCAAAGCTGAATTTTCGAGAATTGATTTCGTACCTGTTCCGATTTCGGCGTCAATTCCAGCCAGGCCGCCTTGTGTCCATCCAGTGTGTCTTCTCCCAACAGCGTGACCAGGTACGGCTTGCGCAGGTCCTTGCCCGAAGTGCCGAATCCCAACAGCAGGAATTGATCCACCATGTCGCGATGCTTCCCCAGATCGTATTCCTCAACGCGCTTCAGGCCCGGAGTGTAAATGTACAGCCGGTCGCCCCGGCGAAGAATCGTACGGGAATCGGGGGACGCGAGATCAATGCGCATGTTATCGCCGCGGGCCCAAATTTTTCCCGACTCCGTGGATTTGTCATTGACAACTACCGTCACCTTTGTGCGATCCACGTTTGCCGTCATGCTGTGGTAATCGCGGGCATTGTCGTCCAGCTGTTGCAGGATGACGTCGAGCGTGAGCGCGCCCTTGGCTTGGGTACGGGCCATGAGGACAACGCTCATCAAAAGTACAGCTGCGATTAGCGGCAGAATGCGACGCAATATCATCTCCCTATGGAAAGGAACCGCTATCTTATCACCAACCGAACAGGCGAATCCGAGCAGCGAGGAGCTTCCAAGCAGGCTAGGGAATATTCACCGGACGGACGGTAACGTCGTAAAACTGCACGCCGCCTGAATCATCCGCCACCGGATGGATGGATTGAACTTGAAAAGTGCGGCCGACCAGCTCCGGCACGGAGCGGCTGAGCAGATCATGGACGTCCTTTTCCGTTTCCGGCGAGGAACCCGCGATGCGATGCGATGCGGGAAGGCATGTCGCGTCCACTCGATACGCCATGTCGCGGCCGCCGATGCCGGGCGTTCCCGGCTGAACGCATTGGGCATGCGCCTTCGCGGCGGTTGGGGCATCATGAAACCAACGTCGCGGCGTCGCCAGAACAAAAAGCACGATCACCAGGACCATTACGTCATACGGCCAGCTTCCGCGCTCGTAGGTCCATAACAGCGTGCGGACGAAACCGCGCCACAGCTTGCGCATGTTACGCGGGCAGGCCGCTGTCCACCACGAGGCCGTCGCGCATGTGCAGGACGCTCCCCGCATAGGCAGCCGCTTCGGGATTGTGGGTGATCATCACGATAGTCTGACCCAGGTCTCGATTGAGCTGGGACAGCATCGCCAGCACGGCGTCGGAATTCCGCGTGTCCAGGTTTCCGGTGGGTTCGTCGGCCAGCAAAACCTTGGGCTCGTTGATGATGGCGCGCGCAATGGCCACGCGCTGCTGCTCGCCCCCGGAAAGCTCCGAAGGTTTGTGGTGCAGGCGGTCCGCCAGACCCAACATGCGCGCGACAATATCAAAGCGATGCGGATCGAATCCATTGCCGTAGATATGCTGCGCCAGCCGAATGTTACCGCGGGCATCGAGTGTCGGCAGCAGGTTAAAGCGCTGAAAAACGAAGCCCACTTTGTGCCGCCGAAGCTGCGTGCGATCCGCATCGCTCATGGCGGTGAGGTCATTGCCTTCCAGGAATACGCGGCCTCGCGTGGCCTGCGACAATCCGCCCAGAATATGCAGCAGCGTGGATTTGCCGCAGCCCGAAGGCCCCATAATGGCCACGAATTCGCCGGGTTGCACCTGCACGTCCACTCCGCGCAAGGCGGAGAATTCGATCTTACCCGTGTGGTAAGACTTCCAAAGGCTCTCGGTTTTGAGTATGGGCTCCAACGCGAACGGTCCAGGAGGAACGCGATCCTGAGCGGGCAAGGTTATTGTAGCCGCGCCGCTCACGAATTCCTAGCTTCGCTCCGCTTCCGAGGCGATTTTCCGCCCATCGTGGCTTCGCGCCGCGACATCATTCATATGCCAAAGCCTCGACGGCATCCCGGCGGCTGGCCAGCCACGCCGGATATGCCGCTCCCAGCAGGCCGCCCACAATGGCGATTCCGCACGCGCGAATCACCCAATCCGCTCGAATCAGAATCACCAGCGTGGGAAACGCGGAAACCAGCGTGTGGACAATCAGAAAACTAAGAACGACTCCCACCAGGCTGCCTGCGGCGCAGAGCAGCGTCGTTTCGCTCAGCACCACTCTCACGATGTATGCCTTCGAAGCGCCCAACGATTTCAGCACGCCAATTTCCCGCGTGCGCTCGAGAATGGTGGTGTACATCGAGAGAAAAATCACCATGAATCCGATGCTGACCGCCAGGCCGATCATCACGTTGACGAACGTAGAAAGACCCGGCAGGTTCGACGACGTCATCTGCGACATGTAGTCCTTCACGGGACGAATTTCATAGCGCGGCAGCAACGCGCGGATTTCCCCGGTTACCGTGTCGGTGTCGTCCGGGCGTTCGCACTTGATGAAAAAAATGGAAGCTTTGTCCTGCGCCCCGGCCAAATCCTGCAACGTCTTGATCTCTACGAAAAGGCGCGCGCCCTTGCCATGTTCCACCACTCCGGCGACGTGGAAATCATGCTCCAGGAGGTGCAGCGTATCACCGGCATGCAAGCTCTTGGCTTTTGCATACCAGTCGTCCACCAGAATGTCGTTGGAATTCTCCATATCGTGGCCTTCGTGAAACACAAATCCGCCCGAAACCTGATTGAAACTCCGCGGATCTATCCCGAAGACGATATCCAACCGCCCCGAAGAATTGAATTGCACCAGGACCGGCGCCACGTAGCGTACATATTTCAATTCCGCCAGCTTCTCACCCAGCCGAATCGGCATGGGCGCGCCGCTGAAAGCCATAAAGATCGAAGCGGAGGGCGGTTGCACCATTATGTCCGCGCCCACTCCTTCCACGCGCCGGGCGCTATCGGTGACAAAGCCGGTGGTGAGGCCAACTACCGTGAGCACCATGATCACTTCCACGGCCACGGCCAGCACGGTGATGAGCGTACGTATAGGCCTGTGGAGTACGTTCCGCAAGACGAGTTCAAACATCACGGCTGCGCGACTCCCGAATCGTCTCCCAGGCGAATCAGTCTTGTTCCCGGCGGCTGCGCGAGCTGAAAACGCTCCGGTCCCAGCGTCTCATTCAACCTAAGCTTGGTAACGTGTATGTCCAGCCGGTAGTCGTCGTGCGGCCGCGCAATCTTGATTTCGCGTGGGTAGGAAATTTCATCCGCGGGCTGCCAGTCGGAATATTGCACGTCGGAATCCAGCCGCCCGCCCGGCCCGAATATTTCCATGCGCGCGAAGCTCAGATCGCCGCGGTCAAACCAGATTCGACGTGCGATGCGTAAATCGCTTCCTTCGCCGGTCAGCGCCGTCAGGATGTAATAGCGGCTGTCCCCTGTGTCCCATTCCTCGAACAGCACGCCTGTTTCCCGCAAAGTCTCCGGCGGCAGCAAAGCTTCTACCAGGTGCTGCGGCCGCAGATTCTCAATGGGCTTTGCCGAGGTTTCCCGCAAGTTCGCCGGGCCTTCGATGAACTGATTCTTCGACGGAATAAAAATGTGAAAAGTCGTGCCGTCGCTGGTCATATCGAAGATATTTTTCCCCAGCACGGGAGCCTGGCCGATCACACGAATCGTCGCCGGGCGCTCGGCCAAAATGAAGCCGTTTACGTCGTGATACTGTTCGATCACGCCGGAGTAGCTGGATCCGGCCGTGGGAACCATATTCACGGCGGCGTTGAGCATCTGAACTCCATGGGCAAACTGATTATATTTATCGAGGAGCTGCGACTGCGTGGCATTCATCGCGGGTGCGCGGATCTGCGCGGCGGGCACCGTTGTCTTCTTGCTGACCGCGCACGCCCCCAGGCTCCCAACAGCCAGCATCACGGCCAGACGCGTCCATGCCCCCTGATGCCGCGTGTCCAAGCACGATCGGCAGGTTCTCCGTTGACGGCGCAGCAGCGCCAATCCCTGATGGCAACATTGTCCTATTCGCAAGACTTTGAATCTAACAACCCCGTTCCGGCCTGTCAACGCAACGGCTGAAGGGGTTGTGTCCTAAATCTGTGTTGGTGATTTCTTTGCTAGGGGATGATTGTCGCAGATGTGAGAATCGAAGCGGGCTTGCACCTTTGCATCGTGAGCGGCGTATGTTGCTGTGTTCGGTTCGTGCGGTTCCATGCTTGGATTCGGATATATCCAGCCACATTGCGAACACCCCCAGCCTTTGAAGGTTGGCTCATCGCTCCAAATCCTCTTTCTTTCCGCCATTTCTATCGCAATCCCAAACGGGCTTTGGATTCTCGAAGCTTCGTGAGCTTCTCCCCCGTTTCCCTCAATTCCTCAGCAATCTTCATCGCTTCTTGGTAATTTAATGCCATTTGGTATTTGGGTTCTAAATAATTAATGTTGTATCCGTGATGTGCTTGGCGAGAATCGAAGATCATTTCTTCGGGATTGGTTTGCATCCATCTCCCAAATTGCTCAATGGTCTGCCCCAAGCTTGAGGCCCTCACCTTGAGAGCATTGTAATGATTTTCGCTTTCTTGGAACTGGTACAGGATTTCTTTTTTCTGTTCCTTCATCTGATCGTCGGTCATATTTCACTCCGTATCAGAAAATGCCTCTTCCAGAGATTCAATTTGCTTCTTGAGACGCCGTACATCCTCAACCCTCAAATCCCCGCCGAAAAGACGTAATTCGGCACGGACGTTGCGGGGAATTGAAAGCGCCCATGTAAACGTGTGAACACCCGGAACAGGCTTTGCACTCTGAGGCTGCGATCCTGCGGCCTGCGTTTCCATTTCTTCACGCTCCACGCCCGCGTTATCGGGCTGAGCAGAAATATACTCCCCCGGAGTCAATTTTGCAAGCTCGATTGTCTCCTTGAATACCCGGATAAAAGTTTCGATGGCAGCCGGGTTAAATCCCCTTTTGACAACGAGGAATGATTTGAGAGCCGCATCTGACGGCAGACCATCGGGGTATGTAGCCAGTAAATCATTGAATATTTGAGGCTTAACGGCAGCCCCCCGGAGTGCATTCTGGTATTCCGCAGAGCCTTCCTCGGCGTACATCAGTACGTATGCCGTGTTCGATATGCCCACCGTTCCAGACCTGTCCTCTAGCAGTCCGTACTGCTTCAACGCGGAAATCTCTCTAGCACCTGTTCCACTGGCATCGGTATATCCGAGATGTTTGAGAATTACGGCATGATCGGTGAAGTTTCGTTTCTCTTCCTTGTAAATCCTCTTCACCTGCCCAATCGCTTGCCCTAGGCTTAATAGGGGATAATTGGGGCTTCTAAGGCGGGTTTTCTGCTTCGGCTTTTCCCTGACAGTCACTTCGTTTTCCATAGTGCCTCCCACAAGGTTAGAGGCTATCAGAAACAACCGTACGTGTCAATGCTAATGTCGAGGATATATTTCATCTCGCTATCACTTTTATCCTTGACAGCTACCGGGGAGGTGGTTTATAATGGTGACGGTAAATAAATGGGCCAGCCAGAGGTCACGCTCTGACTGGCCTGAGAAAGCGAGGTAGAAGCGATGCCGCCTCCACCATAATGCAGTGTAGTTAAGCAGTAGCCCCGTCGTCAGCCTTAACTGGCGGCGGGGCAAATCCAAGCGCGGACGAAGCCCGCACCTAGACCCTAAACCCATTATCGGGCTTCTCCCGCAATAAATCAAGGGAGAAACCGAAAATGACGTGCCACAATTGCAAGACGCAGTGCGGTAAATTCGGGCGGGATCGGAAGGGTTATCAGCGATTCCGTTGCGCTCAGTGCTCCAAAACATTTACGGAACCTCACAACGGCCATCTGCCGGGAATGTACATAACGCCCGAACAGGCAGAGCAAATCATTCGCCTAATCGTGGAAGGCGTAGCCGTGCGCAGCGTCGAACGCCTGACGGGATTTCACCGCGACACCATTCTCCGCGTGCTGCAAACCGTCGGGGAAGGCTGCGAACGCTTACTAGATAGCCGCATTCGCTCCATCCCCGTCTCTGACGTGCAATGCGACGAAATGTGGGGATTCGTGGGATGCAAGGAAAAGAACAAGCCCCTAGACGCCCCGGACACGATTGGCGACGCCTATTGCTTCGTTGCCGTAGAACGCAAGACGAAGCTGGTACTGGCGTGGCATCTTGGACGGCGCACGGCCCGCGACACCGTTGCTTTCACGGAAAAGCTAGACGCGGCCACGTCGGGACGATTTCAGCTAACGACCGATGGTTTCCCTGCATATCCCGATGCGGTTTCCTACAGCCTCGGAACACGGGTTGAATACGCGCAATTGATCAAGGTGTACGCTTCTCCGCGTGACGGCGAGCAACGATATTCCCCCGCAGACGTGGTGGAGGCCGTACCAGTGCCCCGGATTGGCCGACCACGCAGAGAACTAATCAGCACGTCCCACGTCGAACGTCAAAACCTTACAATTCGGATGGCAATGCGCCGCCTGACGCGGCTCACAAACGCATTCTCAAAAAAGTGGGAAAACCTAAAGGCGGGATTCGCGCTGCATTTCGCGTGGTACAACTTTTGCCGTGTGCATCAAACTTTACGGGTCACACCTGCGATGGCCGCAGGTGTGACCGAGCATGTCTGGACAATCGGAGAATTGTTGCTTATTTGCAGATGATTGCTTTCGCTACCTTTTTGACCATCTCGTTATATTTCGCACTGGTGGGCTGCACGGGTTCTGAACTGCTATGTTGAGCCATGACCTTAAGCTGTTCGTCCACGTATTTCTTGGCTGCATCAAGCTTTTCTGCTTTGCTCATCTCATCTCTCCTGGCCGAGATTTACAAATTCTTATCAACGATATACTCGCCAAAATAAATCACGAATCGTCTAGCGCGAGCCTGCTTGTCGTCCTGATGATCACGAAGTTCATCTAATGATTCTATCATCGGCAGCAGCATTTTTAGAGTGTCGTCGGGACGGGGATCACTTCCCCCTGTGATATGAGCTTTGGCATACATTTTCGCGTTGGCGGCCAAGCCATCCCACAATGGCTGATGCGTGGTGTAAAGACCATCAAATTCCTTGCCTTCCAAATCCTTGATTTTTGACTGTGTCAGCGCCACTCTCGCACCTCTTAAGTTATTAGGAATGCGGAAATTATGGCGTATATTCCCGTGAGGACAAGCAGAATCTCAAATAATGGAATCAGGTGATAAACCGCCCATTGACTTCCAAAACGACTGCACAGCAAAACTCGAACGGACAGTAGGGCGCAGAGCAATGCCAGTATGACAGGAATAATACCGCTCACAGCAATACGGGTGAATTTCTTGCTCCTTTTGGTATTCTCAAGATTAGCCGATCTGGAAATAATGAATGCAACGTATACGAGGACAAGTCCAGCGATTGCGACGGCAGATTGAAGCAATCCAAGTGCAATATCCTTGTCAGCCATCGACGCACAGCCTATCACGCCCTGCCGGTGTCCACCAACACAGATTTAGGACACTACCGCTGAAGGAGGAGCCTGCTCACCGCCAATACAGAACGTCTCATTCGCTGTGAGCGCTGGGCAAAGACCAAGCCTTGCGACGCGCAATAGGCGTGCGACCGAATCAATCCCGTGGGCCGCGCAGCGAACCTCCCAGCTGTATCTTCGAGAAGCCGAAGCGGTCGCGCAACTGGTCCGTGGCTCGCGCCAGTCGTTCTTTTTTTTCGCGGGTTTCGGAATCCAGAAGGCCGAGCTGTTCGCCGCTGTCGCTGAACGAGGAAAGCGCCACTCCCACCAGGCGCAGCTTGCGGTTGTCGCGCCACGCCGCCTGGAATAGTGCGCGAACCGCGTCGAGTATTCCGGCATCCACCTGGACAGGCTCGGGAAGCGTCCGCCGCCGCGTGATGGTCCGAAAATCCGCATCCCGCAGCCGCAGCTCCACGGTGCATGTGTGCAGCCCTGACTCCCGCAACCGCTTGCCGGCCTTTTGTACCAACAGGCTCAGCATGGATTCCAGCTGCGCGCGATCCGCCGTGTCTTCACCGAACGTATGGTCGTGCGAAATGGATTTCGGCTCGCTATCCACCGCGAACTCCCACGCATCTTCGCCGCGCGCCTTGCGATAGAGCGCTCCGCCCCACTGCCCGAATCGTTTGTCGAGCGCTTCTCGCGGAATTTCCGCCAGTTGTCTCACCGTTTCCACGCCGATGGCTTTCAGCGCCGCTTCCATCACCGGACCGATTCCCGGAATCCGCCGCACGCCCAGAGGCGCGAGGAAAATCGCCTCCGCGCCCGCGGGAATCCACAGCAGCCCGCGCGGCTTGGCCTGCTCCGACGCCACTTTTGCGACCATGCGCGTGCGCGCCAGTCCTCCCGAGCACGGCAATCCCGTTTTATCGGTGATTTCGCGCAGCAATGCGTGCGCCGCGGCCAGCGGCGGTCCATGCAAACGCTTCGTCCCCGCCAGGTCCAGGTAGGCTTCATCCACCGACGCCATTTCCACCACCGGAGCGAAACGCGCCAGAATCTCCGCCACGCGGTCGCTCCATTGCCCGTAAAGTTCGTGGTGGCCGTCCAGAAAAACGGCGTGCGGACACAGTTTCCCCGCCGTCCGCAGTGCCATGGCCGAATGAATGCCGAACGCGCGCGCTTCGTAGCTGGCCGACGCCACAATTCCGCGCTGGTCCTTCTGCCCGCCCACCACCACCGGCTTGCCGCGCAATTCCGGCCGCGCCAGCAGTTCCACGGAAACAAAAAATGCGTCCATGTCCACGTGGAGGATGCAGGTATCGCCTTCGGAAGGAGGCGGCGTGCGCGTGGCGTCATCCGCGGCGCTGCGGGGGTCGGCAAGGGCGCGAAACCGGGCGAGCTTCGGCATGGCGAAGTATTGCGAGCGCTAGTTTACACCGGCGCGTGGCGCCGTCAGCGCCTGGGCTTGCGTTCGGCATGGACCAGGCGAGGAATCCCCGCGAGGTCATTTTTCACCGCGATATCGCGCCACGCGGGATCATTTTCGAGCAACGCGTGGACCACATCCAGCGCGCCCTGGCCGATTTCCACTACGATTGCGCCGCCGGGTTTCAGGAGTGCCTGGGCCTGCTGAAACAGCGGGCCGTAAATTTCCGTACCCGTTTCTCCGCCATAAAGCGCCAGTTCCGGCTCATGCTCGCGGACTTCCCGCAGCAGGCTCGCCTCGTCGCGTCGCGCCACATATGGCGGATTGCTGACAATCAAATCGAATTCCGGCCGCGCCCCCGCCGTCATGTCCAGAAAAAACGGCTCCAGCAGATCTCCCGGAATCAGGTGGACGCGCTCCGCCACGCCATGCCGTTGCCCGTTGCGCCGCGCCACTTCCAGCGCCGCCGCGGAGATGTCCGTGGCAAAAATTTCCGCAGCCGGCAATTCCTTCGCCAGCGCAATCGCCAGGCAGCCGGAGCCGGTTCCAATGTCCACAATGAGCAGCGCATCTTCGCGACGTGATCCGATTCGTTCCAGCGCCGCTTCGATCACATGCTCGCTCTCGGGCCGTGGAATCAGCACGTCCGGCGTTACTTCCAGCATCAGCCCCCAGAACTCTTGGTGCCCTGTAATGTATTGTGCCGGCTCGCCGGCGGCACGCCGCGCCAGGAATGAAGCGTAGCGCGTATCATCTTCGACGGTCAGCAGCGCTTCGGGATGCGTGTAGAGCCACGTGCGATCGCGCCCCAGCGCATGCATCAACAGCAGCTCCGCCGCCAACGGCGCGGAGGGAACCTGCGCCGCCAGCAATCGTGCCATTCCTTCGCGCAGCGCTCGGTGCACGTCTCGCGGTGCGCCCGAAATTCCCAGCCCCGAACATTCCGGCGATGCTTCGCGCGCCATGTTCAATTCGCGCTTTCCTGAAACATGCTGGGTTCAGGCATCATCGAGTTCCTGCTTCAAGCGTTCGGCTTCAAAATGCGCCACCAGCGCGTCCACGATCGCGCCCAGCTTTCCTTCCATCACCTCGCCGAGCTGGTGCAGCGTCAGCCCAATGCGGTGATCGCTCACGCGGTTCTGCGGAAAATTGTACGTGCGGATTTTTTCCGAGCGGTCGCCGGTCTTGATCTGCCCGCGTCGTTCGGCGGCGATCAACTGGTGCTGCTTTTCCTGTTCCATCTCATAGAGCCGCGTCCGGAGCACGCGCATGGCCTTGGCGCGATTCTTGATCTGCGATTTTTCGTCCTGTTGCGAGACCACCAGCCCTGATGGAATGTGCGTGATGCGCACCGCGGAGTACGTCGTATTCACCGATTGTCCGCCGGGACCGGAGGAGCAAAACGTATCCACGCGTATGTCCTTGGCTTCGATCTTGATGTCAATGTCGTCGGCTTCCGGCAACACAGCCACTGTGGCCGCCGACGTATGGATTCGCCCCTGCTGTTCGGTTTGCGGCACGCGCTGCACGCGATGCACGCCGCTTTCATATTTCAGCTTGGAATAGACTTTCTGCCCCTGAATGGCGGCGACGATTTCCTTCACTCCGCCCACGGGCGAAGCCGAGGTCTCCATCACTTCCACGCGCCAGCCCTGCGTTTCCGCATAACGGGAATACATGCGAAACAGTTCCGCGGCGAAAAGGGACGCCTCGTCGCCGCCCGTTCCAGCGCGAATTTCCAGAATCACGTTCTTTTCGTCATTGGGGTCTTTCGGCAGCAGCAATAGGCGCAAATCCTGCTCCGTGCGCGCCACGCCGGCTTCCAGCACCTTTTCTTCGTCCAGCGCCATCTGCTTCATTTCCGCGTCGGTGGTTTCCGCCAGCACTTCCCGCGCGCCGTCGAGCGCCTTCACTTCGTCTTTCCACAAGCGATATCTACGCACGATTTCGGCCATCTCCGAGTGCATTCGCGCCAGCTTCTGGTAACGCCCGGAATCCGCGTGAGCCTCGGGCGACGAGATTTCTCGCGTCAGCTCTTCATAGCGCGTTTCCACCTGGTCGAGTTTTTGAAATAACGTCAATTGGGCCATGGATTAACCCCTCCCGCTAAAGCATGATTTGGATTCACTGATTGCCGGATGCACACAATCCGGCGAGACGCACCGGCTCAGCGCCGGGCTTTGGCAAAGAATGGCGAGCTAATAAAACGAGCGGTACATGCTAAGAATACCTGAACGGACGATAGCCGCTACAACTCGGATTGTCAATCCGTCCGGTTTGATGCGTGACTATGTCCAAAACCCTGAGCCGGCGAATCCGCATCCGCCCGCCTGTGTCAACGCAAAGTAGAAATGTCCGGTTTTTTGCCGGATAGAAATGTCCGCTTCCAAGGGAGTCTCCAAGGGTGGTGTGGCGGGGGGATGAATTTCGTTTTGAATTTGTTTTTGGGTT
>Ga0302326_10011652_pt1 | contig 18896 bp, 16 predicted proteins | sample Palsa_T0_3_FD_202264 | JGI IMG/M metagenome (GOLD analysis project Ga0302326, IMG submission 202264) | Peat permafrost microbial communities from Stordalen Mire near Abisko, Sweden - Palsa_T0_3 | ecosystem: Environmental > Terrestrial > Soil > Palsa > Peat permafrost | place: Sweden: Abisko...
CGCCGGCGAAATCCCGTCCGGATGGCGAATTTCCTCGAAGTCGCGCTCGCGCAGACGCAACAGCGCGGCGCCGTAGACCTTGGAATTTCCGCCGACGTAGTAATGCAATCCGGGGTGAAAGCTGCGACCGTCGCGGCCATACCAGATCTCCGAGGTCTGGTAGGTGCCGTCCACGAATACGGTCTGCGCGTCCCAGTTCGCGCGCGTGCGCGGCAGATAATCTCCGCGCTCGAGCAGCAGGATGCGTTTGCCGGTCGGCGCCAGCTGCTGCGCCAGCGAGGCCCCGCCCGGGCCGCTGCCGATCACGATCAGGTCATAGTGTGCATCCGGCATGGCCCCTAGCCGCCGGTCGCGAAGCCGGGGTAGAGCGTCATGCCGCCATCGACGAACAGGGTCGTGCCGACCACGTAGTCGGATTGATCCGAGGCGAGCCACACCGCCGCACGTGCGATGTCCTCGGGTTCACCGATGCGCCCGTAGGGCACCAGGGTCATGAGCGCGGTGTAGGCTTCGGGGGTCTGCCAGGCCTCGGTGTTGATCGGCGTGCGGATCGCCCCGGGTGCGATGCCGTTGACACGGATGCGATGCGGCGCCATCTCCTGTGCCAGGCTTTCCATCAGCAGCTTGATGCCGCCCTTGGAGGAGGCGTAATTGGCATGGCCGGCCCAGGGAATCTGCTGGTGCACGGAACTCATGCAGATGATCTTTCCGGCCGCGCAGGACACTGACGGCACCACGCCGCGACGCAGGAATTCGCGGATGGCCTCGCGCGCGCACAGGAACTGACCGGTCAGATTGACGTTGAGCACCGTGTTCCAGCTCTGCAGACTCATGGCGGCGAAAGCGGCATCGCGCTGCAGACCGGCGTTGTTGACCAGGATGTCGATGGTGCCGAATTGCTCGCACATGAGCCGGAACATGTCGGCGACCTGATCTTCGGCCGAGACATCCGCCTTGTGCGCGTAGGCTTTGACGCCGAGCTGGCGGATCTCCGCCACTACGGCGTTCGCGGCCTGATCACCGGCGACGTAATTGACCACCACATCGGCGCCCGCCTGGGCCAGCCCTATGGCTACGCCCCGGCCGATGCCCGAATTCGCGCCCGTGACCAGGGCTTTCTGCCCGCTCAGCAGCGGGTGCATCGGCAGGTGCGGTGCGGTGGATTCGGGCGCGCTGAGCGCGGACGGTGCGGTCACAGGATCACCTCGAGGTGGAGCAGGACGCTGAGGCGGCGTAGGCGTTACACTGGCCGCCGCACTCTCATCCGAGCCTGCTTTCACAGTGTAACCGAACGGTGGTCGGAGGCGAACCTTGTCCAGCCTATGGCCGGTCCTGCTCGTGCGCTGTCTGCTGGTGGCGTTGTTTCTGCCATTCAGTGCGCTCGACAAAATCCTGAATTTCAAGCTCGCGGTCGCTCAGGCCGAACAGGCGGTCGCGGTGCGCTTGCTGGCCAGCGCGTTGATCCTCGCCGGATTGGGCATCGAGGTGCTCATGTCGCTGGCTATTCTGACCGGCATTGCCGATCGACTGGCCGCCTTGATACTGGCCCTGTACTGCGTCGTGACCGCGCTGCTCTGGAAGCGTTTCTGGAAGGTGGCGGATTTCCGCCTCAAGGGCGAGAGTCGCGGGCGCGAACTCTTCTGGGATTTCCTCAAGAACCTCGGCCTGGCCGGCGGCCTGCTGCTGCTGGCGTTGGGCAACGATGCCGCCAGCGCCAGGCACTTCTGGCAGCATCCGTTCGCTTCCAGCGATCCCTATGCCGCGCTCTCGCACGGCGAGGCCAGACCATGAATGAGCCGCCGCGTATTCCTTATTGGCATCTGTGGAGCGACGCCGAAGGCGTGAGCCATCAGCAGCGCTGTGCGCTCAGTGAGTTTGAGCTCAAGTCCATGCAGCCGCCCGCCGCGCCGCAATGGCAGGGGACGCGCACCCACGGCGCCATGAGCGTGCTGGTCACGGTGCAGCCCGTGGGCTGGGTCGGGGACTGGCACGAGAATCCCAAGCCGCAATGGATCGTGCCGCTCTCGGGACGCTGGTTCGTGGAGTCGATGGACGGCACGCGCGTGGAAATGGGGGCCGGTGAAATCTCCTTTGGCGCAGATCAGCACTGTCGCGAGCTCTCGGGCCGGCGCGGTCACCGCTCGGGCACGGTCGGGGATGCGCCCGCCGTGCTGATGGTCGTACAGTTCGATGACGCGCCCGTGCCGGGCTTGCCCTGCGCTTTTCGTTGAGCACACATGGACGAGTTCGAGATTCGTGATCCCAGATTCGGCCACTTCGTGCTGGGCAACGCGCCGTTGGAAACACTGGCCGGCGGCTTTCGCTGGATCGAGGGCCTGGTGTGGATGGGCGATGCGCAATGTCTGTTGTTCCAGGACCTGCCGCGCGATCGCACGATGCGCTGGATCGAGGGCGCGGGCGTATCGGTGTATCGCTGCCCCTCGGGCTATGGCAACGGTCAGACGCGCGACCGGCAGGGGCGGCTGATCAGTTGCTCGCATCGTGAGCGCTGTCTGTTTCGCACCGAGCTCGATGGCAGCGTGACTCGGCTGGTGGATCGCCATGACGGGCGGCGTCTGAATTCGCCCAACGATGTGACCGTGAAGTCCGACGGCACGATCTGGTTCACCGATCCGCTGTATGGCATTCAGAGCGACTACGAGGGCGGACGGCAAGTCTCCGAGCAGCCGCCGGCGCTGTATCGCTTCGAGCCCGAAAGCGGCCGCATCACGGTGGCGGCCGCAGATTTTGACGGACCCAACGGCCTGGCGTTTTCACCCGACGAGCGCCGGCTCTATGTCGCCGAGACCGGCGATCAGAGCGGCGACAATCCCAAGCAGTACATTCGTGTGTTCGATGTCGGTGCCCAGGGGAAATTGAGCGGTGGCGAGATCTTCCACAAAATCGATCCCGGCTACGCCGATGGCCTGTGCGTGGATGAGGACGGCAATCTCTGGTCCAGCGCGGGCGACGGCGTGCATTGCATCGACCCCACGGGGCGGCTGCTCGGCAAGGTGCGCGTGCCGTACCGCGTCTCGAACCTGACCTTCGGCGGTCTGCTCAAGAACCGGCTGTTCATCGGCGGATCACACACGCTGTACGCGATATTCCTGAATCGTCGCGGCGCGCGATGGCCGTGAGCGCCGGCGCGGCGCCGGCGCTGCGCAAGCTGCTGCGCTTCAGTCTGAGCACCGCAAACCTCGAACGGCTGGCTGCGTTCTACAGCGAAGCTTTCGGCTGCCGCAGCTCGCCGGTGCAGCGCGTGACCGATGCGCACTTTCGCGCACTCATGGCGGTCGCGGGGGGCGCACAGTTCCAGAGGTTGTGGCTGGGGCAGTCCTGCATCGAGTTGCTGCAGTTCGATCAGTCGGGCGCGCCCTATCCGCCGGCTGCGGCCGCCTCGGACCTGCTGTTCCAACACTTTGCGATCGTCGTCTCGGACATGCAACGAGCCTACGAGCGGCTCTCAAGCGTCGCCGGATGGCGCCGCATCTCGACAGCCGGCCCGCAACAGCTGCCGGCACGATCCGGTGGCGTCTGCGCGTACAAATTCCGCGATCCGGACGGTCACCCGCTGGAGCTGCTGGCCTTTGCGCCCGGGCAGCTGCCGCCGGCCTGGCGGGCGACGGCGGACGGCGCGCTGTGTCTGGGCATTGATCATTCGGCCATCAGCGTCAGCGACAGCGCCCGCAGCATTGCCTTCTATGAAGCCCTCGGACTGCGCCTGTACGCGCGCTCGATCAATCACGGCGCCGAGCAGGCGCGGCTCGATGGGCTGGCGGAGCCGCAGGTCGAAGTCAGCGCACTGGGGCTAGCCGAGGGCGCGGCGCATCTGGAATTGCTGTGCTATCGCGCTCTCGCGCGCGCCGCACCGATCGCGCTGCGCAACAACGACATCGCCGCCACACGACTGGTGCTGCAGAGCGCCGGGGCCGGCCCCGCGCGCGAGCTGCTGGATCCGGATGGACATCATCTGTTGCTTCTGGCCGGCGCGGCCGCAACTAAAACGGATAATGACGCGGCGTGGTCTGAATCGTGATCCAGCGCGTCTCGGTGAATTGCTCCACCGCAGCCTTGCCGCCAAAGCGCCCGTAGCCCGAGGCCTTGACGCCGCCAAAGGGCATTTGCGCCTCATCGTGCACGGTCGGGCCGTTGATGTGACAGATGCCGCTGTCGATGCGCTTGGCGACATCGAGTGCCTTGGCGATGTCGCGGCTGAACACCGCGGCAGCCAGTCCGTATTCGGTGTCATTGGCCAGTCGTACGGCCTCATCGAGCGAGCGCACGCGCGTGATCGAGACCTGCGGCCCGAAGCTCTCCTCGCGAAACAAGGCCATCTCCGGCCGCACGTGATCGACCACGATGCCCTGCATGATCGTGCCCTGCGCAGCCCCGCCGGTCAGCAGCTTCGCGCCCTGAGCGACGGCGGCGTTGACCAGACGCTGCACACGATCCACCGTCGCGCGGCCCACGACTGAGCCCAGTACCACGTCGCCCTGACGCGGATCGCCGCTGGGCAGCGCCGCCACGCGCTTGGCGAGCTTGGCCGCAAACTCATCGGCCACCGGCTCCTCGATGATCACACGCTCGGTGGACATGCAGATCTGTCCCTGGTTGGCGAAGGCACCAAACACCGTGGCATCGACCGCCGCATCGATATCGGCATCGGCCAGCACCAGCAGCGGGGCTTTGCCGCCGAGCTCCAGCAGTACCGGTTTGAGGTACTTCGCGGCCAGCAGCGCGACGCTGCGCCCGACCGAGGTCGAGCCGGTGAAATTCACCCGCCGTACGGCCCGATGCGCAATCATCGCCTCGACCACCGCGGCCGCGTCCTTGGCATCGTGCGTGATGACGTTGACCACGCCGGCGTCCAGACCGGCCTCCTGCAGCACGGTGCCGAGCAGGCGATGCGTTGCCGGGCAGATCTCGGAAGCCTTGAGAATGACGGTATTGCCGCAGGCCAGTGGCATGGCGATGGCGCGCACGCCGAGGATGATCGGGGCATTCCAGGGCGCGAGGCCGAGCACCACGCCCACGGGCTGGCGTATGGCCATGGCAAGACTGCCCGGCACATCGGAGGGAATCACCTCGCCCGAGATCTGCGAGGTCATTGAGGCGGCCTCGCGCAGCATGCCGGCGGCCAGGTGCACGTTGAAATGTGTCCATCCTGCCGTGGCGCCGGTCTCGGTGGTCACGGCCTCGACGAAGCGCGCCGCCTGGGATTCGAGCACGTCGGCGGCGCGCATCAGCTTGGCGCGACGCGCGCTGGGCCCGAGGGCCGCCCAGGCCGGAAAGGCTGCCGCGGCCGCATCGGCGGCCGCGACGCCGTCGGCCACGGTGGCGGCTGCGGCGACCGTGGCAGCCTGACCGCTCATTGGGTCAAGGCGCTCGAAGGTCAGGCCGTTGTGCGCATCGAGGTCACGACCACCGATCAACAGCTGCACGTTTTGCACGATACCCCTCCAGTTCACGCGGCGTGGCCGCGACGCAGCTCAACGCCAGATTTATCGCCTTATTGTGCCCGAAGCGCCACGCATCGAGCAGTCCAAAAGAGAACACGGAATCGTACCGGCGTGCGCGCTGCAGACGCGCTCGGTGCTGTCTGCTATGTTGCCGAAAATCAGATCGGCGGGGCGGTGCGGTGATGATCCGGAGCAGCACAGCATGACCATGGGCCTCGCCACGCCAGCCGATGGCGCGGCCGCATCGGCCGCGTCGGCCTATCAGCCGGACCTGCGGCTGTTCGTGTTCGCGCTCTTTTTTGTGTTCGGCGGCATCACCAGTCTCAACGACGTGCTGATCCCGAAACTCAAGTCGCTGTTCACGCTCTCCTATGCCGACGTCATGCTGGTGCAGTCGGCGTTCTTCGCCGCCTACCTGATCGTCTCCATCCCGGCCGCCGCGGTGGTGCGGCGCATCGGCTATATGCGCACGGCCGTGGTCGGGCTGCTGACCATGACGGCGGGCTGCCTGCTGTTCGTGCCAGCCTCCGCTTACGGCCTGTTCGTGCTGTTTCTGCTGGCGCTGTTCGTGCTGGGCGCGGGCATTACCACCGTTCAGGTGGTCGCCAATCCGCTGATTTCCATGCTCGGCACGGCCGCCACGGCGCACAGCCGCCTGACCTTTGCGCAGGCGTTCAATTCCCTGGGCACGACGATTTTTCCCTATGTGGGTTCCATACTGATTCTGGGATCGCTCTCGAAGGTCGACCCCGCGGCGCTGTCCGGTGCGGCGCTCGATGCCTTCCGCACCACCGAGACGCGCGTGGTCGTGCACACCTACCTGGGGCTGGCCGCCGCCCTGCTGCTGGTGGCGGTGCTGGTGTTCATGCGCCGCAAGGCCCTGGTGGAGGTGGCGGCAGCGCCGACCAGCATCCTGCGCGCATTCAACTTGCTGCGCCGCCTGCGCTTCGGTTACGGCACGCTGTGCATATTCCTGTACGTCGGCGCCGAAGTGGCCATCGGCTCGCTGATCGTCAGCTACCTCATGCAGAGCAACGTGCTGGGTCTGGCCGCGGAACAGGCCGGCAAGCACGTACCGCTGTACTGGGGCGGCGCCATGGTGGGTCGCTTCATCGGCGCCGGGCTGCTGCGGATATTTTCGCCCGGCAAAGTGCTGGCCTGCGCCGCTGGCGCTGTGCTGGGGCTGCTGTTCGTGTCCGCGCATACCACCGGCATGCTGGCAGGTGGATCGCTGCTGGCGATCGGATTGTTCAACTCGATCATGTTCCCGACCATCTTCTCGCTGGCCTGCGAAGGCTTGGGCGCCCGCGCCGCCGAAGGCTCGGGCATCATCTGCGTGGCCATTGTCGGCGGTGCAGTGGTACCGCGGCTGACCGGTTATGCCGCGGACCTGTGGAGTCTGCAGACGGCACTGGCGGTGCCGGCGATCTGCTACCTGGGTATTCTGGGTTTTGGCTGGTACGCGCGCCGGCCGTTGTCAGCAAACGCCGGCCGCAGCCATCATTGAGGCCCTGCCGGCCGTATAATGCGCGCCGGAGCGCTGTCGCTCCTGGATCGATGACCTGCAGAGGCGCGCCGCCGTGAGTATTGGCCCGTTGTTTCCGTTGCTCGTGCTCGTGGTCGCGCTGCTGTTGGTCGGCCGTGCGCTGTTTCGCACCGTGCCGCAGGCCACGGTCGCGGTCGTGACGGTGTTCGGCAAGTACCACCGGATCATGCGCGAGGGGCTGAATTTCAAGATGCCCTGGGAAAAAGTGGTCTACCGCCTGTCGCTGCAGAACCGCGCGCTGCAGTTGGAGTTTCAGGCCATCACCCAGGATCAGGCCAACGTCAAGTTCGCCACCATGGTGCTGTACGCGGTGTCGGCGGCCGAGGAGGAGGCGATCAAGAAGGCCGTGTTCAGCTTTGCCTCGCCGCAGGAGTTCCAACTGGCGCTGCAGCGGACCATTGACGGGTCGATCCGTCAGTTTGTCGCCACGACCAAGCAGTCGGACATCCTCGGCATGCGCGCCGAGATCGTCGAGCACACCAAGAAGAATCTCGATGAGGTGGTGCTCAACTGGGGCTACGTGGTGCGCGACATTCAAATCACCGACATGACCTTCGACCGGGAGATCATCGACTCCATGGCGCGCGTGGTCTCCTCCAAGAACCTGCTGGCTGCGGCCTCGAACGAGGGTGCGGCGCTGCTGGTCAAGCGCACCAAGGATGCGGAGGCCGAGGCGGCCTACAAGACCATCGGCGCGGAGGCGGACAAGAAGGCTTCGGCGCTGCGCGGCGAGGGCTTGGCGCTGTTCCGCAAGAATATCGCCGCCGGCATGAAGGATGCCGCCGAGAGCCTCAAGGCTGCCGGGGTGGACAACAAGTTCCTGCTGTTCCTGGAGTACACCGATGCCCTCAAATACGTCTCCGACCACGCGCAGGGCAAGGTCATATTCATGGACAACGGCGCCGCTGCGCCGGCCAGGGTGGTGCAGGGCATCCTCGGCATGCTGGGCGAGGCGCCCGGTGCTGCGCCCCCGGCGGCATGAATTCACGCACGCGCCGGAATCGTCCCCATTATGATAGGAGCCGGGGGACCATAGCGGCCGCGGGGCCTCGAATGGTTCGCAGCGCCAGCCAGGGCAATGCTGCTATGGTGGGCTGCAGGCAGTCCTGCGGGTGTCTGTATAACTTGTTGATTATATTAGAGATTATAAAGACTTGGCCGAAATTGTGATGAGGCGCCGCGCGCCTGGGAGATCGGTATGAGAGCCGCCAGTTGGGACAGCGTGTCGCGCAATTGGACCACGACCCTGATGTTTGCCTTGACCTTCGCGGTAGCGGTCATCGTGGTGCCCTGGTACGGCTTCACGCACGGCTATCATGCGGCAGCCTGGATCTGGTTCACGCTGTTTCTCGGCGCCAACGGCATGTCGATCACCTGTGGCTACCATCGGCTGTTCGCCCATGCCACCTACGATGCCCATCCGATATTGAAGGTGCTGTACCTGCTGTTCGGCGCCATGGCCTTGCAGAACAGCGCCCTGGTCTGGAGCGCCACGCATCGGGTGCATCATCGCAATATCGATGACATCGATTTGGATCCCTACAGCGCCCGTCGCGGCTTCTGGTTCTCGCACATCGGCTGGATGCTGCGCAATTATCCCAGTGGTGAGCCCGATTTCAGCTGCGTGCGCGATCTGGAGCGCGATCGGCTCGTGAGCCTGCAGCACCGCTACTACGTGCCGCTGGCACTGGCGATGAACTTCGGGCTGCCGCTGCTGGTCGGCTGGGCCAGCGGCGAGGTGATCGGCACCTTCCTGCTCGCCGGCGTGCTGCGGCTGGTCGTCAGCCATCACTTCACGTTTTTTATCAATTCTCTGGCACACATGTGGGGCGTGCAGCCCTACACCGACGACAACACCGCCCGCGACAATGGCGTCGTGGCGCTGCTGACCTATGGCGAGGGTTATCACAACTTTCATCATATGTTTGCGCACGACTATCGCAATGGCGTGCGCTGGTGGCAGTGGGATCCGTCGAAGTGGTTCATCAACGCCATGCGCTGGCTCGGGCTGGCGCGCAACCTGAAGCGCGTGCCCTGGTTCAAGATTCAGCGCGCCCTGCTCGACACGCAGTTTCGCCGCGCGCAATTGCAGCTGGCGGTGTCCCAGCCGGGCCGTGCGCACATCGAGCAGCTGCGTCGGCGTGTGGCGGAGGAATACGAGGCGTTTTGTCAAGCGGTCGCCGACTGGACGCATCTGCGCGAACAGTGGCTTGCGCAGACCAAGCGCGCCATGATCGAGCGCTGGGAGCGCTCGGCGCTGCAGGCGCAGCTCAAGGAACTGGAATACGGGCTGCAGTTACAGTACCGTCGAATGCGACGGCTGCGCGCGCAGCTCGGCTAGCAGCGAACCACTGGCCGCGCGGTAGGGACGCGCAGTGCCGGCCGGGCCCTGAGGCCCAGACTTTCACGCTATGATTCGTGCATAGGAGAGCATGCTATGGACGCCGCCTCCCAACCCGAGGGGCTCGCGACTGCCGCCGACGCGACACCGGTCGCGCGCAGCCGGCAGGGTGCTTCAGTGGATGCGCGCCTGGTGCGCCGGCTCCTCGCCATCCTGGGTAATCCGCCGCTCGAGTTCTTATTGGCCTGGACCGGCGAGCGCATCGGCGCGCAGGGCACGGCGCCGGCGGTGCACCTTCGCATCGCCGATCGCGCGACCTTGCTGAGCCTGCTGCGCGATCCGCGCGTGCGCTTCGGTGATGCCTACAGCGCCGGCAGCATCGAGGTCGAGGGCGATCTGGTGCAGCTGCTGGAAATGGTTTATCGCGCCTTCCCGCAAGGCAGCGCCGCCGGCTCGCTCTCGCGCCGGCTCTCGGGCTGGCTGCAACGGCCACGGCGCAACACGCTCCGCGGCTCGCGCCGCAATATCCATCGTCATTATGATCTGGGCAACGAGTTCTATTCGCTGTGGCTCGGGGAGACGATGGCCTATACCTGTGCCTACTTCCCGACCGCGGAGGCGAGCCTGGAGCAGGCGCAGGTCGCAAAAATGGACCATGTCTGCCGCAAGCTGCGCCTCAAGGTCGGGGATTCCGTGGTGGAGGCCGGTTGTGGTTGGGGCAGCCTGGCGCTGCACATGGCCGGACGCTACGGCGCTCGGGTTCGCGCCTTCAATATCTCCAAGCAGCAGATTCAGTACGCGCGCGCGCGCGCGCGCGAACAGGGTCTGGAAAACCGCGTCGAGTTCATCGAGGACGATTACCGAAACATCAGCGGCCGCTACGATGTGTTCGCCTCGGTCGGCATGCTCGAGCACGTGGGTCGGGAGAATTATTCCGAACTGGGTCGGGTCGCGCGCCGCTCGCTCAACGCCGAAGGGCGCGGGCTGATTCACTCGATCGGTCGCAACCGCCCGGCGCCGCTGCATCCCTGGATCGAGCGGCGGATTTTTCCGGGCGCCTACGCGCCCTCGCTCGGCGAGATGATGCAGATTTTTGAGCCCGCGAGCCTGTCAGTGCTCGACGTGGAGAACATCCGCCTGCACTACGCGCTGACGCTGCGTCAGTGGCTCGTGCGCTACGAAAATGCGCTCGGCAAGGTACGCACGATGTTCGATGAGTTCTTCGTGCGCATGTGGCGGCTGTACCTGGCCGGTTCGATCGCGGCATTCGAGACCGGTACGCTGCAGTTGTTTCAGGTGCTGTTCACGACCGCGGAGAACAATCGCATCCCGCTCACGCGCGAGTTCATTTACCCGCGCTGAACGCGGCGTGTTCCGATGCGCAGCGCCGAGATCATTGTCGTGGGCGGCGGTCCGGCCGGTTCTGCGGCCGCGCAACGGCTCAAGCAGGCCGGGGCCGAGGTGCTGGTGCTCGACAAGTCGAGCTTTCCGCGACCCAAGCTGTGCGCGGGTTGGATCACGCCCGAGGTCGTGAGCGATCTGCAGCTGCAGATCAGCAGCTACCCGCACCGCTTCCTGAGCTTTCGGCGCCTGCACTGGCATCTCAAGGGCCTGCACCTGCCGATCCCGTGTGTGCAGCACTCCATTCGCCGCTTCGAGTTCGACGCCTGGCTGCTCGAGCGCTCCGGCGCCGAAGTCGTGCAGCACACCGTCAGGGCCGTGCGTCACGAGGGCGAGCACTATGTGCTCGACGAGGCCTTCCGCTGCCGTTATCTGATCGGCGCGGCCGGTACCTCCTGTCCAGTCTACCGCGCGCTGTTCCGCGACCAGCTGGCACGTGTGCGCGCACTGCAGACCGTGACCCTGGAACTGGAATTTCCCTATGAATGGCGCGATGCGGACTGTCATCTGTGGTTCTTCGAGCACGGCTTGCCCGGCTACAGCTGGTATGTGCCCAAGGCGCGCGGCTGGCTCAACGTCGGCATCGGCGGCATGGCCACGCGCCTGAAGCAGCGCCAGGAGGATATCTGGCTGCACTGGCAGCACTTCACCGAGAAGCTGCAGCGCCAATTCCACATCAACGTGCCCGAGGAACCCTCCGGCTACAGCTATTACCTGCGCGGTCCGCTCGCGCTCGGGCGCCTGGGCAATGCCTTCCTGACCGGCGATGCCGCCGGTCTTGCCACGCGGGATCTATGTGAGGGTATTGGACCTGCGATCCGCAGCGGTCAACGCGCCGCCGACTCGATCCTGCACGGCTCGAGTTATGAACTCGATGGGGTCACGGGCGCGAGCCTGGGCGGTGGCCTGATCACGCGCTGGATGGATTGGGCCTTTACCCGCGGCGCGAACGAATCGGCCGCGACCCACTGAGTGCGGCTCAGGCGGACAGGGCCTGTTCGCGTCCGCGCTGGCGCGCCTCGGCTTCCTGCCGCTCGGCTTCGATCTGATCGAGCACCGCGGCGACATCGACCGCGCTCGCATCGCGCGTGAACTGGCCGGTGAGCGCGGTGTCCGGCTTCAACTCGCCGGCTTCGTAGAACTTCCAGATCTCGAGCGCGTACTCGCTCTGCAGCAGCTCCGGGGCGGCGCGCGCAAAGCTGGCGCGCATATTGTTGACATCGCGCTCGAACATGCGAAAGGCATTGTTGTTGCCGGCGGCATTGACCGCCTGCGGCAGGTCGATGATGACCGGACCATTGGCGTCCAGCAGCACGTTGTATTCGGATAGATCGCCGTGGATCAGCCCGACACAGAGCATCAGCACGATCTGGGCAATCATGAAGCCATGCCAAGCGCGCGCCTGTTCGGGACTCATTTCGACATCGTTGAGTCGTGGCGCGGGCGTGCCGTGCCGATCGACCACCAGTTCCATGAGCAGCACGCCCTCGTGAACGCCCAATGGTTTGGGCACGCGCACGCCGGCATTCGCCAGCTGGTAGAGGGCCTGGATCTCGGCGTTCTGCCACTCCGATTCCTGCACCTTGCGGCCGTAACGACCGTGCTTGCCCAGGGCGCGCGCGTCGCGGCTGCCACGGGCCTTGCGGCCTTCCTGGTACTGCGCGAGCTTGTGGAAGCCGCGGTGTTCGGCATCCTTGTACACCTTGGCGCACAGCCTGTGCTCGCCACGGGCCACGATATAGACCGAGGCTTCCTTGCCGCTCTGCAGTCGCCGCACGACCGCATCGATCAGGCCATCCTCCATCAGCGGCTGCAAACCCTTGGGTATCTTCATGCGGCGCGCAGTGTAGTGCGAAAACGGCTCTAGCGGTCCGCGGCGTGGTAAATTCCCCTTATGTCACCTGCCAACGCCGTGCAGCAGTCATGAGCGATGAAGCGACACGGTACGGCGCGTTACAGGCTCTGGCCGACTATCTGTCACAGCATCGCGAGCAGCTCCTGCAGGCATGGCATCAGGCGCTGCACGCGGATCCGGAATTGGCCTCGTTCTCCAGCCTCTCGCGCGCCCAGTTCAACGATCACATTCCCGCGGTTCTCGACGCGTTCGAGCGCCGCCTGCGTGGGGTCGACAGCGCCGAGGCGGCGCAGGCGCGCGCGTTGGAGCATGCCAGCGCCGCCGAACATGGCCTGCATCGCTGGCAGCAGGGCTACGACCAGCGCCAGACCATGCGTGAGTGGAGCCATCTGCAACTGTGTCTGCTCGAGCAGTTCGAACAGTTCTCGGCGCGCCATGCGCAGCTCGAGCCGACCGCCATGGCCCTGGCACGCAAAGCGCTGGCGCGCCTGTGCGGGGACGGAGTCATCGAGAGCGCTGCGCGCTATCTGCGCCTGCAGCAGGCCGAGGCCGCGGCGCGGCTGCGCGATCTCGAGGACGCGCTAATCGGGCTGCAGCAATTGGAGCGCGATCGGGCCGAAGGCTGGCGCCAGGCGGCGCACGATCTGCGCGGTTCGGTCGGCATCATCAGCAATGCCAGCGCGGTGCTGAACCGCGAGCTCGCCGAGCCGCTGCGCGCGCAATTCTCACAGATCCTGCAGCGCGGCGTGCGCTCGCTGCACACCTTGCTGAGCGATCTGATCGACGTGGCGCGCCTGGAGGCGGGCCACGAGCGGCGGCGAATCAGCCAGTTCGATGCCGCCCAGATACTGCACGATCTGTGCGATACCATGCGCAACACCGCGGCCGAGCGCAATCTGTTTCTGCTGGCGCAGGGTCCAAAAGCCCTGCCGGTCACCGGCGATCAGGCCAAGGTGCTGCGCATCGCACAGAACCTGATCCTGAACGCCCTGAAGGCCACGCAGCAGGGCGGTGTGCAGGTGCTGTGGGAAGCGCGCGAGCAGTACTGGCTGCTGTGCGTACAGGACACCGGCCCGGGATTCACGCACGGCTCGGCCGCACCGCTCGAGCAGGCGCTCAAGCGCGCAACCGAGGAATCAAATGAGGTGCAGGCGCGCGCGCTGGTCGCCGGGGAGGCCCGGAGCGGTGCCGATCCGGCCCCGACACTGCCCTCGCTGTCCGCGCATCGCTCGCCGCAGGCACTGACCGGCGAGGGCGTCGGCCTGTCGATCGTGAAACGTCTGTGTGAATTGCTCGACGCCAGTCTGGAGCTCGAGACCGCCCCCGGCGAGGGCTCGACCTTTCGCGTGACCTTTCCGCGCAGCTACGCCGAGGCCGCGGCGCAGTGAGCTAGGGCGTGAGCCGCGGATAGCGCATGCCATCGGTGGCGGCCGCCGGGCGATTCTTGCCCATTGACGGCGCCAACTGCCGCATCGGGCTCGGCTGCGGGCTGAGAAACTCGGTCAGCGGTCCGCCGAGCCTGGATTTCGCCGCCACCACTTTCATTGATACCAGGGCAGGCACGGCAATCACGATCCCGGCAATCCCCCAGAACCAGCCGCCAAACCACAAGGCGAGAAATACGATCATGGGATTGAGCTCCAGGCGCCGGCCCACGACCAGCGGCTGCACGATTTGGCCTTCCAGTGTGGCCAGCGCGAGGTAGCTGGCCGCGACCGCGGCAACATGCCCGAGGTTATTGAAGGTGACAAAGGCCACCACGGTCAGCAACAGCAGCGCAGTGGCCGAGCCCACATAGGGGATGAAATTCAGTATCGCCGCGACAGCGCCCCACAGCAGCGGATTGGGCATGCCCAGCAGCATCATGATGGCCGCGGTGGCCAGGCCAAGGGCCAGATTGATCAGCGCCAGGCTGCCGTAATAGCGGCTCAGTTCGCTGCGCACGGCGTTGACGACGCCGAGCGTGTGCGTGGACTGCAGGTCGCTGGCCAGCGCCGCGCTCATGCGCGCGAGCATGGGCGGCCCGCCGGCCAGCAGGAACAGCATCAGCATCATCACCGTCATGATGCTGATCAATGCGCTTCGGGTTTGATCCAGGATCTGCACCGCAATCGGTCCGTGAGCTGGCGGCGAGGACGACTGCGCGCTGGCATCCGCGAGCGGCGCGGAGGCGCCGGTTCTCTCCCCGACGTTGCCGATTTGATCGGCGCGATTGCTGAGTGCTTCCAGTCGATTCATGAACTGGGAGACGGGGCGTGCCTTGCGCTCGATTGTCCTGAGTGTCTGGGGTGCCGCGGCCCACCAATTCTGCGCCGGCGTCCAGAGCAGATTTACCGAGCCGCCAATCAGGGCTGCCAGCAGCACCAGCACCACGACGGCCGAGACAGAGCGCGGCGCCCCGAGTCGATTCAATGCCTCTACCGGTGCGGTCAAAATCAGCGAGAACAGCACGCCCAGAGCAATGGGAATGAAGGCCGCGTGCGCGACATACAGCAGCGCGCCGATCGCCAGGGCTGCCAGCACACGCAGCGACAGGCTCGCGCGCAGCGCCGGGGCGTTCGGGCGCACCAGGGGCGTGGCTTGCCGGTCGGCCTGCACCGGTGTCAGCGGCACCTGCGGCTCAAGGTAACGTGGCATGGCGGCGGCTCTGGTAGCGCATGCGTAAAAGGATAGAGCAAGCGCTGCGTACAGATCTGCCGCAGCGGCGTGGGCCGGCGTCGCAACTGCGATCAGGCGCCGTCCTACACGGCGCGGCGCGGCGATTGCCGCGCCAGGCGGCTGGCGGTGAGCCGGTCAGTGCCGATATGCTTGCTGTTCGCGCCAGCCAACAAGGCCCTTTGCATGCAGTGGAACAGCCAGCGAGTGTCTCGCTCGTGAGCGGGGAAGCCTTTGGCGCGCCGGGCCTGGCGCCGACCTGGTGCTCGAGCGACAAGGATTTCGTGACCACGGCACTGGGCTCCTCGCGGCTGTGGGCGACGATCGGACACGGCAACATCGATGAGGTGTACTGGCCTTCGACCGGGGAGCCCCAGATCCGTGATTTCAGCTTCTACCTGGTCGGTACGGCCGGATTCATCGATCTCAAACGCGTCCGGCGCTATCGGCTGTCCACCCCCGGGCCCTTCCTGCCGGCCTTGACCATCACGCATTTCGGTGATGACTACGAGCTGGCGCTGGAGATACTGCCCGATACGCGCCGCGATGCACTGCTGGTGCGCTACCGGCTGCACGGGCCGTACCGGCTCGTGGCAGTCCTGGCCCCGCACCTGGGCAGCACCGGACGCGACAATCGTGCCTGGGTGGACAAGGGTACGGGCTACGCCCAGCGCGCCGAATGCGCGCTGTGCTTCGCGGCCAACGCCCCGCTCGAGCACCTGAGCTGCGGTTACGTCGGGGCGTCCGACGGCTGGCAGGACCTCAATCGCCACGGCGCGCTGACGTATGACTTCACCACAGCCGAGCAGGGCACGGTGGCGCTCAGCGGTGAGGCGCGGGGCCAGAGCGGCGTGCTGGCGCTGGCGTTCTCTGAGACGGCGCGCGGCGCGCAGACGCTGGTGCGCACCGCGCTCGCGGTAGGCTTTGATGCGCTGCGCGCCGAGTTCCTGCAGCACTGGCAGCGCTGGGGCGCGGAGCTCAAATTGCCGCGACCGGATGATCGACTCGGCGATGCCGGGCTGCTGTCGGCGGCAGTGTTGAAGATGCATGAAGATCGCACCTATCCGGGCGCCATGGTCGCAAGCCTCAGCGTGCCCTGGGGCAACAGCACCGACACGCTCGGTGGCTACCATCTGGTGTGGCCGCGCGATGCCACGCTCACAGCCTTTGCGCTGCTGGCGGCGAATCGAGTGCCCGAAGCGCGCCACATTCTGGCTCATCTGGCGGCCACTCAGGCGCGCAACGGCCATTGGCCGCAGAACTACTTTCCCAGTGGGCAGCCGTTCTGGACCGGCACGCAGCTCGATGAGGCCGCATTTCCGGTGTTGCTGGCGGCGAAGCTGCGCGAAGTCGGCGACCCGGAGTTGCCCGGCACCGCGCAGATGGTGCGCGCGGCAATCGGCTTCGTCGTGCGCACCGGTCCCTACAGCGAGCAGGACCGATGGGAGGAGAATCCGGGAGTCAGTGCATTCACGGTTGCGATCGCGATCAGCGCGCTGATTGCCGGGGCGCCGTGGCTCGCTGCCGAGGAGCGCGCGAGGGCCGAGGAACTTGCCGATGACTGGAACGAGCGGCTCGAGGCCTGGTGCTATGTACGGGACACGACCCTGGCCGAGCAACTGGGCGTTGCGGGCTATTACGTGCGCATTGCCACGCCGGACAAATCCGGCGACTTGACCGGCTGGGTGGGGCTGCGTAACCGCCAGGGCGAGGAGATCCTGGGCTCAGCGCTGGTGAGCCTGGATTTCTCCTATCTGGTACGGCTGGGGCTGCGCAGCCCACACGATCCGCGGATCCAGGACACGATCAAGGTGGTCGACCAGATCCTGCGCGTACAGACCCCATCCGGAGCGCTCTATCACCGCTACAACGAGGACGGCTACGGCGAGCACAGCGATGGCCGCGCCTTCGACGGCAGTGGCGTGGGCCGGCTCTGGCCGCTGCTGGTGGGCGAGCGCGGACATCTGGCGCTGCAAATGGGTGCCGATCCGCTCGAGTATTTGAACACGATCTGGAACTGCGCCAGCCTGGGCGGCATGCTGCCCGAGCAGGTCTGGGACGCGGAGCCGATTCCCGCCCTCGGCCTGGAACCGGGCCGGCCCTCGGGCAGCGCGATGCCGCTGCTGTGGTCCCATGCGGAATTCCTCAAGCTGTTGATCGCGCGCGAGCGCGGCCAGCCGGTCGAGCTGCTGCAGGCGGTGCGGCAGCGCTATGGCGGGGCGGCGAGCCGCGCCGCTGCCGTCTGGCATTGGCGCCACAACGTACCCATTGCGCGGCTCGAGGCCGGGCGTGCGCTGCGCATCGAGCACGCGCAGTCCTTCTGCCTGCACTATGGCTTTGACGGTTGGCAGCAGATCGAGGATCGCGAGGCCGTGCAGCAGCCGTTCGGGCTCTGGTGCGTGCAGCTCTCGACGCAGGAGCTCGCGCCGCACGCGGAGCTCAACTTTACCCGGCGCTTCGCTTCAGGATGGGAGGGCGTGGATCATCGCGTGCTGCTGGGCCATGTCGCGGTCGAGCATGCGCTCGCGCACATGGGCTGAGGCACTTCAGCGCAGATATCGCCTGACGATACGCGCGACTTCGACCAGATCGCGTTCGCGCTGCGCCACCGAGCCACTTTGCGGGCCCAGGTGCTCGCGCAGGTGTTCCTCCAGCACGTCGGACATCAGCCCGTTGGCCGCGCCGCGCACCGCAGCAATCTGTTGCAGCACGGCGGTACATTCCTGGTCCTCGCCCAGCGCGCGTTCCAGCGCCTCGGTCTGACCGCGCATGCGGCGCACCCGCGCCAGCAAGCGATCCTTGTTTCGCAAAATATGCGGCATGGTTCACTCCCGACTGTGGAAAATACCATACTCTGGTACAGTATGGCCATGCGCCACAGTCACGAATACAACGACACCAATCCGATGGCGGAGCAACGCACGCGCCTGGTCGTGCTGCTGACCGTCGTGATGATGGTGATCGAAATCACGGCCGGCTGGATGTTCAAGTCGATGGCGCTGCTGGCCGACGGCTGGCACATGAGCTCGCACGCGATCGCACTCGGGCTGTCGGCGGCAGCCTATACGCTTGCGCGCCGGTTGGCGCGTGACGAGCGCTTCGCCTTCGGTACCTGGAAGATAGAGATCCTCGGCGGCTACACCAGCGCCATGTTCCTGGCCGGCGTGGTGATCTTCATGGCCTGGGAATCGGTCACGCGGCTGTTCCACCCGGCGCCGATCGCCTTCAATGAGGCGATCGGGATCGCCTGCATCGGTCTGCTGGTCAACCTGTGCTCGGCCTGGCTGCTGGCCGGGGCGGGTGCTGCCGGCCACAGCCACTCGCATGCGCACGGGCATGGCCATGATCATGATCATGGCCATGGGCATGACCACGCCCATGCGGCCGAGCTGGCCGCGTCGCATCATGTTCCGGCGCGCCACCACGATCTCAACCTGCGCAGCGCCTACGTGCACGTCGCGGCTGATGCTGCCACCTCGGTGCTGGCGATCGCGGCGTTGACCGGGGGCAAGTATCTGGGAGCGACCTGGCTGGACCCGGTCATGGGAATCGTCGGCAGCGTCATCGTCGCGGCGTGGGCCTTCACGCTGCTGCGCGATACCGGCCGGATCCTGCTTGATGCAGAGATGGACTCGC
>Ga0302326_10011653_pt1 | contig 18894 bp, 18 predicted proteins | sample Palsa_T0_3_FD_202264 | JGI IMG/M metagenome (GOLD analysis project Ga0302326, IMG submission 202264) | Peat permafrost microbial communities from Stordalen Mire near Abisko, Sweden - Palsa_T0_3 | ecosystem: Environmental > Terrestrial > Soil > Palsa > Peat permafrost | place: Sweden: Abisko...
AGGTGCTGATCCCGCTTCGGGCGGCTCAGGGTCTGGCGCGTCTTGGGTTGATGACGAGTTACGTGTGGGACGATGACCCGAGGCGGCTCGGGTTCGTGCTCGCCCGGTACAAGTTTGTCTCCAAAATGCTGAGTGGCATGCGGAGCGTCCTTGAAGTCGGCTGCGGAGATGCGTTTGGGACGCGGATTGTGCTTCAGGAAGTGGGCGCGGTTACGGCGATCGATTTTGACCCGGTCTTCGTAAAGGAAATCGGCGAACGGATGACCGACCGATGGAAGTTCGAGTGCAAAGTCCATGATATGCTCTCGGGCCCCCTCGATGGGCCGTTCGACGCCGCCTATTCCCTGGATGTGCTCGAGCATATTCCCGCGGCCGATGAAGAGCGTTTTGTTTCCAATATCGCCCGGTCGCTCACCGAACAAGGCGTGCTGGTCATCGGCACGCCTTCGATTCAATCGCAGACCTACGCCTCGCCGCAGAGCAGGGAAGGCCACGTCAACTGCAAGGACCACAAGGAACTCAAGGCCTTGATGGTGCGTCACTTTCACAATGTATTTATTTTTTCGATGAATGACGAAGTGGTGCATACCGGGTTTTATCCCATGGCGCACTATCTCATCGCGCTGTGCGTCGGAAGAAAGCCGGCATGATGGCCCGTTCACAGCCAGTCCGCCTCATCAGGTCGGATGAGGAGAAATCGCCGGCTCCACCGGCCTTGCGAAAATCCGCAGGCTGTGTTCTTGCGCTGGCCGTCTATTTCGTGACCGTTTTTTTCTCCATTGAGGCGCCGGGATGGGGCGACTCGCCTGGTTCGCGGTTTGGGCCTTGCTCGCCGCCGCGGAGGATCGGCGCTGGAAATCGGCAGCGTCAGCTTGGCCGGATTTCTTTCGCGCGACTTGAACCATCGGACGGGGCCGCATTCACCCGGCCGGAGACGCGGAAACTTTTCCGCTTGAGAGATATTGCTGTCGCGGGCATCATCCATCACGTCGAGTGCGAGCGAGATTATTTGAATTTTTAGAAGGGATGAAGCACGATCAAGTCAAGGCGCCCGGCGCCGATTATTGGGAACGGGCAGGCGAAATCGGTTACTCGCAGGCAATGTATGCCAGCGAGGAGTTGGCCTTCCACTGCAGCAATCGTCTCTGGGATATGGCTATTGATATTGCGCGGAACTTGGGCGTTACGGGCGATGACTATGTGTTGGATCTGGGCTGCGGCGATGGGGCGTTTGCCAATATCACTCTCTCCCGGCAATTTAGAAAGGTCGATGGGTTTGATATATCGCAAGCGGGCATCCGCCGCGCGCAAATGAATTCTCCCAGGGAGGAAGTTCAATTCCACTTAAGCGATATTACAAAGTTGGATTTTTCCAAACTTCCGCACTACGATTGTGTCTTTCTGATAGGAATTCTGCATCATGCTAAGAGCGCCGTACCTTCCATTCTTCGCGGACTGCGGACGGTGACGGACAGGGTAGTCGTTCTGGAGCCGAACGGAAGTCATATCCTTCGTCGGCTGGTGGAACTTACTCCCGCCTACCGCGCTGCCGGAGAGGAGAGCTTTAAAACCCGCTCTCTTGAAAAGCTGTTTTCCCAATCCGGCTTCTCCAAACAAATCTGGCAACGCCGCAACCTTTTCCCAAACTTTACTCCCCGGGCAGTATATCGAGTCCTATTGCCTTTCGAGCCTTTCTTCGAGTCAACGCCAGGTTTTCGAGCTTTCTGCATTGTTAACCTCTGGGGCTTACGAGCAGACCGGTAGCAACTTCTGCCGGGTATTCATTGCCGTATCTTGCTTCTTAATGAAGATTGTTTTGTTTCCAATATCACCCGGTCGCTCACCGAACACGGTGTGCTCTAGGTCTGGACTCCTTCGATTCAATCGCAAATCTACGCCTCGCCGTCGTAGAACAAGGGAGGCCGCGTCAACTGCAAAGACCACAAGGGAAGTCAAGGAATTGATTGTGCGTTACTTTCACAATGTATTTATTTTTTCGATGAACGGCGAAGTGGTGTATACCGGGTTCCATCCGATGGCAGACCATCTCGTTGCAGTGTGCGTGGGGAAAAGGCCGGCGTGATGGCCCGTTCACGGCGGCAAGTCCATCTCGTCGTCGGGTCGGATGGGGGAAAATCGCCGGCTCGCCCGGCTTCGCGAAAATCGGGGGGCTGTATTCTTGCGCTGGCCGTCTATTTCGTGACCGTTTTCTATCTCCATTGGATTGACGTTTTCACGACAGACTACGCGGCCTCGGGGCCGGGAATGCTCGGATACAATCTGTTCCGGGTGGTTTTCCTGTTCTACTTTGTCTGGCTGTTGTCCGGCATCGGGTGGCTGACTCTCGGCATCGCGCGCCGTCGCGGTGTGACATTCCAATTGGCGTGGGAGGACCGGCTCTTGCTTGACTTTTTCCTCGGAGCCGCGGTCGTCACCCTGGTGATGTTGCCGCTCGGTATTCTGAAGTTGTATTACACGACGACCGCCCTCGCGCTGTCCGTGCCGATTTTGGTTTTATCGTATCCGCAACTCGTTCGGGAACTGCGGGAAGCCGCCGTGGTCGCGCGCCGGATTTTCGTGCCCGCCAACGGCTGGAAAGTGGACCAAATCGCGAAGGTTCTCCTCGTCGCGGCGGGGTTGCTGCTCGCGTTGGTGATGCTGCTCACGCGTTGTCTCTACCCCGGGGAGACTGGCAACGACTCCTATGAAATTTACTGGCCATACCAGCGGCTTGTCGTCGAATCGCACAGCCTGTGGCCGAACGACGTCTGGTATATGTTCTACGCATTCAAAGGGGCGGGCGTCAACTTTCTGGGAATGCTCCTCTCCGATGAAATGGCCAGCCAAAGCGTGGGTTTCTGCATGCTGCTGGCCGGCATCGGGGTGGTTTACAGCGTGGTAAAGAAGATCGGCGGCAGCGCCACCTGGGCTTTGCTGGCAAGCGTCACGTCACTCGCTTGTTTTCCGTTCACCAATCCGAAATGGGGAGCGTTTCAATCGCATCACGTCGTCGCGGGCGTGTGGCTCGTGTGCATGGTGTGGATGGCCGTGCTGACGTTCGACCGCACAGGGATGGAGCGCCGCGCCTGGTTCGCCGTCTGGGCCGTGCTCGCCGCCGGGGAGGCGATTTTCTTTCCCCTGTTCCTGGTGTTCGTATTTCCGCTGCTGGGGGCGATGTGCGCGGGCTATCTCCTTGCGAAGCAGTTCGGGGCGGCGCGCGGCTATTTCCTGGTTGGTCTCGGCGCGGGCGCCGCGGCGGCCGGGTTGATGCTGCTGAATTATTCGATCGGCGGAATGTTTCTGGATAATCCCGTGCGCCTTATGTGGAAGTTTGCGGATCAAGCGAGATACAGCCGGTGGTGCAGCCCCTATTTGGAGATGTTTCTCCTCGAGGCATCCGCGCCGGAAACCGGCGGAATCAGCTTGACCGGATTTCTTTCGCACGACTTCGATTTCTGGCTGTCTTTGTTCCATGTGAAGTCGCTGGGCCTCCTTTGGATCGCGACGCCAGTGCCGCTGATCCTGGCCGCGTTCGCTGTTGCCGCGGCCTTTGTCCGGCCGCCGGGCCATTCGGTGCGCCTGATGCGGGTTGTTCCTTTGCTGATCCCCCTCGGGGTCTGCGTTCTGGTCGTGAATACAAATCACCCGGATTCCGTGTATCGCAATTACGGCTTCGTTTGCTTCTTTCTTCCCGCTCTGCTCTGCTTGCTGTGGCAAGCGGCGTTTGAATCGCTCCTGCCTGTCAGGCCGCGAAGCGCGCTCGCCGCGTTCTTCGCCGTTCTTGTCGCGGGCGTTTCCGTATATGAGGCGCTCGATCGATGCTCGGTTCGCCTCTGGGTTAACGAAACGTCGCGGTGGCCGGATTTTATCGGATTCGCCACAGGCAACCTTTCGGTGCGAGACGCCCTGGCCCGGGGCGACGGTCTATGGCCGGCCGCGGAGGGCGCACGGTCCGTCGTCGGCACGACGCCGAGGATCTTCACCTTCAATTACCCGGTGGGCGACGCCTCGATGCTTTTTCCCGGCGACGGCGTGCTCACCGAACCGTCGCACACGTCCCTTGGCCGCGACTGGGACGTCGTCGCATTTGGCGATGCCGAAAAGGCGCGTGCCGCGTTGAAGGACCAGAAAATCAATTATTTCCTGATCGATTTCAACGTCCGTTTTCGGGGGGCGCTCGCTTACAGCCCTCTTTTTGATCCCGACCATCTGGCGGAGCGCTTTGATCTCGTGTGGACGGGAGACGGCGCTTGCCTCCTGACCTGGCGGGGCGAAGGAATGCAACCGGCGCCGCCTTTCATTGTGCAGGCCTGGAGGCAGCGTGTGCGAACAAACCGCAAAGAGCCCTATCCGCACCCGGACGGAGTGATGGGCAGACTCTATGACAATATGAAAATCATCTACGATTATAACCAGGGCAAAGGCTATCCGTTGCGGCGTCCGCCGGATTTGCCGCGGGTGCCGGGGTGGCAATGACCGCTAAAACTGGGCGCGTTCATCGTGCCATGAACGTCCGGATGGTCCTCATCGGCGCTCTTTTCATCACCACGGCCTATCTGAGCCTTGTCCGGCTCGATGAACCCGCTCTATGGAATGATGAATCCCACGTCGCGCTTTTCGCCCGGAATTTTTCGCAAACCGGCCATTGGACGGCTTGGGACGGGAGAAATCTCGCCGGCGCGGACCGCAACGGCAGGTATTTGGACGACCGGTTGAGGACCGTGCTGCCGCAGTTGGACTTCGCGATCGCGGCGGCCTCCTTTCGCCTCTTTGGCGTCTCGACTTGGTCCGCGCGTATTCTGTTTGCTCTGGCCGGCATTGGCGCGGTCGCGCTTCTCCACATTTGGATGAAGATCGAGATGCCGGAGGGAGCGGCGCTTCGCCTCTACGCAGTCGCCGCACTCGGCTTGTCGGCGCAGTATCTGCTCTATATTCGGACCTGCCGTTACTATTCGGTTGCCGCGCTGCTCATTCTTGTTTGCCTCATAGGCTGCTCAAAATTCCTGCAAACGAAAAACTGGCGCTGGCTCGCGATGCTGGCGGTCGCCGCCGCCCTATTGTTCTACGCGAGCGCTCTTTGCTGCGGCGCATTTCTTCTCGCTCTCGCGGTGCGGCATTTCGTGTTTGACCGTCGCAAATGTTCGAAGCGGGATTGGCTGCTCTTCTGCGGCTGCGGCGCGGTATTTCTCCTTTTGATCCTGCCGTACGCTTTCGCCTGCATACTTCCTTATACGGCATCGAGCAAAATGGATTTTGCAGGCCAGGGCGCCGAAGTGCCGTGGATCGAGAGCCGGCTGACGTTGCTGTGGTGGAATATAAGGGAACTGAACGCGACCAATGCGATGCCCTGGATGGTCGCGGCCGGCCTTGGCGTCTTGTTTTTGGAGGCCCGGGACAAACGATCGAAAAAAGAGAGGCTGACGCTTGCCGGATGGGCAAGCCTGGCGGGGGTTTATGTAATCGGCATCGCACTGCTTTCACCCCAGCCCATTCAACTGACGCAGATCGCGGATGTCCGTTACATTTCTCCGATACTGCCGCTGTTTGCCGCGCTGGCCGGAAGCGTTCTGGCGGCAATCCACCGCAAATCAGCCGCCTTCGCCGGTGTCGTCCTCGCTGTATTGCTCACCACCACTCTTCTCGGAGCGTGGCCTGATGGCTGGACATTCCGCTGGCTGCTCCCGGCATTTGTAGAGGAAATTCACACGCCCTTTCCGACAGCGTGCGGCGAAATAGCCCGATACCTTCGCGAACACGCCCGGAAAGATGATGATGTTTTCATCCTGCCGGAATTCTTTCAGAATCCAGTGCAGTTTCATGCGGGCGATCAAATCCTGATTCGCGGATTGCTGAATCGGAACACGCATCTGTCCGCTGCCGAGATCGACCGCCTCGATCCCACGCTATTTGTAGACCAGGTATTTCCGGAATGGATAATTTCCTGCGGAATGCAGCCGGAATTGAACAGTGTCGTGAACTTCTTTTCACGGTCTCATACGCGCAATGGTGAAACCACGGCATTCCGGTATGCGATTGCCGCCGTTCTGCCAGTTTATTGGAATGAGACCCAGCGGCCCGAATTGCCGTGGCACACCTTCGGCCCGAATCGGGATTTCAACAAGAACTCCGAGGCGGTTTACGTCCTCAAGCGCACGGAAACGAATCCCTCCCTAGACGGACGCTAAGCCGCCCCGGGTCACAGAGTATATCCGGCCGATTGCGCGTCGTCGGCAAACATCTTGACGGTATCCAGGGAGAGCGCTGTCAAGTCCATGCCGCAGAGCTTGAGCGCTTTTTTCAAGATGTCGTGGGGCACCGTGACGATGTCGCAACCGCAAGCGTCGGCCTGGAAAATATTGAGCACTTCCCGGACGCTTGCCCACAGCAGTTCCCACTTCGGATGGGAAGCGATCAAGTCCTTGCTCTCCCGCATGGCGGGAAACGGGTCGCGCCCCGAGTCCGCGATGCGTCCCGCGAAGACGGAGACGACGGCGGGGTGAGCCGGGTCGAGGCTCTCCGCGACGCCCCTCACCTGGTCGAGGGTCAGGATCGCGGTGATGTTGAGCTTCACCCCTTCTGCCGCCAGGTCGCGGATGAGGGGAAGAGACGATTCGGCGCGTGTGTTGGTGATGGGAATCTTTACATACACATTCGGTCCCCATGCGCTGATTTTCAGGGCCTGACGCCGCATTTCATCAAACTCATCGGAGAAAACCTCGAAGGAAATGGGCTTGTCCCTGATGGTTTGCAGAATGTCCTTTGCGAACATTTCGTAGTCTCGAATGCCGGCCTTCTTCAGCAAGGTCGGGTTGGTCGTCATCCCCTGGATGAGCGGCCTGGCGTAAAGATCGAGCATGCCAGCCTTGTCCGCTCCGTCCGCGAAGATTTTGACACGCAATTGGTTGAGAGAATGCATAGCTTCCAGTATGGGGTGGGTGTTTGGGGGCGGGTTCCGGGGCCGCCGCAACGGTCGGGAACGACTTCTGGCGAGCCTAACAGACGGTCGCCGCCCTATCAAGGGAAAGGATCAGTTTGGCCGTGCATACCCGCGGCGTCTCGGGCAGACTCCCTTTTTCAAGCCTCGGACTTGCCTCAGCCGAACCATGCAGTTGCCAGACCCCGCATCGCAAAGCGCCTTCGAGGCATCGCCGCAATCCGGCTTGCGGGAATTGCCGGAGGTTTCCGATGTCTCCCGCCGGATCCTCGAGGCCCTCCGGGTAATCCTCCTCATTTTTCTCTCCGCGCTCATCTGGTGCCACGCCTATAACCGGTGGGACGTTCAGTCATGGAAAGTGCCGCTCGAATACGGTGATGAGGGCGACGCCGCGGACGCGAAAGCGGTGCTCGCGGATGTCAAGGCCGCGTCGGAGGGCCATATCTGGCCGCTGCTCCCAAAGAGGATTCCCGCGCTCGGCGCGCCATTCGAGGCAAATTGGTCCGATTTTCCCAGCGGCGAAGAGACGTTGACGTGCGTGGCGGGACTCGCCGCCCGTATGATAGGGGTGTTCGCCGCCGTGAATTTGATGGCGCTCCTGGCGAACGTGCTGGCCGCTGTCGCGTTTTACTTTGCCTGCCGTGCTCTAAGGTGTGACTGGGTCTGGAGTTTTGCCGGTGCGCTCGTTTTCGCCTTTTCGAGGTACGGTTTTGCCCACGGAACGCATCATCTCGCTCTGATTTATTACTGGCACGTCCCGCTCTGTCTCCTTGTCTGCCGGTGGATTTCCACGGGAAACGGCCTCCAGTTCGGCGCCCGCCCATACCTGTTCGCCCTGGCCGTAGCCGTTGTCACAGGGGTGCAAAACGTCTATTATGCGAACCTGTTCATCCAACTGGCGGCGCTCGGCGCATTTTTCCGTCTCCTCCGGCAGGGCTGGAGGTCCGCGCTCCCGGCGGCCAGCGTGGCCGCGGCCACGGGGTTTACGTTTCTCTTCATGCGGACCGACACATTCCTCTATCAATATCTCAACGGGCCGAATCCAGACGCCGTCGTGCGTTCCTTCGCGTTTCTCGAGTATTTCGGGTTCAAGATATGCGACCTCTTCATTCCGCCGCCCGACCACCGGATTCCGGTCTTCGCGAATTTCGGGCAGAATTATTTCTCCGAGACTGTGTTACGGGGCGAAGTGCCTCCGGCATGTTATTTGGGAGTGGTTGGAATCGCGTCGCTGGCATGGCTCGCAATCGTCTCGGTAAAGCGGATGTTGAAAACCCCGCCACGCGGCCTGCCCCTGGGAGCATGGCAAATACTCTGGATCGTCTTTTACGCGACCGTCGGGGGATTGAACGCCATTGTGGGGAGCTTCGGTTTCTTTTTGTTCCGCTCGACAACCCGCTACTGCATTTTCATCCAGGCGATCGTGCTCCTGTTCGCCTGCCGGCGGCTTTCGGCGGTGAGCCGCAAAGCGAGAAGATCCGGGAATGCCGCGCGGCGGACGCGGCGGTTTGCGATCACGGCGTCAGCGGCGGCGTGTGTGACGGCTTTGGCGATCTGGGATCAATCGCCGCAGCAACCGTCCGTAGCTAAAATCGGCAAGACCAGGGCAGAGGTCTCGGCGGACAGAGCGTTTACGGAAAAAATCGAGAAGCGGCTGCCGGCTGAGGCGATGATTTTCCAGATGCCGGTGATGGATTTTCCCGAAGGCCCGGTGGATGGCGTTCCCGCCTACGACCACCTCCGGCCTTATCTTTATTCGAAGCATTTGAGATACTCTTTCGGCGCGGTAAAGGGACGGCCATGGGATGACTGGCAGGAGGACCTGGGGGGCATGAAAATCGCCAAGGCGGTCCCGATGCTCGAAAGTTACGGCTTTTCGGCCATTTACGTGAATCGCAACGGCTTCCCCGACAAGGGGGATGCGTTATTAAAGGAGCTCAAGAGCGCGGGCCGCGATGATATCATCCAAAACCGGCTGGGCGACCTTTTCTGCGTTTTTCTCAAACCGTCTCCGAATCCTGTCACCCCTCAATGATCCGCCATCTTTACGTTCACATCCCTTTCTGCCCGAAGCTCTGCCCTTATTGCAGCTTCTACAGCGAGGTGTCGGATGCCTCCCAGACCAAACGCTTTCTGGACGCGCTCCTGCTGGAGATGGAACGCGAGGCCGGCGTGTTGCAACCCCGGACAATTTTCTTTGGAGGCGGCACACCGAGCGCGCTCTCCGTCTCCCAACTCGAATATCTGCTGGGCGGCATGCGCTCCCGGCTTGACTTGAGCGCGGTGCGGGAATGGACGCTCGAGATGAATCCCGCGACGGTTTCCATGGACAAGGCGGCGCTGCTGCGCGGCCTGGGAGTCAACCGCATCAGCATGGGCGTTCAATCCTGGGATGAGGAGATCCTGAAAGTCCTGGGGCGCGTCCACAGCGGGGCGCAGGCCGAACGTTCCTACGGCATATTGCGCGAGGCCGGTTTCGATAATATCAACCTCGACCTCATGTTCGCCGTTCCCACGCAGAGTGCCGGCCAGTGGCAAGCTTCGTTGGAAAAGACGGTGGCGCTCCGGCCGGAGCACATTTCCGCCTACTGCCTGACATACGAGGAAGACACCGAATTTTTTACCAGATTCGCCTCGGGAGAATTCATCCAAGACGAAGAGACGGATGCCGCGTTTTTCGAGTCGGCCATGGATACCCTCCACGCCGCCGGTTACGAGCACTACGAAATCTCGAATTACGCGCGGCCCGGACGCGAATGTGAGCACAACCTCGCCTATTGGTTGGGCGCGGATTATTTAGGGATCGGGCCGAGCGCCTTTTCGACCGTGGGCGCGCGGCGCTGGCAGAATATCCCGAACGCAAAGGAATATGCGGATCGCATTTTTTCCGGCGCGCCGCTGACTTCCTTCGAGGAAGGAGTGGACGCCGCGATCCGCGCGAGGGAGGCCATCGCCTTTTCCCTCAGAACAAACCGAGGAGTCGCCTGGGAAGAATTGTCGCCGTGGCAGGAGCAAGTGGATGAGTTTAGCGCGCTCGGCCTGCTCGAAACCGGGCGGGGCCGGCTCCGGCTGACGCGCCGCGGGAAGATGCTCGCCGATTCGGTCGCGGAAGCCTTTATTTAGAGCCGGTGTATGATGTCATCGTGGTGGGAGGCGGCCCGGCGGGCTCGGTCTGCGCGGCGTTCTGCGCGCGGGCGGGCCTCGCGACCCTGCTGCTGGAGCGGAGCGTCTTCCCGCGCGAGAAAGTATGCGGCGATTGTCTGAACCCCGGTTGCTGGGACATCCTGGAGCGACTGGAAGTCTCCGGCGAAGTTCTGGAGGAGCCACACTCCCGGCTCGAAAGTGTGGAATTTGCCGGCCTTCGCGGGGTTCACATGCGCTATACGATGAAGGACTCGGCCCGAGGTCACATCGCCATAAAGCGGAGCCTGTTGGACGATGTTCTCTTGCGGCGGGCCGTGAGCTGCGGTGTCACGGTTCGCCAGGGTGTGACCGTGGAATCGGTCAAAAGAGCATGGAAAGTGAACACGCGGGAGGAGGGGGCTTTCGAAAGCGCCATCCTCGTTGCGGCGGACGGCCGCAATTCCACCATCGCACGGTTGGCCGGTCTCCTGCCGGCGTCGGCTCCGGAACGGGTCGCCGTCCAGACACATTTGCGCGCGCCCGCGAGACCCGGCAACCCGGTCACCCTCCGTCTTCTTTCACATGGTTACTGCGGCTTCAACGCCGTCGGAGAAGGGGAGTTAAACCTCTGCCTCGTGGGCCGGCCGGCGCGAATTCCGAACCTGAAATCCTGGGCGGCCGAGGTATTCCCGCTCTCGCCGGACCAAACGTGGCGGACGATTGCTCCGCTGGCGCGCGCGCCCGCTCCGTGCGCTCCGGGAGACGGCCTCCTTCTCGTGGGGGACGCCGCCCGCGTGCTCGAACCCTTTACCGGCGAAGGGATCTATTATGCGCTTGCCTCTGGCGAATTGGCCGCCCGGAGCATCATCCGCCGGGCCGCCGGAGGCGGAGCGGACCGGGCCTTTGCCGATTACCGGCGGGAACATGCCAGATTGTATGCGGGCCGGCTCTGGATCAACCGGTTGGCCAAGGCAGCCGTATTACACCCGCGCCTCGGAAACTTCGCTTTGGAGCGCCTCCGTCCGGGCATCCTGTCTTTTTTGACGGCAAAGGTGCTGGGGGAACCGGGCAGGTAAGACGTCTAAAATTTTAGAAGTTTAGTAGTAGTCCCAAATTTCCAGGAGGTCGCCGCGAGCGGCGGGAGCGAGAACAAAATCAGCCACCTTTTCGCGTCTTCCGCAACGCCTCGCTTTTTTGATTCAATTCCGCTAGGACCGCGTCGCCATCAAACCCCTCCCCGCGGTCAAGCTGGTCGATACCGATTTGAATTTTCCGGGACACTTCTTCGAGTTCAGCCTTGCGGAGGCGATCCCTGGTGATCGAGGAGCCGCAGCCCCTCGCGGATGACTTCGCTGGCGGACTGGTAACGGCCGCTTTGGACTTTGCTCTCCACGAGCTTTTCGAGTTCTGGCGTGAGTGAGACGTTCATGGCGGTTCTCCGAAGGATTTGAGAGGGTATTATGGCACAAATAACAAGGAATGTCCAAGTTCGTTATTGACCGCGAAGGTGCTGGGGAAAATTGGCCGGCAATTCGCGAAAAGCGCCGCAGCCCGTTGTTGGGCGGCTGTGCCACAGCAAGGCCTTGGCCAAGGCCGAGCGATTCGGCAATATCCGTTGCGCTCTTTTGCACAAATTTGCGCCATAAATTTTGGCGGCCTTTGGTAATCTCGGATTTTGGCGATGGTGAATAAGGTTTCATTGCAGATCGTTGCGGGCACGCTCAAAGGCAAAGGGTTCGCGTTTGACGAATACGATACCCTGATTTTCGGGCGCGCTCGCAATTGCCACGCCTGCCTTCCTGAAGCACATGAAAAGGGGTCGTTGCTTGCATTTTGATATTTGGGAGGGAAGCCACGGGGTCATCCTGTTGATATAAGGCGGTTACGCCGCAACCTCCAACAGCACTTCGGGATGCTTCTCCACGACGCGCAGCAGAATTCGAGCGGCTCCTGTGGGCTGGCGTCGTCCGCATCATCTGGATTCCGTTTTGCATTGCAAGAAGTCACCCCGCCGCCACGAGAGGGCTACGCTCTTCCACTCGGGAGTTGCCACGTTGGCTTTGCTCGGGCATAGTCAGTGGATGACCGCGACGCTCGATGAGATTCATAGTGACCCCGCAATTCTCGACCGGGCGATTTCGAGCGGGGAACGGCTCGACATTCTCGCCAACGGCAGGGTTGCCGCAACACTCCTGCCGCAACCGCCGCCCATCGCGGATGCGGCTCGGCGGGTGATGAAGATGCGATTCGGCGCGCCGGACTGGGAGTTCATCCCCGGCGTTCCGATGAACCGTGACGAGCGCAACGCGCGTGGCTGATTGCTTCCTCGATACGAATATTCTGCTCTATGCCGTGAGCACAAACCCGGCGGATGCCGGCAAAACGCACATTGCTCGTGAACTGATCCAGACAGCGGACTGGGGATGGTCGGCGCAGGTTGCCGCGGAATTTATCCGGGCTGGCACTTCTGCCAGGCAGCCAAGGCCGCTCACGCGCGCCGAGGCGCGCCAATGGCTGCTGATATGGATGGCGTTCCCAATGGCTGTGGTGGACGCTGCTCTGGTGCTTGATGCCATTGAAATTTCCGCTCTCTTCCAGACCTCATACTTCGACGCTCAAATCCTTGCCGCTGCCAAGCGGTTGGGCTGCGGCACGTTATATTCCGAGGACCTGAGTCACGGGCAGAATTACGGCGGGGTGCGCGTAGTTAATCCCTTTGTATCGCCCTCAACGATCTCAGTCTCATAGGGTAGGAGGCTTGACCGGCTGGCAGGCTGGGCAAGGATGTGGGGTCCGGGTCAGGGTCCTGTTGATATTTAGGCGGTCACGCAGCGACCTCCAACAGCACTTCGGGATGCTTCTCGACGACGTGCAGCAGAATTCGAGCGGCTCCCGTGGGCTGGCGCCGTCGGCCCGCCCTTCGTTGCAGGGGCGCACGATCAGTTGATTTCCTTAACGCGGATGCATGCGGCCGATCTTCCTTCGGAATAGCCTTCCAGCAAGGGAAGCCGCGCGGCGCACTCGGGAATCGCATAAGCGCAACGGGGGTGAAAGGGGCACCCGGAAGGGGGCGCGATCGGCGAAGGCGGATCTCCCTGGAGGATGATCCGCCGCCGGTCTTTCTCGCGTTGCGGATCGGGAATGGGAATCGCGCTGACGAGAGCCTTCGTGTAAGGATGGAGCGGCCTTTCCACAACATCCGCCGCGGGGCCCATTTCAACGATCCTGCCCAGGTACATCACGGCCACGCGGTCGGAGATGTGCTTGATCACCGAGAGATCGTGAGAAATGAAGATCATCGTAAGGTTCATTTCCCGGCATAGCTTTCCCATGAGATTGAGGATTTGCGCCTGGATGGAGACATCGAGGGCCGAAACGGGTTCATCCGCGATGATCAGCTTGGGTTCAACCGCGAGCGCCCGCGCGATGGCTATCCGCTGCCGCTGGCCGCCGGAAAATTCGTGGGGATACTTTTTCAGGAAACGCGGGGAAAGGCCGACCTTCCGGAGCAGCGCCGCCACTTGTCCGGGCAGAGAGCGGGCAGGGATGGCCTCTTTGTGGGCTCGAATCGCCTCCGCCAGCGTATCGAAGACGGTCATCCGCGGGTTGAGCGTCGCGTAAGGATCCTGGAAAATCATTTGGAAATCGGCGCGCGCGGCTCTCAAGGCGCGTCCTTTGAGTTTGCCCAGGTCCTGCCCGGCGAGGACCACGGCGCCCGCCGTCGGCCGGATGAGCTGGATGATCGTCCGGCCCAAGGTTGACTTGCCGCAGCCCGATTCGCCGACGAGACCGAGGATTTCTCCTTTCCTCAATCGGAGCGAGACGCCGTCCACGGCTTTCACAGCACCGGCCCGCCGCCTGAAAAAGAGGCCCTTTTCGATCTGAAAGTGGGTCTTCAGATCGATGACATCCAGAAACGCGCCGGTCATTAGAGCAAGAAAAGGAGAGTTTCAGCGCCGGGAACTTGTTGTTACGGCAGACGCCGTCGCGCGCTGCTTCTTTTCAGTTGCGGAGAGCCTGGCTATCTGCTTTGTAAAGTAACACACACTCATGTTGCATTTGACGCTGAATGAGGTCGAAACCGCAATCCTTAAAAGCGTGGCCCGCAAGGGCGACGCGAACGAGGAATATCGCAAATTCATCGCGACGCTCAGCAATCTGCTCGATCAACGAACCGGGGATTTATGGCTGGGGCCGGAACATATGGCCGCGATCCAGAAGTTCGCGTTCCAATCGCGTAACCTGACCTGGCAGGGATCCCTGGTGTCGATCCTTGGCCGAACGTTGGGGCCGCGCCTCGCCGGCTTCAGCAAGGATCCCGGGCACCTCACCCGGGAAAGCGCTCCCTGACACCGGTTTCCCTCCTTTCACTGATAGACCAGGTCGCCCTTGTTCGGCATCCCCTTTACGATGTCGGCAATGATGAAAGGCCGGTTCTTTTCCGGGCTGACCATGAGGATCGCCGTCTGCTTGCCGCCGGCAAAGCTTTCGAGCGCCACTCCGACGCCGGGATATTCCATGCCCTCGACGTCCACCAGCGCGAAGCCAAGCGCCGGGTTCACCAATGCGACCGTCCCTATGACTTGAGGCGGGCGCTGCTGGGCCTCCTGCGGCGGCTTTTCAACCTTCCGCGCGGTGGCGCACCCGAAAGCCGCGAAGGCGCAAAGGCACAGAAGAAACCCGCGGCTCTTCACATTTTTTCGCCCTCGTCGCGCGGTGAACTGGCGATGACCATGCGCTAGTGAACCCAGATCCCCCGCAGCGGTGGCGGATAATACGGCCACGGCCGGGCCGGAGCGAAGACGTCGCGGCCCGGGAGCAAGCGCAACGCCGCCAGCGTATCCATGTCCAGGCGGCCGGTGGGGGGCAAGGCCGGCGTGTTGCTGAAAGAGGAGGAGCGATCTTTCGGTTTCCGGCCCGGGCTGGCCGTCCACGGGGGCACGGTAGTAGCCATAGCGGAACAGGCTCGACTGCGCCCTCCTCAGTGTCTCCACCTGGACTTCCTCCGGCGCGTTCTCATACGGTGTCCGCGCGTAAAATGCGCCAAAACCGGCTGGGACGGTTTGCGTGGCGGGAGCGGGTGTCACGGCTCCGACATAGCGATCCGGAGGCGCCGCGGGCGTCACCGGATTCGTCTGGCGCAGGAATTGCCGGTCTTCGCTGGACACGTTCGGCTCCTGGCTTTGGGGGGCCGGTTGCTCGGGCGGCTGGGCCGGTTGCGCCGGCAGCTGGGCCGGCTGCGTTGCCGGAACGGGCGTGCCGCCCGGCGCCTTCAGGGAAGCGAGCGTCTCCGGGTTCAACGCGCCAGTCACTTCGAGCCCGTTCCGGATCTGGTACCGGCGGATCGCGGCTGCGGTCTCGGGCCCGGACTCTCCATCCACTTCTCCATAGAAAAACCCCTGGTCCTTCAATTGCTGCTGGACCGCGCGCATTTGGTCATCCCCGTAAAGATCGCAGGCGGCAATGAAAAAAAGAATCAGAAACACTCTTTTCATGGGACGTACCATTCGACGGCCTCGAGCGGCGCGCAATTCAATTCTTTGGAACCGCGGACGGTCTTTCTTCCAGGACCTTGGCGAGCTTGCCGGCGGGAGCCGTGCGCTGCTGCGTCTTTTCGTAATTGACGATCCCCTCCGCGATCGCTCCCGCGAGCCGCTGCCGGTAATCGGAATTCATCAGCAACTGGGCCTCCAGCGGGTTGCTTAGAAAACCTCCCTCGACAAGAACCGCCGGGTTGCGCACGTTTCTGACCACGTAAAGACTGCGGCTCTTTATCCCGCGGTTGACGACGTCCATTTTCATGACCAGGGAAGCCTGGATGAAGCTGGCGAGCACTTCGCCGTTGTCCAACGGAGGCGCCTCCGGCTTTGTGAACAGGCCGACCCACATCCAGGAATATTCCGGCGGCACCTTTTGGTCGGCGTAGAACGTCTCGGCGCCCATCGCCGAGGATTCGTTGGACTGGTTGAAATGGAGGCTCACAAAGATCGACTTCTCGAACCGGTTAGCCAGGTCCGCCCGTTCCGCCAGGGAGATGTACGTGTCGTCGCGCCGTGTGAGGACGACCGTGAGATCGGCGCTTCGCAGCATCTGCTCGACCCGCAAGGCGACATCCAGCGTCAGATCTTTCTCCCGCAGGCCGTGCGCCGTGGCCCCGTCGTCATGCCCTCCGTGGCCGGGGTCGATGATGACCGTCGGCAGCGAATACTCGGGCGCGGCGGCAACCTTCTTTTCGGATTCCTCCGGGTCCGGGGTGACGACACAGGTAAAACAGCCAAGAAAGACGACGAACCCGACACATGGCATACAGTTCCGCATCGCGGCCATCTGCCATAGCCGGCCTCTGAAGCCGATTGCTTGCTTGATAGACTCCAACACAAAGATGCCTCAAGTTTGCGCGCAATTTAGACGCAAAGCACGCCTTTCTTGTTCAGAAATTATGAAAAAAGCAGGCTCCCGGTTCGCCCCCACCCTTCCGTTCTGAAAAAGATCATCTTCAGGCCAGCTTCTTCAGAACCGGTTCCAGTTCCGCCGCGCTCACCGTCCGGTAAGCGGCGGGCGTCCTTGCCCCTTTTTCCAGGAGCGCGGCCTCGATTGCCGACGCCGCGAGATGTTCCTTCAAATGCCCGTTTACGTTTTCCGCCGAAGCGATCTCGTCGGACGCATCGGGAGCGAGCGCGATATGTCCCACGCTCCATGCTTCGAGGGCGATCTGTAACGCTTCCTCCAGCGACGCCTGGGCAAGGCTTTTCCCGGCCAGGAACTTTTCCATCATGCCCGTCGAGCGAGCCGTGCCGGAAACGACTCCGAAATCCTCGAAACTCCGGCCCAGCGTGCCGCCGTTCGTGTGGATGGATCCGTCGTACTCCATCCGCATCAAAAGATTCGGAGCGCTCCCCCGCCCCAGTTCCGCGAAAATCATCCGCGCAAGGTAGGGAGCGCCATAAACTTGCTCGAAAGCCGTCTTGAGCGCGGGGCTGAGCGAATAGTTGGCAAGCCGCCGCAGCGAAACATCGTTCGCGGAACGCACGAAGCCCTCGGTGCTCGCGACCTCGATCGCCGCCATCCGAAGCCGCTCGATGTCCCCCGGATGCCCCACCGCGCCCATCGCGATACGATCGTAAATCTCAAAAATCTTTTGGCGCTCCCGGCCGATGGTCAGAAAAAGAATCCCCGCCGCGCAACTGAGGCAGGCGATGGGGCTGCCGCTCGCAAGCTGGTCCTCGATATACTCGCGTCGATTCGAAATGGCTTCGACCCAGCGATACGGTTCTTCTATCATGAGACCTGCTTCTTATGAACCTCGGCGATTTCTTCCGGCGCCAACGTGGAAATGCCCGCTTCCGACACGATTTTCACCAGCGGATAACTCCTGCCGCGCCGGTCCACGCCTCCGGTCGCCGTATCCGATTCCGCCGCGGTATCCAAAGCCCGCAGGGCCAGGATAACCGCCGCGGCGCGGTCCAGCCCCTTCATCGGCCCGTTCCCCCAGGTGTTCTGGTAATACAACACACTTCGCACAGCGGCCGAACCCGAACCGGTGGCCGCAAAGTCCGCCGTCTCAAACTGCGCGCCCATGGCATCGTAAAAATAGAGGCGCGCCGCCCCCTGCTCCGTGTCGAACGTGGCGAAGATCGGAACCACGACACCGACGCCCTGCATCACAAATCCGAGGTTATCGCGAAGCAGTTTGGAGAGCGCCCGCACCTTGCCATCCACACTCATTTCCTGAAGCTGGCTTCGCCGGTAAAACTGGAACGAATGCTCGAGCGTCCGCGCCATTTCCCACGCCGTCGCAGGCACTCCGGCGATCGCCATGAGCGAATGCCGGTCGATTTCCAACACCTTGTCCGCATGCTCGTACACCACGACGTTGCCGGCCGTCGCCCGCCGGTCGCCCGCCACGAGCACCCCGCCCGCGAACTTGAACGCGAGGATCGTCGTCGCCTGCGTCTGCTGAGGAACCGCGGCCAGTCCCGCCGGCAGCGACCGCTCCGGGTAGAGACCCTTCTTGCGCAGCAACTCGACAAAATCCTCGGAGGCGGCCGCTTCGCCAAGGGTGGTGAAAGCCATCACTGCCCCGTCCGCTGCCGGTAACGTTTCGACTGGTTGGGATCGACCTTGCGCATCCGCTTCAGCAGATCCCGCGTGTCAGGCTTGGAGATGTCAGGCGCTTTTGGCCCTCCCCCGTCGCCTTCCTTCGGTCCCCACGGCGCTGGACTCACCGGTTTTTGCGTCCTATCAGGCATGCAATTACGTTAAAAGAACTTCGGAAAAACGCAAGACCTCCCTCCGCGAAAGCCCGCGAACGATCGGATTTGAGGAAGGCTCACGCTTGCATTACAGGGTATCCATGCCCTCGTTTGCCCTCACGCCCGTCGAGTCCAGGATTCTCGGGTGCCTGCTCGAAAAAGAGCGGCTCACGCCTGAAACCTATCCGCTTTCTCTCCACAGCCTGGCAGCCGCTTGCAACCAATCCACGAATCGCGAGCCCGTTACCGCTTATGACCTGAAAGCCGTCGAGGCGGGGGTGGACTCGTTGCGGCAAAAGAAGTTGGCCACCGTCATCTTTGGCGGCGGATCGCGGGTTCAGAAATACCGCCATAACCTGCTGGATCAATTTGAGCTCGATCGCAGGGAAGTTGCCCTGCTCTGCTCGTTGCTGCTGCGGGGGCCGGAGACCCCCGGCGAACTCCGCGGCCGCACCGAGAGCATGCACCACTTCGGCAGCCTGGAAGAGGTCGAGTCGTGTCTTGCGGATCTGGCAAAAGACGACGTTCGGCTCATCCGTGTCCTGCCTGTCAGACCGGGGCAGAAGGAGAAACGATACGTTCAAT
>Ga0302326_10011655_pt1 | contig 18890 bp, 14 predicted proteins | sample Palsa_T0_3_FD_202264 | JGI IMG/M metagenome (GOLD analysis project Ga0302326, IMG submission 202264) | Peat permafrost microbial communities from Stordalen Mire near Abisko, Sweden - Palsa_T0_3 | ecosystem: Environmental > Terrestrial > Soil > Palsa > Peat permafrost | place: Sweden: Abisko...
AGCGCGCGATCTATGCGGACGCGATGGATCACCTGACCCTCGCCACGGTGATCCTCGATGCCTCCGGTCACGTGATCCACACCAACGCGCTGGCACGCGACATCCTGCGCCGCCAGGACGGCATCGCGCTCACCAACGACATGCTCGCTCTCACGCATCCTGCCGATGCGCAACGGCTGCGCGATGCGATCAGCCGCGTCATCGCCGTGGGACGCGACGCCAAGCCGGGCATTCTGGAAGTGCTGCGCGCACGCCGGCCCTCCGGCGCCGGACACTACGGCATGATGATCCGGCCGGCGGCCGGCTCGGGCGAGGCGGAGGAGCCCTCGGTGAGTCCGGCGGTGGCGGTGTTCATCAGCGTCGAGGAGGCACCGCAGACGCCCCCGCCGGTGGAGACCATCCAAAAGCTGTTCGAACTCACGCATAAAGAAGCGCAGCTCGCGCTGTGCCTCGCCAACGGTCGCAGTCTGCAGGAGGCGGCGAGCGATCTGGGGATCACGCTCAACACCGCGCGCGCGCACCTGCGCTCGACCTTCTCCAAGACCGGGATCGACCGCCAGGCCCGCCTGGTGCGGGCGATACTGCGCAGCGTCGCGCAGTTGGGTGGGTAAGCCGCCCGGGGAAGTGCGCTGCGCTCTTCAGTGCGTCTCGGGGCGTAGTCCGAAGCGCTCGAAATAGAAGCGGAAACACTCGCGCAGCTGCGCGGGCTGCACGCCGAAATCGCGCTCGAGCTCGTAGCGCACCTGCCCCGCCTTGCCGCGCGGATGCGCGCTCAGATACTGTTCCAGCCGCGCTCGCGCGGGCTCGGCAGACAGGCCCGCGCGAGCGTACACCTGCTCAAGAATGCTCCAGGGCTCGCGCATGATGAGCTGAAACGGACAATCGACGCTGCGCGCGGGCGGCACGAGTGCGCGATCGCGCACACAGGCGCGTAGCAGCCGCTCGATGCGCGCGGTCCAGTAGTCACGCAGCCATTCGATCTCGATTTTAGGGCGCTGCATGCGCTGCGTGTAAGCCTGCATGGTGATCGTGGACTGAATCACCGCCACCGGGTCGCGGTGCGTGAACACCACGGTGGCATCCGGGAACACGTGTGTGAGTACCGCCAGCTGCTCGAGGTGCTGGGGGCACTTGAGTACCCAGCGCTTGCCGCTCGCACCGCGCCGCCATTGCAGCAGCTGCAGCACGCGCTTGAGGTACTCGTAGTGTGGCCTCTGGTCGGTCGTGAAGTAATGATCGCGCCAGCGCGGGGACATGGAAAGCCACTCGAAGTTGTAGGACGCGTAGTCCGGTCCCATCAGCTCGAGCTCCTCGTGGATGTGCTCGGGCTCCATGGGGTGCATGGCCGCAAGGAGCGGGGTCACCTGCTGCATGCCGGCCCACGTGGCCGCGCAGCGCGCGTAGCGCGGATCGCTGGCATCCCCGGGCGAGGGCTCCGTCGGCAGCGGTACCGGCTCGTAGGATTCCCACAGCGGCAGCGAGTGAAAGCGCGCATCGGCGGCCAGGAGGTTCACCAGGTGCGTGGTGCCCGAGCGCGGCAGCCCGGTGACGATCACCGGCCGCTCGATCGGCTGCGCGAGGATTTCGGGGTGGCGCTTGAGCGTGTCGTGAATGAGCAGGCGGTTGCTGGCATAGCGCGCGAGGTACCCGAACAGCACCGCGCGGTGCATGCACGTCAGTGGCCGGTCCCCGTCCCACTCGCTGCACAGCAGCTCTAGCCGCGCGCGAAAGTCATCTGGGCCGAAGTCGCTCAGCCCGGTGCGCGTGCGCGCCGCCTCCAGAACCGCTCGCGGTGTGAGCTCGACCGGGTTGCTCTCGCCCCAGGCGAGCGCAGCGCGCTGCGCCTCGTTCAGGCGCGGCTGCGCCAGGTCATCGATGCGGATGTCCTGGGTCATCCCCCTCACCCCGCCGTTGCGGCTCAGCCGACCACGGAGTAGCCGCCATCGACCAGCAACGTCTGCCCGGTGATGTAGCCTGCCGCGCCGCTGGTCAGGAACAGCACCGCGCCGGCGACATCGTGCGGCTTGCCCACGCGCTTCATCGGTGTGCGCTCCAGCACCGGGGCCATCATGGCCGGCACTTTGAGCATCTGCGCGGTCATGCGACTCTCGGTGATGCCGGCGGCGACCGCGTTCACGCGGATGTTCTCCTTCGCCCAGGCGATGCCGAGGGTCTTGACCAGCTGCACCAGCCCCGCCTTGGCGGCCCCGTAGGCCGGAACGACCTCCAGGCCGAAGAAGGAGGTGAGCGATGCGATGCCGATGAGGCTTGCGCCGGCCGGGAAGCGGCTCGCGGCAAGTTTCGCGTGACACGCGTAGGCCATGCGGTAGGGGCTCGCGAGGTTCACCTGCAGGCCTTTCTCGAACACCTCCGGCTTGTACTCGTTCTGCAGCATGAAGTTCGCACCGGCGTTGTTGATCAGAATGTCCAGACGCGGCAGCGCCGCCGCCACCGCCTCGATCTGCGCATTGTCGGTGAGATTCAGCTGCAGGTAGCGGTAGCCGCTCAGATCCTCGGCATAGTCGGCAGCGCTCTTGCGCGTGCCGGTGATGCTGACCTCGGCGCCTGCCTCGCGATAGGCCGCGGCAATGCCCGCGCCGATCCCCGCAGTTCCGCCGGTCACCAGCACGTGAGCGCCGTGATAATCGTAACGAAGGTTGTGCCACTCGCCCATGCTCAGCCTCCTAGGTCGATGACGCGCACCGGCTCCTCCCCGCGCCATGCGCGCGCTGCGGCGAGGCGCCCCTCAAGTCCCGCACGCATCACGGCATTCATCTCGATGAACTCGAACAGCAGCTTCGGCTCGCGGGCATCCTCGAGGTAGGCCACCCGGGTAACCTCGTTCCCGGCCTCGAAGCACAGCGACATGCCACGCGCCGTGCCGCGCCCGACGTCGGCGGCAACATCCTCGCTGAACCACGCCACGTGGTGCATGCCGAGCAGCGGCTCCCCGGCAGCACTGCGGTACGGCGAGGAAGCAGCACCCAGATCCTCGATGAGCTCGATCTCCATGCCATCCTGGTAGCCCAGCGCGACGTGCATGCGCACCCGCGTCGCCTGTCCACGGTGGCGTCCGCTGAGCGCGACGTTGCGGAAGCACGTCCACGGCCCGACCCCGCTCACGCGCAGCCAGCTGTGCACGCTCGCCTCGAGATTGCCGACGACCCAGGCGATCTGGCGGATGGGCCCGAAGCTTGCCACTGTCATGCCCTGCTCCTGCGCAACCGGCCCGAGCATACTCTCGCATCAGGCGCGCGCGTGTCCTTTGCAGCTACACTCGGCGCCCTCGCGCGGCACGCCGCGCGCGGTTTACGGACTTCGCCATGGAAAAACTGCTCTACGCCTTCTGGCGCGGCGCGCAAGATGCCGAGGATGTGCGACGGCGCTTCATAGCCGAGGTTAAGCCGCGCATTTGCGCGCTCGGCGCCGAGGGGCTGCAATTCAACATTGCGGATTTCTCCGACCTGAGCGGCACGCTGGTGAATTTCACGCTCCGCAACAGCCGTCCACCCCCTGACGGTATCGTGAGCTGCTGGCTCACCAGCGCTTGGCGGCGCGCACCGCTCGAGCAGCTGCTGGCACAGACTTTCGAGCGTATCGCCGGCTACGCGGTCGCCGAGTCGACCATCCTGCCGAACGTGCGCTACCCGGCCCGCGAGGACCGGCGCACCTTCGGCTTCAGCCAACTGACGTTCCTGCAGGTTCCGCCGCGCCTGTCGTTCGAGGCCTGGCGCAAGGTGTGGTTTGAGGAACACACGCCGATCGGCATCGCCTGCCAGGGGAACTTCCGCTACGTGCACAACGTGGTCGTCATGCCGTTGACCGCAGAGGCGCCCCCCTTTCGTGGCATCGTCGAGGAGTGTTTCCCGCCCGAGGCGATGCATGACTCGCAGACGTTCTACGACGCCGTGGGCGATGAGGCCAAGCATCAGCGGCACCAGAAACTCATGATGGAGAGCTGCGCAAAATTCATCGATTTCGATCGCATCGACGTCATCGCCACCAGCGAGTACCCGCTGCATCCGAGCCGCGAGCCGCAGCTCTGACACGAGGCGCGGCGCACCTCAGCCGAAGTACGCCTGGCCGCCGTCGAGTGGAATTGTGGCGCCGGTGAGATAGCTCATCTGCGGGCTGACCAGGGCTGCGACCGCACGGCCAATGTCCACCTCGCAGTCCCCGACGCGTTTCAGGGCCACGGTCTCGAAGAAGGTCTTCGCCTCGGGGTCGCTCTTGATCCAGTTGGCGAGCGCCGGTGAGGCGGCGAGCGGGGCGATGTTGTTGACGCGTATGTTGTCCCGGCCCCACTCGCTGGCTGCGGCGCGTGTCAGCGCGCGCAGTGCCTGCTTGGCGACCGCGTAGGCGCCATAGTTGGAGCTGTCCCAGCGCACCGCCGCCGAGGTCACGAGATTGACGATGTTGCCCCCGCCGCACGCCTTGAGGTGCGGGTGACAGGCGACCATGAAGCGAAACGCCGCGAGTGGCCCGGACTCGATGCCGCGCATGAACGCCGCATCATCGAGCGAGAGCAGCGGACCGAAGGCACCGTCGTAGGCATTGTTGACCAGGATATCGATGCCGCCGAACTCCGCCGCAGTGCGCGCAACACTACGCGTGATGTCCTCGGGCTTGAACACGTCGCAGGTGAGCGCGAGCGCCCGGCCACCGCGTTGCGTGATGCTCGCGCAGGTTGCCGCCACCTTCGATTCGGTGCGGCCGGCGGCGGCCACCGCAGCACCCGCGGCGGCGAGCGCGAGTGCGATTCCCTGGCCGACGCCCTGACCGGCGCCGGTGACCAGCGCCACCTTGCCGGACAGCTCAGTCACTGGCCTTGCCCTCGCGAGCCGGCGGGGGCGGCACGCGCGCAAGCCAGTGCGCGGTGAGCTTCGGCGCCTCGCTGAAGGGGGCGACCTCCTCGTACAGGCGCTCGTAGACCGACTCGCAGATGCGCCACTGGCCGTGGGTCTTCAGGTACTTGTCGCGGTAGAGCGCGCTGCCAGTAGTACGGATCTTCTCGACCAGATTGATGAACACGTCGGTGAGATACCAGATCCCCGTGGCGGTGGTGTCACTCAGCACGTCGATCTCCGGGTGGTGCCCGGTGTGACAGGCCACGGCGTTGGCGTTGAAGGCGCCGGCGACCGACTCGAGGATCTTCTCGCGTCCATTCATCTGCCAGCGGTAGCTGCCGCCAATGTAGTCAACCTTGACGTCTTCGGTGAACACCTCGCGCATGCCGGCGATGTCGCCCGTGTCCAGGCAGCGCCAGTACCTGTACTTCAGTCGCCGGATGAGTTCGATATCTTCCAGGCGTAGCGACATGGCGATCCCCCCTTGAGCGCAGCAGCATTCGAATCTACCTTATCCCCGTCCGGATACATCGCCAAAACAGAGTAACCGCCGTGACCGAAGACGTTCGCTGCTCATTGAGTCACCCGGCAGCGCTGCAGGAGGTTCCCCACTGGGACTTCGAGAGCGATGTCATCGTGCTCGGCTTCGGTGCCGCAGGTGCCTGCGCGGCGCTCGAGGCGGCACGCGGTGGAGCGCGCGTGCTGCTCATCGAGGCGGCGGCCAGCCACGGCGGCACCTCGGCCATGTCCGGGGGCGAGATGTACTTAGGAGGCGGAGGCGGCACGCCGATCCAGCGCGCCGCCGGCTTCACGGACGCCACCGAGGATCTGTACCGCTACCTCGTCATGATCGGCGGACCAAACGCCGATACAGCCAAGGCACGCCTGTACGCGGAGAACTCCCTCGGGCACTTCGAGTGGCTGAGCGCGCAGGGCATCGAATACAAGAACTCCTACATTGCCGAACGCTGCATCGAGCCGATGACCGACGATTGCCTCATCTGGTCCGGGAGCGAGGAGGCGTGGCCGTTCGCCGAGCAGGCGCGCCCGGCACCGCGCGGTCACTGCCCGAAGTTCGTCGGCATGGGTGGGGGGCGCTACGTCATGGACGTGCTGGCGCGAGGAGTGCTCGCCGCCGGCGTCGAGGCGCTCTACGAGACGCGCGCGCTGGCGCTGATCGCCGATGGCGCAGGTGAGGTACACGGAATGGTGCTGCGCAGCCACGGCGTGCTGCGTTATGCGCGTGCGCGACGCGCGGTGGTGCTGTGCGCCGGCGGTTTCGTCATGAACCGCGAGATGGTGAAGCAGCATGCACCGCTCCTTCTGCGCTCGCAGTTTCCGCTCGGCACGGTGGATGACGGCTCGGGGATCCTGCTCGGGGCGAGCGTCGGGGGTGCGAGCATCAACATGAGCGAGGGCTTTGCCACCATACCCTGGTATCCGCCCGGCTCACTGGTAAAGGGAATTTTCATTAACGGCCAAGGCCAGCGCTTCATCAACGAGGACTGCTACCACGGCCGCGTCTCGCACTACATCCTGCGCCAGAGCGGTGAGCGCATCTGGCTGCTCGAGGATCATGCCACCTACGCCGTCGGCGACATGCAGACCCTCGCCAAGATCCAGATCGGCGCGGCCGGAGAGAGCTGGGAGGAGGTCGAGCAGGAGCTCGCACTGCCACCAGGGGCGCTCACCGAGACCGTAACGCTCTACAACCACCACGCCGCGCGCGGCGCCGACCCGCTGTTCCACAAGGCAGCCAAGTGGCTGAAGCCGCTCGATGAGCCGCCCTTCGTCGCGCTCGACTGCCGCATCGACTATTGCTTCTACGCCTCGTTCACGCTCGGCGGCCTCGACACCCTCCCCACCGGGGAGGTGCTCGATGCCGAGCGCAATGTCATCCCCGGCTTGTTCGCAGCCGGGCGCACCGCCTGCGGGCTGCCGCGCTGGGGCGAGGGATACAGCTCGGGCCTGTCGCTCGCGGATGCGACGTTCTTCGGCCGCCAGGCCGGCAGGCGCGCGGCGCGCACGCTGCGCTGAGCGCGCCCTTCAGCGCGCGGCGGTCCGCGACACGCGGCGCAGCAGAGCGATCAGCACCCTTGCGATTGCCTCGCCCTGCTCTTCCTGCAGGAAGTGCCCCGCCTCAGCAATCTCGATGTGCGCTTCGCCCGCAGCCCCGGGAATGCGGCGCTGGAAGAGCGGCTCCCAGGCTCGTGTGGTCGGATCGCCGTCACTGAAAGCGGTGAGGAAGGGCTTGCGCCAGCTCTCGAGCGCCGTCCATACGCGGCGATTCTCGGCGATCCCCGGCATGTCGGGCCGGATGGGGATCAGGCCGGGGAACGCCAGCACGCCGGCCTTGTAGGAGGCATCCGGAAACGGCGCATCGTAGGCGGCGAGCACCGCAGGCTCGGGCACCCGGCGGCACACGGAAGCGATGATGCCGCTCACCGGCAGGTCGTTCGCCGCGGCCGCCGTCGCCACCCAGCTCTCGATGAGCTCGCCCGGCCAGCCGGCGATGCCAGCCGGCGGGGGCTCGCAGTTTGGCAGCAGCGTGTTGGCCACGAGCACGGCATCGAAACGCTCTGGCTCCGAAGTCAGTACACGCAGCCCGATCGGGCCGCCCCAGTCCTGGCATACGAGCGTGATGTGCCGGAGATCCAGAGCGCTCAGGAAGGCGCGCAGCCAGCCGACGAAACCCTCGTAGCTGTAGTCGGCACGGTTGGCGAGCTTGTCCGAGCGGCCGAAACCGATGAAGTCCGGCGCCACGGCGCGAAAACCCGCCGCAGCAACCGCCGCGATCACTTTGCGATAGAGGTATCCCCAGGTGGGCTCCCCGTGCAGCAGCAGCGCCACGGGACCTGCGCGCGGCCCCGCATCGACATATGCCATGCGCAGCGCACCGTGGCGCTGGTCGGCAAGACTCACGTAGTGCGGCTCGTAGGGAAACTGGGGCAGCCGCGCGAAACGCGTCTCCTCGGTACGCAGCACGCCGGGCGGCAGCGCCCCCATGCTCAGGCGGCCGCAGCGGCGAGCTTTAGCACGCGGCAGACCGGAACGGGGTGCGAGCTGGCGCGCACCCAGCGCAACAGCATGCTGCCGCTCGTGTGCCCGTCGGTATCGATCCAGTTGCTGAAGCCGCGATCCTCGCGCGCCACGGTGAGAGTCACCGAGCCGTCGGCGTTGTACTTGGCGGACTCGCTGTTCACCCAGATCGGCGCGTAGCGGTAATCGAGCGACTCCATCCAGTAGTTGTCGAGCTGGAAGTTCCAGAACTCGCATTCCGGCGGCCGTAGCTCGATCACCAGCGCCTCCTCGGGCTGCAGGCGCCAGTAGCCGTGCAGGTAGAAGATGTTTGGATCCCCGCCGGCACGGAAGAACATGGTCTGGTCAAGGGTGGCGAGCTGGTTGGGGTTCGCCTGGAACATCTTCACCCAGTCCGCAAACGTCTGCGCGGTGCCCTTGACGAAAGCAGCGGTGGAGATCAGCGAGCGCTCCAGGCGCGCCGCGCTGAGCGGGGCGGGCTTGGAGGGTGCGCCGATGCGCTCGATGGTCATGCCGGCCGGGCTCTCGCGCGAGCGGTCGAGCATGGTATTGCGCACCAGCACCATGGAGGAGTCCGCCGCCATCGGCAGCCAGTTCTCTCCCTGGCGCGTGCGGCTGACGATCACCTCGAAGGTGCCGTCGGGCCTGACCTTCAGGTCGCGCGCATCGAGCTCGCCGGTGGAGGCCATGGTGCCATCCACGGCGTAGCGGTTCGCCTTGGTGGCGAAGGACAAGTAACGCACGGTGCCGCGTGTGCCGCGCAGGCGATAGTCGCGGTCGCCGGCGATGGTGGCATTCAGGTACAGGTTGTCGGGATTGTCTCCGCCGATCTTGATCGTGGTGTTGGAGGCCTGATAGAAGACCGGAAAGTCCGGATTACCGAACTCCAGCATCATCTCGAGCCCCACGCGCGTCAGGCGGCTCAGGTAGCGCCAGCCCTCCGCGCGGTCCAGCTCGGTGGCCGGGGTCTCGGGCCTGAGTATCGCCGCGCCGGCAGACTTCAGCGCGTCGCAAAACTGCTCCCAGCTACGGCCGCTCAGTACCCGACCAGCCGCATCATCCTCGGCCATGGGACGCTCTCCGCAAGAGTTCAGGCGCGGGCGGAATGGAACGGGCACTCCGCAGGCGCCGCCGCCGCGGTCGGCGCCTTATCGGATCGCACCGGCAGCTCGGTGCTCGCGAAGCCGGGCGCGGCGCGCCGCGGCTGGTAGCGCACGTTGATCTGCGCCGGCCAGTAGGTCGAGGAGCCCTCACGCGGACGCGGCACGCCGAGCAGCTCGAAGTCATAGTGCTTCACCAGCATCGACAGCGCGATACGCATCTCCAGGCGCGCGAAGTTGACGCCCGCGCAGCGGTGGAAGCCACCGCCGAAGCCGATGAGCGTGCCGCTCTCCGGACCCTGCTCGCCTGCCCCGGAGCTGAAGCGCTCGGGCTTATAGGCATCCGGCTCGGGGAACATCTGCGTTACGCGATGCGCCACGCACGGCGCGATGACGACGAAGGAGTCGCGCGGCACGCGGAAGCCGTCGAGCTCCAGATCCTTCTCCGCCACGCGCGTCTGCATGAACGCCACCGGATGCAGCCGCTCGGTCTCTTTGAGCGCGAGCTCCATGGAAACCAGGTCGCGGGCGTGCTCCCAGTTCATGCCGACGCCGGAGTTGCCGCCGAGGATGGCATCGGTCTCAGCGCGACAGCGCTGCAGGTACTGCGGATTCTGCAGCAGGTCGATCAGCGCCCAGCTGATGTGTCCGGCAGTGGTCTCGTGCCCGGCCCATACCAGCAGCAGGATCAGGTGGCGGATCATCTCATCGGGGATGATGGTGCCGTCCTCGTAATGGGCCGCTACCAGGTTCTGGAAGAAATCCGCCGGCTCGATCGGGTGCGCGCGCCGCTGCTCGATCCATTGCTGCAGCATCTGGTGCAGCTGGCGCTTGGCGATCTTCGCCTTGATGAGGCGCGGGGCGGGAAACCACTGCGGCAGCACGAAGTCCATCGCGCCGGAGAACTTGCGGAACAGATCGAAGAAGTCGCGTGTACCGAGTCGGCCGACGAAATCACGTCCCAGGAACGAATGCGCCGCGATATCCATAACCAGCTTGCCGAGCGTGGGCACGAGATCGAACTCTCCGGCCGCTCCCAGGCGGTCCATGAGCTTCTGCGTCTCTTCGGCGATGATCGGTACGTAGCCGCGCAGCTGCTCGCCCTTGAAGCGCGGCATGATGATGCCGCGCTGGCGCATGTACTCGTCCCAGGGGGCAAAGCTGTAGAACTGCTTGGAGAACATCGCGTGGAAGAACGGCATCGAGCGGCGCAGGTCGAGCGTCTTGTCGGTCTCGCGGAAGAAGTTCTTCTGCAGCTCAGGACCGATGATGACCACGAACCTGCGGTTGAGGATGCTGAACCCGTAGATGTGCCCGTTCTCGCGATAGCCGCGCCTGAGCAGATCGACCGGACTGCGAAAGAAATCCGCCGCGTGTCCGAGCAACGGCAGACCGCCGCTGATCGTCGGAACTGTCATAGCCATGGTGCCCCCCGCAAATGACCCAGCCGTACAGCCCGTACTTTACCTCTAATTGACACGCAGTTAAACGCTCGACACGCGTCTAGTGCGAACCCACCCGGGGCCTGCCGCAAAGGCCTCATGGTGCTTTTTCCACCCGCACCCAAGCCTGCTCGGCGGCCGAGAGACGCATGGCGTCGATCACCGCCTGGCCCGCCACCCCGTCGCGGAACGTCGCAAGCGGCGGTGTGTTCCCGGGGTCGCGTCCCTCGATGCGTGCGCGCATGCCCTCGAGCAGGCGCGTGTAGGGGGCGAGATCTGTGCCGAACGCGTGCGCCTGCTCGTATGCCGTCTGCATCAGCTCGGCATGCGGGAAAGGTACCGGCGCGGGCAGCACGAGATCGGCCGGCACGGGCACGCGCCGCTTGTTGCCCTTGCGGTCGGCCACCCACAGCTTCTCGCCCTGCACGCCCTCGATCCACAGCGCGCCTTGCGTCCCGGAGATGCGCACGATGCCGAACATGTCACCGGGTGCCGCCATGGACTCGACGAACACCCCTTCGACACCATTGACCAGGCGGAACTGCGCGGAAAACGTATCGTCGGCGCTCATGCCCGCCTTGCCCGACAAGGTCTGCAGCCGCGCGCTCACCGCCTCGAACTCGCCCAAGGTCACGCGCACCTGGTCGATCAGATGCGAGCCCCAGGCGCCGAGGAATCCGCCGCCCTGCGCACGGTCCTGCCACCAGTCGGGTGTCTCGGCGCGCGGGTCCGACAGAAACGGCACCAGCCACGCGAACAGTGCCTGGCGCGGCTCGCCGATGTCTCCGGCAGCGATGGTGCGGCGCATGAGCTCGTGCGTCGGCGCGAATCGGAACTCGACTCCGAGCACGTGCACGATCCCGGCCCGCTCTGCGGCGCTGAGCATGCCGCGTGCCTGCGCGAGATCCATGGCGAAGGGCTTCTCGCACAGCACGTGCTTGTGCGCAGCCACGGCTTCGTGCACCAGAGCCGCGTGCGTCGCCGGCGGTGTTGCGATGGTGACGACATCGACGGCCGGATCCGCGAGCGCCTCCCGGAGCGATGTGGTGCCAAGCGGCACGCCGAGCAGCCGGGCGCGCTCAGCGCTCTTGCGCGCATCGCGCCCAACCAGTGCCCGCACCTCGAAGCCTGCGTTTCGCAGCGCACGAGCGTGCGTGAACACGCCGAAGCCGGTTCCGACCACGACCGCCGCGTGCGCAGATCTGTCAGCGCCCATGCGCACATTTTGCGCCCAACGCCCACGCTGCCCGCATCCCCGATACGAGGTAGCATGGCAAGCCATGAGCGAGGCATCGCAAGCCGACCAACTAAGCGCGCAGCGCCTGCTCTCCGGGCGCGCCTGGGAGGACTATTGCGACGTGCTGCGCCTTGCGGGCCGTGCCATCGAGCGCTTCGGCGAGGAGCCCACGGATCTGGATCGTGCCGAGTGGTATCGCTTCCTGACGCGACTGACACGTAACGGCCTTGAGCGCTTCGTCGAGAACTGCGATCCGGCGCGGCCGCGGCTGCGCGATGCGCCGTGGCGGCAGTCGATCAACTTCCAGTCCCCGGACCAGGACCACCTGCTGGCGGAATTCGTCGACGGCACTCACAGCTACCTGATCCGTGGCACGCGCGGTACCGCCCCCTACTTCGTCATGACCTCATGGTCCGCCACGCAGCCGGCGGATGCCGGCGCGCACGACTGGGCGGCACGCGGCTTCGCAGGCTTGAAGGAGTGCAATCCGGCACTGCTGCGCACCACGGCGATGCTGCAGAGTCAGGCGATCGAGTTCGATGCGCACGGCAATTTCGAGGTGCTGGTCAGTCGTGAGCGTGCCCCCGGCACGCGCAACTGGCTGCAGATCGAACCTGACTGCGTAGGACTTCTGATACGCGTCGTCTACCACGACCGTGCACGCGAGAGCGCCCCGCAGATGCGCATCGAGCGCGTGGACCACCCCGAGCCCACACCACTCGCACCCGCGCACCTGAGCACTCAGCTCGCCAAGAGCGGACAGTTGGTGCTCGCCTACCTCGAGCTGGTGCGCTCCTGGTGGCAGGAGCACCTCGCGCAGCGGCCCAATCGCATCCGCTTCAGCCGCGCGCTGTACCTGAGCAACGGCGGAGTGCCCGATCGTCATCATGGCTTCGGCACCTGGCACAAGGCGCACGATGAGGCGCTGGTGCTGCGCTTCACGCCCCCCGAGTGCGACTACTGGATCTTCCAGCTGTGCAACCTGTGGCAGGAGAACCTCGACAACTACGAGGACGGCCAGGGACACGTCACCAAGTACCGCTGCCGCCTCGAGCCCGACGGCTCGGTGTGGGTGGTGGTGGCCGACTCGGACCCGGGAGTCGGTGGCAACTGGATCGACCCGGGTGGACACGTGCACGGGGGCATGAGCCTGCGCCTCATCCTCACCGCCGCGGCGCCGCCGCGCGTGGCGGCGTTTGTGCTGCCGCTCACGCAGCTTCGGCGCGAGGGGCGCGAGGCGCTCCAGAGCGTGCGCGCCATCGAGAGCGGCGAGGTGGCGGACTAGGTGCCCGCTGATGCTGCCTCGTCGTAGCGGACTAGGAGCAATCGCCGATGGCGCGGCACACAATAACGCGTATCTTGCCGGCACTGGCGCACCGCGAGCGCCCCCAGAGTAAACCAGATGAGCGAGCACCTGCGGCCGGCAGAAAAGAAGATCACCGAGAGCGATGAGTTCATCGCGCACGCGCTCGAGGGGGCCAGCATCCCGACTCTCATGATGTCACTGGTGCACATCACCGGTGACACCAGCGTGCTGCGCGGCCCGATCCGGCCCAAGGTCGTCATGCTGGGCGGCGTCCAGGGCGCTTTGAGCGAGGAGGAGCAGGCGAGCGTGCGGCGCATGGCGCTGGAGGCGCTCAAGGCCTACCGCGACCGCGGCTGCACGCTTCCTCTCCAGCCCTCACCCGAGCTGGTTCAGGAGATGATGAACTTCATGGTGGGCGAGCGCGTAGGGGATGAATACGTGCCCATGATGCTCGAGGAGCTGGCGCTCGATGGCAACGATTCGCGCGCGCCACGCTGGTCACGCGCGGTGCCCGCGGCCGAGCGCGAGAAGTTCCACGTGCTGATCATCGGTGGCGGAATGTCAGGACTGCTGCAGGCATTGCGCCTGAAGGAAGCGGGCATCCCGTTCACGCTGGTGGAGAAGAACAACTCGGTCGGGGGCACCTGGTACGAGAACCGCTATCCGGGCTGCCGGGTCGACATCGCCAATCACTTCTACTCCTATTCCTTCGAGCCTTACGCGTGGAGCGAGTACTTCTCGCAACGCGACGAACTACTCGCCTACTTCAGGAATTTCGCACACCGTCATGGGCTCGAGGAGCACATCCGCTTCAACACCGAGGTGACCGCTGCACGCTACGATGAGGCAGGCGCTGTCTGGGAGGTGGAGCTGAAGAGCGCCGAGGGAACGCGCAGCATGCGCGCGAATGCCATCGTGAGTGCCGTCGGACAGCTCAATCGCGCGCGCATCCCGGAGATCGCCGGACGCGAGGAGTTCCAGGGCGTGCAGGTGCACTCGGCGGAGTGGGATCCGACACTCGAGCTAAAGGGCAAGCGGGTTGCGGTGCTCGGCTCGGGCGCGAGCGCCTTCCAGCTGGTACCGGAGGTCGCCAAGATCGCAGCGAAGCTGTACGTGTTCCAGCGCTCGGCGCCCTGGATGCTGCCGAACCCGCTGTATCACGAGGCCGTGAGCCCGCAGTTCCGCTGGCTGGTGCAGCACGTGCCCTACTACGGGCGCTGGTTCCGCTTCCTCATTTTCTATCCCGGCAGCGACGGCATCCTGCCGGCGCTGCGCATCGACAAGGATTGGCCGCACCCGGAGCGCGCGGTGAACGCCCTCAACGACCATTTCCGCACGCAGCTCATCGAGTACCTGAAGAGCCAGGTGAACGGCAACCTCGCGCTGCTCGAGAAAGTGACGCCGAAGTTTCCGTTCATGGGCAAGCGCATGCTGCAGGACAACGGCAGCTGGCTGCGCGCGCTGCAGCAGCCCAACGTGGAACTCATCGACGAGGGTGTCTCGCGCATCGATGCCAGCGGCATCGTCGCATCCAGCGGCCACTACGAGGTCGACGTCATCATCTACGCGACCGGTTTTCATGCCACCCGCTTCCTATGGCCGATGAGCGTAATCGGCCGTGCCGGCAAGCGGCTGAGCGAAGTATGGGGAGATGAGCCGCGCGCCTACCTCGGCATCACCGTGCCGGATTTTCCGAACCTGTTCTGCCTCTACGGCCCGGCAACCAACCTTGCGCACGCCGGCAGCATCATCTTCCACTCCGAGTGCCAGGTGCGCTACGCCACCGCCTGCATCCAGGCACTGCTGGAGAACGGCGCGAAGGCCATGGAGTGCCGCCGCGAGGTATACGAGGACTACGCGCAGCGCCTGATCGCCGAGCTCGAGACGCTGGTGTGGTCGCACCCGGCGTGCGACAGCTGGTACCGCAACCGCGCCGGGCGCGTGGTCACGACCTCCCCGTGGCGCCTTGCGGACTACTGGAAGTGGACGCGCGCCCCGGACCTCAAGGACTACACGCTCACAAGCTGAAGGCGACCAGGTAGTCGCCGAGCTTGGTACGCATGTAGCGGTGGCCGCCGGCGGCGATGACCACGAATTGCCTGCCGCTGCTTCCGATCCGATAAGTCATTGGCGTCGCCTGCGGGCCGGCCGGCAGGCGCCCTTTCCAAAGCTCCTCTCCCGTACGCGTGTCGAAGGCACGCAGGTAGTCGTCGGTCGTCGCGCCGATGAACGCAAGTCCGGAGGCGGTAAGAAGCGGGCCACCGATGTTGGGCGTGCCCAGCTTCAGCCACAGCGGAAAGGGCGCCAGATCGCGCGTGGTTCCGAGCGTCACCTGCCACAGCCGCCTGCCGTTCTTCAGATCAATCGCCGCGAGCGTGCCCCACGGCGGACGGTTGCAGGGCGCTCCGAGCGGGGAGAGCATCGCCGTCCACTGCGCCGCATAGGGCGTGCCCTGCTGCGCGAGCAGCCACTCGCCGTGGGCAAAGCGCTCCTCAGCCTGCTCGCGCGGCACCAGCTGCGCGATGGTCGCAACGTGGCTCGTGTTGACGACCAGGAGCTCTCGCACCGGATCGATCGCGACGCTCCCCCAGTTCATGATGCCGAGGTTGTCCGGATAGGTAACGGTACCTTCAAGCGACGGCGGACTGAAGGCACCCGCGTAGCGATGAGCGCGGAACAGCTGCTGGCACTTCGCGCGATCCCAGGGCGTGAAGCCCCACATGTCCTCTGCGGTGAGCGTCGGGCGCTGCAGCACGTACGCCCCGTTCACCGGCACCGGTTGCGTCGGGGAGAGGTGCTCGCCCGGGGCGGCGCCGTCCTGTGGCACGGGGCGCTCCTCGATGGGCACCAGCGGCTCGCCGGTGAGGCGGTTGAGAATGAAGAGATACCCCTGCTTGGTGGCCACCGCCACTGCCGGCACGGTGCCGTGCGCCGTCGGGAATTCAAACAGCACTGGCTGCGCAGGCACGTCGTAATCCCACACGTCGTGGTGCACGGTCTGGAAATGCCATACGACACGGCCGCTCGAGGCATCCAGTGCCACGACGGAGCTCGCGTAATAGTCACGTCCATCGCCCTCGCGCGCGCTGCCGTACAGACCGACCTGCGCGTTGCCGGTCGGAATGAATACCAGATTGCGCTCAGCGTCCACCGAGAATACCGACCAGGTGTTGGCGGTCGAGCGCGCGTACTGGCCCTCGGCGCTGCCCGCTGCGCCCTGTGACTGCGGGGCGACCGAGTTCCATGCCCAACGCAGTTCGCCGCTGTGCGCATCGTACGCACGCACGACGCCTGCAGGCATGTCGCTGCGCATGTCCTCGGTGATGCGCCCGCCGACGATGACTCGATCGCCGGCGATCGCAGGCGGCGCGGTAACCCCGTAGTCCCCGGGAAGCGTAGGGCCGAGGCCGGCCTTGAGGTCCACGGTACCCAGAACGCCGAAACTGCTGCAGGGCTTGCCGTCACGGGCATCCAGCGCGATCAAGCGCGCATCCTGTGTGCCGGTGAAGATGCGATCCGCGCAGCTGCCGCCGCGCGGGGCCGCGGGGTCGTGGTAATAGCTCACGCCGCGGCAGTTCAAGAGCACTGCCCCGGTGGTATCGAGCTTCGGATCGAACGACCACAGCTGCGCGCCACTCTGCGGGTCAAGCGCCACCACGCGATTTGTGCTCGAGCACAGGTACAGACGACCGTCGGCCAGAATCGGCGTGGCCTCGAGCGCCGGCAGGCGGTGCAGCTCCGGCGTCAGACCCTTCGCCAGCATGCGCCGCGCCGTGGCTGCATCGGTGGGGTGCGCAGGAATGAGGCTGGCCTCGCCGATGCGATAGGTCCACGCAACTTTCAGCTGACGCACGTTCGCAGGGGTAATCTGCGTCGCCGGCGAGTAGCGTTGTCCGCCCTCGTCCCCGCCCCAGGACGGCCAGCCGGCGGTGGGACCGGAGTTGTCGATCGGCGGCGCTCTTCCACAGCACGCGAGCAGCGGCAGCAGAATTACAACAACCCTGCGCACTACGCGCGCCCTTTGCACCGCTCGACGCATCGGTGGGCGATCATAGCCGCTGCTCTGCTGCGGTAATCCCTCGTTTGGACGAGGTGCTAGGTCATGCGCGCGCAAATCGCGCGCGAACGTTGCGCGGTTGCAACTTCCACTCGACAAGCAATGGTTCGCGCGTATGATCGATCCGCCGACAACTAAAAGCCTCAAGGGGGAAGCTCATGTCGACACCCTGTTCGCGCTTACCGCGCGCGTTGTTCGCTGCCGCGGGTCTGCTGTTCGTCGATGCACGGGTCGCCTTCGCACAGCAAGCAGAAAGTTCTGTAGAAGGAATTCAGGAAATCGTCGTCACCGCGCAGCGGCGCGAAGAGAATCTGCAGACGACCCCGATCGCGATCACGGCGCTCACCTCGGCAATCTTGAACAAGGAAGGCGTCACGGATTTCGCCGGCGTGGCCGAACAATCCACCAGCCTCAACTACACGCCCTACCCGAGCTCGAGCAACATGCTCATCCTCTACATGCGCGGCCAGGGCGTTGCGGATGCCAACCAGATCACGCAGGACGGCTCGGTCGGTCTGTACGAGGACGGTTTCTACATCGCCCGTCCGCAGGCGGAGACCTTCGATCTCGCCGACGTCGATCGCGTGGAAGTGCTGCGTGGCCCACAGGGCACCCTGTATGGACGCAATACCACAGGCGGCGCCGTCAACATCATCAGCAACAAGCCCACCGGCGAGCTTGATTTCAAGTTCAGTCTCGACGGTGGCAACCGCGACTACTGGCGCGCGCTCGGCGTCATGAACCTGCCGACGGTCGCGGGAGGCCTGTCGAGCAAGATAACGCTGCTCTACAGCAATCTCGACGGCAACGTGCAAAATTCCGGCGGCGAGGACTACAACCGCGAGAACCAGAAAGGCGGGCGGCTGTCGCTGCGCTGGGATACCAACGGAATCTTCAGCGCCGATTACTTCTGGGAGATCGGCGAGATCGATTCGACGCCGATCTACTACCAGGACGCAGCCCTGGCCCCCGTTGTGCCCGGCTATCCGGCCACCGTCGGTCTGGCCGACAACACCTGGACCCCGGAAGCCCTGCCGCTGAGCGTCTCCAAGTTCAACGCCGACGGCCTCACGCTCGCCTGGCGCTTGGGCAACTCCGCAACATTCAAGTCACTCACCGGCTACCGCGGCCTCGACTCACGCTTCACGCAGAACTATGCCGGCGCCTTCACTAATCCGGAGAATGCGGGAATTGTGGGCTTCAATCCCTTCACCGCTTCCGAACAGGCGCTCGGCGTCATTAACTTCGGCGGCAGCGATATCGTGCAGAGCAACGAGTTCACCCAGGAGTTCCAGCTGGTCGGGGACATCGGCAAGAGCTTCGATTACGTGATGGGCCTTTACTACTTCCAGGAGAACGCCAACCACGCCGAGACGGTCACAATCACGGGCAACACTGCCATCCCCGAGGCGCCGCCGTTGCCGCTGCTCATCCTACCGCTGAGCGAAGTGACTCCCCGTTATGTGCACGCGAACGCCAAATCGAAGGCGGCCTATGCCCAGGGCACGTGGAAGATCACCGACCCGCTGTCGTTCACACTCGGCGGCCGTTACACCGCGGACGACCGCTCCGCCGAGCGCGACGAGAGCACCACACTGATCGTCGGTGCGCCGCCGCCGATCCCGCAGCCCAGCGAGACCTTTGCGACCGCGCACAACAGTCTGAGCTTCCACAAGTTCAACCCCGCGGGCACCCTCAACATGGCGTGGACGCCGGATATCAACACTTATCTGCGTATCGCCACCGGCTACAAGGCCGGCGGTTCCAGTGAAGCCGGCCCGATCGGGGACTTTGGCCTCACTTTCAAGCCGGAGAACGTGACGACGTATGAGCTGGGACTCAAATCCTACTGGCTGGAGCAC
>Ga0302326_10011656_pt1 | contig 18889 bp, 15 predicted proteins | sample Palsa_T0_3_FD_202264 | JGI IMG/M metagenome (GOLD analysis project Ga0302326, IMG submission 202264) | Peat permafrost microbial communities from Stordalen Mire near Abisko, Sweden - Palsa_T0_3 | ecosystem: Environmental > Terrestrial > Soil > Palsa > Peat permafrost | place: Sweden: Abisko...
TGCGGCAACTCCAGGCCGAGCAGCGACCATGTCCCGGACGAAAGGTACGCCCAATCCTCCCCCTCCTGAGCCGGCACTGCCGCCACGGCCGCCCCGGTGTCGTGGGAGCAGGTTGCCACCACCTGCAGCTCGTTTAACCCGGTTTCGGCCGCCACCTCGGGCAGCAGCGGCCCCAGCACCGTCCCGGGAGGGACAAGCTGCGGGAAGATTTTCGGCGGAAAACCGCACCGCTCGATCAGCACTTGCGACCATGAGCGCGTGCGCGGGTTGTAAAGTTGGGTGGTGCTGGCGTTACTTTCGTCCACCCTGGGTACACCGGAAAACAGATAATTGAAGTAGTCTCCAATAGTCAGAAAGCAGTCTGCCGCCTCGAGCAACGCGCGGCTTTTTTCGGCGTCGGAGGCCAAATGGTAAATCGTGTTGATGGACATGAACTGAATGCCGGTCTCGGCAAAAATCAGTTCCGAGCCGACCTTCTCGCGTACCCGTTCGTAGGTGTTTTCGGTGCGCGCATCGCGATAATGAAACGGGGGGCTCAGCATTGGGTGGACAGCGTTGATCAGCACATAATCGACGCCCCAGGAATCCACGCTCAGGCTCGCCACCGGCACATGGCGCCCGGCGACATGTCGCAGGCCGGTTTTGAGCTCTTCAAAAATGTGCAAGACGTCCCAGCGCAAGGAACCTAGCACGCGCACCGCGGCACTGGGAAACCGGTGCATTTCCTCCAGCGTCAACCGGCCCGCTTCGAGACAGCCGAGCATTACCCGTCCACTCTCTGCACCGAGGTCGCAAGCGATGTAGAACTTCATAGGACTAATAGAACTTTTGGTCAATCCAGATGGAACATCTCCTGGAGTTCGACCGCTCGGGGTGAACGGTCCTCGTTTACCACCATAAGATCAGCCATGTAGTCCCACCAACGACGACATGGCGTCGTCTGCGCAATAGCGTTCCAGCGGGCTTCATCCTCAACCTCAGCGTAGGCAAATAATTGCCCGGTTTCCGGGTGCAGGGCGATCGAGTAGTTATGTACTCCCTGTGAGCGAAGCACCTCTTCGAGTTCCTTCCAGATCGGACTATGCCGCTCTCGGTACTCCTCTTCGGCGCCGCGATTCAACTGCATGACAAATAATTTCCGGATCATGAACTGTTTTGATTTAGCAGACTTGGACCAGTTCCATGCCGAGTAAGGCAGCCAGTTTTACCAGTTTACCGGTGAGGTGGCCAACTCCGATCGCGCAATGATGCGCCGGGCCGTGCGCATTCCAGTCGTTCACGAACCGTCGTGAGCCGATCGAGAAACGGTACCGGCTATTGGTATTGCCGATCTCGAGGATCGGTCCTGGAACCGACTCGGCCTTTGCCGCCAGCAACTTCAACTCACCGTTCCGGGTTTCCACCACCGAGAGCAACGTCACGGGGCCATGCCTGACAGACATCTCCACCGACAACCCTCGACCGACCTTGCCATGGTACACTTCTAATGGACGCACTTTGATTTTGCCTTCTGCGATCGCAAGGTGGCCTGGCCCATCGTGCCCCATCAAGACCACGTCGTCGTTGAAGTCGATGCCATAATACTCCGTAAACGAACCCCCGGCACCGAAGCTGTCCATAATCTTCATGGCTTGGACGTTCTTGATTTCCATTTCACCAGCCGCGGGGATACCTCGAGCTGTCAGCAGCGAGGTACCAATGATGATCGAGCTGACGGCATCCTCGTTTTCCGCGTTGCCCGTCCCTGCGTAGTAGTAGGCCAGTGAGCCGAGTCGATGCCTCTCTACGAGCTGGTCAAGCGCCACCGACGTCCGTGCAGCCCGTTCGAGTTCGGCCCCCGGGCAATCGGGTTCCACGTCGAAATCTTGCCGGAACTGCGCGACACGTCCGGCGATTTCCTTCGTCCTGACTTCCCGTCGCAGAGCCGCCAATTCGTCGACTTCGACAATCTCAACGTGGCCGCCGAACCTGGCACAGTGCTGCGTCAGGTCCGAGTAAATGTCGAGCATGCCGTTGTAATAATGGCCCATCACACCGAGCCGGTTGTGCTCCATGACGTGCGCCACCCGTGCGGCGTCGATCCATTCGTCGACTTCACCCCAGGATTGCGGGTCATCGCCCAAGACGCCGGTGACTTGATGAAACGCGATGCCGCTCCGGCTGAAGACGTTCGCGATCTCTGGCACTGGACAAGCAGCGCAATACGCGAGCCACTCACCCGTCATTGCCGTGCGATCGCCCATCCGATTAAAGCGCTGATAATCAATCGCGGCTTCGGGTTGCAAGTTCAGGATGATGACCGGCACCTTTGCCCGGCGCACCACCGGCAGAACCGTGGAGGAGAGCGCATACGTGGTGACGTACAAAAAAATCAAATCCACATCGGCGCGGCGAAACCGGTGCCCTGCCTCCTGCGCTTTTTCGGGCGTATCAATCAACCCCAAGTTGACAACTTCCACTCCCGTGCGCCCCAGCTTTGATGCCACAGCCTCGACATAACCCGTGAGGCGTTCCTGCAGCCCGGCGAATTGCGGCCAGTACGTGTCAAGCCCGATCCCAAAAAGGCCAACCCGCAGACAGGATTCTTGAGTTAACTGCATAAGGAGTGTTTTAGCGTGTTGCCTCACGGTGCGCTAGAAATTGAACTGATCGATGTTTCCGGCGTCGAATACCGTCAACGGTCCCAGGATCACGACCCCGTCTTTGCCGATGGTGCGGGACCCCAGTTTTCCAGCGCTAAAGGTCTCTCCTTCTTTGCCTTCGATGTTTCCCGAGACAAGCTGCGCAGCGGCGTAGGCGGCAAGGTAACCGACGTCGGACGGATTCCAGAGTGCGAACTCTTTCACGGTCCCGTCCTTCACAAATTGGCGCATCTGATTGGGCGTACCCAGACCGACCAACGCGATTTTGCCTTTGAGCGGGCTGGTGGAAAGGTAACGCGCGGCGGCCGCGACCCCAACCGTCGTCGGACTGATGATTCCTTTTAGATCGGGGTAGGCTTCCAACAGGCCCTGGGTTTCGGTAAAGGACTTTTGGTCGTCATCGTTGCCGTAAGCGATTTTCACCAGCTTCATGTCTTTGTACTCCGGCTTTTTGAGTTCCTCCTGCATGTACTTGATCCAGGTGTTCTGGTTGGTCGCGTTCGGGGTGGCCGACAGAATAGCAATGTCGCCTTTGAAATCGATCTGTTTGGCAAGGATCTGGACTTGCCCTTGACCGATCCCTTCGGAGGAAGCTTGGTTGATAAAAATGCTGCGACCTTCCGGGGCGGTATCGGAGTCCATCGTTACGATCTGAATCTTCTGTTCCCTCGCCCGCTTGAGGTAAGGAATCAGGGCATTCGGGTCATTGGCGGCAAGGACAATCGCATTTTCCCGCTGCGTGATCAGTGTGTTAATGTAGGAAACTTGTGAGGAAGCGGCGGCATCGGAAGGGCCGACTACCTTTCCTTGAGCGCCAATCTCCTTACAAGCGTCCAGAGAGCCCTTCGTTTCGATTACATTATAGGGATTATTGACATTCTTGGGGACAAACGCGATTTTAAGATCCTTTTTGATCGGCTTATCCTGGCCATAGCCAACATTTCCAATAAATGTTATGGAAAAAACCAGAGCAATGGTTGTTATCAGGGAGTTTTTGGTCATAGGGTGTGTTTGTGGGGGATGCTTGGAATTTTGAGGCTTCGTTGGAGATTCATTTGGCCACGGAAGCGCCCACTAGTCTGTTGATTTCCCTTTGGCGCTCCCTCAGTCGCAATCTTTCGTGAGTCGACGCGATCAAGTTGGGCAGAAGAATGCTGATGATCAGCAGCGAACCGGTGACAATTCTCAGGACTTCGCTCGCCACGTCAGCCAGCGTTAAAACGTTGTTGATGATCCCGATTAAAAGGAGAGAGAGCACAACTCCGGTTACCGTGCCCTTACCGCCTTGAACGGTGACTCCGCCTAAAAATACGGCCGCGATGGCGCTCAATTCGAACCCGGTCCCGTTATCCGCTCGCGAACTGGAAAATCGAAAGGTGAAAACGATTCCTGCCAGCGCGCTGATTGCCCCTGAAGCGATAAAGAGCAGCATCTTCAGCTGGCTGATGTTGACTCCGGAGAAACGCGCCGCTGTTTGATTGCCGCCGATCGCGTAAAGGCTCCGGCCAACGGTGGTGTGATGAAGCACCACCCAGAAAATCAGCGCGAGGACGATGAATAGCACGAACGGCGACGGAATAAAGGTGTAGGGAACATTCCCGATTCCAAACTCGGCGTACTCCGGCGGATAGTCGGCAACGGCTTTATCTCCGAGAACGATGTAGGCAAACCCACGGAAGAGCGCGAGGGTACCGATGGTCACTGCCAGGGATGGAAGACGGAACCGGACAATCAGAAAGCCGTTGAGCGCCCCGCAGAGGGCACCGACCACCAGGCAAATCACGATTGCCAGCGGCATAGCGAGTTTGTACTCCCAAAGCAACCCGAGCAGGGAACTCGAAAGGCCCAGCATCGACGCAACGGAGAGGTCGATTTCGTTGGTGATCACGATCAGGCTTAACGGCAGCGCCATCAGCGCGATCTCGACAAAGTTAGCCAATAGATTGGACCAATTCTCAACGGTCAGGAAGTCCTTGTTGAGAAGCGTTCCGCCAATGACCGCGATTAAGACAAGCAGAGCGAGGATGGTCTCCCAACTGACTCGGCGGGCAAGGCGTCGGGTGCTCGGCTGACTTTGGCTCATACGTGACTCCATTTAACTCGCAAGCGTAAGGCGTGGCGATGCGCAAGGTAGGCGTCCGCCGCGATAGCCAGAAGAAGCATCGCCCCCTGGAAAGCCTGCTGCCAGAAGGAAGGCACCCGCAGAAAGACCAAGGTGCTGCTAAACACGCTTAGCAGCAGCGCTCCGAGGACTGCGCCGACGACGCTACCCACCCCGCCTGTAATGGCGACGCCGCCGACCACCGTGGACGTAATCACCGACAGTTCAATCCCCTCGGCTGCGGTCGCGTCTACAGTTCCAAAACGCGCCAGCCAGAGCGCGCCTGCCAACCCGGCGATGGCGCCCGAAATGAGAAACCCGGTGGCCAGCCGCCGACTAACATTGATGCCCGCGAGAACCGCCGCATTTGGATTGCTCCCTATCGCATAGAACTCCCGCCCAACCCGATACTGGCGTAACCCGATCGCAAAAACGACTAACAGGATCAGGACAATCCAGGTCAGGATCGGAATACCGACAAAAGTAGAAGTACCGATGGCCAGGAAGGAACCGGGAACGTTTACCGCATTCACCTGCCGTCCGTGAACCCAGGCGTAGTTGGCGCCCCTGAAGATGTAGAGCGTGCCCAGCGTGGTAATCAATGCCGGAATCCTTCCCCAGGCGATCAAAGCGGCATTGACTCCCCCGAGTAAAAGACCGGCCAGGATGGCGATCAACACCACCGCCAAGCTCGGGATACCCGGGTAATTGATAAAAAGCGTTCCTGAGAAAAAGGCAGTGATCCCGGCAATTGAACTGATGGAGAGATCAATCTGGCGCATCAGGATGATCACGGTCTGACCCAATACGAGCAGAGCGATGATCGAGACGTTTAACATCAGGTCTTTCAGGCTCTGCGGGCTGATGAAACGCGGGTTAAGCGAAGTGGTCAGCAGAGTCAGCACCGCGATCAGGAGGACCAGATTGCCCTCGCGACTCCGGAGCACGGCGCTTAGCCACCGTTGCCCGGCGGCGGCACTTTTCATTTCTTTCGTCATGATTGTCCGTTGGAAGTAGCTTTTGCTTTCTTGTCGCGGATCGGTCCCGTTTGGCCGGTCGCGGCGAACATGATCGCCTCTTCGGTCGCTTCAGCCCGGGCCAACTCGGCGGTAAGCTTCCCTTCGTGCATCACGAGAACGCGGTCGGCCATCCCTATAACTTCCGGCAAATCGCTGGAAATCATGATGATCGCCATCCCCTCTTGAGCTAACAGGCTTAACGTTCGGTGCACTTCAGATTTGGCCCCGACATCGACGCCCCGCGTGGGCTCGTCTACGATCAGGAGCTTTGGCTGGGTAGCCAGCCATTTGGCGAGGACGACTTTTTGCTGGTTGCCACCGGACAAGATGCTAGCCGGTTCCTCAATATGGCCCTTCAGACGCATCCGCTGCGTCCATCGGGCGGCAATCTCCCGTTCTTTCTCTTTGGAGACCAGACCGAAACGTTGAACCTGGTGCAGAACGGTCAACGTGACATTCCGCATGACTGTCATTTCCATCACCAACCCCTGCTGTTGGCGATCTTCAGGCACGAAGCCGATCCCAGCGGCCATTGCCATTTGCGGCGTGTGATTGGTGAGCGCTCTGTCATTGATTGACACCTCGCCGCTATCGAGGGGATCGATCCCAAAAATCGCGCGCGCGACCTCGCTGCGCCCCGCACCGACCAAGCCGGCCAAGCCGACGATCTCCCCTGCTCGCACTTCAAAGCTGATCCCCTTGAACACCCCAGCCCTGCGCAGGTCGCTCGCCCGCAGAACCACCTTCCCAGGTGCCACATTCTCTTTTGGGTAGAGAGCCTCCAAAGACCGACCGACCATCTTGCGAATCACTTCGTCCATGGTCCATTCCTCAAGGGATCCTGACCCGACCACGCGCCCGTCGCGCATCACCGTGATTCGCTGGGAAATCGAGAAAACCTCTTCCAGCCGATGCGAGACAAACATCAAGGCCACCCCCTTGCTCCGAAGGCGTTCAACTACCTGGAACAAGCGCTTGACTTCTTCGTGCGAAAGGGCCGCTGTCGGTTCGTCCATGATCAGCACCTTCGCCTCGAAGGTCAGCGCCTTAATGATTTCCACGATTTGCTGGTCAGCAATGCTGAGTCCCAAAACCGGATCATCGGGCCGCAGCGACACGCCCAACTGGCTCATGTGCTGTGAAACTGCCCGGTTCATTTCGGCGTAGTCGATCCAACCGTAGGCAGTCTTCGGCTGCCGGTGCATAAAGACGTTCTCCGCAATGGAAAGGTCCCGAAACAATGTCGGCTCCTGGTAAATCACCGAAACCCCAGCGAGCTGCGCTTGGGAGGGTGACCGAAAAAAGACTTCCTGCCCGTTCATCCGGACCTCGCCTTTATCGGAGAGATGTAGCCCGGCAACAATTTTGACCAGGGTACTTTTCCCCGCCCCGTTCTCGCCCATCAGTGAATGCACTTCCCCTGGAAAAAGCGATAAGCTGACTCCCTCAAGAACACGAGTGCTTCCGAACGACTTGTAGATGTCGACCAACTCTATGGTAGGCTGGCTCATAACCAATCAAGAGGTTGCAAAGAAAGAGGCGGGGATAATCTTGAAACGGAGCTAAACTTCGAGAAGTGATCTACAAATCACATTCGTTCGGGAGAATCCATTCCGGCTACACTCGTTAGGACGCACCACGGTCTCCAATATCTTTTTTGAACAGTTGTCCTTAGCTTTTGAGTATGGCAAAGAACCGCTCGCAAAGGGGGCTAAATATAGGCATAACATGACGGGGAACCTGTTGTTAATCCGCGAAGATCAACGATCTGCTTGCTGGATTGAACCATGGTCCCCGGTTTTCTGCATGTCTAGACAAAATTTAAAAAATAATGTGTAGACATACTCAGGTCTCCTTGCGACGAGTTCTGGTCGTCAAAAATTCTCCCCTCGACGCCTTCTGAACCCTGAATTCTACCTCCAAACTCTTTCCGCTCTAATCAACCGGCAACCATCGAGAGCTTAACGTCAGCGATATGTCCGCGGTATCGTAAAAGATTTCGGAGTACTCGATCGGACGGCCTTGAGAGTCGAACGAGGTCCGACGCCGGAGAAGCAAGGGCGTTCCCTTCTTGACCTTAAGACGGCGCGCGGTTGGGCTGTCAGCCGTCACCGCCAAAAACTCTTCACGGGCATTGTCGGCCACGATGCCTGTTTCTGCTTTGAGCAGTTCGTAAAGAGGACGCCGAAAATCTTCTTTACCGGAAAGATTAAGGCGAGGATGAAACCACGAGTGCGATTGCAAGACGGGCCGGTCATCCCAGCCACGAACCTGGTCGAGCCATTTAACCAGGGTCCCACCCGGCACTTGGAGCGCTTCGGCGATCTTCCCCTTAGCGGTTTTCTCCGTAACTTTCAACAGAAACGACTGAACCTCGATCCCTTTTCGCCTCATCTCGCCCGTCAGGCTGGCCCACGAGACGAGACCGGTTTGAACCACCCTGGTACCCACGCCTTTCCTCCGCTCGAGGAACCCTTGGTGCACCAAGTTAAGGATGCTCTCGCGAACAGTTCCTCGGCTGACCCCGAGCCGACTTGCCATGGTCAGTTCGTCCGGCAGCAATGCACCTGAGGAGTAGGGCGGAGAGCGAATCAGATCGTGGAGCAAACGTTCAATTTGGACGTGCAGCAGCACCCCGCTTGATCGGTCAAGCGTCCAAGCGGAAAAAGGCCTCTCTGCGGTCTGCGCCGTCATAGAACCAAGCCACAACGCTAACGCCTCCCGACAAACTTGTCTAGACAATGGTCTTAGTGATTCAGCGATTACGCCGGACGTTTTATACGTCCAAGCTAGTGCATCGTCTCGTAAGTGGGAGGCATACCGCCGATGTATCTGTTTAGCGCGGTATTGGTACCTCCTGAATCGTCGTCGTCCTCGATTTCTGCGGTTGCGGGAATCGCGCCAATTGCCAACGACGTTGAAAGATCGAGAACGAGAACGACGAGGACGATTAGCGCTACACGGCGCTAAACAGATCCCAGAGTAAACCCTGGGCGAAGCTTTCTGGCCCCTTCGGGCCGTGCAGTTTTGACATTCCGAGAACGTTTCAGTCAGGAGGGTAAGGCGGGACGCCTTACTTACGCCGGATAAGCCCGCGCTGGTAAGTAAGGCGTCCCGCCTTACCCTCTTCCGTCACCAAACCGTCCCGCCTTACCCCGCGGCCTAGCTAAATAGTTCTCGGAATGTCCAAACTCCAGCGCCCCGAAGTGGACAGGAAAGCATAGCCCAGGGTTTACCCTGGTATCTGTTTAGCACGGTATTGGTACCTCCTGAATCGTCGTCGTCCTCGTCGTCGTTCTCGTCCTCGATTTCTGCGGTTGCGGGAATCGCGCCAATTGCCAAACGACGTTGAAAGATCGAGAACGAGAACGAGGACGACGACGAGGACGATTGGCGCTACACGGCGCTAATCACATACCCGCCGACGGCAGTATGCCTCCCACTTATGAGACGATGCACTGGAGCGGATAATAGCGTGTCTGTTTTGTTAGTGTCCTGTCCCAGAAATACCTCGTATTTCGGGGACAGGACACTAATGGCTACAACCACCTGTACGTATAAAACCTTTTGTCAATGAGGAACAGGCAGTGCGCGCCGTTGTCGATAATAGAGCGCCTCACCAGCAAACAAAGCCGCCGTCGACGACCAGGTCGATGCCCGTGCAGAACGACGCTGCCTGGCTCGATAAAAAGATGGCCGGCCCGACCAACTCGTCAACGGTGGCCATGCGGCCCAGCGGGGTGTCGGCCTCGAACTGCTTTGTTTGCCAGACCATCTCCGGGCGGAGGTTCATCGGGGTAGCCGTGTAGCCGGGACTGATGGAGTTGACGCGTACGCCTCGATCGCTCCATTCCATGGCCAAGCTTTTGGACAAGTGGATGACCGCGGCTTTTGAAGCGTTGTAATGGGCTTGCATGAGTCCGCGGTTCACGATGATACCCGACATTGATGCGATGTTGACGATCGAACCCTGCTTCCGAGACAGCATGACCTTTGCCTCTGCCTGACATGAAAGGAAGACGCCCGTGAGATTGACACCCAACACCCGCTGCCATTGTTCCAGCGGCATTTCTTCGGCCGGCGCGGCGTTCGCAATGCCGGCACAATTCAGTGCGACAGAAAGTGACCCAAGCTCTTTCTCCACGGCGTCCACAGCTCGCTTCAAGTCGTCAGCTTGGGTGACGTCCCCTGTCACCGCGATCGCACGGCAGCCTAACTTCTTGATTTGCTCGACCGTGCTTGTGAGACCACTACTCGAAGGCAAGTCGAAGCATCCGACGGAGGCTCCAGCTTCCGCGAGGCCCACGGCAAGACGTTGACCAATCCCGCTGCCCGCGCCGGTCACAAACGAAATCTTTCCTTCAATGCTAAATATATTCGTCATCTCAATAGTTTAGTTGGGCTTTTGCGCCCCGCGCGGATGCCGCGTTAGCGCGTTGCTAATTCCATGATCGCGACATTGGTTGCATCGCCATGTTTGAGAGTGCCTTGTTGGACGCCGCGGGCGAGGACAAGCACCTGATGAGAGAGTCCGATCACCTCCTCAAGGTCCGAGCTAACGACGACCACCGCCATGCCCTCACGGGCGAGACCGACAATCGTCTCATAGATGGCGGCCCGTGCGCCCATGTCGATGCCCCGGGTCGGTTCATCCAGCATGAAGACCTTGGGTGAACGGGAAATCCACCGGGCGATGATCGCTTTCTGTTGGTTGCCGCCCGACAAAAAACGCATCGTTTGATTAGCTTGCCCTTTGACCCCAAGGCGTTTGATGGCGCTCGTGGCAAAAGACGCGACTTTAGCGGGCATCAGCCAACCGTCGGGGGCCAATCGGTCAAAGTTGCCCAGCGCCAGGTTCGCGGCCACCGAATGTTCCAGCAACACCCCTTGGGCTTTGCGGTCTTCCGGGACGAGGACCACACCGGCTTTGATCGCATCCCCGGGCGATTTGAGCTGAACCGGTTTCCCTTCGATGAAGACCGAACCGGAAGTCAGCGGGTCCGCGCCGGCGATGGACCGGATCAATTCCGTGCGTCCGGCACCGACGATGCCGGCGATGCCGAAGATCTCACCGGCCCGCACCGAAAAGCTAACGTCTCGGAACGCGCCGTTGGCGCCCGTTAAACCATCCACGCGCAAAACTTCCTTGCCGGTTGGCGGCTCGATCTTGGGGAAAATGCGGTCCAAGTTGCGTCCGACCATGTTCTCGAGCAAAACGTTCACGGGCACTTGGGCAGAAGCATGGGTGGCAACCAAGCGGCCATCGCGCAAAACCACGATACGGTCGGCGATGCGGGCGATCTCCTCCAACCGGTGGCTGATATAAATGAAACTGACCCCCTGCTTGCGTAGTTGGTCGATCTGCGTGAACAGGCGGTCGGTTTCCTCGCCGCCGAGGGCCGCCGTGGGCTCATCTAAAATCAAGAGCCTGGCTTTGAGCGTAAGCGCCTTCGCGATCTCTACCTGCTGCTGAGCGGCGACCCGTAAAGTTCGCACCAGCGTCGTGGGCGGGACGTTCAGGCCGAGCCGGTGCAGTTGTTCGGCCGCCCGCAGGTTCATGGTCTCCCGGTCGATCCGGCCCCCTTTCATGAGCAACCGGCCGACAAAGACGTTTTCGGCAATCGAGAGGTCCGGCAAGAGCCGCATCTCCTGGTGGATGAGTCCGACGCCGGCCTCGCTAGCGTCGCCCGGGCGGGTGGGCGCATAGGGCTGCCCCTCCCACGCCATCGTGCCGGCCGAGGGCGGGAAGAGCCCCGCGATGATCGAGGAGAGGGTGGACTTGCCGGCCCCGTTTTCGCCCAAGAGCGCTACCACCTCGCCCTCGTACACATCCAGGGCGATGCCGGACAGGACCACGTTGGTGTCGAAGCTTTTTGCGATTCCGCGCAGGGACAGCCGCGGCACGGCACCCCCTTGAGAAGGGTCATCCGGACCGTCCGAGGCTGTATCAGCGTGCAAACTCATCCGCAGTCGATTTCGAGCGTTACTTAAGGATGTTTGTCAATAAAAGGCTCCACGTTTTCCTTGGTCGTAAGAACCGCCTCTTGGAGTTGTTCTTTGGGCAGCTGCTTCCCGGCGATCAGATCCAGGGCGGAATCCAGCGCCAGTTTGCCCATGCCCTGGGTCTTCTGCGTCATGGTGGCGTCCATCGTTCCATCCCGAACGGCTTTAAGGCCGGCCACGTCACCATCGAAGCCAAAGATCCAGACTTTGTGTCCCACGTTGGCCACCTTCACTGCGTGCGCGGCCCCCAGCGCAAGGGCGTCTGCTCGGCCAAAAAAGGCGTCAATGTTGGGGAAGCGTTGCAGCATATCCTGGGCAATCGCAAAGCCCTCATCCTGCATCCACGCCTTGCTGGGCTGCTTAGCGACTATCTTGATGCCGGGACAGTTGGCCATCGCCTCGTTGAAACCCTTATCGCGGTCCATTTCTGGCGTGGTGCCCTCTTGACCTTGGAGGATCGCGAGGTTGGCTTTGCCGCCAGTTACCTTGCAGACGTATTCGCCCAAGGTGCGGGCTGCCCCCACGCTATCGGTGGCGATGAAGGTGTCGCCAGGGACGTCGGGGGCGTTACGGTCCACGTTGACAATGGGAATATTGGCCTTTTTGGCCGCTTTTACGGGGACCCCTGCAGCCGTGGCGCCCGCTGGAATGTAAATGATCGCCTTGACCCCACGGGTCATCAGGTCTTGCATCTGATCAACCTGGGTGGCCGCGTCACCTTTCGCATCCGCCACGATGAGTTTAACGCCCTTGGCCTTGGCTTCGGCATCGACGGATTGCTTGATTTGATTGAAAAAGTCCGCTTGGAGGTTGGCGACGGCCAGACCAATCGTCGTCTCCTGCGCCGAGCTGGATAACGACGCAGCGATAAGCAGGCTCAGGGCTGCCATTGCCCTGGTAAAATAGGCATTCATTGGGGACATGTTAGTGTAATGGGGGTGTTAGGAGGTTAGCTTTAGGGGTTTGTTTGTTTTCTTAGGATGAATCTGAGGGGAGGTCTTAGGTTTTGGTCATCATCAGGCGCCTCGGCGGCGCAGCGTGTCGGAGCTGACCGCCAGCGCGATCACCACGCCGATAACTATCTGCTGGATGAACGGGGAAACCCCCGTCAAGTTCAGGCCATTGTGCAGCACACCGATGATCAGGACGCCAGCCACCGTACCGCCGATCCCGCCAACGCCGCCACTTAAACTCGCGCCGCCGATCACCACGGCCGCAATGGCATCCAGTTCATAACCCAGCCCGGCGCTGGGTTGGGAGGAATCCAGCCGGCTGGCCAGCACGATGCCTGCCAAACCCGAAAGCAGACCACTGGCTACGTACACCAGGGTCGTCATTTGTCGGACGCGTATTCCGGCCAGTCGCGCTACCTCGGCGCTGCCCCCAATGGCGTATAAAGCCCGCCCCGCTGCCCGGTAGCGCAGAAAAATTAAACTGGCGATAATCAGCACGACGGCTAACGCGACTGTCAGTGACAGAAAACCAAAATAACGGACCGTCGCAAAGCTGTCGAACCAATCGGGGTAACCGACGATTTGGCGACCGTCGGTAATAATGTTGGCAAGGCCGCGGGCGATTGTCATCATGCTTAAGGTGGCGATGAATGGCGGCAACTTGGCCCGCGTGACGAGCATACCATTCGTCCAACCGCAAAGGGCGCCTACCAGGAGAGCCAGGGCGACTGCCAGTAGCAGGGGCAACCCGCAGTCGTGACTGACCCAACCTAGAATCATCATGGAAAACGCCAGGACCGAGCCGACCGAGAGGTCGATGCCGCCGATCACGATCACCGCGGTCATGCCGATAGCGAGGATCCCGAGGACCGTGACCTGATCCAGAATGTTGAGGAGGTTCCGGAACGAGAGAAAGGCGTTCGTGGTGAAAGAAAAGATGACGCAAAGCACCACCAAACCGATGAGCGGGCCTTGCACGCCGATCAGCTTACTAGCCCACGTAGCCCCGCGTTGAGCGGCCGGAGATGGAGCCGTTGACCTTGCGGCGCCTTCGTTTGTCTGGGGGGGTGCCATAGACAGTTTCTCCTGCTTTAACGTTTGGCCAAGAGGCGGCGGGCAGCGACCGCGAGTCCCGACCCGTCAAGACCGTAGTGGCGAAAAATTTCCTCCTGGCTTCCTGACACGGTATGGTCGTCCGGAAAACCCGCGATCTTGAATGGCGTATGAATTCCTTCCTGGAGCAGCAACCCGGCGCAGGCCTCGCCCAAGCCGCCGTTCACGCTGTGCTCCTCCACCGTGATCACCCCCCCCGTTTCGGTGGCGGCGTTAAGCACCGCTGCTCCGTCCAGCGGTTTGACCGTGTGCAGGCTCAACACCCGACACTCGATGCCTTCCTTAGCTAGCAATTCCGCCGCCTCATAGGCGGGCGCCACCGTCTCGCCGCACGCTAGAAAGCTCAGGTCGGTGCCTTCGCGGATCAGCGACGCCCGGCCCAGTTCAAACCCTGAGTCTACTCGCGGCAAATGCGGCATCCGTTTCTTACCAAATCGTAGGTAAACCGGCTTCGGCAATTGGGCAGCCGCCCGCACCGCTTCCCGGGTTTCGAAATTATCGGCCGGCGCCACGATGACGATGTTGTGGATCGCGCGCAGCACCGCGTAATCGTGCAAGGAATGGTGTGTCGTGCCCAGAGCTCCGTAGCTGACCCCGGCGCTGATGCCCACGGCTTTCACCGGCCGGTCGGAATAACACAGGTCATTCTTGATTTGTTCCAGCGAGCGCGCCGTGAGAAAGCACGCCGGGGACACCGCAAACACCTTTTTACCGGCCGCGGCTAACCCGGCCGCCACTCCCACCAGGTTTTGCTCGGCAATGCCCACCTCGACGATCTGTCCCGGCGCGGCTTTGGCGAAGGAAGCCAGTTTGGCTGAGCCTCGCGAATCGCTGGTGACCACCAAAAGGTCGGAATCCTGGCGCGCCAGTTCCAAGAGCGTGGTCGCGAATACTTCCAAGTTAGCGAACGCAACTTCCATTAAGCCATTGCGGCTTCCGCCGCCTCCAGTTCAGCCATCGCTCGGCTCAACTCGTCATCGCTCGGTACGCCATGATGCCACTTGGCCACGTTCTCCATGAAACTGACTCCTTTGCCTTTGCGGGTTCTTGCCAACACCAAGCTCGGTTTGCCCGGCCGGAACGGCACCGCTTCAAAGGCGCTCACCAGTTCCCCGATGTCGTTGCCGTTGCAACGTTGAACCGCAAAGCCAAAGGCTTCAAACTTCTCATCCAGCGGCGCTAGTTGGCAGACGTCCTCCGTGGAGCCGGTAATCTGCAGCCCGTTTCGATCAACAATGGCAACGAGGTTATCCAATCGGTAATGGGCCGCCATCATGGCCGCCTCCCAATTGGAGCCCTCGGCCAGTTCGCCGTCGCCTAACAATGTATAGACCCGGTAATCCTTGCGGTCGATTTTGCCTGCCAAGGCGATCCCCGCAGCCACCGCCAGCCCGTGGCCCAACGCGCCCGTGTTTTGCTCCACCCCGTAGACGTCGCGTGTCGGGTGGCCGATGTAGTGCGAGCCGTAACGGTTCAAGGTTTCCAGGTCCTTTTCCGGAAAGAAACCTCGGTCGGCAAGGACAACAAAGAGTGCCTCGGCGCAGTGCCCCTTGCTCTGGATGTAGTAGTCGCGGTCAGGGCTTTTGAACGTCTCCGGGCTGACCCGCAAGATGCGGTTATAGAGCACATTGAGAATATCGAGGCAAGAGAGGTCGCCGCCGGTGTGGCCGGATCCGCACGCCTTAATGAGCCGTAGCAAGGCTTTGCGGTATCGGACCGATTTGCGCTCAAGATCGCGTACAGTCAACATGCGGCCTTTTGGGCAAAGTGCTTAAGCACGATCACGTGAATAAACATTCATTTGAATAAAAATTCAAAGTGTGTTACCTAATGCGCTTAGAATAGGGCAGGTTCGGTTTTTCTGTCAAGTGAGCAGCCGAAAAAAGTTCAAAAACTTCGGTCGGTCGAATTCACCTTGGCTTTTTGGGGGGCTGTCGCGTCGTTCCAGTCGTGCCTCTCCCGTCCCTGTTCGGGACGGGCTCCTCTTACCACTGGCCGGCCCATCGATTCTCTTTCCAAAACACGCGCTTCTCTAATACTCTTTTTGCAGAGTTATCGTTGTTTTTGAGTATGGCAGAAGGCCATAGTCAAATGCGAAAACCGGGGTGTGAGTTCAAAGAGGATAAAAGATGTCGGTCGGGACATTTCGATTCCACGTTTTCGATTGAGATCAGTCGGCGACAACGTGGGCCCGGCGTTCACGACATGATCAACCCGCCGTCGACGTTGATGGTCTGACCCGTGATGTATGCTGCGTCTTCCGAGGCCAGGAATGCCACCAGCCCGGCCACGTCCCCGGCATTGCCCGCCCGTTTCATCGGGATGTTATTCACCCATTCTTTCATTAACTCGCCGGGCTGATAATTACCTAGCAGTTTGCCCCAGACCGCGTCGTTGTAGGCCCACATGTCGGTTTCGATGATGCCAGGACAAAAGGCGTTCACGGTGATCCCGTGCGGCGCGAGCTCTTTGGCGAGACTCTGGGTGATGCCCACGACCCCGAACTTGCTCGCCGCGTAGTGGGGCGTGTAGATAAAGCCCTGGCGCGCCTGTCCGGACGCCGTGTTGATGATCCGCCCAAATCGGCGCGGCTTCATTCGGATCGCTGCCGCCTGGCAACACAAAAAGACCCCCTTCGTGTTCACCGCCATGACGCGGTCCCAGTCGTTCTCCGACAACTCTTCGATGCGCGCGATGGTGATGATGCCGGCGTTTTGGATCGACACGTCAATTTTTCCGAACTCGGCGAGCGCCCGGTCGTACAGGCGCTCGACCTCAGCTTTTTGGGTCACATCGCACACGACCGAAACGGCATTTGTGCCCAAGGTTTTGAGTTCTTCGGCCACCGTGTGGACACTCTCCTCATTGGCCGAGAGGATAAGGCTGGCGCCTTCCTCAGCAAACCGCATGGCGATACCTTTGCCGATGCCTCGGCTGGCGCCCGTAATCAGCACGCTTTTTTCTTCAAACCGTTTCATCACAATGGAGTAATCACCGCCGATCCAGCGGCAATGGTTTCAGTGGGTTGTGCTTTGGCCAACCGTTGCGCCGTGTATTGGTCCGTGATCAGGGTATTGACCCATTTGCCGCGCAAGGCCCCAAGGATCGCCGGGAACTTCTTTTTGCCGCCGCATAGCGCGACCGAACGGTGCACCCGGCGTAAGCTTTCCAAGCCAATTCCGATTACCCGGCCCTCGAGAGCGCCCCTCACCTCACGGCCATTGGCGTCATAGAAGCGGAAGCAGATGTCCCCAACCGCACCGCTCTTTTGCAGGTCTTCCAGTTCCGCCCTTGAGAAAGTGTTTCCGCTACTGGCGACCAACGCCGAAGGTTCAAGGGCGCCGACGCCCACCAGCGCCAAGGTGACCTTTTCAAAAAGGGCCGCGGTCTCGCTTACGGAATGGTCCTCCAATAGAACTTGGGCCGCCCTGGCCGAGCCCACCACACCCGGGGCGGGCAGAAACCGGGCCTCCCCGTGTACCAGCCGGGCCAACCGAATGGCCAGGCGATTGGCGTGTTGTTCGGCAGACGGGTTACCGATCCCCCCCAGCATTTGCACCACAAGCGATTTTTCGGCCTTCCGGACCGGATGCATGTGGTCGACCATCGACAACAGCGACGTGCTCCAGGACGAGATGCCAATCACCTCTCCGGCTTTTAGCGTGGACTCAAGAAATTGGGCCGCCGCGGAGCCGATCGCACTCAGAACGGACTCCTCCGAGTCGCGCGCCGCGTCCCCGACGATTGCCTGGTTCAAACCAAACGTCTGTTCGAGCAACCCTTCCAAGTCCGCAAACGCGCCCGTCGGCGTCACTACCGTGGTTCGCACAATCCCGTACTCGTCTGCTTTCTTTAGCAGGCGAGAGACCGCCACCTGCGTGAGCCCGAGCCGGTGGGCTACTTCAGTTTGGGTCAGCCCTTCTTCATGGTAGAGCCGGGCGACCCGGGTAATGAGCCTAAGATCTGAGCCGTGGTGAATCATTGTTGTCCAGCTGCTCTGCGCCTCGCCTCCCGGCACCGACGGCGTTTAGCGCCGGGTTTGGCATGAATGTCCGGGCGAAACGGAGCGCGTTCGCAAATGGCTCGCCCCTGATCTTCATGGAGTTTGCCCGTACGCCTTGACCGAGGCCACCGCGCCGTTCCAACGGCGCACGACCCGGTTTCGCTCTCCTTCCTCGAGCGCCGGATGAAACGCATTGTGCCGAGCGGCCACCTTTGCAACCTCCTCGGTCGAGGACCAAAACCCGCAGCCGAGTCCCGCGGCAAACGCTGCCCCTAGCCCGGAGAGTTCGGCCGTCTGGCTGCGCAATACCGGCCGGTTAAGCACGTCGGCTTGAAATTGCATCAGCCAATCGCTTTTGCTCGAGCCGCCGTCGGCGAGGAGGGTTTCGAGTCGTGGGTCGACCGAGCGCTGCATCGCGTCAAACACATCCTTGACCTGAAAAGCGATCGCCTCCATGGCGGCGCGCACCACGTGTTCCTTGCGGCTGCCGAATGACAGCCCTACAATCGCCCCGCGCGCCCTTTCGTCCCAATGGGGCGCGCCCAAGCCCGCCAGGGCAGGCACAAAATAGACGTCGCCGTTGCTGCTTAGTTCGGTCGCAAGCTTCACCGCCGACTCCAAACTTTCGAAGCCGGTGAGCGCCAAGGCCCACGACAGCCCGGAGCCGGTCACGGTTATGTTGCCTTCGTAGGCGTATTGGATTCGGTCAAACTTCCATGCAATCGTGCTCGAAATGCCCTTTTCGTCGCCCTGCGGGCCATCGCAGAGGGTCATGAGCGACGAACCGGTGCCATAGGTGGCCTTCACTTTGCCACGCTCGAGCACGCCATGACCGAGCAGCGCGGCGTGGGAATCGCCCAAAATGCCGCAGATCCGGATCGCTTTCCTTCCGCTCAAAATGGCGTCACCCAGTGGCTCGTTTGATGCGACCACTTCCGGCAGGCCGGATGCCGGCACCCCAAAAAGGGTGAGCAACTCGGGATCCCACAGACCCTTCCCAAGATTAAACAGCTGCGTTCTGGAAGCATTGCTGAAATCGGTCACGAACCGTTTGC